>Ga0209751_10007259_pt1 | contig 10181 bp, 13 predicted proteins | sample RifCSP13_1_FD_184019 | JGI IMG/M metagenome (GOLD analysis project Ga0209751, IMG submission 184019) | Soil microbial communities from Rifle, Colorado - Rifle CSP2_sed 13_1 (SPAdes) (version 2) | ecosystem: Environmental > Terrestrial > Deep subsurface > Rock core/Sediment | place: Rifle...
GGTCGAGGAGGTGGTCGCGCAGGCGCTCGGCGGCAGCCCGCTCGTCGTGCCCTCGAGCTACCGCGACCTCCAGAACGAGGAGCTACGTCCGCTGGTCGACCGCTTCTACCGCGGCTCGACCGGCTCCGCCCACGACCGGATCAAGCTCTTCAAGCTGCTCTGGGACGCGGTGGGCAGCGAGTTCGGCGCCCGCCACACCCTCTACGAACGGAACTACGGCGGCAATCACGAGCAGGTCCGGCTCGACGTGCTCGATTTCGCCCGCCGCCGCGGCCGCATCGACGAGATGAGCGCCCTCGTAGAACAGTGCCTGTCCGAGTACGACCTCGACGGCTGGACCGGTGACACGTGGATCTGAGGCGACCGCTGGGATTTGACGCTGACCGTCCGGACAGTCAGACTCCGCGGGTGGACAACGCCGAGCTCACCGAGCGCCTGGCGCAGGGAAAGCTGGTCGAAGGACCCGAGTACGCGACCGAGGACTACGTCAAGGGCCTCACGCGGACGCTGATCGTGTCCGGCGACACGGAGCTGATCAGCGCTCCGGCCTACCTCAAAGCGGCCGTCCACGCACCACGGCTCCAGTCTTACGTGTCGGTGGTCGGCATCATCCAGGACGAGCTCGGCCACGCTCACATCGCGTACCGGATGCTTCGCGATCTCGGCGTCGACACGGACGCGCTGATCTACGAGCGCGAGCCGTCGGACTTCCGCCACCCGTACGCCTTCGACGTCCCGCTCGAGAGCTGGTCGGAGATGGTCGTCGCGAACGGCTTCTACGATCGTGCTGGCTACGTCCTGCTCAGCGACATCTTCCAGCACACCTCATACGGCCCCTGGAAGCGCGCCCTGGTCAAGGTCGACCGCGAGGAGACGTTCCATCTCCGGCACGGCGAGCGCTGGATGAAGACGCTGTCCGGAGATGCCGCCACGCGCGACGCGCTCCAGACGGCGGTCGACTGGATGTTCCTCATGACCCTCGAGTGGTTCGGGCTTCCGGACCACCTCAAGCGGCACCGCGAGCAGATCGACTACGGCCTGAAGGGCATGACGAACGACGAGCTCAGGCAGGAGTGGATGTCGACCGCGGTCCCGTTCTGCGAGTCGATCGGGATCCGCGTGCCGGCTCACCACGACGCCGCGGAGGGCACGTTCGTGATCGACTGCCCATTCCCGGCGCAGTTCGACGAGCAGGAGAAGCGGTGGCTCCTCGAGGAGGGCGAGATCACCTGGGACGAGGTGCAGGAGCGCTGGCGCCAGCGCGGGCCGGCGAACGAGGAGCTCGTCGAGATGATCCAGCGAGGACGGCTCCAGCGGACTACGCTGGCGGCCTGAGCAGATGACGACGGAAGCCCGTGTCCGCGCAGCGCTCGCGGAGGTCCTCGACCCCGAGTATCCCGTCAGCCTCGTCGACATGGGGCTCGTCCGCGGCGTGGAGATCCAGGGCTCGAGAGTGCATGTCGACGTCGTCTACTGCTCGCTCGGCTGCCCCTGCATCGAGCTCATCGAGGACGACATCCGCGAGCGCCTCCTCCAGCTCGACGACATCGAGCACGTCGAGGTGCGCGAGGTCTTCGACCACTGGACGCGGCGGGACATCTCCGCTCGTGGCCTGAAGCTCCTCCGGGCGAGCGGTGTGGCATGACGGAAGCACCCGAGGTGTGGGAGGTTTTCGCGCGGCAGGACTCCGACATCCCCATCCGGCACATCGGACGCGTGGACGCGACGACGCGGGACGATGCAGTGGTGTTCGCGCGAACCCTCTACGAGGAGTGGAAGTGGACCGACATGTTCATCGTGCCGCGGCGGGAGATAGCGACGGTGGTGAAGCCGGCGTGACGGACGAGCTGCTGGTGTTCGGCCGGACCGAGTACGCCGAGCCGCTCACCGAGCGCGGGGTGGCGGCGGCCGGCGACGACCTGCTTGCGACTCATCCGGGGGCGTGGGTCGAGCTCGTCGCGTTCCCGCGCAGCGCGGTGCACTGGGTCATCCGCGACGGCGAGGAGGTAGGGCGTGAACGCACAGCCCGAGCTGGTCGATAGGCCTGCGGAGACGGCGGCGCTCGCCAATCTCGTCGTCTCGGTTGCCGACAACAAGTACTTCCTCGCGCACAGGCTCGCGAGCTGGGGAGTGGGGGCGCCGGCGCTCGAGAGCGCAGTGGCCTGTACTGCCATCGCGCAGGAGGAGGCAGGGCACGCGCGCGGGCTGTACTCGCTGCTCGAGGACTTCCCCTCCTCGCTGCGACCGGTGCCGCTTGAGCGCGAGGACGACCGCTCGCGGAAGTACGCGGTCTCGTTCCTCCTGCACGCGAGCGACTCCTGGTACCGGGCGGTTGCTGCAATGGCGCTGATGGACTCCGCGATGACGACGCTTCTCGAGGCCTGCGTCGACTCGTCGATCGCCGAGCTCCGCAAGCGCGCAGATCGCATCCTGGGCGACGAGTCGTTCCACGCGCGCTATGTCGACGGACGTTTTCGCGAGCTCGCCGGGTCGGCGGCCGAGGCCGAGGCGCTTGAGGTGGAGCTGGCCGCTCTGCTTCCGGAGACGCTCTGCTGGTTCGGGCCACCGGACGAGCGCGGCCCCGAGCTGCTCCTCGCCGCCGGCATCGTCGGGCGCCGGAACGACGAGTTGCGCGAGACGTTCCTCGACGGGCTCCGCGCACGGACCAAGAAGGCGGGCTTGCGGTTTCCTGAGACGGGGGAGCTGCCGTGGGAGCGATGGAGCAGCCTGGAGCGCCGGTTGAAGGGCGCGCCGGCGCCGGCGACTGCGTAACGTGCCCATGGTGCGGGTCGGCCGACGTCGAGCGGCTCGGCGAGTTCGGGCCCGGCCTGATGACCGAGCAATGGATGTGCCTAGCCTGCAAGAGCCCGTTCGAGTGGATTCGCAAGCGATGATCTCCTCCGCTCTCGAGGACGGCGTGCTCGTGCTGCGTCTCGAGCGACCCGAGCGCAGGAACGCGCTCGACCTGCAGATGGTCGAGAGCTTGCGGACGTCGCTCGAGGCGGCGGCGACCGACGGCGCGACACGGGCGGTGGTGCTGACGGGGGAGGGCAGCGCGTTCTGCGCCGGCGCTGATCTCGCCAGGTTCGACGACGAGCTGGACGGGCGCACGTTCCGCTTCCAGAGCCATCGCCTGACGGCGCTGACGGAGCTGATCGAGCGTGTCGAGAAGCCGGTCGTCGCGGCGGTGAACGGCGCCGCGGTCGGCTTCGGAGTGCAGCTCGCGCTGGCATGCGATCTGCGCGTCGGCGCCGAGTCGGCGCGCTTCCTGTTCAGCGAAGGGCGACTCGGGCTGCTGCCGACGCACGGCGGCGTCGCCAGGCTCGTGAAGCTCGTCGGCCTCGCCCGAGCGCGCGACCTGCTGCTCTCGAGCCGCGAGGTGAGCGCCGCCCGCGCCCACGAGCTCGGCCTCCTGACGGAGGTCGTGCCCGACGACGAGCTGCGCGAGCGGGCGCGTGCGCTCGCGGAGGACGCGCTCACCCGGGCCCCGCAGTCCTACGGCCTCACGAAGCGCCTGCTGCTCCTCGCCGCGAGCGCCGATCTCCCGAGCGGCCTCGTCGCGGAGACGATTGCGCAGAGCCTCCTCGTCGGGACGTCCGATCACGAGGAGGGAATGGCGGCTGCGCGCGAGGGCCGACCGCCGTCGTTCACGGGCCGCTGATGGGGATCTACGCCTTCGACGGCCAGGAACCGCAGATCGCGCCCGACGCGTTCGTCGCGCCGAGCGCGACGCTGGTCGGCGACGTCGTGCTGGAGGCAGAGTCGAGCGTCTGGTTCGGGGCCGTGCTGCGCGGGGACTTCAACCGGATCGTCGTCGGCGCCGGGTCATGCGTCCAGGACAACGCCGTCGTGCACTCCGCCGAGGGACTGCCCACGATCATCGGCGCGAACGTCACGGTGGGTCACGCGGCCATGCTCGAAGGCTGCGTCGTAGAGGACGGCGCGCTGATCTCGACGGGGGCGATCGTCCTCCTGGGCGCCCGCATCGGCGCCGGCGCGGTCGTCGCCGCAGGCAGCGTCGTCCGCGAGGGCCAGACGATCCCGGCCGGCGTCGTCGCCGCGGGCGTCCCGGCCACGATCAAGAAGGAGGTCGACGGCTCGTCGCGGCGCTGGGTCGAGACGGCCGCTGCGGAGTACCGCGAGCTGCGCCGCCGCTACTTGGAGGAGCTGACAGTGAGAGAGGAGACGGGATGGTGAAGATGCTGATCGGAGGGGAGCAGACGGACGCGACCGCGACCGACGAGCTCCAGGTGATCGACCCGGCGACGGAGGACGTGTACGAGACCGTCCCGGCCGGTGACGAGAACGCGGTCGACCTCGCGGTGCGGGCGGCGGACGGTGCCTTCCGCGAGTGGTCGAAGACGGACGCCGAGAAGCGCGCCGAGCTCATCCGCAATGCCCTCGACCTCGTCACCGAGCACAAGGACGAGATCGTCGAGACGCTGACGCACGAGCAGGGCAAGCCCACGATCGAGGCCGCGGGCGAGCTCCAGCACTTCGTCCACGGGATGCACTACTACGCCGATCTCGCCACCAAGGTGCGCGGCGCCTACCAGGATCTGCCGTCGACCTTCGGTCGCTCCTACGGGATGGTCATCAAGCGTCCCGTCGGCCCGGTCGCGGCGATCGTCCCGTACAACTACCCGCTGACGCTCATGGGGACGAAGCTCGGCCCCGCGCTCGCGGCCGGCAACACGGTCGTCGTGAAGCCGGCGTCGTCGACGCCGCTCGCGACGTTGAAGGTCGCGGAGCTGTTCCACGAGGCGGGGCTGCCGGCGGGCGTGCTCAACGTCGTGACCGGCCGCGGCTCTGTGATCGGAGATGCGCTCGTCACTCATCCGCTCATCCGCCGCGTCGCTTTCACCGGCGAAACCGGCACCGGCAAGCACATCGCGGCGCTCGCCGCCCCGGAGTTCAAGCGGATCTCGCTCGAGCTCGGCGGCTCCGACCCGATGATCGTGTGTCCCGACGCCAACGTCCAGGCGGCGGTCAAGGGAGCGGTGATCGCGCGCTTCTGGAACGCCGGCCAGTCGTGCCTCGCGGCGAAGCGGCTCTACGTCTTCGACGAGATCTACGACGATTTTCTCGCGGCCCTGACGGCGGAGCTCGAGCGCTACGAGTGCGGGGAGGGCTGGACGCGCCCGGAGAAGCCGAAGCTGCGCATGGGCCCGGTGCACACGCGGAGTGGCCGCGACGAGCTTGTCGAGCAGCTCGAAGACGCGGTCTCTCGCGGAGCGACGGTTGTGCACGGCGGAGGGCCCCCGTCGGACCGGGACAAGGGGTTCTACTTCGAGCCGACGCTCGTGGAGAACGCGCCGCACGACTCCCGTCTCGTGACGGAGGAGGTCTTCGGCCCGATCCTGCCGGTCTTCCGCGTCCGGGACATCGACGAGGCGATCAGCCTCGCGAACGACACGCGCTATGGCCTCGGATCCTCGATCTGGACGTACGACGCGCGGTACATCGACAAGGCCGCGCAGGAGATCGAGGCCGGTATGACGTGGGTGAACCAGATCCACTACGGCTACGACGAGCTGCCGTTCGGCGGGCTCAAGGAGAGCGGTATCGGAAAGGAGCACGGGCTCGAGGCGATGATGGACTACTACTTCGAGACGAAGAGCGTCGTGGTGGGAGGTCTGGGCTGATGGCGGTTTCATTCTCGACGGACGCTGGAATCGGCACGATCACCCTGGACAAGCCCCCGGCGAACTCGTACGACCTGGAGTACATCCAGGAGCTCGGCGACGCGGTGCAAGAGGCGGCCGGGGACGACGGAGCCAAGGTCGTGATCCTGCGGAGCGCGTCCGAGAAGTTCTTCTGCGCCGGCGCCGATATCAAGGCGTTCCAGGCGGGCCCGCACGAGCGGAACATGGAGATGATCGAGACGTCACATCGGACGCTCTCGTCGATCGCACGGATCCCGAAGGTCTTCATCGCGGAGATCGCCGGGCACGCGCTCGGCGGCGGGCTCGAGATCGCACTTGCCTGCGACCTTCGCTTCGCGGCCGAAGGCGAGTACCGGCTCGGGACGCCGGAGGCCACGCTCGGCCTCCTGCCCGGCAACGGCGGCACCCAGCGCCTGCCGCGCCTGATCGGCTGGAGCCGTGCGCTCGACCTCATGATCACCGGCCGCACGGTCACGCCGAGCGAGGCGGCCGAGCTCGGCATCGTCAACGCCGTGTTCCCGGCGGACGAGCTCCGCGACCGGACGCTCGAGTACGCGCAGAAACTCGCAGGCGGAGCGACGAAGGCGATCGGGAACATCAAGCTGGCGGTGCACGACGGTGTGGACGGCGGGCTCGAGCGCGGCCTCGAGCGCGAGCGCGAGCTCGTCGAGGAGCTGTTCCTGAGCGAGGACGGCCACGAGGGGCTGGCGGCGTTCGCCGAGAAGCGCCAGCCGGTCTTCAAGGGCGCGTGATGGCGACCGCGGTCGACATCGACGTCACGATCGTCCGCAACCCCGCCTCCGGCGAGGAGGTCGGGCGTGTCCCGCGCGGCGGGGCCGCCGATGCAGCGGAGGCAGTTGCGAGGGCGCAGGACGGGTTCCCTGGCTGGTGGGACACGCCCGCAGCGAAGCGAGGAGCGATCGTCCGGGCGGGAGCGGAGGCCGTGCTCGCCCAGCGCGACGAGCTCGCTCTCCAGCTGACCCTCGAGCAGGGCAAGCCACTGCGCGAGGCCAGGATCGAGATCACGCGCTTCGTGCACACGCTCGAGCACTACGCGGGTCTCGCCAAGAACCTTCGAGGGGCCTATGTGCCCAACCTGGACGTCCGCACGCACGGCCTCGTGCTCAAGCGCCCGCTGGGCGTCGTCGTGGCGATCGTTCCCTGGAACTTCCCGACGACCCTGCTCGGCAACAAGCTCGGGCCCGCGCTCGTCTGCGGCAACGTCGTGGTCGCGAAGCCGGCCGAGACGACGCCGCTGACGACGCTCCGCATCGCGGAGATCATGGGCGAGCACGGCTTGCCGGAGGACGTCTTCCAGGTCGTGACCGGTAAGGGCTCGGTGCTCGGAGAGGCGCTCGTCACCGACCCACGCGTGGCGAAGGTCGCGTTCACGGGGTCGACCCCCGTCGGGAAGCACGTCGCCGAGCTGGCGGCGCGAGGCGTGAAGCGCGTGACGCTCGAGCTCGGAGGCTCGGACCCGATGATCGTGCTCGACGACTCCGACGTGGACGCTGCGGTAAGCGCGGCGAGCGTAGGCCGCTTCTTCAACTGCGGGCAGGCGTGTCTCGCCGTCAAGCGCCTGTACCTCCACGAGCAGATCGCCGACCAGTTCGTCGAGAAGCTCCTGGAGAAGGTCCGGAAGCTCAGGGTCGGAGCGGGCACCGCTGAAGGGACGACGATCGGTCCGCTGCACAGCGAGGAGCAGCGCACGACCCTGGAGGACCAGGTCGACTCGACGCTCGAGCGCGGCGGAGAGCTGCTCGCCGGAGGAAGACGGCCCGACGGGGAGGAGTACGCGAGCGGCTGGTTCTACGAGCCGACGCTGATCCTCGAGCCCTCGCACGATTCGAAGCTCGCGATGGAGGAGGTCTTCGGCCCGGCGCTCCCGATCTGGCGCATCGGCGGCCTGGAGGAGGGAATCGCGCGGGCGAACGCCAGCGAGTTCGGGCTCGGCTCGTCGATCTGGACGCGCGACCTCACGGCCGCGACGCTCGCCGCCGAGAAGCTGGAGGCCGGCTACACGTGGATCAACTCCGCGCAGATCATCTACGACGAGCTCCCGTTCGGCGGTTTTGGGGAGTCCGGCGTCGGCAAGGAGCACGGCAACGAGGCGCTCGACTACTACCAGGAGTCGAAGGCTGTCGTCGTCAAGCAGAGCCCGCGGTAGATGCCGCCGCTCTACTTCGAGGACGTCGAGGTCGGCTTCCGGTTCGAGACGCCGAGCCGGACGGTGACGGAGGCCGACCTCGTGGCGTTCGCCGGGGTGTCCGGCGACTTCAACCCGCTGCACACGGACGCGGTGTTCGCGGCCGGGTCGATCTTCGGCGGGCGCATCGCGCACGGCGCCCTCGTGCTCTCCCTCGCGACAGGCCTGCGCCAGCGCGTCGGGCTCTTCGACGGGACGCTGATGGGCCTGCTCGAGATCCGCAGCTGGCGCTTCGTGACGCCCGTTCGGATCGGCGACACGATCCGGGTCGTGACCGAGGTGGTCGAGCTGCGCCCGACGTCGAAGCCCGACCGCGGCGTCATGGTGCAGCGCGTCGAGGTCTGGAACCAGGACGACGCGGTCGTGCAGACGGGCGAGCTCGTTGCATTGCTGCGCCGACGCTGACCGCCGACCCGCCCGTGGCCTAGCCGCGACGTCGTGCGGTGAGGCTGACTGTCCGGACGAACAGGGTTGACTGTCCGGACAGTCCGTGGTATGACACCCCCGGCACGCTGATTGCCTGACCGGTCAGGCAGGACCCAACGACCAGGGTCCGGCGCGGCCACCAAGGGGCTTGCAAGTGATCTCGAAGGGGAGGAGGAACCATGCACTCGAGTACCCATCTCCACTCGCCGTCCGTGCGGCGGTCTGCGCTGGCCACGGCCTTCGTCGCTCTCGTGCTGCTGCTGCTACTCGTGGGCTCGACGCCGCCCGCCGACGCAAATCCGCCGTTCGTCGTAGACGTCGTCACCGGCATCGACTACAACGGCGGCCCGGGAACCGCGCTCGACCTCTACGTCCCGGACTCTCCCGGCAAGGCGAAGCTGCCACTCCTGATCTGGACGAACGGTTGCGCGTGGCTGGTCGTGTCCTGCGGCAGGGCCGGGACGCCAGGTATTGCGCAGGAGTTCAATCCGCGAGGTTATGCGGTCGCCGGTGTCGGCATTAGTGGCACCCTTCCGCCTCCTGTCGGCTCGCTTCGAAGCTTCCCCACACAGCTCCACGACATCCGCGCCGCCATCCGTTGGCTCCGTCAGCACGCCGCCGACTACGGCCTGGACAAGCGCCGCTTCGCGATCATGGGCTTCTCGTCGGGTGGCTGGACCTCTGTCATCGCCGGCACGACGAGCGACGAAGCCCAGCTGCCGGGAGAGCCGGACACGAATGGGCTCTCGAACGGCGTCTCGAGTTCGGTCCAGGCGGTGGTCGGTTTCTCGTCGCCGACCGACTTCCTGCAGATGAACCAGTGGTATGTCGATCACCCCAACGTGATCTCGTTCATCAACCACGACGCGCCGCTCGCTCCGCTTGCGCCTCCGTGGTTCTTCCCGGCGGCGTCTCCCGAATCGCTCCTGGTCGGTTGCACGGACTCGAACGGCAACCTGCTCGGCATCCAGACCTGTCCGGCGGAGACGCAGGCGGCGAATCCGATCTCATACGTGGACGGAAAGGAGGTTCCCATGCTCCTCCTCCACGGGGAGAACGACTCGCTCGTTCCCAACGGGCAGAGCAAGCTGCTCTACGACGCGCTGGCGGCGGCTCGCAGCGAGGTGACGTTCACCTCGGTCGCCGGCGCCGGACACTCGCCCCAGCAGATCAGGGACGGCGAGAACTTCACCGTCTACCACACCAACCCTAGAGGACGCGAAACGATCAAGAACAAGCCGGCCCCGACCTGGGAGAACATCGAGCACTTCATCCACGTCGCCGTGAGGTGAGGCCGAGGAGGCTGAGCCTCCACCCTCTCCGGCGGTTCGGTACCGCTCTCGGATACGAGCGGCGTGTCCTCGGGGACTCGCCGCTCGTATCCGGCTCATCGGGGTCGCGCGGCGAGCGGCGCGAGTGCGACGACTTCGCGCAGAAACGGCGGCTCGTCTCCTGACGATGGCAGCTCGTCGAGCTCCTCCGCGTAGCGGCGCCCGTCCCAGACCGCGGCAGCGATCGTTCCGGGGCTCCAGGCGTCTCCGATCAGGCGCAGAGACGGGCCGGCGCGCCCCTCGAGCGCTCGCTCGAGCTCGACCGCGAGAGCGTCTTCGGGAAGCCGGGCTGTCACGAGCAGGAGCGCGTCGCATGCGAGCTCCTCCTCGCGCTCGGTGTAGACGCAAGCCGTTCGTGCGACTCCTTCGCTTGCGCCGACGAGCGCCCTCGACGTTTGGACCTCGACCCCGTGCTCCAACAATCGCCGCTGGATGCGGTGCTGCTCCATCGTGTGAACGGTCCACTCGGAGACGCGCGCCTCGGGCGTCACCAGCGTGACCGCGAAGCCCTCCGTCGCGAGCAACTCCGCGAGGACGCCGCCGAGGTAGTAG
>Ga0209751_10007261_pt1 | contig 10179 bp, 9 predicted proteins | sample RifCSP13_1_FD_184019 | JGI IMG/M metagenome (GOLD analysis project Ga0209751, IMG submission 184019) | Soil microbial communities from Rifle, Colorado - Rifle CSP2_sed 13_1 (SPAdes) (version 2) | ecosystem: Environmental > Terrestrial > Deep subsurface > Rock core/Sediment | place: Rifle...
GTCCCCTTCGTAGACGAAGAGCATGGTCCGGCGGTCGCGTTCCAGGATGGCGGTGCGCGGCACCAGGATCCGGTTGGGGAACTTGCGGGCCTCGAGCGACACGCGGGCGTACATCCCCGGGAGGATGCGGCCACCCGGATTCCTCACCGTAACCGTGACGCGAGCCGTCCGGGTGGCATCCTCGACGATGGGATTGATGGTTGTCACGCGGCCGGCGAAGGTCTCGCCTGGCAGCGCGGCGAAGATGACCTGCGCTCTCCGTCCCGCCGCGAGGAGGCCCACTTCGGTCTCCAGCACCTGGACCTCGACGCGGAGCGGGTCGAGATCCACTACGCTCAGCAACTCATCGCCGGATCGGACCGACTGGCCCTCCACCACCATGAGGTTGGCGACGCGGCCGGCAAACGGCGCGGTGACCCGGGTGCGCTCCAGGTCCAGCTCCGCGCGGGCCAGTCTGGCTTCGGCCTGATCCAGGCCGCTCCGGGCGCGCGCGATCCGGGTCCGCTCCGCGCCCGCCGCGGAGTCAGCGTTGGGGAGGTTGCCCAGGGTAAGGTCGCGGTAGGTGGCCTGCGCCTGGAGGAGAGCCGCGCGGGCTTCGGTAAGTGCCAGGTAGGCGTCGGTCGAGTCCAGCACCAGCAATAACTCACCGGTCGCGACGGGCTGGTTCTCGCGTACCGTGATCCGCAGGACGCGGGCCGCGGCCTGGCTTTGAGCGAGGAGCCTGGTCTCGCGGGCGGCCGCCGCCTGGGCAGCGGCGGTCACGGAGATGGTTAGGATGTCACGGAGAACGGCTGCGCCTGCGACCGGGATAGCGACATCGGTGGGGAACGCTTGTGGAGTAGATACACCCCGCGCCCAGGCCGATCCTCCAAGATCGGCGCCCTGGCTGCCGCGAGAGGTTAGATAGATCCCGAAACCGGCCAGCATTGTCGCCGCAACGACCGCCGCGGTGACGACCACAACCCTTGTTGATCGTCCTAAGTTCAGCACGCAGGGCACCGCCTTTCCGGTAGCCCCAGAGTCCATGACGTTTGGAATATGACCAAGTGAGGCGGGTCACGCTATACAGAGGGGAGACCAGCGCGTACAATGTCCGCTTGATTGGTTCGCTGCGCAACTGTGAAGGCTCGTTCGCCGTTCCTTACTCCACCGAGCTCGATCGATCATCGTGCTGGACCAGCCTCCATGCGCAACGCGCGAGCGAACACCGTCGGCACTAGCGTGGCACTCACCTTAAGAACGGACGCGGTTCTGAACACGGGAGCGCTATGGCTTGATCATGTTTTTGTACACTTTTCCAGCCCGCATGACGAACACCACCTTGCGCAGGGCGTCGATGTCTGTGAGTGGGTTTCCCTCAACGGCGATCAGGTCCGCCTGCAGCCCGGTGGCTATCGCTCCGACACTATCCCCCAGGCGCAGGGCTTCAGCGTTGAGCGACGTCGCAGCCCTTATGGCGTCCATTGGCGCCTGGCCGCCCTCCTTCACTCGGTAGATGATCTCCCGGGCGTTCTGTCCATGCGCACCTGCGGTAGCGTCGGTGCCCATTATCACCTTCAAACCGGGGTATTGAAGGCTGCGGCGAAATGCCGCAACCGCAAGCGGAAGGGATGCTTCCATCCGCCGGAATCCGTCCTCGTCAAAAGTGCGTATGCCCAGAAAGCGGGGCTTGTTCTCGACGTAATTCTGCACGACCAACCCAATGTTAGGTTCAAAGTAGGTTCCTCGCGCAGCCATGAGGCCAAGTTCGGTATCCGTCACCTGAGTCCCATGGGTTACTGCGGTGCACCCCGCCAGGGCAGCGGCGCGCACGGCAGACGCCGCGTGCGCGTGCACCCATGTCCGGACGCCAGCGCGTCGCGCTTCGTCACACGCAGCCTGCACTGTAACGTCCGACAACGTCTGAGCGCCACCTTCTCGACTGCTCTTCGATGCGTAGACCTTGACGACCTCGGCGCCAGCCGCCACCATCGCCCGTACGTACCGCCGTATTTGGTCCGGTGACGCCATCGTATCTGCGAATGAGCCAAGGGATGTCATGATGCGCGGGCCGACGATCCTGCCGCGCATGATTTCCTCTCGCAGCCGGCGATCAGGAGCGGCACCAATACTCTGTACCGTCGTAAATCCGGCCATAAGCGTCGCCCTAGCATTCTCTGCTACGAGTCGATCATGTTCGTCTACGGCCTGCTGCCAGTCAGACGCAGTCCGACCAGCCTCGAAGTATCCCCCAATATGTACGTGCGTGTCGATCAATCCTGGGAGCACGGTGAAGTCCGACAGATCGTACGTAGGTGGGAGCTGAGACTCCGCTTCGACGCGACGGATCAGAGATCCGTCAATCACAACCGTCACGTTGTGCTGCAAGACGCCGCGTCCGTCTATCAACCTTCCGGCCCGGATCATGATGGGCCCCTGATCACAAGCTAGGATACCTACGTACAGCAGTGGCAGGATCGCCTTAGAACCGCGAATCTGAATACCGGAGCCCTTAGGCCAGTCCCCACACCTCATTGCCCGCCTCCGGGTCGCGGCGGATGCGACGCGACGTCGTGGTGCCGAGCTAGGCCACAGACGGTTCCACGATTCAGTCCTGTGGGTCGCTGCATCCCGCAGCCGGACATGGGATCCGCTCCTACCCCAAGAGACCGCCCCCAATCGACTCAAGCCCACGCCGTTGATCCCGTTCCCGGCATCCCGCCTGAGCAATCACCGCCGACAGCAGGAGCGCGCGGACGCTCACGGAGACCCTGCCGCCCGCGCATTACAGCCCCGCTTCATGCACTCAGCCGACCCGGATCTCGTACAGCACGATTCGCTCTTCACCCACATCCGTGACCTCCAGCGCGAGGACGTAGTCCGGCCCTACCTCCAGTACTCTGGTACCGCTAGGGAAGGTCACGTCTCCGCGCACGTGCCCGTCTGCACCGATAACGCGCAATTGGGTCACCGTGTCTCCCGGCGCCGAGATGACAGCCCAAAGCGTTCCCTCAACATCCGCGACGATGTCACTGTACGGAGGCAATATGTCCGGCCGCGGTATCTTGAGTAGCTCCCGCTTCATTTGCTCCCGGTATCCGCCGTCCGTGAACGCCTCAAGCATCCTGTCCACGGCTCGCTCGTAGTGCCGTGCCGTTGCCTCACGCCGTGCCACGGCGATATCAATCGCACTCAGCCGCCGACCGTCGAATGCGTACACGTCCACAGTCGTCGATTCCGCAGTTCCGACGTAGACCCGCTCCTTGGCGATGGCGATGCTCGTCAACCTGCCCAACGGGCGATTCTCGCCGACGTCAAACTCCCCGATCACCCCGACGGTGTCGCCCTCGGCGTTCGCTAGCCACAAGTTGCCAGAGTACTTGCGGATGGCTCGGCCCCGGGGGTCCATGCGCTCAATGATGCGCGGCCTGTCAAGCACCGCGAGCACGCCGCCCGAAATGCAGCTCAACCGGAAGGGTGGCGTCGGAAGCCGGAAATGTCTTACCACACCGCCCGCCGCATCCATCACTGTCATGCGGTCAAGTTCAGCATCAAACGCGTAGATCGAATCGCCCGCACATCGCAAGAGCCAACTTAGTGATTCGAACTCACTGGGCCCCGATCCACGACGGCCCACGGCGCGGATGAGGCGTCCATTCGCGTCGAAGAGGAGGATACTCGGTCGCAGCCGGTCAGCCACCGCGATCACACCGGTAGAAAGCCGCATCGCATCCACGACCCCAAGGAACTCCGGGTGCCCCGACCCGCTGTCACCCGCGATGGTCAGAACGGGCACAGCGTGCATCCCGCCCACCTCTCCACTGGTTGGACGCCGGGTCCCCCGCTCAAGTGCCCGGTCCGGTGCACAGGCCGAGAGGGCGACCACCGCACCTAGCAAGGGCCGGGTTATCGACATCGCTCTCATCTCTCCTCCTCGGGAACGATTCGCTGCGCAGCTTGGCTTATGTGCCGCTCCACGATACGCTCGAAGTCCCATGGCAAACCGACGTACACTTCCGCCGCCACAAGAAACGTGGGCGTCGCCTTAACGCCCAGTCGCTTGGCATCATCGAGGTCCACCCTCAGAAGGGAATCTGGATTCGCAGATGCCATGCACTCCATGAACGCCGCTCGATCCCGCACATCGGCTCGTTCGGCGATGCGTTCCCAACCTCGTCCTTCTATGTCGGCCCACGCCTTTAGAAGGAGTCCATGAAGCGACTCGAACTGCCCTTGCAGCGCGGCACACTCAGCCGCTACCGCCGCGGCTGACGCAGCCCCACCATAGGTTAGGGGGAAGTGGCGAAAGACTGCGGCGAGAGAGGATGGGTGTTTCTCCTGCAATGCAGCCAGTCGAGAGGCGAATCTCCGACATGTGCGGACTGATAGTCCATGAAGACCACAAGCACAGTCGCAGCGTCCGGCGGCCCGATGCGATGACCCACGCTTGCATAGGACTCCCAGTCGTAGACAATCCCGGCCGGCACAGTCGGTTCTAGGTGCGCCCGCTCGTACACGTGACGGACGTTCGCGATGGTCCATCCCGCAGCGATGAGACACAGCAGGATCACCAGTACCGCGCTGAACCTGCTGCGGCTCACTGCGGCTAGTAAATGCTCACGTGCAACGCGAATCACCCGCCGGGCAGGCATGGCGACGGTATGGGCGTCTGCTGAGCGGCGATATCGGTGACGGAGATGACCAGCGTGTCCTGGATGACGGGAGCGCCTGCAACGGGGATCGCTACATCGGTGGCAAAGGACTCCGGCCCGGATGCCGACGACTGACCCGTGCTGCCTTCGGCCGCAGCCGAGCCCCTAGCCTCCCGGCTCGCGCCCCGCATCCGGAGGAAGAACCCCGAGGCCGCGAGGACAATGACGAGGATGGCGAGGCTGACAAATAGCGTCCGCCTAGAAACGGTCATCGGCACCACCGTGGTGGTGTGAACAACACGGAGACCGCAGGAGCGCTATTGGGAATATCTCGTCAGGTAGCCGAGGAACGCTAGGGCTTGCGGACATGCTCACGGCCCTTGCCACTCCGACCCTTTTCTCTCAGACTTATGCAATCCGCGGTTCAACCGCCGCTCAACCGCTACGCGCTCTTGGCACATCAGCATGACGACGATCTACCCCGACGAGCTGAAGTGGCTCAATGTCACACGGGCGGTTGCCGTGCGGGTTGTACCTATCGTGGGACTGGTTGCATTTCTCGCCGACCAGGCCTGCACCAACGAACCTCGACCGACCCGCCCGCCAGGAGTCTCGGAGTGGTCAGTCTCGACGGAGCCATACTCGGTAGTTGGCAGGGAGGGCGATCCGCATCTCGAGTTCCACCACATCGCTGGCGTGGCCACCCTGCGAGACGGCGGCCTTGTGGTCGCCGATGGGGCAAGTGACCAGCTCCGAGTGTTGAGCCGGTCGGGCGAGTTCATCCGCGTGTTCGGCAGAAGCGGCGATGGACCGGGTGAGTTTCGCGGCCTGGCAGGTATCATGACAAGCGGAGACACCATTCTAGCCTTCGACCGCCCGTTCCGGGCGGCCGCACGCTTCCAGGCGTTTCGGGAGGTGGAGGGGTTCGTCTGGGGAACGACGCTGCGACCGCGAGACGGCTCCCCAAGCGCAACACCCGCGGCCATCCTGTCTTCGCTCGCATTGGTCGTCATGCGCGGGGGCTGGCGCGTGGTGACGCCGCCGCCGGAGGGCACGATCGCGCGGGATACAGTGACGCTGGGGGTCGTACAGCTGGGTGGAGCAGCAGACTCTCAGGTGGTGAGGTGGCTCGGCGAATTCCCGAACAACGCTTGGTTCTCGTACCAGCTGCCGCCGGGCGGACCGGTCCAACGAAGCATGGGTCTCTACACCTTGGGCCCATCGCTGGTGGTCGGAACGTCGGGCCGCCGCGTTTGGATCGGTGATACGGGCACCGGGATAATCAAGGTCTTCAGTTCCGATGGATCGCCCGTCATGCAGATGCAGTTCCCCCTGCCGCCCCGCACGCTCGATGAAGCCGCTCTCCAACGAGCACGCGCTGCCGCGCTGGCACGAGTAACAGATCCCGACATCGCCGGAGAACGCGCTCGCATCAATGCGCTCTACTCGTTGGAACTCCGGCCAGCCATGGCTCCGCGGTTCACCCGATTCACGGCCGGAGTCGACAACGAGATGTGGGTAGAGTGTTTTTCGGAGATGCAGACCGCCGAGCATTGCGCCGTGGTGCTCGATCCTGCAGGCCGCCTGGTAGGTGGCGCTACGATTCCCGCCGGCCTCGAGCTCCGCGCCGTGGATCGCGACCGCATCGTCGGTGTCCATACGGACGCCGATGGCGTTCAACGGATAGTGATGCATCGTCTCACGCGCTGAGGAACCAGACGGGCGGTGCCTACCATCCGGACACCACGCGGCCCCAGCCAGCGCCACGGTCACAATGGACGTGACTGGGGATTGGACTCCTCAGCGAGTCGTGGGCGCGACGTTGACCCTGACCCGGTACAGCCTGAGGTATTGTACTCCTAGACTGTCCTCCTCGCGGCACACGAGTTGGTCTTGACCCAGGAACGCCAGGGGGAAGCAACGGAACCGCAGCTGTATGAACCGGGGTTCGCCGTGCCGCCAAATGACGATCGGAAGTGAGTCTGGCTCCGGTGACGGATCGACGGCTTTCGTCGTTAGCAACCACAAGGCACCCGTGGGATCGAACCGGAGAGATCGGATGGCAGGCATCCGCTCAGGGAAGCTCATGCGACCGAGGTCGAGTGACCCGCGATGGGACCGGAATTCCGCACCGTATGTCTCGAGCAGGTCAGACCGATCGCGGCCCGTGACGGCCCGACCCTGAATCGGCAATCGCAGGCTCCCCACGGGTTTGGCGTCAGCGTTCACGAACTCGACCAGGAAGGCCTGGTCGCGTGACACCGCGATCAAGCCGTCGCTCGTTCGGACATCCCACGTCAGCCTGTGACCGAAGGCGGCGGGAACCAGGAAGGGCGGGCCGCTGGGCGCGAGGCTCACCCACGCGGATGTCGCCTCCACCACCACTCGTGCACTGCTGTCGACCACGGCGACGAGCTGATCCGTACCGTACCGGATGTGGTCCTTCGTCTCAGCCGCCCGCAGTGCGGAGATCCTTCCTGAATAGAGGAGTGTCGCGTTGGCCCAGGCGAAGTGCGCGTACGGCTCCAGCGTGGCCTCTCCCGCCGGCACCGCAACCTGCCTTACCTCCCGACCCTCAAGCGTCAGTTCGATAATGCGCTGCCGGCAGTGGTCGAGCACGAACACTGAGCCTGCCCGCAATAACAGCCGGGACGCGCAGTTCAAACGCCCCGGACCACCGCCCTTGCCGCCGAGGTAGCGACGAACGATCCCGGTCCGAGCGTCGAATAGCGCGATAAGCCCGGTGACCCCATCAAGGACCGCCACCAGCGCTGATTCGGGAAGGGCGCCGACGGCCGTGACTTGCGCCAACGAATCCGTCGAGAGGACGCGCTGATCAACTATGGTAGCGACGGCATGCCTGGACGCCGGGCCGAACTGCTGCGCCGCCACGCCTTCCGGGCCTCCACCGGCGCAATGAACCGCGGCAGCAGCCATGGCGAACATCGGCCCGACCCATCCAGCTCTCGGCCGACCGTACCTCCGCATCAACCCACTATCCGACCTATCGCGGCCTCATACTACATCGGTCTTGGAGTATACTCGCACCCCTGGAATGAACTACCGCAGCCGCCGTACCAACAGCAGTCCACCCACTTGCAACATACCATCCCCGAGCGGGTCGGGGCGCACCTGTTGTCCAGCCAGCAACCGACCATGATGGCACCTCCCGGTCACGTAGAACCGATGTGCGGCGTGCGCAGCATCGCCTTGACAGCCGACAGCAAGCGCAGGGCTACCAGGAACTGAGGCTAGGCGCTTTCACGCCTTTGTAACTGCACCTTGTGCGGCGCACAACCCGAAATCCGACATCCGTGCCGGAAATACGACATAACCGGCGACCATCCTTGCCCTTTGGCCCAACGACGGGCATCTTGTCGCGAAACAAACAGTAAGAGCCTCGCAGCATGCAGGTCCGGCAGATGCCACCGGCCCTCGTCGGCGTCTCCGTCGCCGACGGGGCCTTGGCCTTGCGCTTGACCGCGCTCATCTCCGAGCGCGGCGCTCGTGTACAGCCAGCACGGTCCAACCTGCTGAGCGCCGGCAGCTGCTCCGGCCTGGTGTACGATTTGGCGTTCTGGAACGAGGCGGCGGTGGCCCGCTTGCGCGAGTTCCGAGAGACGTTCCCCGGCATTCCGGTCTTTTTGTACGTTCCCCCCCAAGCCGGTGCCGGACCGTTGTTCCAGTCCTGTGCGGTCCTCCCTGCCGTCCGGATTGACTTCCAGACTGTGTCACCGGCTGGAGAACGCTCGGTCGCTGGCGCCGGCATTCACTGGTTGATGGCTACGATGCCGCTGCACCAAGTACGCCAACTCTTGAACGCCCTGTTCCAGGAACTCCCAGCGGGCGTCGATCACTTCCTGCGCTGCTCCTTGAGGCACGTGGAGCGTGAGCCAGCGTTCGGAACGCGCATCGATGAGGTCGCCGCGGAACTTCGGCTCACTGAACGAACCCTGGAGCGGTGGTGCCGAGAAGCGTTGTTGCCGGCGCCCAAGCGCATGCTCCTTTGGATCTCGATGCTGTATGTGACGCTTCGCGCGCTGCGGAGCCGCCTTACGGTGAGAGAGACGGCTATCCGGCTGGGTATCGATCCGAAGCGGCTGTATCAGGTACGCACTGAGCTTCTGCACGCGCCGGACGGCGCCGACGGACCCCCATCAGCCGACTTGGACCGGGTATTGATCGCGTTCGTTCAGGAGTGTCGCTTGCCGCGCGGGAGGGTAACGCAGGCGATGAAAGCAGTGGGCTAGCTGACCCCACGCGACATGTTGACGGTCCTGGCTGGGTTGTGGGGGGCTTGTGCTCTCGTTAGCGCCGGACTCTTGAGCCGCTCCGATCGCGCGGGAACCGGCTTCTTGTGGGGCCTCAGCCTAGGACCGGTTGGGCTGTTGGTGGTTTGGGTCCGTCGCTCGGCATGGCAGCGTCGATGGGACCGCGAGGAAGCAGCGGCGGAGGAGCGTCGAAAGGAGATGGCTTGGCGCGAATGGCGGGGGTACTGAAGTTCCGCGAGGGATCGGATCGCCCCGGGGACCGTAGCCAGCCTGACGTCAAGCCGGGTCCGTCAAGCCTCACCGCACGCATTTAGGAATGCCGCTCCGGGCTGATCGGCCGTCGACTAGGTCAGGCGTTCGGTCGGATCATGCTGCGCCTGCCGGTCCATTCACCCCCGGGGCCAACGCGCGCCGCTGCGTTGGCCTACAAACAGTCCTGGTCAGCCGGAGCGGTCGAGCACGGTTAGCGCTGCCATGCCAGTCCACGCAAACGCATACCAGGACCGAGGCCGATGGCGTTCAACGGATAGCGATGCATCGTCTCACGCGCTGAGGGGCCAGACCTGCGCACTCACGTACTTCTTAGCTGCGCAGTCGCTGCGATGGCAACCTCATGCCGTCGCGGGGAGGAATCGCGCGTGCCGGACCCCCGTTTTCCCGACTCGCTGGTTGGAACGTGGGTGCGCGTATATCCGTACGCGGGCGGGAGGGACACGTTGGTGCTGAAGGCAGGCGGCCGCGCCCTCCGGCCCGCGACGGCGATCAATGGAATGCCCTCCAAGAGCGTCTCCCACTGGCAGGTTGGCAAGGTTGATTCCCTCGCCGCCGACTCAATTAGTTCGAGCGATCGCGCCCGGTTCCCAAGAGCAGATCCCGCCATGAAGCCTTTCGGACGGAGTCCGTAGCGACTCCGCGGCGGTCGAGTGCGAGGAGGGTTAGAGCCGGAAGTCAGCCGAGCATGAGGGTCGGAATGCCCTGGGGCACACCGGCTCGTGGCTCTTGAGCCTACGAGCACGACGCGACACGAACATCGCGCTCCACCCCATGTTTCTTGAGAGCCACCGTTCGTCCCACGTCTGCGGCTTGTCAAGGCCATGGGTGACGCCGGAGCGTCTGGAGTCCCACCCCGTCAACTGACAGCACGTAGGCGGAGCGCACGCCGAAACCGATCAACGATTCGTTCAACGGCAGAGGAATGAATCCGGCCAAGCGGCCCTGTCGATCGACGACATCATAGCGGTGCTCGGGAGACGCCGCTGAGGGTGTGCGGGCGATCA
>Ga0209751_10007262_pt1 | contig 10179 bp, 10 predicted proteins | sample RifCSP13_1_FD_184019 | JGI IMG/M metagenome (GOLD analysis project Ga0209751, IMG submission 184019) | Soil microbial communities from Rifle, Colorado - Rifle CSP2_sed 13_1 (SPAdes) (version 2) | ecosystem: Environmental > Terrestrial > Deep subsurface > Rock core/Sediment | place: Rifle...
AAGGGTGCTGACCTGCTCGACTGCCGTTTGCAGCTCTACCAGCACATGGTAGCGGCTGGCGTCGCGGTAAATTGCAGAAAGCGGGTTTGTGACAGGCAGGCCTCTGCCCACCCTGACTGCATTTTTGATTGCAATGTGGACATACTCGTTTGCCATCTTGCACGCATCGTGCAGGGCCGCGCCCCTGGCTAGGTACGCGGTGACTGCGGACGAAAAATTGCATCCGGAGCCGTGGCTTTCCTCTATCTTCACCCTCGCGTTCGTGATCCTGGTCAGCCTTCCTTTGCTGTCAAGCAACAGGTCAGTAACATTGAAAGCTCCAAGGTGGCCGCCCTTTACAATGACGTTTTCAGCTCCAAGTTTTCTGATCTTTCTGGCCGCCTCTATGCCGTCACCCTCTGTCCTGATTCTGGTGCCTGCAAATCTTTCCGCTTCAATCCTGTTGGGAGTTATCAGGGTGCATATTGGCACCAGCTTTGAGACAAACGAGTCAAATGCGTCGTCACGAAGCAGCTTGGCGCCGGTTCCTGCCGCAAAGATCGGATCGAGCACAACCGGGACTCTTGATCTTTTTAGCGATCGATGCACGATATCTATTGTCTGCCTGCTGTAGACCATGCCTATCTTGATCGCGTCGGGCGGCATGTCTGTCATGACAGACTCGATCTGCTGTTCTACCATTGTCGGCGAGACTTCGAATATCTCGGCTACTTTTCTGGTGTTTTGCGCGGTTATTGCGGTAATGGCGGTGCAACCGTACACGCCGAGGGCGGAAAACGTCTTGAGGTCTGCCTGTATCCCTGCGCCTGCTCCAGAGTCACTGCCGGCTATTGATAGCGCTATCTTCAAGCAAAATGATAAAAAATGATTGACTTATCAGTCTATCGGTTTATAGAACGTCGTTGCAACGGGACGGATGCCCGGCAAGCTGCTAGGGCTACCATTTCGCCATTAGTAATGAATTATTCGCTGTTATTGCCGAACGAAATAGATCGTTTCAAGAAATACTTAGGCAATGGACGAAACAAGAAGACAGCCGCACAACGTTTATATTTTATGCTGAAAAATGCAAGCGCCTGCTCAGCACCTCTTTTCGTTTTTCCTACCTGTACTGACTATAACGCCTGGCTGCAAGCTCTGATTCTGACGTAATATCAAGCTGCAGACATTGCTTTTACGAGTTAGTTAGCCCAAAGGAATTTTTAGGCGATCCTGCACTTCATAGCTGCATGCGCAACAACATAATCGCCATAGTTGCCATCACTTTTGTGACTGTGGGCGCATTGTGGGGAGTTGGCAACCTCCTGAATCCCGCGCCAGAGGAGGAGCTGCCAGTAGAGGACATACTCTTAATAGCGCAGCGAAGCACTTTCAACGGCACCAACCCGGACATCCATGTAGTTGCAGGCGTCCCGGCGAAGCTGGTGGTGCGCAACGAGGATGCCGTAACGCACGACCTGAGGGTGGACGCAGCAGAGAATAGCGGGATAACGCCCATAAACACGGCGCCACTTCGCGGCGGCCAGGATTTTCTTACGGCCATAGTTGCAAAAGAACAGGGCACATACGAATACTATTGCTCGTACCACCCGGAAATGCGCGGCAGGATAATCGCGCAATAGTGTCACCGCTTTTGCAGAAACTTGATGCAGATCATTCATAGTTGTAATTACTGATGGCTGTTCAGTGTGTCAGTCTTGAATCCAAAACTAGCGATAGCGAAGCTGGACAGGATATACTATTGCACGCAGCTCGGGACGGTTTTCCTGTTCAGGTCTGACGTAGAGGATCATACGGAAATGTCAGGGCACGACGGCCTGAAGACGCAGCCTCTCAGGTAGCGCCTGCGACTTTGACTACGGTCAGAACGTCTTCGTCTTCAAGTCTGTGGTCCAGGCCCACTTTTTGCCCGGCGAATTTCGCACTCTTGCCCCACACCAGCCCGTAGCGGAAGTTCTTGGCCATGTTGCGGTGTATCTTGTTGCACACGTCCTGAATCGAGGACCCGCTCTTCATTATCATCGGCTCCTTGTAGTCAGTTTCGCCGCCCTTTGGCCTCATGTAAATTCGAATGAAATCCAGCCTCTGGTACATTGCTTCCTTTAAGGCGTCAACGTTGATGTTTGCGTCTGCGGAAATTGGGATAAAGTTATTTCCAATTTTTGCCTGCACCTCCTGGATGAAGCCCTTGTTTACCAGATCTATCTTGTTCAGTACGGCAAGCGATGGCACGTAAACGCGATTGCCATTAAGAACGTCAATAAGTTGCTCGTCGGTGAGATTGGGTTCCCTGATGATGATTCGTCCGTTATGTATGCCATAGAGTCTCGCAATTTCCTTGATGAGACGCTCGGAGGTCCTGATTGGGACTTGTGCATTGACAGACACGCCGCCAGTCGATGTTTTCTCGATCACCACGTCCGGCGGCTTTTGGTCTACTTTAATGCCAGCTTCAGACAGTTCTTTCTTCAAGATGTCCAAGTGGTGAGGCTGAAAAACATCCAGCACTATCAGAACAAGGTCTGAATTCCTTGCCACCGAAAGAACCCGCTTTCCAAATCCTTTGCCACCCGAAGCGCCTTCAATGATTCCCGGGAGGTCGAGCACTTGGATGCGCGCACCCCGGTATTCCATCATCCCAGGGATTGCTGTGAGCGTGGTAAAATGGTAGGCGGCGATCTTTGATTTCGCATTGGTGAGCTTGTTTAAGAGGGTGGACTTGCCGACACTGGGAAGTCCTATAAAGACTATCGTGGCGTCCCCGGCTTTCTTTACGTCAAATCCGATGTTTTCTCCACCCGTATGGACGGTCTTGCCGTGAAGGTTGTCTTCCTGCTCCCGCTTGAGCTTCGCTATCTTGGCCTTCAAAAGCCCTACGTGGAACTCGGTCGCCTTGTTAATCTGGGTCTTGTGAATCTGATCCTGTATCTCCTTTATCTTCTCCGGGATGCCCAAGGGTAGGTATCATTGGCTGTAAGGCGATAAAAATTTTGTTAGTCCAGCTTTGGGCCGCACTTAGTGCAAAAGGTCATTCCTTCCCTAGGCACATGGCCGCAGTTTGGAAAGCCCGCAAGCGACAAGCCACACTTGTTGCATCACTCGCCCCCTGGTGGATTCGAAGTTTCACACCGCCTGCAGATTCTGCCTGTCGGAATCTTCGCGTCGGCGTCGTCAGGTATGTCTGCTTCAATAAGTGGCGGATCTTCAGCCGGCAATGGCCTGTCGTCAAAATATTCGTCGACCTCGCCTTTGATATTATCGATCTGCTTGACGAAGAATTCTTTTTCAAGCAGCGAGGCAGATTGGTATTTTGTGAACATCTTGTATAATTCTTTGATGAACCGGTTGTCGGTCACCATAGCGATGTCGTAGCCTGCTTCCCAAGTAGCGTGGAAATGCTTGATCACCCTTGCATGGAATTTTGTCCCCAACCTCTGGGCAGTGGTTTTAGATTTGTCGTCGATCCGATGCCCTAATGCGTCTATATCAAGCATGTTCACCTTCATCTCGCCACATTTTCCTGCAAGTACTTCAAAGGCCTTTTCGGGATCGCAGTTGACCGTGAAACGTCCGCGGATTTTCAGGTGCTACTTTAAGGTATAAGCGGCGCGCGTAAATCCATTGCGGCAATTACTAGTGTCCGGCCCGAGGCCGCAGGGATGTTTGATTCCGAAGTTGCGTTTATATCTTGTACATTATTGAGACTGTCAGGGCTCCGGTGGTGTAGTCCGGCTAAGCATTTCGCCCTCTCAAGGCGGAGATCCCGGGTTCAAATCCCGGCCGGAGCACTTTTTTTGATTAACGAATGACGTAATAGTCCCTTCTTTTAAAGTATGCCACCCATTTGACCTCTGATACAAGACTACAGGATTCGGCAGTCCGGTAAAATTCTCTTCATGTTCTCTGCCCTTGCGCGGGCAGATAATAGGGGGACTGTTACGTCGTCATCATCCTGCAGCCTAGGCTAGTGAGCAGCAAGCTGGTAAAAAATCCTTATTCTATCACGTGGACGCTGTGGAAGCCGGCCTTGCATCTTGGGCACGCAGAATGAACACCCACGCAGTCCAAGCAAAAGTCAGCTGCGGCCAGAAACTCGGATTCGTCGCCACGATAAAAGCAGCTCTCGCAAAACCTCTTTGCCACGCTTATACACGTCGATATTCCCGTTGCAATTTAATCTTTTGCATCATTTCTTCTTGCTCGGTTTTTTCTTGATTGCCTGCATTACCTTGTCGCGGATCTTATTCACCTTGGCCCGGGGCGTCACCAACAGGCAGAGGATGCCCTCATCAAGCGGAAAAGTCACGACCATAACTTTCTCATGCTCTGTCATACTGTAACGAATCCTGCCCAGCCAGTCGCTGAACGACTCGAGCGTGGTGCTGCTCCAAAGCGACTGAATGTACATCTGCTGCTCCACTGTCTTGTTCAGCAGCGGCTCGACTCCCTGCTTGAAGCCTCCCTCGATGACTTTGCCCCTGCTGTTTACAACGCCGACAAAGCGTATGTTGCGGTCAAGCTTGATGATCTTGTCGCAATGGTTACGTTGCAGGTAATGGTGTCTTGAGCGATTATGAATCGGTTGCAGGTTACTCAGCGAGCCGGGTTTCCACAGAGTGGCCGTCCTTGATGTGCGCGGAATAATGAAGCCGGACAAGCTCATTGATGTCCGCGTCTGTAAAGTATTTGGTAGAATACCTAGCAAGCACGGTCTTGCAGTCGGAGCAATAGATCTCCTTGAACGGCAACAATTGTGCTGCGCAGCTCCACTTATTCACTGTTTTGGCGGTACCTGTTTTCAGTAAACCGCATCTTGGACGCCTTATAGTAGATCACTTCGCCTCTCCGCTCTATCACTGCCACCACTGCTTCCTTGCCCATCTTTTCTATCTGGTCGACTGCGCCTGCAAGATCCTTGGCGGTCGTGTTCGTGCCCTCGTTTATGCCAAAGACCACGTACTTTGCTGGCTTTTTCTCGAACTCGCCCCGCTCGTAGACGCGAAAGTCGTTGCCAAACCCGAATCCCTCCTTTGCGACGTAGCCTCTGCTCCGCAGGTCGCGGTAGACTAGGAACTTGGTCATGATGTTCCTGTCGTATTTTAGCAAAAGCTCAAACAGGGGGTCAAAGATCATACCGGGCTTGTTTTTGAGCGTAAGTCGCTTTGTGTGCATCAGATAAAGCGCCTCGTACGGCTTGAGCACGTACTCGGCGTCTTCCTTCTCGCCAAAGCCCTTTGTGCGGAGCTCGTCCTGAAAGCGCTTTTCGTCGACCACTATTTTCCCGCCGCCCGCAAGGCGTGCCTCTACCACCGGTGGTATCTCGGCCTCGCCGACTGTAGAATCAGAGAATGGCTGCGCGCTCGGCGGAGCTGACGACATAACGATTAAATCACACCAAACTACCACATTTAAGCATTCAAATTTAGTGATTGAAATGAAGGGAGTTAATTATCGAGAAACTCGCGGTATGCCGTATGTCCGGCGCGAATACATTGCCGGCAAGCCACAGATCAAGATTGCAAGGTTTTCTTCTGGTCAGGCCAGCGACAATTATGATTACAAGCTTGAATTGCTGGCGACTGAAAAGATCCAGATAAGGCACAACGCCCTTGAAGCCGCCAGGCTTGGGGCCAACAAGAGGATGGCGACGGTTGGCGAGATGAGCTTTTTCTCGATGCTCAGGGTCTACCCCCATGTCGTCCTCAGGGAGAACAAGATGATCGCTACCGCAGGCGCAGACCGTCTCCAAGAGGGAATGAGGCGCGCCTTTGGCAAGGCGACCGGCCTTGCAGCGCGGGTCAAGCCGGGGCAGGTCCTATTTGAAGCCCACGTGGCAGCAGCAAACCTAAACCTTGCAAAGGAAGGCTTCAAGGTTGCTTCAAGCAAGCTCGGGTGCCCGACGACTGTCAGGATAACCCCGCTAAAAGAGCAGGTAGCGGTTGCCGAAGACTAGATCTTGCCAGCCAAATTCTTGATGTTATCTGAATTGCAAACGTCCCCCTTGCCGGCTGTGCTCTTGCAAACGAGCGCGGTAATGTTGTCAATTTCTGTTTTCATTGCTTTTCCAACTCGAGAAGCAGGATTTGTAAGCTCGGCCCTGACTTTGGCATGATCCATTCCCTCCAGAATTTGCGGGCTGTAGCCGGCTCCGGCCTGCATGAACTGCCCATCGATTAGCAGAAACGGGATTATCTGGTCAGGGTTGAACGTGTCAAGAATCTCATAGTCCTTTTCGCCGAGCTCTTGCAGCGGCTCAAAATTTCTGTCGGCAGTTTCGCGCCCCACAAACTCGACGTAGTCGCCATCGTATTTTGCGCGCGTAAAGCTAACAGTTGGTATGTTCAGGTACTTTTCGTCATGATCTGCGCTTGCAGTCTCGACAAGCCCCTCCCATTTGCCAAAGTTGCTCAATGCATTGACTATCGCCCAGCGCTCTGCCGCGCAGAACGGGCAAAAGCCGGCGCCCATGAAAAACACAAGCGATTTGCCGCTCTGCCTTTTCAGCGGCTCGTTGGTAATGTGCATGAACTTGCCAAGGACTTTTTTCGGTATAAAGCTGCTCACGGATCGGGTTCTTGCTGTTTATTTTATTAATGTTCTTGTCAGAATCAGGCGAGCCTGTGCATGACAACACCGTAGCATCCGATACCAAAGGATGAACCCGGCTATCGCGACGATGCCGATTGCTGCAATGAGCGCGGCAAAGCTTTCATCCTTGTGGTAGTCAAAGGGAATTTTTTGTCAGCCGGCCTGTGGGCTATGCGCATGCCAATGGGGACAATGAACGAGATCATTGCATCTGAAAGCGAGTCGATTCAGTCTGCGGTCGCTACGACGCTTCCGCTCAACTGCCCCGTTATTATTTCGGCAATCCCGATGCTGACCAAGGTCACCACGGAAATCTTGGCGATCCTCTGGCCCGCAATGGGGCCTTCATTTACAAGGTCTGCCGGCCTGCCGGCCTGCCGGCTGCGGGCTTGATCACTCAAGTATATTTTTGCAGGTTATTTTATTAAACGCACTATGAAAGTTGCTTCTGGTAAGGAGCTCCTTTTGGTAGCTCTTTTCTTATAAAGATAAATTAAACCCCTTCATTTTACCGATCGTCCAGTTGCCCTTGAGAACTATCGCCGATCTGCCAGACTCGCAATTTGACGGAAAAAGGGTGCTCGTCAGAGTCGATTTCAACGTCAGCGTGAACAACGGCGCGATAGGTGAAGACTATAGAATCCGCATGTCCCTCCCGACAATTGAATACCTGACAAAGCGCGGGGCCAGAGTCATACTTGCGTCGCACCTTGGCAGGCCGGACGGGCCGGACAGGCAGCATTCACTCGCGCCCGTTGCAAAGCGCCTGTCAGACATTATCGGCAGATCACGGACCCCGATACGGTTTGCGGATGACTGCGTCGGTTTTGAAGTTGAAGACGAGATAAGCAAGATGGGCAAGGGCGATATACTCTTGCTTGAAAACCTGCGTTTCCACAAGGAAGAGGAGCTGAACGACCCTGAGTTCAGCAAACAACTCGCGTCGCTTGCAGACATCTACGTCAATGACGCCTTCAGCACTTCCCATAGGAAGCACTCTTCGACTTATGGCGCGGCGTGGCTCTTTGACACCAGGCTTGCCGGCTTTAACCTGAGCAAGGAGGTGGAATACCTATCCATGATAAGGGAAAACCCGAAAAAGCCCTTCACCCTCGTAGTCGGCGGTGTCAAGATAAAGGACAAGATTGGCGCGCTGGAGCACCTACTGCCAAAGGCAGACAAGGTCATGATAGGCGGGGCGGCGGCGTACACGTTCCTCAAGGCAAAGGGGGTCAAGACGGGCAACTCTCTCATTGACGAGGAGCGCCTGTCGTGGGTCGCAAAGGCCCTTTCCACATACGACGACAAGATAATGCTTCCGATCGACCACGTCTGCGCCACTTCGCCAACCGACACTTCCATTACCATGGTCAGGGGAGACATTCCAAGCGGCATGTCAGGCTTTGACATCGGCAATGAAACAATAGAGCGCTACTCGGCAGAGGTCGGTGGCAACGGCGGCGGGACTGTATTTTGGAACGGGCCTATGGGCATGTTCGAGATAAGGGCGTTTTCAAACGGTACGGTAAATATCGCCAAGAGCATGGCGCTTGCGTTCTGGCGCGGAAGCAAGACGCTCATCGGGGGCGGCGACACGCTTGAAGCGATGAAAAAGTCCGGTGTGGCAGAGAACGAAGTGAGCCACGTTTCGACTGGTGGCGGCGCGACGCTGCGCTACCTTGCAGGCGACGAGATGCCCGGCGTAGTTATTCTGAACGGCTACTAGGCTTTTGCCGTTGCTACAGGCACCATCGCTCTGCCCATCGGCAATATTTCCTTAGTTAGCACGTCCAATTCGACAGACATCCTTCTCGGGTCCGTGATCAGCAGACTGACTGCCATGACAAGGAGCAGCAGGTCGACTTCAGCGCCGCCAACAGATCCCCTTGACATCTTGACTGCAAGCGTGGTAAACAGCACGAAAATCATGTAAAGCACGACAGTGATCCTTGTCATTATCCCGGCGAACATGGCTATTGCGCCGCCAATTTTGAGGGTTGCCACAATAAAGGCGACCTCCGGCGGCAGGCGGCCGATGAACCCCTGCACCTGCCCAAAGTCTGCCAGACTGGGCACGCGGTGTGCAAGGAACGTTATCCCAGCATGATCCTGAGGGGGAACGGTCCTAACTGCATCAGCTTCAAGGGATTCATGACGGGCAATTACAAAACTCTTCTAGAATTCTAGGTAATTGGTGCAACTATGGAGCTAAGTTAAATGATCATTAGACTATGTTGACCCTGACCGCTCTCAGGAGCGAGACGTCGTCGTTGCCTGCGCCCACCATTATGACGTACTGCCCGGCTGCCAGGTTTTCAGCCGGCGTAAACGTATATGATACTTGCTTTGAACCTCCGGATATCGAAATCCACTCTTCGCTGAATATCCCTGACGAATTGCCAAGCGCGCCAGTAGGCGTGAACGTGCCAGCTGCCATCATTTTGCCGCTGAAATCACCTGGCGCATCTACCGTGACTTTGATCTCTGCGCTGTCACCATTTGCCACCGTGATCTCGTCTGGAGCAGAGACTTCGAGCGGGATCTGCTTCGGCGCGTCCAGCTTGGCTATCTTGTTTTCTGTCCATTCCGAGAACCAGACCTGATCCTGTCCCACCGTAAACTGCAAGACGTTTGCAAGGCCGCAGGTTCCCGCGCCCTCGGGGCAAAATGCCCAGTTCCTGTTTTGAGACGGGATCCAGTATTCGGCCAGAGTGAGCTCTTCTGGGTCAAAGCGTGCGATCTTGTTGCCCGTATGCTCGTTGAACCACAGCGAGCCATCAGGTCCCGTTTCTACCCAGTACGGCAGCGTGTACGCGTTTGCAGGCGTCGTGCCGCCGAAAATCTTGGGCGACGCTATCGATGTCACAAATTTTGTTATCTCCTCACTGACCGGATCGTACTTGAAGAACGTGCTTGTGCCGTGGTCTGCGACCCACAGGTTGCCCGAGTTGTCAAGGGCCGCCCCTACCGGCGAACTGAGATCGGCCGGAAGGTCTACTGTGCGGACGACCTCGTTTGCGTCAATGTCATACTGGAAAATCTGCCCCTTCCGCGGGAAGGCGAGGAGTGATATCCATACGTCGTTTCTTTCGTTGTCAACCGCGAGCAAGCCTGAGGTTACGAGACGAAGATCGATCCCGGAAAAGCCGTCAAGCGGGAGCGGGATCTCTGTAAAGCCCTCTGAAGTTCCTGCCTGCATCTTTGACACATTCCCAAAGTAAAGCGACTCGGAGTTCAGGCCGATAAAGTAGATGTTGCCGTTGGCGTCAAAATCCATTGCAGAAGGGTAGCTGGCAGGGACTTTGAACATGTCAAAGGACTCAGAAGCCCTGTTGAACCGCCAGATTGCGTTGTTCTGGTCCGTGAACCACACGTTGCCCCTAGTATCAATCTTGACTACCCACGACATCGACCACGATGGCACGGCGGTAAAGGGCTGCTCGCGAGACGGCCACTCTGGAATGTTGTAGTCGTTAAACTTGTTTTCTGCAGCGTTGTACATGCCAAGGAGGCCGCGTTTTGCAGATACGTACCATACCTGGCCGCCGTCCACGGCAATGCCTAAAGGCATTTCGCATTCTGAAGGCAGCA
>Ga0209751_10007263_pt1 | contig 10179 bp, 10 predicted proteins | sample RifCSP13_1_FD_184019 | JGI IMG/M metagenome (GOLD analysis project Ga0209751, IMG submission 184019) | Soil microbial communities from Rifle, Colorado - Rifle CSP2_sed 13_1 (SPAdes) (version 2) | ecosystem: Environmental > Terrestrial > Deep subsurface > Rock core/Sediment | place: Rifle...
ACGCAGGCGGGAGGCCCGGCCGGAGTGAGGGGGCCGTCGGGGGTAACCTGGGTGTCACGGGGAGATGAGGTGGCGCGACAACCGTTCTCGAGAAGGCTCCTTCACATGATCAAGCGGCCGCCCCAGCTCCTCTACGGGCTCGGTCTCGGACCTCTCTACGGACGGTTGGTGTTGCTCCTGACCACGACGGGGCGGATCTCCGGCCTTCCCAGGGTGACTCCTCTGCAATATGAGGAGATTGACGGTGCCATCTATGTTGCGTCGGCCCTTGGCGACCGGGCCGATTGGTTCCGCAACGTCGTTGCCGACCCGAGAGTTGAGGTGAGGGTCCGCTCGCGCCGATTGGCCGGCATCGCCGAGCCCATCACCGATCCCTCCCGAGTGGCCGACTTCCTCGAGCTCCGCCTGAGCCGCCATCCCCGGATGGTGGGCGCCATCATGCGGCGGGAAGGCTTGCCGCCGCATCCAGAGCGTGCCGATTTCGAGCGGTATGCAGCGCGCCGGTCACTGGTCATCATCCGCCCTGCAGGGGGGCCACCCGGGTCACCCGAGCGGGGCGAATAGATCGGCCGGGTTCCCGTCCGGATCGAGGACGGTGGCATAACGCTGACCCCAGACGGCGTCGAACGGTGCCACGTGACTTCGATAGCCGGCCGCAGCGAGTTTCGAGTGCATTGCATCGACGTCCTCAGCCAGGTCGCAGAGGAACGCCAACCCAACACGGTGTCCACCGGTGGGTGGTTGCCAGTTGCTGAAGCTGCGAACGACCTCCGCCGTGTCCCACATGATGCGGATCCCGCTGGGGAGGGCGCATTCCACATGTGCCTCGCCGTCGGCTTCGGCCGGGATGTCGAGGCCCAGGAGCCGGTAGAAGGCCAGTGAGGCCGGCATATCGTCGACGATGATCCCGAGTGCATCGAACCGGACCGCCATCTCCCGCCTCCTCGCTAGATCGTCCCGAGGCTACCAGTCTGCACCATACTGCCAGCATGCCGGGCTACAGAGCCCTTTCGGATGACGTCTCTGACCATTCCAATTGGTGCGTGACGCTGCGCTTCTCCAGCTCGAAACCCAGGTGGTAATAGAGACGATGCGCGCCGGTCGGGTTGTCCGCGTCAACGCCCAGGGAGGCATGGGTCAATCCGGCGCGCCGGAAGTGGTCCATGGATGCGGCGATCAAGGCCGATGCGATTCCTCGTCCCCGGTAGTCCCGGTCGACGCCCAAGGTCCCGATCCACCCATCCCTGCGGCCGAGCAGTTCGTCGTTTTCCGGGTGAACCTCGTTGATGCTGTAGCCGACTACCTCGTCCCCGGCCAAAGCGATCACGCTGAGGTCCAGGCAGGTTCCGTAGCCGGTGAGGCGTTTCGCCCAGGAGACCGGGTCGACGGCCCCCGATCCCCAATGATCTGCAAAGGCCCGATTGTGGAGGAGACGGACCTCTTCGATCAGGTCCGTTCTCCAGGACGTGAGCTTCACCCCGACCGGCCCGGGGGTCTCCAGGGGAGGTTCGAGCGGGCGCAGGAGTTCGTCGAACCAGCGTACGGGCCGGAGGCCGAAGTGTTCGTAGAGGTGCTGGGCGTCGGTCAACCAGTCCCAAGCCGAGGTGCGTATGAACCGCGGCAGGTCGTGATCGTACGATTCCAACACCGCTCGCGCCCGATCCAATTGCCATGCGAAGAGAACCCGCCCGATGCCCTGGCCCCGGTAATCGGGATCGACGGTTCCGACGAGATACGCTCGTTCCAAACGCTCCCCGCTCGGGTGATGCCAGATCCGACCCCAGGCCACCGCCCGGTCGTCGATGAAGACCAACCGGACGTCGTGGATCTTGTCGAGGTGGGGATCATCGAACATCTCAACGATCTCCTCGAAAGGTGTGACGAGCGGTTCTCGATCGTGGATCTCCGACTTGCGGACGAGCGCGTGAATGGTGGATGCGTCACCGGGCGTAGCAGCGTGGAGGCGAACGGGCGTCATGGCCGAGCTAGGGTAACCGTCCGAGGGCCGGGAACGGTCCGAGATTGCATCCAACGCTATGGGTTTCTCCGTTGGGCGAGTATGGTGGTGCCGCCGGGGAAAAGTTGTCCCGGCGGCTCTCCACCCGGATCGAGCCGTCCACTCACCGCAGGAGCACCGTGGCCATCGCCGCCGAACATCTCACCACTTCAACCTCATTCGCCGAATTGGGCCTCTCAGCCGACCTGGTCGACGTTCTCGGGTCGAGGGGGATTGTGTCCCCGTTCCCGATCCAGGCGCTCACTATTCCGGATGCGCTCGCCGGCCGTGATGTATGCGGGAAGGCCAAGACGGGGTCGGGCAAGACACTCGCTTTCGGTCTGCCGATCATCGAGAACCTGCGAGACGCTGAGGCGAAACGACCCGCCGTCCTGGTGCTGGTACCCACACGCGAGCTGTGCTCCCAGGTGACAGAGGCGCTCCGGCCGCTCGCCCAGGCCCGAGGCCACGAGGTCGTTGCCATCTACGGCGGCGTGCCTATGCAGCAGCAGATCGATGCCCTGGCCCGCGGCGCTGAGGTGGTGATTGCGACACCGGGACGGCTCATCGATCTGTTTGAGCGCAAGGCCTTGGCTCTCAACGGGGTAGGGGTAGCGGTGATCGACGAAGCGGACGAGATGTCCGACCTGGGCTTCCTTCCTCAGGTCCGCTGGATCATGCGGGCTGTGGAGGGCCACCACCAGACGATGCTGTTCTCCGCCACCCTGGGCGGGAGTGTCGGTGCGTTGATCGACAGCTACATGCATGATCCAGTCTTTCATGAAGTCGCGTCTGATTCAGTGACTGTGGAGACCTCGGAACATCGCTTCATTCAGGTGCATCGTATGGACAAGGCGAAGATGACGGCACGGATCGCCGCTTCGGCGGAGCGCACCTTGGTGTTCGTCCGAACCAAGCGAGGTTGTGATCAAGTAGCCAAAGACCTGGCTGATCTTGGGGTGGCGGCACGCCCCATTCACGGCAATCTTCCTCAGGGAAAACGAGAACGCATGCTGGCCGCTTTTGCCGACGGGCACAGCAAGGTGCTGGTTGCCACCAATGTGGCCGCCCGCGGGCTCGACATTGAAGGCGTCGACATCGTGATCCACTTCGATCCGCCGGAAGACTCCAAGACCTACGTTCACCGGTCCGGCCGGACGGCCCGCGCCGGCGAAGAAGGCTTGGTCGTCACCTTTGTCGAGTGGGACCAGATCGAGATGGTCCACAAGGTGCAGATCGAAGCCGGGCTCAGCGAGCCCATCGTCAAGATGTTCTCCAACGACGACCGCCTCGACGATCTGGGTGCCTGGGAATCGCCGGCCGACCTGGTGCGACCCGAAGTCAAACGCACTACGGTGCGCGCGGCACGAGGTAGGCGCCGGCGAAGCCTGTTGTAGCACTCAGTAGTACCCGAGAGGTCGTCGAGGCGATGGTTGCGCGGCCCGCCCCGTGCGGCCACCGCGGCGACGTGAGCAATTGCGGCTGCCCGACAGGAGCGCGGTGTACGACTCCTCGAGGAATGCACCAAGTGGGAGACGGGCGAGGCTATCGAGCGTTTCCGCGATCCACGGGTCTGACGTCGCGTCGTCCTCCGGGGAGCCGTTACCGACGGGTAGTCGGCATTGCGATTTCAAAGATTCAAGAAATCACGCCGGCAAGCCGAAAAGAGGGGAGCAAACCCCAGGGATGGGCTGGGAGAGGGAGACATCGTGACATCACCCGAAGGCACCTCCTGGCAATCGCTCGTCCGAGCCCGGATGCGAGAAGAAATCGACGAGTGGGTTGCCGAGGGCCGCAGTGAAATCCAGTCAGATCGTCCGCTCGTCCTGATCGACGTGATGGGAGTCGTCGGCGACGCGACCACACCGGCCCTCACCGATGACGAGGAATCATCCGACCGAACCGACCACGACGATGACGACGATGAGGCCATCGAGATCCCGCCCTACATGCCCGCCCTCATCCGCCACCTGGTTGAGGTGGCAGACGTCTGGTGGAGCATGCCTCTCGACGACGAGCTCAGCGCCAAGGTGACGGGCATCCTGGGGGTGGGCCCGCTTCCCTCGATCGAAGCGGACGACTACGGCATGACGGAACCTGCTGCCCGCGAGCTGCTCTGGAAGGCGGCCTCTGCTCGCCGGGCAACGTATCGCATCGAAAACGTGGCGAGCGAGATGCCCTCCCGGCTGCCCGACAGCACCGTGTTGATCAACATTGCTCCGGACAAGGTGCTGCGGCCGGATCATTTACCACCCGAGCTCCGTCCGGCCTGACCGGCTGGGCCGTGCAGGCCGATCCGTGGATCCCTACCGTCTTCGCTCATGGGTGGGTTGAGCCTGGACGGGGTTGGTGTCATCACCTCCCGAACCGGCACCTAAGGTGAAGCGACCTTCGGGCGCGGTGATACTGGTCAGGGCGGATCGGACTGCACGTTGACCGGGTCGGCGCGGTCCGATGTCAGATTGCCCAGATGATCCACAGGACGGCAAAAGTCAGCGCGTACAGCAGGGCGGCCGTCGCAAAGATCGCCCCGGTCCCTACCGCCAGGTTCCAAGACCTCTCGCGGTTGAAGATCTTCCGGGCGAAGATCGCAAAGCAGCCGAACAGCAGCAGAGCACCAGCGATCTGCAGGCCGTAACCCCACCCGGCGGCAATGGCGCCCACCTGTGACTCCCAACCGAGGATCTCGATGGTCCTCCCGGCATTGGCGAAGTACAGATAGCCGCCGATTCCACCGACTGCGATTCCGAGGATGCTCAACACCCATTCAAGTGCGTGGTTGATCCTCAGCGGCGGTGGGGTGAGACCGACCTGCTCACGTTCACGGAGCTGTGTCATGGTTCACCTCCTCAACTCCAACGTATGCCTGCCCGGAGACCCGTCACAGGGTCGGAAGTCCCTTTGGGAACGAGGGGTTCAGGACCGTTTCTTGGCCAGCTTCCGTTCGCTTTCGGTGAGATACCGTTTGCGAACTCGGATCGCCGATGGGGTGACTTCGACCAGTTCGTCTTCCGCGATCCACTCGATAGCGGTCTCGAGGGTCAACCGCCGGGGCGGCTTCAGCCTGATAGCTTCGTCGGCGGCGTGCGTCCGGATGTTGGTGAGTTGTTTCGGCTTGGTGGGGTTGGCAGGTAAATCGTCGGGCCGGGAGTTCTCCCCGAAGATCATGCCCTCGTAGACCTCTTCTCCTGATCCGATGAACAGCTCTCCTCGCTTCTGCAGATTGTCGAGCGCGTATCCGGTTGAGGTTCCCGCCCGGTCCGATACGATCGGCCCGCCCTGGCGGTGGGGGAGTTCGCCCGCCCAGGGCATCCATCCGGCGTGATGCTGGTGCACGAGGGCCGTGCCCCGGGTCGCCGTCATGAGCAAGGACCGAAAACCCAGGAGCCCGCGGGCGGGGGCGGTGACGGTGACGATGGTTCGCCCGCGGTCGCCCGGCAGTAGTTCGGTGACCTGTCCTTTTCGTGGCGCTACCGCCTGGGTGACGGTCCCGACGTGTTCATCGGGGACGTCCACCACCGCCCGTTCGACCGGTTCATGAGGTTTGCCGTCGATCTCGCGAAGGATCACTTCGGGTCGGCTGACTTGCAGTTCGAAGCCTTCGCGGCGCATCGACTCGATCAGTACGGCCAGTTGTAGCTCCCCGCGTCCGGCTACCTCGATGATTTCGGGAGAGGCCGTCGGCCCGATCCGGATCGACACATTGCCCAGCACCTCCCGTTCCAGTCGTTCGCGGATCTGGCGGGAGGTGAGGAGCGTCCCGTCGCGTCCGCCGAGAGGCGACGTGTTGACGCCGAAGGTCATCCGCAGAACCGGTTCATCGACTTCGAGTCGGGGGAGAGGTTGGGGATCGGTTGGGTCGGCCAGGGTGTCGCCGATCTCCACTTCCGGGAACCCGGCCACGACGAACAGATCGCCGGCAATGCGCTCCTCGACGTCGATCCGGCCCAGCCCTGCGAACCCCATCAACTGGCCCAGTTTTCGCCTGAGGGGAGGCTCCTCGTTGTGGGAATGGCAGAGGGCAATGAGCTCACCGGCACGGAGGGTGCCCTGGACCACCCGGCCAATCGCAAGCCGGCCGAGGTAGTCCGATGCGTCGAGGTTGGTGACGAGCGCCTGCAAAGGAGCTTCCGGGTTGCCGGCGGCTGCGGGAATTGTCTCGACGATGGCATCCAATAGTGGAGACAGACCATCGCCTTCTCCGGGCACACCGACTCCCCTGATCGCCTTCCCATACCGGGCGATGCACGAGATGATCGGAAACTCGATGTGGTGATCCGCTGCGTCGAGGTCGAAGAACAACTCGTATACGTCATCAATGACCTGTGCCACCCGGGCGTCGGGCCGATCCACCTTGTTGATCACCAATACCGCCGGTAGGCGCAGAGCTAGTGCCTTGGAGAGAACGTACCGGGTCTGCGGCATCGGCCCTTCGGCGGCGTCGACGAGCAGCAGTACCCCGTCTACCAGTGCCAGGGCTCGCTCGACTTCACCCCCGAAGTCGGCGTGCCCTGGTGTGTCGACCAGGTTGATCTTGGTGCCTTTCCATTCGATCGACGCCGCCTTGGCGAGGATGGTGATCCCGCGCTCTCGTTCCTGGTCGTTCGAATCCATCACCCGGTCGACCCGCGCCTCGTGCGAGGAGAAGACTCCGGCTGCGGACAGCATGGCGTCGACCAGGGTCGTTTTGCCATGGTCGACGTGCGCGATCAGCGCCACATTGCGGAAGGGGGTACCCGACATGAGTGCCAGATGGTAGCCGGGTGGCGGTCGTTTGGGCCGTCCGGGTTGGCACCTACTCGCCGATATCCTCGTCCCACAGCTCGGGTCGGGCGGCGATGAAGTCCTCCATCAGCTTGATGCAGATCGGGTCATCGACGATCTCGATCTCAACCCCCCGGGGAGCGGAGGTGTTCTTCGGGACCCCGGAAGGTTCGGTTTTCTGCGACAACCACCCGCGGGATCCGGTAGAGCAGGATGGCACCGCTGCACATGTCACAGGGGGACAGCGTGGAGTACAGCACGGCCCGCCGGTAGTCGGCCGCCCCCAACCGCCCGGCGTTCTCGAGGCAGTCCATCTCGGCGTGGAGGATGGCGCTGCCGCGTTGCACCCGGCGGTTGTGACCTCTCCCCTTTATCTCGCCGTCGATCACCAACACCGAGCCGATGGGGATGCCTCCCTCCGACAATCCGGCCGTTGCCTCGTCGATGGCTGCTCGAAGAAAGGTGTCCATGTCCTTCAGCCTGGCACACAGACCGGTCCAACCGCAGCGTTGAGGGGTCGTTGGTCCCTAGTGTCGTCAGGGTCCATGTCGGAGTATTGGTGGATACGACATCCGTCCCGACGGTCGCCGGGTAGCGGCCGTCTCGTCGCAGGGAGAGCGGTAATGGCCATCGAAGTACGCAAGGTCGTCCTGGAGAGTGTCACCGATGCGTCGGGGATGAAGTCGCTGATCGATCAGGGGGCGTTCGGCGCCGATGAGGTGATCGCCGTTATCGGGAAGACCGAAGGGAACGGCGGCGTCAACGACTTCACCAGGATTCTCGCCGATCGCGCCTTCCGTGACGTCCTCATGGAGCTGGGGACCCGGCCCCTCGAGGAAGTCAAGGAGATTCCGATGGTGTGGTCGGGCGGAACCGACGGCATCCTCACCCCACATGCAACGGTGTTTGCCCGGGTGGCCGACGACCCCAACCCCTCTAATGAGCCACGGTTGGCGGTTGGCTACGCCATGAGTGAGGTGATTCATCCTGAAGACATCGGCCGGCCGGCCATGGTCGAAAAGGTGGCAGAGGGAGTCAAGCGGGCCATGAAAGAAGCCGGCATCGAAGATCCGGCGGATGTCCACTATGTGCAGACCAAAACGCCGCTGCTGACGATGGACACTATCAACGATGCCAAATCGCGCGGCCATTCCGTAGTGACCGAGGAGCCGCTCGAGTCGATGAACATCTCCAACGGGACTTCCGGGCTCGGCATCGCCTATGCCCTGGGTGAAATCGACATCATTCCGACGGAAGATCAAATCGGCCACGATCTCTCCCTCTATTCCTCGGTGGCCTCCTGCTCGTCGGGTGTCGAACTGAACCAGGCGCAAACGGTTGTCGTCGGGAACGTACGCGGCGCGGGAGGCCGGTACCGGATAGGTCACAGCGTCATGAAGGATGCGCTCGATTTTGAAGGGGTCTACGAGGCGATCCGCTCGGCGGGCCTCGACCTCCCCGATCGAGCGAGGCCGGCAGACCTCGATGGCCGGTTGGTCAACGTGTTCGTGAAATGTGAGGCGGATCCGACCGCCAGACTACGCGGCCGCCGGCAGGTAGCGCTCGACGATTCCGATGTGCACCACCATCGGCATATCAAGGGTGCCGTCGGGGGAGTGGTTGCCGCGGCCGTCGACGATGCGGCCGTGTTCGTCTCGGTGGCGGCCATCCATCAGGGACCTTCCGGAGGGGGCCCGGTGGCAGCCATCGTCGACCTCGGCTGAGACTGGACGGATGCCGGCCAAGCCGCACCCGACGGGCATTGCGACCGCCCCGACGTCGTTGGCGGCGGCGGCTAGTCGCGGGGTGCGTTATCTCCTGGAGGGTCCCCGCAAACCCGGGGTCTTGCTGGGTGCTTCGGGCAACGCCGCTTGGCTGCAGGCGGGCGGCCATGTGCTGGTGCTCTCCGGGCGTGAGGCGGTGCGTTTGCCCAACGGCGTCACCGTGGCAGAGCCGGCCGATGCGGCCCGATCGCAATCCGGAGACCGCTGTGTGGTCGGAGACGGCGGGTTGGAGGTAGGGAGCGTAAAGGTCAGGGTCGTCCGCTGGTGGGATCCGCGACCAACGCTGGGATCGGTGTCCCGGAAGGATGTGGCCGCCAGATGTGCGGATGCCCGGCCGCGATTCGTATTTCCCGACGATGGAGGCCTGGGTCAGTCGCTGAAGAGGAACGATCCCGCCGCCGTCCGTCACGCCATGTGTGCCCTGCTCGGGAGGGGTGCAGGGCTCACTCCGGAAGGGGACGATGTGCTGGTCGGAATGCTGTCCGGCTTGCGGTTGCTGGGTCCGGCAGTAGGTGCTGTGGGGGCAGGCGGGATGGTGGCCGAGGTCGCTTCGATCGTCCTGATGGAGGCGCCTTTTCGCACGACTGCCTTGTCGGCGGCGCTGCTGCGACATGCCGTGGCGGGCGAGGTGGCCGATCCGGTGGCGGCGTTCTTCCAGGCCCTGACCGGGAGAGGCGATCTGGAGGAGGCTGTCGGCGGTCTGTACATGATGGGGAATACCTCCGGGGTAGCAACGGCCTGCGGGATTCTGTTGGCTGCCGATTTCCTTGTTGAAGGGAGCAATGCATGATCGATAGCGTTGAGGTTCGCCGCGGCACCTACCACGATTCCGTGCGGCTGATGCAGGTGAGCCGGTCGCTGCAGCAAGCCCAAGGGGTAGAAGAGGCCTTGGTGGCGATGGCGACCGACCTCAATCGTGAGTTGCTGGCCGGCATGGGATTCGAGGTGGAGTCGATCGGCGAGGCCGGACCCAACGACCTCATCGTCGCGGTGCGTGCCGCCGACGAGCAGGCGGTCGATCATGCTCGACAGGTCCTCGAGGCAGCCCTGGCGGCCAGGACCACCCGCGACTCCGGGATGCTGGCGGCTCCACCTGCTCATGTGGTCGGATCGGCGGCCGCCGGAGCCACTCTGGCGTTGATATCGGTTCCCGGCGAGTATGCGTTCATCGAGGCAATGGACGCGTTGCAGCACGGGCTCGACGTGATGGTGTTCAGCGACAACGTGCCGATCGCTCAGGAGGTGATGCTCAAACAGGCCGCCGGCCGGTTGGGTCTGCTCGTCATGGGACCCGATTGCGGCACGGCCATCGTCAACGGAGTCGGCCTGGGCTTTGCCAACGTGGTGCAACCGGGTCCCGTTGGCATCGTTGGTGCAGCCGGCACCGGTATCCAGCAACTCTGTTCCTTGCTTGACGATGCCGGCGTCGGAGTTCGTAACGCGTTGGGCACCGGCAGCCACGATCTGTCGATCGAAGTGGGTGGTTCTTCCACGTTGCGTGGGTTGGCCGCCCTCGATGCAGATCCCAGCACCGAAGTGCTGATTGTGGTCTCGAAACCGCCTGCCCCCGAGGTGGCCGCCCGGGTGCGGGCGGCCACCGAGGAATGCACGACACCGACCGTGCTGGCCTTACTG
>Ga0209751_10007264_pt1 | contig 10179 bp, 10 predicted proteins | sample RifCSP13_1_FD_184019 | JGI IMG/M metagenome (GOLD analysis project Ga0209751, IMG submission 184019) | Soil microbial communities from Rifle, Colorado - Rifle CSP2_sed 13_1 (SPAdes) (version 2) | ecosystem: Environmental > Terrestrial > Deep subsurface > Rock core/Sediment | place: Rifle...
CCCGTGCCGGACCCCCATAGCCCTACCAGGAGCTTCCCGAAGAGGACGGCGTTCAGGGTCTTGCCCTCCGTGGGCCGCACGTCGTTCAGTACGTACCCCAGGATGATCCCGCCGGCGATGAAGGAGAGGGAGACGGCCATGTACAGCATCGCCTTCTTCCCGGTCTGTACCCTCGGTTCGCGCAACGTCGGCATCGAGTTGCTGATCGCCTCGATCCCCGTGTACGTCCCGGCGCCCATGGTATAGGCGCGCACGAGGATCGCCCCCACCCCGAGCCACCCCATCTCCCGGACCGCGCCGGACAGATCCGTGGAGACGGCGGAGGCCACCGCGGGCAGTTCGGCGGCATGGTGCCCCACCGCATAGAGGACAAGCGGGATGTGGCTCAGCATGAAGGCCATGAAGATGGGGGTGAGGACGGTCACGGACTCCTTCACGCCGCGCAGGTTGAGCCAGATAAGCGTCATGATCATGAAAGCGATGAACCAGAACTTGTAGGGACCCCAGGAAAGGGGGAGGAAGCTGAAGACCGCGTCGGCTCCCGCGGCGACGGAGATCGTGATGGTCAGCACGTAGTCGATGACCAGGGCCGAGCCCGAGACGACCCCGGCCTTCTCCCCGAGCAGCTTGGAGGCGACGTTGTACCCGCCCGCGCCGGAGGGGAATACCTCGATGATCTGGGCGTAACTCCCCGAAATGATGAAGATCGTGAATACCGTGGCGATGGCTACGAAGATGGCCAAGACCGTGTGGCCGCCCAGGGCGAGGTACGCCTCCTCGGGACCGTAGCAGGACGAGGAGATCCCGTCGGCGCCCAGGCCGATCCACGCGAAGAAGGCGATCAGGGAGATCTTGTGGAAGATCTTCGGATCGAACAGGTCGCGGGGAGCTCCCAGCAGGAACCGCTTGGCGCGCTGGAAAAAGGATGGATTCCCCATGGATGAGTCCCGGCCGCCCCCCTCACGTCACGAGTTTCCATGATATGCGGGCCCGCCCCCCCCCGTCAAAAAAAAACGGGGGGCCTGTGTCCGTAAGGCCCCCGATCCGGTTGGGGTTGACTGACTCCCGGCCATCCTTGGGTAACGATATCGTCCGGTCAACGGCAAAACTTTAGGGAAACATCCGCGGGAAATCAGAAGGACATCTCCTCCTCGGAATACGTCATGTGGTACAGCAGCACGACGAGATTGTGCAGAGCGCCCTTCTGGTCGTTCACGAAGTTCCGGTACACGACTGCACGCTCGAACCCCATCTTCTCGAACGCCCGTATCGCAGGCTGCTGCTCCTCGATCGCTTCGGCCAGGAGGTAGTGCAGGGCGGCCTTCTCGCCCAGGTGCCGCATCTCCCGGATCATCGACATGCCCAGGCCCCGCTTCCGGAAATCCGGAGCGATCTGGACCCGGACCGTCCCGACGCGCTGCTTCCAGCCGGTCTTGTTCCTGTGGAGGGTGGCATCTCCCACCACACGGTCCCCCTCGAGGGCGAGGATGGGAAGCACCGAATCGTAGTCGAGATGTTCCGCCCACCGTTCCACCACTTCTTTTCGGCTTACGTCCTCCCGGAAGAACATCTTGTCTTCCGGCGGGATCCGGCGGAAGAAATCCCAGAGCCGGTCTGCATCCTCCGGGACCATCGGACGCAGGGTAAGCCTTGCGCCGTCGCGCAGTGTGATTTCCCTGGGGTATCGTTCGAGCGATATCATCGGTTTCCTCCTCGAGTACCGGTACCGGTCACCACTCCTCCTTGAACGGCACTTCCACCGCGTCGTACCATTTCGAGAATTCCATGGGGTCGTGGGGGGGCAGGCCCTCCTCGTGCAGGAGATCGTCGATCGCCGTGTGGGCGTAGGAGAGGGCGTGGTCCATGAACCGGAGGGAATCCGGAGACTCCCCCTCGGGATCCCCCGCCTGGAACGCCTCGATCGCCTTGCCAAGATCCCGCCGCGCCGCGGGGAGATCCTTCGTTCCCAGGACCTCGCCGATCGCCTTCAGGTGCCTTCCGATCTGATGGTAGGCCCGCCGGATGTCGGTCGTCGTGGCGTCCATCTTCCTCCATTTGCCGAAATAGATCAGATCGTGCGCCGCCCGCAGCTTGGAGTATGGCCGGCCCAGGTAGGGGCACATCTCCTTCCCGTCCGGGCCTTTTTCCGCCTGGTGGGAATCGTAGGCAAGGTCCGCCCCGCAAGCCGGGCAGGTCATCCGGGAAAGAGGCATGGTAAAATTATAGCGCACCCACGCCGGTACGTTGTACCACGCGGAGTGGTTCATTTCATGAATACGGCAAAGTATCCGTGCGTGCCGCCCGGTGCCAAGGGATGTGCGGGGACACTCCGCTCCCGCATCCCGGAGATGAATCAGGAATGTCCCCGGTGAGAGCGTCCCCCCGGAAGGGGGCGGATGGCATCGAGCGGAGGGGCAGCGAGGCGCCGGACATCGCAGCGTACGAGGAAATACTGAGGAAATACTGCGGGAGGCGGCGCAGGAGGTTCTGGCCTTCCTGCAACCTACCCTGCCCCCTATTTTCCTCTTACACGTTCCAGGGAGTTGAAGTAGGGCATATAGCGGGATGTCTCGAAGATCGCGCGGGTCAAGGTTTCCATTTGCTCTGCGACCACGGGGTATCTTCCGGCGACATCCTCGCGGGGGGTATCCGAGCCGTATTCGTGGAGGCTTTTTCGGGAGCCGTCGGCGAGCATGAGGAAATAGTAATCTTTGCCGACAAGGCCGATTTCCGGGGTAGCGGACTGGTTGCCGATGGTAAACGCGTAGCGCGTACCCTCGAAGCGGGGGTCGAAGAGGTCGCGGCCGAGCGTAGAATTGAGGTAGGGTACGTCGGCGAGCCCGGCCACGGTGGGCAGGATATCCACTTCGCTTGCGGGGGCGTCGTAGACCGCGGGGGGGATGAAGCCGGGGGCGTAGATGACGAGGGGGACGTGGAAGTGGGTCAGGTGGAGCTGCTCCTCGGATTTCGGTATATGCGCGGCATTTCCGCCAATGCCGTGGTCGCCAAAGAAGACGAAGACGGTATCCCGGAAGTAACTTTCCCTGCTCGCGGTCTTGATGAAAAATCCGATGGAGTGATCCATGAAGCGGAAGGCGTTGTACTCCTTGACCGACTCGAAACCATGGCTCGTGACATCCTCGTCGGTGGTCTCGACCTTGGGGAAACCACGGTTGTCCTCCGGGATGTTATAGGGGCGGTGGTTGCCGGAGGTCTGGATGAACGCGAAGAAAGGCTTGTTCTGGGCGCGAAACACCTTGTTTGCCTCCTCGAAGAGATGGAGGTCGGAGATTCCCCAGACGTCGACGCGCTGAGAGGTGTAGCTGCCTTCCTCGTATATCCTGAGTCCGGGTATGTTCGAGGACAGGAAGCCCCGGATATTGGCCCAGTTGAGGCTCCCGCCGAGAAAATAGAACTTCTCATAACCCTCGAATGCGTTGACGATCGTGTTTTGATTGATGATCAAGGGGTTACGCGAGGCGGTGTTTTGGGTCTCAACGTCCGGTATGCCGGTAACCGCGGCGAACACGGAGCGGGCGGTGCCGGTACTCGGGACGTAGAAGCGGGGAAAGAGGGCCCCGTTGCCTGCGATCTCGTCGAATTGAGGGGATGACCGAAGGGGATTGCCGAAGACGCTGGTCTTGTAGAACGCGAAGGACTCGAGAAAAACGATGACGACATTGAGCTTCCGCTTGCGAGGCTGCTTCGGGGCGATGAAGCGTGTAAAGCTCAGCCGCTCGGAGTCCGTGCGGTCGACGCCCAGGTAGCCGGCCATGAGGGGGTAGTGCTCGCGGGTCTTTTCGAGGTCGTACGGCGAAATCTCTTTCTTGACCGTATCGAAGAAATAGAGCACGGGGTTTGAGGCAAGCGCGGAGGCAAACTGGTAGGGACTGAAGAAGGCATCGGACCAGCGCAGGGGGTACCAGGAGAGCTTGCCGTAAATGCCGGTGGCGATCAGAAGGATGACCAGGGCGAAAGTCGCCGCGGTCCTCAGGCGACCGGCCTTTTTCGGCCTGTCGAAGCTCGAAAGCCAGGAAACGGCGCGGTAAATGAAAAACCATAAGGCGGCGATGAACATGCCGAGGCCGAGCAGGGACCAGACCACCGGATAGGTATCCCAGATCATCTGGAGGGAGGTGGACAGGTTGTAGAGTAAGCGCACAGCCGTGACGTTGAGCCTGCTCTGGAGGTAATCGTAGTGGCCGAAGTCGACGATATAGACGAAGAGGACAAAGAGATTGGCGAGGAGAAGGTAGACGGTCCAGAGCCTCCGGCCGAAGGCGGACGCAAAGATATTGAGCGGACGGAGAAGGGAGAAGACGAAGACCGGAGCGTTCATGAGAAGGGAAAGCCGGAGGTCGAACTTGAACCCGATGTAAAGGGACTTGAGTAAGATGGCCGTGGGCACGGGGTCCGCCGGAATTCGGAAGATCATATAGAACACGACCCGCAGGGCCGAATACACCGCGACGTTCAGAAGGACGGAACATGCCAGAAAAACGACCGAGGACCGTATCGGTGCGTGCTTCATGCGCTCCTGTTTTCCGGAAATTTCTCGTTTCCCATATTATACGGAGAGTTTCTTTCGGGGCGCGGAAAAAATCAAAAAGCCGGCCGATAGGATAAACGTCAGTCCGTCCGTCAGGTGATCGAAGTAATTGTCCGAGGGCAGCAATCCGAGTTCACGGGTTGCGGCAGCAAGCAAAATCGCAAAGGACAATACATGCCTCCCCGTGGCGGACAGAGCCACTGCCGCGACCAGAAAGATCGGCAGGACCGGGCCGCCCCGGTATCCAAGGACATACACATCGTACGGCACAAGGCCAAGCGATGACGCATAAAGGGGCACGGATACGGCAACGACCAGAACGGCAAGGCCTGTTGCCGCCCGAGGGCGAAAGATCGTTCCCCCGAGGAAACGGAGATCGATCAAGGCAGCAAGGAGCAAAACCCCCGTGACGGAAAACACCGGGGTAATGGAAAGGAGCAGCCACCCGACGGAATAACGGTCAGGCAGGAGGAGAGTGCTTCCCAAAACCGCGAGAAAGAAAGTCAGCACGAGTGCAAACCGTGGGACCCCGTTCCGCTGCCTCCCGTCTCTCATGCCGGCCAGGGCGAGGACGGCCCAGACGAGAAAGAGCACCGCACCGATACTCGGCAATATCTCCTTAACGCCTATCGATCTTCTCCTCGAGCCACGCACTGTTGAACGTGGCGTGCTTGATCCGCGTGCGCTCGTAGGTGTAGGTGATGTGATAGCGCCCGTTTCCCGACCGGACGATGCTCGGGTAGGAGTACTCCCTGCCCGCCCGGTCTTCGAGCACATGTATGGTGCGCCACGTGCGCCCCCGGTCCGCAGAAAGCATGAGGGCAAGCCTGCTCCGGTCCCCCGAATCGTTGACCACGGCCAGGTAGCCCGCGCCGTCGACTCCGATCGCGTCGAACCCCGAGTTCGGGTTCGGAAGCGAAGATTCCACGATGGGGGTCCATGTGCGCCCCAGGTCATAGCTCCTGCTCATGAGGGCGGAGCCGCCGTTCATGTTTCGCATGAGGGCCAGGAGGCTGCGGCCGCCTTCGTGGAGGAGCGCGGGCTGGATCGCCTTCCCCTTCGTTCCGATGCGGATCAGTTCGCAGCGCAGACCGCCGTCGTTCGGAATGACGTGCAGGATGTAGGACATCTTCCTGATGAGCTCGTGGTAGACGGGCAGCAGAAAGGAGCCGTCGTCGAGCAGGAGGGCTTTGTTCTTGACGTTGTTCGTGAGGTTGAAGAACGGGCTCAGGACGATCTTTTCGCTCCGGCTCCAGGTCTTGCCCCAATCGCGGGAAACCTTGTAGTTGATCGAGGCCATGGACCAGCCTCCTTCGACGACCGATGCGTAAAACAGCCAGAGGCGGTCCATCGCGTCGCTGACAAGAACCGGGTTGCCGAGCTTTTTCACGTGTCGCCCGAGCTCGTGGGCGCACTGCTCGCAGGTCAGGAGCACGCGGGACGCTCCCCACCCGCTTTCCGGATCGTACTCGGCGTAATGAATCGCGATGTCGCGGGCGCCCTCCCGCGAGCCCGAGTACCAGACCACCGCGACATTCCCGCCGGGCAGAGGCGCCACCGAGGAGACATGGCTCATCCGCCCCGGCCCGGCCGGATCCACGAAGCCCTCGGCAAAGAACGGTCCCTCTTCTTCCGCCGGGGAGAACGCGCGGATCCAGACGTTTCGCTCGTCATACGCGGATGCGGCGTGCCGGTCATGGTACATACCGGCCACGAGCAGCACGAGCGCGAGCACGACCAGAATAAGGATTCGGGCTTTCCTCTTTTTCGCGCACGTCAATGGATTCTCTACCATGGCCCAACCGTCCCCTCTTCCCACACCCGGGCAAGGCAGCCGTGCGTCTCCCGGTGGATCCTCTCGAGAGGGAACGCTTCCGCCGCGTCCCTCCCCTTCTCCCCCATCCCGCGTCTCGGGCCCGACGACAGGAGTTTTTCCTTCCGTTCCGCGATCGCCCCCACACCGAGCCACCCCATTTCCCAGACCGCCCCGGACAGGTCCGTAGGCACGGCGATGGCCGCCTCGTGGGAATCGTAGACAAGATCCGCCCCGCAGGCGGGACAGGTCATCCGGGAAAGGGGCATGGTAAAATTATAGCGCAACCACGCCGGTACTTTGTACCACGCTTAGAGAGGAAGACCGGGAACCATCGAACGCGGAAGGAGGGGGGCCGATGTGCGCAAATGGAATCCCCGATGCAAAATACGGTTCCCTAAGTATCGTGTTGGATTATCCAGAACGGATTTGCACTGCCCGCGAAGCATTGAGATCACAGCACATGCGTCCCACGAGCGGAGAGGAAGCCAGGGAGGGTTTTTTCACCTCAAGCAAGATTCGTGTTTGATACACTTATCGCAAAGAGGACCTATCCCGTGATCACGCCGCATCGATGCGATTCGGTGGAAAAACGCACGTAATCCCCGATGGCTTCATTTCCATATCTGTCCGTGGGAGAGAGACGACAATGCAGGATCATGTGAAGCTTTTTGTGAAGACATTTTCGGAACTGGTCCCGGACAGCCCCATATATGAATTTGGTTCTCTTCAGGTACCCGGACAAGAAGGCTTTGCCGATCTCAGGTCCTTTTTCCCCGGGAAAGAATACATCGGATGCGACATGCAGCCCGGGGCCGGTGTGGATAAAATCGAAGACATGGAGAAAGGACTCACGATTCAGGATGGCTCCGCATCGGCCGTCCTCTGCATGGATACTCTTGAGCATGTCTTCGACGTATTTACGGCAATGAAGGAAATGAACCGTATCCTGAGAGATGATGAGGGGATATTGATTGCCAGTTCCTTGTTCCATTTCAAGATCCACTCATATCCTTTCGATTATTGGAGATTCACCCCATATTGTCTCTTGAGGCTTTTTTCAAGTTTCGATGTCGCACTGATAGGCGGACAAGGAAACCCGGAATCTCCGATCTCGGTGTTCGGCATTGGAATCAAGACGAAAGATAAAACTGCGTGGAGGGATACGCTTTTAAAATTTCAACAAAAATACGAAGATGAATGCAAGAACATCTTCAAATATGACAAAACACTCCCGAAAAAGATAAAACTCTCTTTCTATAAAATATTTGTGCCAAAAAAATACATCCAAAAAAAAGACAAGACAAGGATGACCTGGAATATAAAGGAAAAAAATACGTAATCTTATAAACCCTTTCCGAAATACCCACTTGAACCTTTCCTGAATGTTTCCTCGGCCCCGCGCCCTCCTCCCTCAGGGGAATACCGATGTGGTAATCGTACTCGTTGGTGCCCCTGTTCTTACATCAACTTATGAAATAACTTGTATAGAATTTTTCGTGCTGTCGTTTTGTTTTCCCGCCCGTGTTCAGATTGCCCCTCTGGTGATGGACTCCCTTTGCCGAAATGGACCTCGTCGTGCCCTGCGGGAGCTGGGAATACCGGAGTCTTTTGCAAGGACATGTCATCCGGGAAAAAGGATGGCAAAATGATAGCCCAACCGCGCCGGCCCGTTGTACAACGCTGACAGGAAGGCCCGCGGAAACATCTATAGGACAAGGAGGGGGACCGATGAGCACGGTGATCGTCGAACTGCAGGGGGGCGTGGCAACAATGAGGATGAACCGGCCCGACCGGATGAACGCGTACGATTTCGAGATGGGGAAGGAACTGCTCGACGCCGTTTCGGCCCTGGGCGACGACCCGGGCGTCCGCTGCATCGTTCTCACCGGGAGCGGGAGGGTATTCTCGGCCGGCGGCGACGTGGCCCTGATGGGATCCTTCCCGCCTCCGGCCGCCGCGAACTTCCGGGAACTCACGATCCGGCTGCACGCCTTCATCGCGTCCCTTCGGCGAGTCCCCAGGCCCGTCCTCTCCGCGGTCAACGGCGTTGCGGCGGGGGCGGGGATCTCCCTGGCGCTGGCAGGCGACCTCGTGGTCGCCGCGGGGTCGGCCCGCTTCACCCTGGCGTACCAGAACATCGGGCTCTCGCCGGACGGCGGGGCGACCTTCTTCCTCGCCCGGGCCATCGGGACCCACCGGGCGATGGAGCTCACCCTGACCGGCAGGACGCTCACCGCGGAGGAGGCGGCCTCGTGGGGGCTCGTCCAGCGGGTCCTCCCCGACGACTCGTTCGAGGTCGGGATGGCGGAACTGGCGGCGCGTATCGCCTCCGGCCCCACCCTCGCCTACGCGAGGGCGAAGGAGCTGTACAACCGGGCGCTGTGCCAGCCGCTGGAGGCGCAGCTCGAGGACGAGCGCCAGCGGATCGCCGAGTCCGCCCGGACCGGGGACTTCCGCGAGGGGGTCCGGGCGTTTCTCGAAAAGCGGCCGCCCGCCTTCCGGGGGGAATAGCGACCGCCTCTTCCCGCGCCCCTTGACCTGCCCATATAGGTATGTCAACATACCTATATGGACAGACCGTTGACCGACAAGCAGCGCAGCGTGCTCGAGTTCCTCCGGGAGTTCGCCCGCTCCCGCTCCTTCGCCCCCACCGCGATGGAGGTGGCGGGCCGTTTCGGAATTGCCGAGAAAAACGCCTTCTATTACCTGGAGTTGCTGGAGCGGAAGGGGTACATCCGCCGCCGCCGAAAATCCCCCCGCCGGATCGAGTTCCTCGGGGAGGCGGCGCTTCCGGCCCTCCTGCGCGTTCCGGTACTGGGACGGGTGCCCGCCGGGAGCCCCCGGGAGGCGGTCGAACTCGTCGAGGAGGAGCTCCTCCTGGACCCGTTTCTGGCCGGGGAGGGGGAGATCTTCTCCCTCCGCGTGAAGGGGGACAGCATGGAGGGGGCCCACATCTGCGAGGGGGACTACGTCCTCGTCCGGGCGCAGGAGACCGCCGAGGACGGGGAGATCGTGGTCGCCGTCGTCGAGGGGGAGGCCACGGTCAAGCGGATCCGCCGGCAAAAGGAGGGCCTCCGGCTCGAACCGGCCAACCCCGCCTACGCCCCCCTCGACGTGCCGAACGGCGCCCCGTCCTTCCGGATCGCGGGGAAAGTCGTCGGCATTTTCCGGAAACTGTAGGAATCCGGGAGGCCGCCTTGACCGGTCGCGCGCCCCATACGCCAGCCGCCTTCCCTGCCGCCGCGGAGATCGAGCGCGCCTCCGCCCTTTGCCTGCGCCCCGCGCCGGGGAAACTTGCCGGCTTCTTCGGAACGGGAGCCCACCGGCTGGCGCTGCGCGCGCTGGCCCGCCCCCTCCTGGCCGGAGAGCCCGTGGTGGCGGTGGACGGCGGAAATCGGTTCGACCCGTACGAGATCGGCAAGGCGGAGAGGGCGCTGGGGGGAAGCGGCAGGGTGGTGCTCTCCCGCATTCTCGTCTCCCGCGCCTTCACGTGCCACCAGATGGAGGCGCTCCTGGCGCGGCGGCTTGGCCCCGCCCTCGACCGCTCGGGGGCAAGGATCGCGGTCGTCTTCGGCCTGCCGGAGACGTTCACGGACGCCGACGTCCCCTTCGCGGAGGCGTGCCGGATCTTCCGGAGTTGCCTTTCCTCGCTGCGCCGGCTCGCGGCGGGGGGGACGCGGGTGGTGCTGGTCGGGGAAGGCAACGCCCCGGGGCTCCCCGGCAACCGGGCCGGCTTCTTCCGCCACCTCGTCCGGATCGCCGACCCGTGCCTTCTCCTGCGCCGGGAGGAGGAAGGCGGGACTTCTGGCGGGGG
>Ga0209751_10007265_pt1 | contig 10178 bp, 7 predicted proteins | sample RifCSP13_1_FD_184019 | JGI IMG/M metagenome (GOLD analysis project Ga0209751, IMG submission 184019) | Soil microbial communities from Rifle, Colorado - Rifle CSP2_sed 13_1 (SPAdes) (version 2) | ecosystem: Environmental > Terrestrial > Deep subsurface > Rock core/Sediment | place: Rifle...
CATCGGGCAGCACGTGCAGCAGCCACCCTCGCCCCGGGGCGTCGTGCGGGTAGTTCATCGGCCGCAGGACCGGACGATTGGTCTCGAGGTAGTCGTAGATCTCGCGCTTGTCCCAGATGTGGTTGCCACTGGTGATGACATCCACGCCATGCGCCAGCAGCTCCTCGGCCAGGCTGGGGGTCAGCCCCGCGCCGGCGGCCAGGTTCTCCCCATTGGCGATCACGAGGTCCAGGTCGAGCTCGGCCCGCAGGTCAGCCAGCGCCTGCACGATCGCCAGCCGGCCCGGCTTGCCGATGATGTCGCCGATCACCATGCACCGCAGCAGTGCGGCGCGGTCGTTCATCGGGCGAAGTCGACCGCGCGCGTCTCGCGGATGACGGTCACCTTGATCTGCCCGGGGTACTGCAGTTGCTCTTCGATCTTCTTCACGACGTCACGGGCGAGCCGGCTCGAGGCGAGGTCGTCGACCGACTCGGGGCGCACCAGGATCCGGATCTCGCGGCCAGCCTGGATGGCATAGCAGCGCTCCACGCCGGGGAAGCTGAGCGCGATCTGCTGCAGGTCGTCGAGCCGCTTGACGTAGTTGTCGAGTGACTCGCCGCGCGCTCCGGGGCGCGATGCGCTGATCGCGTCGGCGATCTGCACCACGGTCGCTTCGATCGACTCCTGCTCCACCTCCTGGTGATGGGCGGCGATGGCGTTGCAGACCACTGCGTTGATGCCGTAGCGCTTGGCGATGTCGCCGCCGATCTGCGCGTGTGGCCCATCCACCTCGTGATCGATCGCCTTGCCGATGTCGTGGAGCAGTCCGCCCTTCTTCGATTCGGGCACGTTGGCGCCGATCTCGGCCGCCAGCAGACCGGACAGGCGTGCGGTCTCGACGCAGTGGTTCAGCACGTTCTGCCCGTAGCTGGTGCGGTACTTGAGCCGACCGATGAGCTTGATCAACTCGGGGTGCAGCCCCGGGACCCCGGCGTCATAGGCCGCCTGCTCGCCGGCCTGTCGCATCACCACCTCGATCTCCGAGCGGCACTTCGCGACCGTCTCCTCGATCCGCCCGGGGTGGATCCGCCCGTCGCTGATCAGCTTGGTGAGTGCCATGCGCGCCACCTCGCGGCGCACCGGATCGAAGCCCGAAAGGACCACCGCCTCCGGGGTATCGTCGATGATCAGGTCGACCCCGGTGGCCTGTTCAAGGGCCCGGATGTTGCGGCCCTCGCGACCGATGATGCGGCCCTTCATCTCCTCCGACGGGAGGGGCACCACCGTCACGGTGGTCTCGCTGGTGTGGTCGGCCGCGATGCGCTGCATGACGGTGGTGAGCACGCTTCGTGCGCGCTCTTCACCCTCCTCCTGCGCGCGTCGCTCGATGGCTCGGACGCGTTGATGAGCCTCCGCCTCTGCCTCGTCGGAGATCAGCTGGATCAGGTTCTGGCGCGCCTCGATGGCGGTGAGGCCGCTCACCCGTTCCAGTTCAGCCAGCTGACGCTGCTGGAGGGCCGCGAGCCGAGTCTTCTCCTCCTCCATCTCCCGCTGTCGTTCCTCGAATGCGGTCTCGCGCCGCTCAACGGCCTCAACCTTGCGATCGAGGTTCTCCGAACGGTCGAGCAGGAGGCGCTCCTGGCGCTGAAGGTCTGCCCGCTTCTCGCGTGCCTCCGCCTCGGCGGCTCGCTGCACGGTGAGGGCATCGTCCTTTGCTTCGAGGACGAGCTCCTTCTGCTTGGCGCGTGCATCAGCCATGAGGCGCTCTGCGTAGCTCTCGGCGTGCTTGGTGTTGCTCGCCGCGAGATAGCGGCGTACGAAGTAACCGATCGCGATTCCCACGATCAGCGCGGCGGTCGCCGCGACGGCAACGGTGATATCAGGCATCGGCTCCTCCGGTGGGTTGGAGCCCGCATGGGCGAAGGTCGAGCCGCCCGCGCGGCACGGTCAGTCGTTGTTGGTCAACAGTCGTGCCCCGGCCGTGCCGGAGCGGTAATGGCCTTCCACCGAGTGTAGCGCAACTGGTCCCGGGCCACCCTGAGACGATCCCCGTGCGGTCGGCGTGCCCGCCGAGCCGCTATGCGGCCTTGCCCTCCGACGCGAATGCGCGCTCCATGCGATCAGACCCAAGGCGCTGAGCTGCATCGCGTGCGAACTCCGCCGCCAGCGTCTCGGCGCGCAGCGGGCGGGCAAAGAAGAACCCCTGGGCCAATTCGCATCCTGCGGCCTTCAGGCGCTGGACCTGGTCGCGCCGCTCGACCCCCTCGGCGATCACGGTGAGTCCGAGCGCCTTCCCGAGCGAGATGATTGCCTGCGCCAGGATCCAGCGCTGGTCCTCGACGTGCTCGACATCGACGAAGCCCGGCGCGATCTTCAGGATGTCGATCGGGAAGCGGTGCAGGTAGCTCAGCGAGGAGTAGCCGGTCCCGAAATCGTCCAGGGCGATCTTGATCCCCTGGGCACGAAGAGCACCGAGGACATCGATGGCCGCGTCCGCGTCGTGGAGCAGGACGCTCTCGGTCACCTCCACGACCAGGCTCGTGGGCGGCAGGCCTGACTCCGTCAGCGCGGTGGTCATGTCATCGAGCAGGGTCGGGTGCAGCAGTTGTCGGGCCGACAGGTTGACCGCGATCCAGGGCGCTGCTGATGCGTGGATGGAGCCCCAGCGCGCTGCCTCTCGAGAGGCCTGTCCGAGCACCCACCGCCCGATGGGGATGATGATCGCGTTATCTTCGGCAGTCCCGAGGAATTCGTCCGGTCCCACTTCGCCCCGTGTCGGATGATCCCATCGCACCAGGGCCTCGGCGCCGACGATCTCGCCCGACTCCACCGATACGATAGGTTGGTACCGGAGCTGGAACTCATCGCGGTCGACCGCGAGCTGCAGCTCTGCCCCGACATCGTGTCGAGAGCGAACTTTGGATAGCATCGACGGCTTGTACACCGACCAGCGCCCCTTGCCCCCGGCCTTTGCGCTGTACATGGCTACATCGGCCTGTCGGAGCAGATCCTCGGCAGAAACGCCGCGAGAGCCGGCCGCAATTCCGATACTTGCGGAGACGTGGGTCTGGACGTCGCCGATCGAGAACGGCTGTTGAAGCGCCTCGTTGATCCGCCCAGCGATCCGTTCGGCGTTGGCAAGGTCCGAACCGTCCACCATGAGGACGGCGAACTCGTCGCCGCCGAGGCGAGCGGTCAGATCGGAGGTCCGCGTGCACGAGCTGAGCCGCGCAGCGACCTCGATGAGCATCGCGTCCCCGGCCGCGTGGCCGTACATGTCGTTGACGTCCTTGAAGTCGTCGAGGTCGACGAACATGACCACGGCCTGATCGTGGCTCCGCATCGCCCCAAGCCGGTCGTTCACGCTCTCGGCGAACAGGGTGCGGTTGGCGAGCTGGGTCAGTCCATCGTGAAAGGCCTGGTGCTTGAGCTCATCCCGGAGAACGGAGAGCTTGGCCAGGGACCGTTCGAGCTGGCCGTTCTCGAGCGCCGTCCCTGCCTGGTTGGCTACCGTGCCGAACAGCCGCAGGTCCTCGGCCGTGAAGGTGCTCACGTCTCCGAGGCGATTGGCAATCATCATGGCGCCGATCACACCATCTTCCGTGCCGAGGGGAGCAATCATGGCATCCCGGACGTCGTGATCATCGTCCATCTCAAGCGAGGTGGTGTTGAGAAGGAATGCCTTGCCGTGGCCCCGGACATGTTGGTGGATCGGTTTCCAGGTCGCCGTGGGTGCCGAAGCCATGACCGAGGTCCGGCCATCAGCATCGACCGACGTGACCAGGTACTCATCGGCGGCGGTCGCCGGGAAGATGACGATCGCCGCTCGCTCTGCCCTGAACATCGTCCGGCTGTGGCCCAGTAGTTGAACGAGCGCGGAATCGAGCTCGGGCGTGCGCTGCAGGATGCGCGTGGACTCGTACAGGAGCTCAAGCGACTCATGCTGCTGCCTGGCGCCGATGAAGGCGCGGTACCCGAAGAAGAGCGTTGCAATCGGCAGGGCCAGCAGCCAGATGGCGCGCGAATCGGCCACGATGATGATGACGGCGAGCAGCGCCGTGCTCGTGTTGGTGACGGCTACGGCCGACGAGACGCCGATCATCTGCCGCAGTTTGCGGATGCCAAGCCGTCCCTCTGAGATCGAGATGGCGGTCGCGACCTGCCCCACGCCAACGAGATTGGCGATAGACACCGCCACGAGCGCGGCTAACCAGCGTGACGGATCGGTCAGCCCGCCCGACCCAAGCGCGTGGAAGACGAGCAGTCCGACCCCCGATGAGACGGCGAACGCAGCGATGTTGAAGACCAGCTTCACGGGCGGCTGACGCCGGTGAATGGCCAGCGCCGCGGCCGAGCCGATCGCCTGCGCGACGACGAGCTCCAGCGGAGCCGCCAGGAAGAAGCCGACCACGAGGGGCATCTCGTTGAGGGAGAAGGTATGGGCGCCGCGCCGGAAGTGAAAGTGAATCACCCACGCCTCAGCCGCCCAGAAGCCGGCCGCCATCAGCCACCATGGCAGCCGTCGGTCCGGATCAAGCGCCGGAATGGGAGCGAGCCCCACCGCGGCGAGGACAAGCGCTGTCCCGCCGATGGCCAGGACAAGCGCCCAGACCCTCAGCTGATTTGGCATCGGCTCAGGCTTGCTGCCGTTTCATCGGTCCCAGCCTACTGCCGGGACCGCCCGATGCCGAGGCGCCGATGGTCACCACGGCGACCGGGACCATTGAGGGGTCAAGGTTCATCGCGGCTACCCACCACCTCTTGTTCGCCTCGCCAGACGATGTGCGGCCGGGCTCCCGCCCGACCGCACAATCAGGTTGCCGGGGTTGAGGCAGGCTCAGCTCCAAGCGGCGCTGCTCCAGCTGTTGCCGGACCACGAGTTTCCGCTCCAGCTGTTGCCGGACCACGAGTTTCCGCTCCAGCTGTTGCCGGACCACGAGTTTCCGCTCCAGCTGTTGCCATTCCAGACGCCGCCGCTCCAGCTGTTGCCGGCAGCCTCCAGGGCGGCCATGGCGGCCGAGTCGAATGAATGGCCGAAAATGTCCATCTCACCGCTCAGCACAACACCGTTGCGGGTGAGGTGATCGGTGCCGCGCGCGAGCTCGAGGGAGCCAGTGCCGGTCGACCACGAAATCGTCTTCCACTGGTTCGGCGGGTTGTACGGGGTTGCGACCACCATCTTGGCCAGATCGATCTCTCCGTACCCCTGATCCCGGGAATTGAAGCCGGTGAGGCCCTTCGTGTTGGCTTGGAACAACTTCTTCAGGTGATCCGGCGTGAGCCATGGGTGCTGTTGAAGCGCGAGGGCGGCCGCCCCGGAGACGAACGCGGCGGCCTCGCTGGTGCCGCTTCCGCGGAAGAGCGTGTCGGTGACGTAACCAGTCGAGCCGTACATCTGGTCGACGTAGGAGCCGGCAACCCGGAGACTCACCAGGTGCGCGCCGGGCGCAACGACGTCCGGCGTGCGGGAGTTGCTTCCCGTGGACGAAAACGCGGCGACGGTGTCGTCACCCTGCGTCGCTGTCCCGCGCGAATCCGAGGCACCGACGGCGAAGATCTTCGGGTCGAACGCGGGGTTCGTGAGGGTGCCCGTCTTGAAAGCGTAGCCGGCGTTGCCCGTCGCGGTGACAACGAAGATACCGGCCTTCCAGGCCTGCTCAACGGCAAAGGCCAGCGGGTCAACCAGGTAGCTCTGCGTGCTGTCTGTCCCGTAGGAGAGGCTCAGCACTCGGATATTCACGCCGGGGTCGCTGCGATGCTGGACGACCCAGTCGATCGCGGCGATCACCTGGGAGACGTCCGTGCCGCCGTCGGCGACGCCGACCTTTACAGACACAATCCGTGCATCAGGCGCCACGCCAAGGAAGTTGATGGCGTCACCGGCATAGGTACCCGGGACCGAATTGCTGCCGCGCCCGGCGATGATGCCGGCCATGAAGGTCCCGTGTCCGTTGGTATCGAGGTTGCGGAACGACGGATTCTGGGACTCGAACGACAGGTCGGGTCCGTAGATGAGCTTGCCTGGCGTGGCCATCCCTTCGACCGGGCTGACGCCCGTGTCGATGACCGCGACGTCAACGCCGGCGCCGGTATAGCCCGCGGCCCAGTAGGCCCGGGCTCCCGTGTACAGCGTGGTGTTGTACATGGAGTCCATGTCGGAGGCCGGCACGTAGGTCGCGGCCGCGGTGGCGGCTGGGGTCATCGCCGAGGCGAGCATCGCCGCGCTGGCCACCACCGTCGCAAAGCGCCGCTTGATGAGGAAGGCGAAGCCCGGTCGTGACGGTTGGGGGTTCTTGTCGTAACCCCACGACACACCCCACGACACGCCGAACAGGACGGTCATGCGCCGTAGCAGGCCACGATCAGCCGGAGAGGGCATGACAAGGGCGCGGTCATTGGCTCGGTCTGATGGACCTTGCCAGCCCGCGCCTTCGGAGCTGAGTGCCTGCATCAATCTCCCCTTCCGTGGGGTGATGCGCGGCTATCTGGCGGCTGGGCCATCTCGACGTCGAGTTCGATCGAGACCCCTGGCTTTGCGTCCCCACCTCACGATGGGTTTGCCTTTTTCAGGCCGTCGCCTGTGGTGACGCGTCTCGCCACCTCCGCCGACCTTACTCACCGCCTGGAGGTCTGCCATCCGGCCCGCCAGTACCTAGGTGGGGGGTACTTTGTGTCGACCCTCAGCCAGCGGCAAGGCGGCCCAATAGCGAGACCATCTCCAGGTCACGGGGGAGGAACAGCTGCAGCATGATCCGCTGCGCGCCGGCAGCCTCGAGCGCTTCGATACGCTCGCGGGCCTCGTCCGGCGTGCCTATGATCCAGCGTCCCCGCCGCTCGGCGAGCCAGGCATCGGCGTCCCTGCCGGCCCCCACCACTTCGGCCTGCTGTCGGATTCGATCCTGCAGGTCCGGCCTGGTCTCTGCCACCAGCACCCCCACCATTGCCGAGCGGACGACCGTGTCGGGATCGCGTCCGACCTCAATGCAGGCGGCGTCGACACGACCGTACGCTTCGCGCAGGCGGTCAGGTGTCGCGGACTGACGATTGAATTCGTCGGCCCAGGTGGCCGCCAGTCGAGCAAGGCGGGGCCGACCGTCGCCGCCGAGGATCAGGTTTGGGTGGCGCTGGCCCGAAGCGGTCGGCCGGGGTCGAAAGAGCGCGTCGCGCACCTGCCAGTAATCACCGTCGTGACTCCATCCGTCGGGTTCGGTCCAGAGCCCGTGGACGATGGCCAGCGCCTCCTCCAGTTGGTCAAACCGGTTGCCGATGGACGGGAACGGAATGCCCAACCGATGATGTTCGTCGTCGTTCCAGCCGGCTCCCATCCCCACCTCTACCCGCCCGCCGCTCATCTCGTCGACGGTCGCGACCACCTTGGCAAAGCTGCCGGGGACGCGGAACGTGACCGGCGAAACGAGCGAGCCGATGCGGATGGTGGTCGTGTCGCGGGCGAGCCCAGCAAGAGTGGTCCATGCATCGGTCGTCGGCACATCGCTCCGCTCAGGAAACGAACCGTAATGATCCGACCGGAAGAACGCCTCCAGGCCCGCAGCTTCGGCGGCACGCGCGAGTGCCAGGATCTCGGAGTAGCTGAGCCCCTGCTGGGGCTCCGTCATCAGGGCGTAGCGCACGAGTGCAGGGTACTTGTCAGCTCTCTACGGAGTCGTCGCGGACCGCCGCTCGCAGGGTGGCCCGCACCGTCTCGGGGTCGAAGCCGCGGCGCATGAGGAAGGCGCCGATGCGCTGGAGCGCCTTGACGTCGTCCGGCAGCGGGCGACCCTTCATGTGGCGATCCAGGGCGATGCGGGCCCGCTCAGCCTCGCTGCCCGGGAGGATCTCGTCATCAAGTCCCGGTTCGCTCAACTCACTGCCACGCATCGCCTCGAGCACCTCCCGTGGCACCCCACGCTGGCGCAGCTCGGCCTCCACCATGCGGCGTCCGCGCGGGGAGTGGCGGTCGCGCTGCTCCGCCCACCAACGCGCGAAGGCGGTGTCGTCCAGGTAGCCGAGGCGCGCGAGGCGTTCCATGGCACCCGCGATCACCTCTTCGCTGGCCGAAGTGCGGCGCAGGCGGCGCTCAAGCTCCCATCGCGTGCGCGGCCGTGCTCCGAGGTAGTGCAGCGCGATCTCCACCGCGCTCCCGACATCGGGCGTCGGCCGATGTCGCTCGCGGGCGCCCGACGGTCGCCGTCCGGTCACGGTCGCGGGGATGCTCCCCTACTCCGCCTCGGAGATACCCTCGACCCCCACCTCGATCGACGAGACCTTGCCCCTGATCTCCGATTCAACCCGATCGGCCAGGTCGGGATGCGCCTTGAGGAAGTCGCGCGAATTCTCACGGCCCTGCCCGAGGCGCGTCTCGCCGTAGTTGAACCAGGCGCCCGTCTTGGTCAGTACTCCGGCCGCGATCCCGACGTCGAGGAGGCCGCCCTCGCGACTGATCCCCTCGTTGTACATGATGTCGAACTCCGCGAGCCGGAACGGGCTGGCGACCTTGTTCTTCACCACCTTGACCCGGGTACGCGACCCGATGGCGTCGGTCCCCGTCTTGAGGGTCTCGATTCGGCGGATATCGAGGCGAACCGAGCAGTAGAACTTCAGCGCCCGGCCGCCGGGTGTCGTCTCGGGGCTGCCGAACATGACGCCGATCTTCTCGCGCAGCTGGTTGGTGAAGATGAGCGCGGTGTTGCTGCGGTTGATCGCCCCGGTCAGCTTGCGCAGCGCCTGGCTCATCAGCCGTGCCTGGAGACCGACGAAACTGTCCCCCATGTCGCCCTCGATCTCGGCACGCGGCACCAGCGCGGCGACCGAGTCGATGATCACGACGTCCACGCCGTTGCTTCGAATCAGCGTCTCGGCGATCTCCAGGGCTTGCTCGCCGGTGTCCGGCTGCGAGACGAGCAACTCATCCACGTTCAGGCCGACATTGCGAGCGTAGGTCGGGTCGAGCGCGTGCTCCGCGTCGATGAAGGCCACGATCCCGCCGGCGCGCTGGGCGTTGGCGGCGATGTGGTAGCAGAGGGTCGTCTTACCACTCGACTCAGGGCCGAAGATCTCGGTGATCCGCCCCCGTGGGATGCCGCCCACGCCGAGCGCCAGGTCGAGGGCGATCGAGCCGGTGGAGACCACCTCGACGACGGTCTTGGCGCCCTTGTCGCCGAGCCGCATGATCGCGCCGCGGCCGAACTGCTTCTCGATCTGCAGGATGGCGGCGTCGACAGCGCGTCCGCGCTCACCGGTGCGTGGGGTGGGTGTCTGAGGCTCGGCAGATGCCGCCGGGGCTTCCATGATCTCTCGGGCTCCTTCTGTCATTGGTGCCGGCGGCAGTTGGTCACGCCTCCTCGCCGGGTTCGCTGCGCGGCTTCCGCTTCTTCTTGACGACCTCGACCGTCATCGGTTGATCCCAGGCCGATGCCGGCTGGATCTTGGGCGCCTTCTCCTTCGGCTTGCGCTTCTCCTGGTGGCGCGGTCGATCTCGACCCTTGGCCATCGCGTGCAAGTCCTCCGATCTTGCCGGTCGAGGTCTCCAAGCCTGCCAGAGTGCCCTTACCGGGCCCTTATCCCTGCCTTACTCGGCCTCGCCCCGGCGCTCCCCGTACTTCGCCGCCACGGCGTCCCGCAGAGATGCGAACGACCCATCGGCGAGGGCGCCGCGGATGCTCCGCATCAGACCCAGAGTATAGGTGAGGTTGTGGAGCGAGGCGAGGCGGTAAGCGAGCAGTTCGCGTGCTCGGAACAGGTGTGCGAGGTATGCCCGTGAGTAGTCGCGGCACGTCTCACAGGGGCAGTCCGGATCGGCCGGGCCGGGGTCGTCGAGAAAGCGGGTGTTGCGCAGATTGAGCTTCCCAGCGGTCGTCCAGAGCTGGCCATTGCGCGCTACCCGAGTCGGCAGGACGCAATCGAAGAGGTCGATCCCCCGCTCCACCGCAGCGAAGAAGTCCGGCGGCGCACCGACCCCCATCAGGTAGCGAACCCGCGGGTCGCCGCCGAGTGCGTCGGCGGTCGCGTCAAGCGACTCGCGCATCTGTTGCTTGCTCTCCCCCACCGAGAGGCCGCCGATAGCGATCCCGTCGAAGGGCAGCGCCGCGATGGCGGCGACACTCTGCCGCCGCAGTTCCTGGTCCACGCCGCCCTGGACGATCCCGAACAGTGCCTGGCCCTCGCGGGCACGCGCCTCGATGCAGCGAGCCGAGATC
>Ga0209751_10007266_pt1 | contig 10177 bp, 9 predicted proteins | sample RifCSP13_1_FD_184019 | JGI IMG/M metagenome (GOLD analysis project Ga0209751, IMG submission 184019) | Soil microbial communities from Rifle, Colorado - Rifle CSP2_sed 13_1 (SPAdes) (version 2) | ecosystem: Environmental > Terrestrial > Deep subsurface > Rock core/Sediment | place: Rifle...
TTGCTGTAGGTCTCGATGATATTTTTTGTTACAAATTTTGCATTTTCTATCTTTTCTGCCAGTCCATGATGATTTTTTGCATTACTTTAAGGGTATTAAAATAGTGTGATTGCGTTTTTTTGAGCTCATTTTTTAGTTCTTGTATCTCTGATCGAGTGGTTTCATTCCCTGATTTTTCGGCTTCAAGTTTCATGTTTTCCAGCCTAAATCTTTCTTCATTTGAAATAGTCAAGAATGGAATTGCTTTTTGATATTCTGAAAATCTTTCAAAATCCTCCTCTTGATATCTTTCATAATGTTTTTCAAGGCCCACAGAGTGGCCCATCATATCTTCTTTGTCAAGATAATTGACTTTGGCACGCCTCATCATCGTGTTGAAATATTTTCTGAAACCATGATCAAGTGGTACTGGATGTCGTTTTTTACCAGGAGGAAGCGGTTGTCTGAGGCCTATCGACTTGACTACCTTGCCAACTCGTTTTGTCACCCCAATTGCATTAAGCCTTCGGATTGTAGGATGCTTGACTGTCTTGATTAAAGGCTCGTCTGGTTTTGGATACCTGCCAATCTCGGATTTCCATTTTTCGCGATAGCGCACAAGTGTCTGGCAGCATTCGGGCGTAAGAAATGTCCAGTAGCTTTCAGGGTCTCCCCTGTATACAAGAAGGGCCGCGCCCTTGTAAGAGCCGTCCTTATTTTGGAAGAATATCACGTCCTTCCATGTAAAATAGTTCCATGATTCCACCCTGAAACCTCCTGATGAGAACATCAGAATTATCAGCTTGTCGGTAATATCAGTGGAGACCTCAATCATACGCTGAAGTTCTTCCCTTGTGTAGGCCCTGTCATCGGCAGCTGGCCTTAATCGCGGATAGAGCTTGTAAAGTGACTTCCAGTGCAGCGGCACTCCGTTTGCGTCAAGCAATGCCTTGATTGGCTTGACATGATTTGGGAGAGTGTTTGGGCTCATCTCTCCTTTCTGTATCAGCTCGCAGTCTTTTTTTATGAACTGGGAAATTATTCTGGTTACAATGTCTGGGTTCTTTTTTGCAAGCTCGACAAAAGATCCTGCAAGAACTTCAGGCTCATGGCTTGGAGGCAATCTTGCAAGAACCTCTCCATAGATTTTGGATGGAACCATCCTTAGAAAAGAATTGAGCTGATTTTTGTACTTGCGGCGAGTCTGGTTTGCCCTCACCGAGTCTAGGAATAACTGGTAAGGATCCGGCTGCTGATTGATTTCGTCAAATGAAATCTCCAACGGATTGTGATCAAGGTGGGCCTATTTTAATCCCAAGATAGTAGGTGGGCCCAAAGGGCTTCGATCCCTTGGCTCACCGGTTATGAGCCGGTTACTCTACCAAGCTGAGTTATGGGCCCACGAAAAAACAGATTTGGATGTAGTATAAAAATGGTATTAGAGATTAACAGTAAGCCTCGTAACAACTATCAAGTAGCATGTTCTGTGCAGAAATGGAACTAGTTGCAATTTTGAATAATTCTTCTTCTCTTTCAAAAGGAATTTTTTCAAGAATCCTTCTCCAAGTTGCTGCGTGCCTGATATCAGCTTCTGCATGAAGTCTAAAGTATTCTATCGCATCGTCACTTGTTAAATCATAAAATTTTCGCATTCCATCAATTTTTGAGAGGCTGATTTTTGGAATCTCTTGTTCTAATGCATACATAGCAGCAGTGCCGCCTTCAAAGGAGTTCATGAGTGAAGATAGTTCTGATACTGCACGTCTTGTCTTTTCTAATCCATTGTATTTTTCTAGTTCTTCCTGTGAAACTCCTAGTGTGCTAGCAAATTTCATCCAAGGTGCTATGTGTTCTGCCTCTTCTTTTTGATTTGAAACTAGTTCACTTTTAACAGTTTCAGAACTTTGTTGATTAATTACATTCACAAATGATGGCACTGCTTTTACAAGTTGAAAGTACTCTTTAGAATAACCTTTTAGGGAATCAATAGTTAATTTTCCTTCTGACCACATTACATAGAACGGGTGTTTTAACAAACTCTGTTTTTCTATTAATTCATCTATTCTTTTGACAAGTGAATTCATGCGCTTTATGAATTTCAGGTAATAAAAAAATCTTTGGAATCACTTCAAAAGGATTTTATGGACAAAAAACAGGATGCAGTTGGGCTCCAGTGGTGTAGACCGGTCAAGCATACCGCCCTTTCAAGGCGGTGATCCCGGGTTCAAATTCTTTGTGATGAAAATCCCGGCTGGAGCACCTACAAAGCATTAATATCCTAACATAAGTTAAGCTCTTTAGTGCAAGTTTGTGGATAGAAAAAATTTCGAAATAAATCCGCTAATAAAAGACTACAAGCAATATCTTGATAAAATAAATGAAGCGCTAAAACGTGAACTTGAACTCTACTCTGCCTCAGAGTTTGTAGAACCATTACAATATGCTCTTGATGGAGGAAAACGAATACGGCCACTCATCTTGTTATTATCAGCAGAAAGCATTGGAAATTGTGATGAAAATGCATATACTGCGGCATGTGCCGTCGAACTACTACACACAGAATCAGTCATTCATGATGATATAATAGACAATGAGACGTTAAGGCGAAGAAAAGATCCATTTCATATCAAGTATGGGTATAACACAAGTATCCTCACGGGGGATTTTGTTCTTGGTTTAATCCTAAATATAGCCTCAAGAATTAACAACCCGCGAATAGCGAGTGAGCTATCAACAACAGCTATGATGATGAGCGATGGCGAGATGATTGAAGCTAGATTAGAATCAAGTGGGGATGTTACATTTGATGATTATCTCAAAGTAATGGAATACAAAACAGCTACAGCTTTTGAAGCAGCGTCAAAAATAGGTGCAATACTTGGAGGTGGAACCGAAGATCAGATATTGGCATTAGCAGAATATGGAAAAAATGTTGGAATTGCATATCAAATTCATGATGATTTGCAAGACTGGAATAATGAAGACAAATTATTCAATGTATTAATAAAGAAGAGTTCAGACCCGCGTGATGTTTTCAACCATATGGATTATTTGTTAAAAGATTATTCTTTGAAATCAAAAGCTGGTTTGCGAAAAATAAAAGAAGGTCAGGCTAAATCGCATTTAGAGAATCTTTTAGATCTTACTATGTTCAAGGTGCAATAGAAACTGTCGATATGCTTGGTACAGCAGATTGTGTGAACTGTATAATTGGATCTGGATAGACACCTATTGCTACTATGAAGATAATTGAAAATACCATTACAGCTATTATTGATTTCGGTTCTTTTACTCTCTTGTCTGATTCGCCTTCTTCAAAGTACATTTTTCTTATCATCCAACCGTAGTAAGCTAGTGAGAGTGCACTGTTTAGAACTCCAGCTATGGCAAGATATGGGGCCCATGAGACGACAGAGCCTGCATCTATAGCAGATCCAAATAACATTAGTTTACTCCAAAATCCATTCAGTGGTGGAACACCAGCTAATGCAAGAAGTGAAACCACTAATCCGATTGATGTTATTGGCATTCGTTTGCCAAGACCACGTATCTTGTCAAGATGTGAAACTGCCAAAGTTGTGATTATTCCTGCAGCTGCTATAAAGGCTGCACCTTTCATCACTGCGTGATTTAGTATATGGAAAAGTGCAGCTTGGATTCCAATTTGAGAATATGGTGCAATGCTCAAACCAATCAAAATGTAACCTGCTTGTGCTATGCTTGAGTATGCTAACATTCTAGTGATGTTCTTTTGCATAATTGCAGCTATGTTTCCAACAGTCATTGTCATTATAGCAATAATTCCAAGTGCAAATGTCCATTCCAAATTAAGTGCCACGGTCCCCATGACAATAACACGTAAAGCAGCAGCAAATCCAGCTTTCTTTGTTCCAGCAGCTAAAAGTGTAGATATTGTTGTCGGAGCGCCCTCGTACGTATCAGGTAACCACATATGGAATGGTACAAGTCCCATCTTGAATCCAAATCCTGCGATGAACATTGCGACTGAAAGAAGTGCTAGAGGCATCATGTCAGGTCCAAGATGTGAAAATCCTGAAATTACTTGGGCAATGTTTGTTGAACCAGTAAGACCATATGCAATTGAGATTCCGTAAATTATGATTGCAGATGATAACGCACCAAACAAAAAGTACTTGAGCGCAGCTTCATTTGATGCTGGATCTTTTTTCATAAATCCTGCGAGAACATATGTTGGAATACTCATGAGTTCCCAAGCCACAAGTAACATTACCAAGTCAGTAGAATACGCAATAAGCACCATTCCAACTGACGCAAGAAGAATTAGAGAATAGTATACAGCTGGATGTGCTTTTCCTCTCATGTAGCTAAATGAACCAACTGTCGTCATTATTGAAACAATAAGCATGGTTATTGCAAAAAATGAGCCAAACATATCATCTACCAAGACATTTTCTGAAAATATTGCAGCTGGTGCTACCTTGTCTGCTATGATTTGATATGCAACAAAACCAATTGCTGCAATTAATGCACCAAGTGTTATTGCACCATAAAATGAAGACGAACCTTTCTCTTTTTTTATTACATTAATTACTGGAAGTATTACACCAACTGCTCCTAGTATTATAGTTAGAATGATTGGTGTTGAGGTAAAGTCTATCATTTTTTCTCCTAAATTAATAATAGCAATACTACAAAGAGTATTCCTGCTCCAAATACATACAAGTATGATTGTGAAATTCCAGTTTGAGTCCCTTGGATAACTTTAGCGCTCCACCCTACTGCTTTTTCTGAACCTTTGTTCATACCATCTATTACAGTGCTTTCAAAGTATCTCCAAATTCCACGTGCAAAAAACAATGGTGCAGTTACAAATGACCAGTAAATTAAGGAGTTAAGATACCATCTGTTTAGGAAAAATTTGTGTATAGCATAGAAAAACAAATTAGAGTTTACAAATTTTACAGGATCTACGAATCTTCCTATGTAGAAAATATATCCAAGTCCAAATCCAACTGCAAATGCAATTAGTGATGCCATAAGTGCGATGGGGTTTATACCAGACAAGAATCCACCAAGAATTGGTTCTGATTCCATTGCAACTTCATGTTCTGTACTGATTCCAAATGTATTACTAAGATACTCAGTGAAAAGTTCATGTATTCCTTCCTCAGCAGATAAACCAATTATACCAATGCCTATCGTCAGAACAGCAAGTATACCATATGGCACCCACATTGATTTTGGTGCCTCATGTATGTGGTGTCCTTCTTTTTCCATTTTTTCAATATGTTTGCTTTTGTTTCCAAAGAATACCATGCCAATCATTCTTGTAGTATAAAATGCAGTTATGATTGCGGTGATGAGTGCAATTGTAAATATTGGTATTGCCCAAGTATTTCCAGATTCATAAACAGCCGCAAATATTGCGTCTTTACTCCAGAAGCCTGTTGTGATAAATGGAGCACCCATCAGAGCAAGTCCTGCAGCCCACATGAACGCATATGTCTTTCTCATGTGTTTTCTCAATCCTCCCATGTCAGTCATGAATCTAGAGCCAACAATATGCAACAAGGAACCAGCTGCCATGAACAATGAAGCTTTAAACATTGCGTGAGAAATCAGATGGAAGAATCCAGCAGTATAACCATCAACAAATTGTTGTGAAAGTCCAGCTATTCCAAGTGCCATCATCATATATCCAATCTGAGAACCTGTAGAATATGCAAGTACTTTTTTGATCTCAGGAGAAACCATTCCTTGTGTTGCAAGTAAGAGTGCAGTAATTGCACCTACCCATGCTATTATCTCAAAGAATTGATCCATTGCAATTCCAACTGCTGCAAGCGCAAAGAACAATGGCCCTAGTCTTGCTACCAAAAAGACTCCTGCTTTTACCATTGTAGCTGCATGAATCAAAGCAGATACTGCTGTTGGGCCAGTCATGGCTTCAAGTAACCATTCGTTTAATGGGAATTGTGCAGATTTTCCAATAGCACCACCAAAGAGTAAAACTGCTGCAGGGACTAGTAGACCTTGTGCAGACATTGCAGTTGCCCAAGCAGTATCATGAGTTAATTCTCGAAAACCAAATGTTCCAGCAAATGCAAATATCAATAACATTCCAGCAAGCATCATAATGTCTCCTACTTTTGTCATGATGAATGCCTTCATTCCTGCATGTGTTGGAGAATAATATTGTAATACACCAAGAGCAGTATACCCTTCAGTTCCAACATGATCCTTCTTTTTATCTTGGTACCAAAAGCTTATCAGCGCATATGAAGCAAGTCCTACTCCTTCCCATCCAAAGAATAATTGTAAGAAATTATCAGACAAAACAATTAGTTGCATTGAGCCTATAAAGAACAGCATCCAAAACCAGAATCTTGTGATGCTTTTGTCTCCTTTCATGTAGCCTGTACTATATACCATAATCAAAAAAGAAATCCAGCCAACTACGTTTGCCATCATAATTGCAAGGGGATCTGCAAGAACTCCTGCTTTCAGTCCAATTGACGATATCCATGGGATCTGATCGTGTATTTCATTTCCTTCAAGTGCGGAGGGCAATAGCATGACTGCTGAAATTGCACTCATCAATGCAAAGGCTACTGCAACTGCACTAGTTCCTCTACTGGAGAATTTTGCAACACCTGGAACTATTAGGGCTGCAACAAATGGTAGAATCCAGATTGCCCAACCGTTAAGTGCGCCTGTTCCTAAATCAAGTCCTGCAATTTCAAGTGCCATGATCTAAACCCCCACTACTCCTTTCATGAAAGGGATTATTTGATTAAAGAAAATGTCTGGATAGATTCCTACCACAATAGTAAATCCTGCTAATACCATCATTGGCGCGGTAATGTACCAGCTTGCTTCCTTTGTGTTTGAAAGATTTTCTGGGAGTTTTCCAAAAAATACACGCTTCATCATCCATAAAATGTACGACATGGTAATAACAGTAGAAACCAGTCCTAGACCAAATGTAACCATCCTAATTGTAGAACCTTCTTGTATCGCAGTTTGTAATGCACCATAAAACAGAGTCCATTCTCCCATGAATCCACTAGTTGGAGGAATTCCCATTATTGTAAGAGCTCCAATCATTGCACATACTGCAGTAATAGGCATCTTTCCTGCGAGTCCACCAAGTTTAGTCATACTTCTTGTACCAACTTGCAATATTACAGCACCTGCCATCATGAAGAGCAGTCCTTTACCAAGTCCGTGCGATACATACATCATTTCTGAGCCAGCCAGTCCTAACGCAGATGCAGAACCAATTCCAAATAACAGATAACCCATCTGACTTATACTAGAATATGCAAACAATCTCTTGATGTCGTCTTGCATTAGTGCCATCGCACCACCGTAAAGCATGGTTGCTAATCCCCACAAGTTAAGAAATAGTGAAAAGTGTTCGTACTGTCCTGGTAGAAGTTGGACGATAAGTCTGATAATTCCGTATGCGCCAATTCCGATCATTGCTGGTGACAAGAGTGCACTTATTGGTGTTGGAGCTTCAGCGTGCGCATATGGAAGCCATATGTGAAAAATAAATGCAGCAAGTTTTACTCCAAGTCCAATTATTATCGCCACAGCTGCAAATGCAAGAATATCTGGCGGAATTCTCTCTTCTCTAATTTCAGCAAAATTAAAGCTACCAGTACTAAGTCCAATTGCCAAAAATCCTAAAAGTAAAACAACTGCACCAACATGAGTCCAGAAAAAGAACAGGAGTGCGATTCTTCTTCTTGCACCATATCCATAGAATGCAATCAAAAAGAAACCAGGAATCAGCATCACCTCAAAGAAAACATAAAATTCTATCAGGTTGGTAGCAAGTACAGTACCAAGCATTCCCATAGCAAAGACAAGATATAGTGCAAAGTAAATTCCGATTTGATTATTTAAATATCCTTTAAGAGCAGAAGATTCAATGATTGCAGTAGATTGACCATCACCTACCAGTTGTTTTTGATGATGCATTTTTTCTTCAAATTGTTCAGTAATTTTTGCAACCATGTATGGTTTTGAATAAATTGCAAGCACTGTGGACAAAACATAAATTATAATTGCAAAAGGTGATGCAAGTCCATCAAGTAAGAATCCAAATTCTCCAAACATTTTAGTCCAAGGGTAATGTTCTTCATAGGTTCCTGATAATACTGGAGCGATCATTATTGTTGTACAATATAGTAGTAATCCAAACGTAAACCAAGTTGCTGCATTAGGTCCGGATTTTCTTCCGAGATAGTAAGCTACAGGCGACAGTAGTAGCGGTAAAAAGACCGCCTGTAACAATACATATTCCATTATCCTTTTAAGCTCCTGAAATCAGCAATATCGATATTTTTGTACATCCTATAGGCAACTATGATTAGTGCAAGTCCAACTGCAACTTCTGCAGCTGCGATAGCTATAGAAAACAATGCGAGTGTTTGTCCTTGGCTATTTGGGATGAATCTAGAAAATGCAACTATGTTAAGATTTGCTGCGTTGACAATCATTTCTATTGCAAAAAGCATTCTTATCGCATTTCGCTTTACTGCAAGACCGTATATTCCAATGGCCAAAAGTGCCACTGACACTAAGACAAATTCAATCAGTTCGTTGCTCATCTGTAACATCCTCCCTTCTCGCTAATGTCAAAGCACCGATTACTGCAGATGCCAAAATCAGTCCCATCACAACAAGTGCTGGTGAATAATAGGTAAGAAAGTCCTTTCCTATTTCCCTAAAGTCAACAGCTGGAGCATCAACTTCCATTGATTTTATTCCAGAACCAATTATGATAGTTCCTATTCCAAGCATAATTACAATCATCAGACCAATGCCGGCATATCGTCTACGCGGATCTTCGATTTTATTGAAGATGAGTTCGCGTCGTACTAGCATTACTGTAAACAGTATAAGTACAGCAATCGATCCAACGTAAACAGAGATTTGAAACATTGCAACAAATGGTGCGTCCAAAAGCAAAAAGAATCCAGCAACACCAGCAAGTGTAACCATCAATGCTATTGAACCATAAATCATTGATCGAATTTCAAGTGCAGCTATTGCAGAACCGATTGTTAAGACAGAGATTGCTAGAAAGACAGCATCAGCCATGTGTTGCCCCCCGCTTGTCAATTTTTATTTCTACATCTTGGTCTACTTTTGGATTTACAGCAAGTTGAGCTGGTGTGTAGATTAATGCTTCTTTACTAAACGAAGAAAGTTCATAGTCATTTGTCATGTATAAAGCATAAAATGGACACGCGTCTACACATAATCCACAGAAGACACATTTACCGTAATCAATCTGCGGCATTATTGCTTTCTTGTTGTGTTTCCGAGTTTCGTTTACCTTCACCATAGATATAGCTTCGGCAATCCCTTCACATGCTATTGCACAGAGCTGGCAACCAGTACACTTGTCATGAAACAATATGTGTCGTCCCTTTAGGCCAGCAATTCCTACGCCAGTCTGAGGATCAAATTGAAAGCCATCTCCTACAAACTTTAATTTTTCTTCAGGGTAGCGTAATGTGAATCGTTTAACTGCCAAGTGTTTTACACCTGAGTTAAGAGCTCGTATTATTCCCCCTGCACTAGTCATTGTATTAACCCTCCTGGACCCAAGACACCTGCATATACCAAGGCCAGAGCTATAAAGATGTTAACGAATGATAATCCAATTAATTTGTACCAACCAGTGTGCAAAAGTAGATCTATTCTAATTCTTGGAAATACACCTCTAGGTAATAAGATCACAAGGATAACTCCAATAGTTTTGATTGTAAACCACAAAGTACCGTTTAACATTTCCTGATCTAATAGTGGTAGACCTGGTACATGCATTGTAATCGGACCCATCTTTATTCCCTCTGTGATTATTTCTTGTGGAAATGGAGGCCATATCATTGGACCATTCCATCCACCCAAAAACAGAATTGTAAACAAAGCAGCGAATGCGTATAGTTTAAGGTATGAACCAAGTTGAACAAGACCATACATCATTCCAGAGAATTCTGTTAACCAACCAGCAACAATTTCACTTTCTGCTTCTGGAAGATCAAACGGAATTCTTTCTAGTTCAGCAAGTATTGTAGTGAAAAATACGATAGCACCAATTGGCATGAAGATAATCCACCAGTAATGTTGTTGTGATTCAACAATTTCTGTCAGATTTAATGTTCCTGTCAAAATAACAATTCCAAGAAGTGACAGA
>Ga0209751_10007267_pt1 | contig 10176 bp, 8 predicted proteins | sample RifCSP13_1_FD_184019 | JGI IMG/M metagenome (GOLD analysis project Ga0209751, IMG submission 184019) | Soil microbial communities from Rifle, Colorado - Rifle CSP2_sed 13_1 (SPAdes) (version 2) | ecosystem: Environmental > Terrestrial > Deep subsurface > Rock core/Sediment | place: Rifle...
GGTCGTCTCTCTCTCGCTCTCCACAATATCGCACGTATCCTCACATATGCTCGCTCCTCTGGTCAGCCAGGGCGGGGCCAGTAGAAACTCAAGAAGCACGATAATTCCGGAATATGTCGTAATCCAGACACCTCTTTCTGCAAAACGAACTTCCCCCCACCTCGCGGCTGCTCTCCCAAACTGTCCTCGTCCCGACCCGAGTACTCCCCAATCATCCCCTGTGATACAATTCGCCTGACCTACGGCAGGCCGCCGGCCCTTCTGGGCCGCCCCCGAGGAGGAACAAGCCCCGACCCATGTCTAACATGCCGCCCCGCGAGCCACCCCCGGAAAGGCGTCAAGACCCGCGCACCCCCGGCCGCTTCCGCCGCGATATGCCGCGGCCCGAAGGCCCTTTCGACCGTCTCCTCAAGCGCCACCCCGAACGCGACCCCGCTCCTATCATCATCGGCGGCACCATCGCCTTCCTTGCCGTCGTCATCCTCATCGTCCTCCTTTTCTCGTCCGTCTTCGGCGGCGGCGACGGTGGCAACGACGGCTCCAACGCGGGCGCTGACGGCACCATCGACATCGCGCCCGGCATCCGCGGCCGCCGCGTCCAGATCCCGGCGTTGCCCCCCGGCCTCGCCGCCCTCAGCGACTACGTCGAGTTCCAGGCTGAGGAAGACACCCCCGTCACAATTGGCCTTCCCCTGACCACCGACCCCGGGGAGGACGCCGCCGGCCTCGGCTTCTACACCCACTTCGACGGCCGCTGGCAGCGACAGGCGGACGTGACGGTCAAGGAGTTGCAGGGCAAGACCGTCGGCGAAGGCGATTTCACCTCCGTGCCCGAGAACCTGGCTGTCCTCCGCGTCCTCACCCAGACGTACCAGGTGGCCGGCTCGTTGCCCTCCGGCGCCACGCTTCACCCCGACGCCCGCGCCAATATCATCAACCCGCGCGACTATTCGCCCGCCAGCGACGGATCCGTCCAGGGCACGAAAACGGAGGTCGCCGCCCAGGGCGCTCTCGTCATGCCCACGATCGTCGGCAGCGGCTCCGACACGGCCGCTGCCGTCAACGACATCCTCAGCCAGGAAGACCTGCGCTCCCAGCACGTCCAGACGATCGCGGACCTGGTGACGAACGCCGGCGTTGACGGCATCGACCTGGAATACTCCGCCGTTGAGGTCGATCTGGCGGGCGAGTTCACCGACTTCGTGAAGGGCCTATCGGACGCCCTGCACACGGACAGCAAGCGCCTGAGCCTGACGCTGCCGCCCCCCACCAACCAGCGCCAGGCCTACGAGTGGGACAAGCTCGGCGACGCCGTCGACATCATCCGCATCCTCCCCATCGCCGACCCCGTGGCCTACTGGGAGACGATGCCAGCCGCCCTCAACCAGGTCACGAAGGACGTGGACCCGGGCAAGGTGATGCTGGTCGTCAGCCCCTTCAGCATCCAGGGCACCGGCGACGTAACGCAACTCATGGGCTACCTCCAGGCCATGGTCCAGGCAGCCGAAGCCGTCGTCCGCGAGCCCCAGGCGGACGAGATCAAGCCCGGATCGACTGTCAAGCTCGTCGCCCGCAACCTGGACGAAGGCGAAGGCGCCTCCCCGCTCCGCTGGAGCGATGACGCCGCCGCCATCTCCTACGCGATCGGCGGCACGGAGCGACGCCGCATATTCATCGAGAACAAGTACAGCGCCTCTTTCAAGCTGGAGCTCGTCCAGGCGTACGGCCTGGGAGGCGTGGCCGTGTCCGACGCCTCCGGCCAGTCGGATGTGGCGAACATCTGGCCCACCGTCAACGCCTTCGTGCAGTCCAACACCGTGTCTCTGGTCCGGCCCAACGACAGCATGCTCCTGCCGAGCTGGCAGGTGGACGCGGGTGACGTCGGCGCCGGAGCGGGGACGACCGCCACCTGGGTTGCCCCCGGCCAGGGCACGTACAACATCACGCTCATCGTCAGCGACGGCGACCGCCGCTTCGGCCGCCAGCTCCCCATCGAGGTCAGGGAGGGCGAAGAGGCCTCCCCAACGCCGCTGGTCACCTTCCCGCCGGAGACTTCTACGCCCGAACCAACCGGCGAGGCCACCGAGACTCCTACGCCCGCCCCCGGCACCCTCGCCATTCAGGTCGGCAAGCGCGCCGACGGCGACGACCCCGATGCCAGCTTTGAAGACCCGGAGGACGCCTCCATCGGCGCGGACGTCACCTTCCGTGTCGTCATCGACAACGACTCCGCCGTCACGGTCACTATCGATGACTTCGTCGACAGCCTGGGCGCCAGCATCACCTGTGACGCCGTCGGCCAGGCTCTGGCGCCCGACGACGGCGACGCCGAGATCGTGAGCGATTCCGGCGCCGACTCGGCGGTCTGTACCTATACCGTGACCGTTACCGCGGATGATGCGCCCCAGATAACAAACAGCGTTACCGTCACTGTCTCGGATGATGAAGGCGACACCGGCTCGGACAGCGATTCCTCGACCGTCAACGTTTCCTAGCACCCGACTTCAGGCTATGCGCGTGATCGCCGGCAGCGCCAAGGGCAGGAGGCTGAAGGGGCCTCGCGACCGCTCCGGCCGCACGCGGCCCAGCTCTGACCTCGTGCGCGGCGCCGTGTTCTCCGCACTGGCGTCGATGGGCGCTGACATGTCGCGCGTGCTGGACCTCTACGCCGGCAGCGGGGCCCTGGGCATCGAGGCCCTCAGCCGCGGAGCCGGTTCCTGCGACTTCGTCGAGCGCGATTCGAGCGCCTGTGCCGTAATCAAGGAAAATCTCGCGGTCACCGGTTTTGCCGGGCAGGGCAAGGTGTTCTGCGCCCCAGTAGCCCGTGCCCTGCCGCGCCTGCAAGGGACGTACACACTCCTGCTCGCAGACCCTCCGTACGAGGACCGCGAAGCCGCGGCGGTCCTCGTGCAGGTCGCTGCGTCGGCGCTTGTCGGTGAGGGCGCGGTGCTCGTGCTGGAACACAGCGCGCGGGAAGAGCCACGAGGTGAACTCGGCAGATTGTCGCTCGTGAGCGTGAGGCGACACGGCGATAGCGCGGTGTCTATTTACCGTCAGGAGGTGAACGATTGCTGACAGCGCTCTACCCGGGCCGCTTCGACCCGGTCACCAACGGGCACGTAGACATCGCTCAGAGGGCGGCCTCGCTGTTCGAGAAGGTCGTCATCGCCGTCTATGATCTGGCTCCGACGTCTAGCCTCTTCAACACGCAGGAGCGCGTCGGCATGTTCGCCGAGGCGCTCAACCACCTGAAGAACGTCGAGGTGGTGTCCTTCACCGGCCTCGTCGTCGACTTCGCCCGCACCCAGCGCGCCAAGGTCCTCGTCCGCGGCATCCGCGCCGTTACTGACTTCGAAGCCGAGCTTGATATGGCCTTGATGAACAAGAAGATGGCCCCGGAGATCGAGGCCGTCTACCTCATGGCCAGTCTTGAGCACCTCTACATTAGCGGCACTCGCATACGCGAGGTCGCCAGCCTGGGTTACGATGTGGGGGAACTGGTGCCGGGGCACGTCATAGCAGCCCTGGAGAAGAAGCTCGGGAAGAAACCCTGAAGGTGGCCCCTTGGACATCCTGCACCTGATCGACAGGCTCGAGGAGATTGTCGGCGAGTCCCGCCGTCTGCCCGTCGGCGGCGGCGCTGTGATGTCCCGCCAGCGCCTGATTGACCTCATCGACCGCATGCGCGTCGCCGTCCCGCGCGAGGTCTACGACGCCCGCGAGATGCTCGAAAGGAAGGACGAGCTTCTCCGTGAGGCAACGGAAGAAGCGCAGATACTACTCGCAGAGGCGCGCGCCAAGCTCGAGGAGCGCATCAACGAAACCTCCATCGTCAAGGCCTCGGAAGAGCGGGCCAAAGAGGTGATGGTGAAGGCCCAGGAGCGCGCCGAAGAGCTCCTCCGCAGCGCCGAGGAGCAGGCCCGCGGCCGGCTGGACGACGCCCAGGCCACATCACGCGCACAGATGCGGGAGGCCGACGTCTACGCTCTTCAGACGCTCAAGAAGCTGGAAGTGGAGCTGGACGGCTTCCTGAACACCGTCCGCCGCGGTGTCGACACCCTCGAGCAGCGCGCCGCCGACCGGCCGGCCTGACATCTCGGGCTTTTCGCCTCGCTACGCGAAGTCCGGCTCGCGCCGGTGCGACAACCAGACGGCCCCCAGGATGACGATTGCGAACAGAGCCAGCATGCCCGCCATGATGAGGACCCGCCGCATCGCTGTTTTCGCGGCGCCGTCGATTGTGGCGATCGCCGTGTCCGCGTGGCCGATCGCTCCCGCATAGTCCCCGTCGTTGAACGCTGCCGCCGCCCGTTCAATCGACGCCTCGGGGTCGCTGCCCAGCAGGCCGAACTGCTTCCAGGGGGAGCGCGGCGCATCAACCTTTTCGAGGGCGATGTCATAAGCGGTCAGGGCTTCGAAAGCCTGGTTGGCCGTTGCCGTGGCGCCCTGGAAGTCCCACTCGTCAATCAACCTCTCAATGTCATCTGCCAGCACCAGCCCGGAGAAGGCAACGTCCTCCCGCAGACGGGCAAGTTCCTCCTTCAGTCCGTCGTAGGCGTTGAGGCCGGCTTCCGCGGTGTCCAGCGCTGTGAACGCGTCCCGGAACCGCCACGCGTCCACCTGCTCCTGGATCTGGCCGGGCACGTCCTCTGTCAGACCCTCTTCCTGCGTCCGAGCAATCACGTTCGTCAGGCGATCGCGGGCTTCGCGCCTGTCCGCCAGCAGCGAGTCCAGCGAGTCCGGGAACACCCACTCCCGGAACAGCGCGTCGTTGTTCCGGCCGCTCACCTCTTCCAGAACGTCCATGAACCGGCGGCTGTCCGCCGGCGAGCCGTCCAAGCCTATCGCCTGGTTTGTGCGGCGGAGCGTCTCGACGCCCAGCTCGAACTCAAGTTGCTCGAGGAAGCGCTGCGACCGGTAATACCCGGCGTTCTCCACCGCCAGCTCGTCCTCCGACGCGCTGATGACGGAATCAACATCGCCCCAATCGTCCAGCTGCAGCTCAACTGACGCCTGTTGCCGCGCCGGCGGAGTGCCCGACACCAGCCCTTCCCGGAGGTAGGGCGCGGCCAGGACAGACACGTACTGCGCGAAACCCTCGGAGAGCCAGCGCTTGTCGTACAGCCCGGACCAGAGGTGCGCCAGCTCGTGCAGAACCGTGTAGTCGTCCGCTATGGGCGAGATGTTGACCTCGCAGGCCGTCGCCGCGTCGCACGACGTCAGGCCTTCGTAGCCCAGGATCACCTGCCGCACCCGCTCCGAGATGTTAATTGTCCCCGGACCGAAGTACGTGAGCCCATAGATGTCCTCTATTACCGGAAGCCCGTTCGCGGCCAGGTCGCTCACGTGCTGCGCGAACGCCTCCTCGCCCTGGAAATACGTGATGTTGACCGGTACCTTCTGGTCCCTCAGCTGCACCTCCGTGGACAGCGTCGCGGTCAGGTCCGGCCGCGCCACCTCTGTGATCGCCGCCACGAACACGGAGTCTGACCCAGAACACGTGAAGGCGGCCCCGTTCTGGGCGCAGTCGACCGCTTCCGTGGAGGTCGACCACGGCTGCTCGCCTGGTGCCGAGACTTCCACCGTTGCCTCGTCGCCGCTTGCGAGAAGGGGCACGAAGGCGTACGTGGGGAGCACGATAAGCGCCGGATGACGTGTCTCGGGGACCTGGTACTCCATGTGCAGGTCGTATGTGTCCCGATAGAACAGGCGCCGGTCCAGTTTGATCGTCGCCGGAATTGCGGGGCCCTGGCCCGGTTCCTGCACACTGATGTCCAGCAAGACACCCCCGCTCGACTTCGCTTCGACCGTAGATGCCCCCACCAGTAGCGGGAACGTGAACGTGTCGTAGTAGAAGATGTTCGTACCTCTCCCGCTGGATTTCGCGGTCTGCGGGTCGTTGTTCAGGATCGAGACGTCCCAGGTCACGCGGATCGGTCCCTGGTCAGGCTGGATGTTGTAGACCACGTGCGACTTGATGTGGACGAGGTCATCCTCCGCCCGCGCCGCCGGTGAAGAGGGGAACCCGCCCACAAGGACGAGCAAGAAGGTCGCGGCAACCAGAAGTCTGCGCAACTGGCTCTCTACTCGGAGGCCGGCGATTTGGCCTCCGCCCCCTCTTCCTCTTCCTCGACGCTCGGCTCGAACACCGCCTGGAGCGCGTCCAGCGCTATCTGCAGCCCCTGGCGCTGGTAACCCGGCCAGAAGAGCCGCGCCACCACATGGCCGCGGAGGCCGTAAGCTGTGGCCCGGGCCGTCAGCCTGACGAGAGTCCCGCTGTCAGCGGCCGGTGAAAGCTGGAACGTGTGCGAGTCCAGCGTGACGCCGTAGCTCTCCGCTTCCTCGCGGACCGGCGAAAACGCAATCGTCTCCGGCGGCGACCACTCCGTGATCTCGAAGGTGTAGTTATCGCCGCCCTCAGTGTGGGCCGTGAACGTCGTGCCGAGGCCGTGTCGCTGCGACGAAGTGATCTCGATTCGTGTCCAGGCGCCGTTCCAGCGGCGCGCGTTTTCCACGTCTGCCAGCACGCCCCAGACCTCCTGGGGGGCGGACGCGATCATCCTGGACTCGGATACGGACGCCATCAGATTCTGTCGCTCTGTTTCAAGAGTGGAAACGAGCAAATGACATGGAGAGATGCGCTCGGGGCCGTGCGATCCATCGAAATCAGTGTACCACCGCCTCGCACTCCCCTAGGCTGTGTTAGGTATGAGCAGCTACGAGAGTGTAATATGTGTAAAACGCGTCCCGGTGCCCCTGCCGGGCTCGCGCGACGCGACAAGACGGGGATGGGGTCAGCGGTCGCTTGTAGTCCCCCTCGACGCTACTGAGACCCGGGTTACCCCATCCCCTTCTTGCTGTCCGTCGCCACCAGTGAGCGCAAATGTAGCGGATGCCTGCCCGCCGTGACGGGGCTTCAGCCTTCCATCGGGGGATTGGGGGGGGTGGCACGACAGGCGAAAACTGCCTAACCGATCACGGGCCAGGCTCTTAGCCTGGCAACCCCGGACGCGGCGCCGATACTACCCGCGGGTGCTCACCCGAGGACTATGTTCACCAGCTTGCCCGGCACGTAAATCACCCGCCGGATCTGCTGTCCCTCCACGTACCGCTTCACGTGCGGGCTCTCCATCGCGGTCTCCTTCGCCGCCGCCTCAGCGATCCCGGCCGGCACTTGGATACGGTCCCGCACCTTGCCGTCCACCTGCACCACCAGCGTCACCTCGTCCTCGCGCGCCAGCTCTGCGTCCCAGACGGGCCACGACTGCTGGTGGATGCTGTACGGTCCGCCCGCGCGTTCCCACAGCTCTTCGGCTATGTGCGGCGCCAGCGGCGCCGTCATCAGGAGCAGCGACCGGGTCGCCTCGTCCCAGGCTGCGCGGTCAATTGCCCCTGCTTCGCGCGCCGCGTACAGGCCGTTCGTCATCTCCATCAGGGCGGCGATCGCTGTATTCCAGCGGTAGTCTTCCGTGTCCTCGGTCACCTTTCGTATCGTCTTGTGCGTCAGCCGTCTCAAGTCGCGGATTGCGGCTTCGTCCTCGCCGCCGAATACCGGAGCTTCCTGTGACACGTTCCACACGCGGTTTAGCCAGCGTTCTACCCCGCTCATCCCGTCCAGCCGGATGGGCCCGCCCTCGTCCCAGGGGCCGATGAACATCAAGTAACAGCGGAAGACGTCCGCCCCGTACTGCTGCACCTGCTCGTCCGGCGCCACCACGTTCCCGCGTGACTTCGACATGCGCTGGCCGTCCGGTCCCAGGATCTGACCCTGGTTGAACAGGCGTTTGAACGGCTCATCGCCCTTCACCAGCCCCAGGTCCCGCATCACCTTCCAGAAGAAGCGCGCGTACAGCAGGTGCATCACGGCGTGCTCGGCGCCGCCCGTGTACTGGTCCACCGGCGCCCACGACGCTGCCACATCCGGCCTGAAGGGGCCCTTGTCGTAGTTCGGGCTGAGGTAGCGCATGAAGTACCAGTTGGAGTCCATGAACGTGTCCATGGTGTCCGTCTCGCGCCTCGCCAGGCCGCCGCACTTCGGGCAGGCCGTGTTCAGGAACGCGGCGTGACTCGCCAGCGGCGACTCGCCCGTCGGCTTGAACTGAGCGTCGTCGGGCAGCAGCACAGGCAGCTGGTCCTCCGGCACCGGCACCTCGCCGTCCTGCGGGCAGTGCACCATAGGGATAGGAGTGCCCCAGTAGCGCTGGCGCGAGATCAGCCAGTCGCGGATGCGGTACGTGATCGTGCGCTTGCCCCACCCCTGCTTCTCGACATAATCAGAGACGGCCTTCTTGCCGTCCTCGCTGGGCAGGCCATCAAACTGGCCGGAGTTCACCATCGTCCCCGGCTCCACGTAGGCCTCTTCCAGCGGTTTCCCGTCCCAGTCCGGCGGCGCAATCACCACCGGGCAGTCTAGGCCCATCTGCCGTGTGAACTCGAAGTCCCGCTGGTCGTGCGCGGGGACGCCCATCACGGCGCCGGTGCCGTACCAGAGCAGCGCGTAGTCCGCGATCCAGATGGGCACGTCTTCGCCGGACAGCAGGTTCTTGCAGTAGGCGCCCGTGAACACGCCCGTCTTCTCGCGCTCCGTGCTTAGCCGCTCGATCTCCGTCTGCCGGCGGGCCTGGTCGATGTACGCCTCCACCTCCGCCTTCCGGTCCGGCGTCGTGATGCGAGGCACCAGCGGGTGTTCCGGCGCCACGACCATGGACGTGACGCCGAATATCGTGTCCGGACGCGTCGTGAACACGCGGATCGCCTTCTCTTCCACGCCCGCGACGTCCAGCCCGAAGTCGATCGCCAGCCCTTCGGACCGCCCTATCCAGTTGCGCTGCATCGTCATCACGCGCTCCGGCCACTCCATGTGGCTGAAGTCCAGCAGCTCGTCCGCGTAGTTGCGGATGCGGAAGAACCACTGCTCCAGGTCGCGCTGGACGACGGCGGTGTGGCAGCGCTCGCAGGTCCCGTCGGGCAGCACCTGCTCGTTCGCCAGCACCGTCTGGCAGGAGGGGCACCAGTTGGCCGGCGCCTGCTTCCGGTAGGCCAGTCCCTTCTCAAACATCTTGACGAAGAACCACTGGTTCCAGCGGTAGAACTCCGGGTCTGCGGTGATCGCCTCGTGGGGCCAGTCGAACATTGCTCCCATGCTCTTCAGTTGTCCACGCATCCGGTCGACGTTGTCGTACGTCCACTTGCGCGGGTGGATGCCCCGCTTGATCGCCGCGTTCTCCGCCGGCAGGCCGAAAGCGTCGAACCCGATCGGGAAGAACACTCGCTTGCCGTGCATGCGCTTGCAGCGCGCCGCGGCGTCGGAAGGCGCCATCGCGTACCAGTGCCCCACGTGCAGGTCCCCGGACGTGTACGGGAGCATCGTCAGGAAGTAGAAGTGGTCCCTGTCGTCGTCAAGGTCGACGCTGTATAAGCCGTCGGCCTCCCACTTCTTGTGCCACTTGTCTTCGATTTCCCCCGGTTTGTATCTGTCAACCATTCTCTTTCACCTGTTTCAGGCAGATGAGCCGCCCATGGCCGGTCACTTCTCTGGTTTCCGCTCCGGCTCGTCCAGCGGCCGCATCTGGTCGTGTCGTTCGCCGTTCCCGTCCTGCTCCTCGCGGAGCTCACCGCCGATACGGCGCAAGAAGTCGTCGATGCGCCGCGTCAGCGGACGTGCCTCCAGCACTACGAACACGAAAATCGCTCCCAATATGCCGACCACATACAGTTCGATGGCGATCGCCATCCCTACCGCGGCCGCCGACCAGATCGTCGCCGCCGTCGTGATCCCCCGGACGGTGTACCCCTCGCGGAAGATGACGCCGGCGCCCAGGAAGCCGATGCCGGTCACGATCTGCGCTGCCACCCGGTCGTCCCCGTCCATCAAGCGCGAAACGTCCGTGAACAGGCAAGCGCCCAGTGCCACAAGCGCGATCGTCCGGATCCCCGCCGGGTATCCCCGAAGCTCCCGCTCGAGGCCAATGAGTCCGCCCAGGAACCCAGCCAGAACCAGCCGCCCGAGTATCTCCAGTTGGTCGCCTGTTGAAACGTCCATCTAGCTGGCCATCGGCGAACGACAAACGGCAATCGGTAAACGCCCGCCTCTGGTCACGGTTCCACCCGATCGCTGATTTCCCATCACCGGTCTCCTCATAACAAACGGCCCTCCGTCACAGGGACGGAGGGCCG
>Ga0209751_10007268_pt1 | contig 10176 bp, 10 predicted proteins | sample RifCSP13_1_FD_184019 | JGI IMG/M metagenome (GOLD analysis project Ga0209751, IMG submission 184019) | Soil microbial communities from Rifle, Colorado - Rifle CSP2_sed 13_1 (SPAdes) (version 2) | ecosystem: Environmental > Terrestrial > Deep subsurface > Rock core/Sediment | place: Rifle...
ATAACTTTTCGCCGCCTCTCACGTTGGATTTGCCTTTTTCCAAAACGATATATTTCGGTATTGTTGACTGGATTTATCCGAATTATAAACTATTAATGGCAGGACTCACAAAGTTGGTAGGAAAATGGGGGTTTTTGGGCGGGCTCCGCCCGCCCAAAAACCCCCATTCTTACCCTCAAATGCGTAACATCTAAATGGATTAAGATGAGGTGAAGGTAATTATCGATCTTGGGAACGCGTCGTATAAGACCAATGCAAGTGTTCCTTGCGTAGAAAAGGGAAAAGCCCAACGTTTATCCGTTGGGCCTAGGTAGCGGGGGTAGGATTCGAACCAAGAACCTTCAAGCATTCAAAACAGCTCGAAGAAATCATCGGTTCCCAGTTTTGGGATCAGCCGGCGAGCCAGTTTATCCAGCATTCCTGAATCGCCTGCGTCGATCCAGTCATCGACATCACCGAAATAGCTCCAGCGTTCGCCTTTAAAAGTGCGTCCTTGTGGGTCAACCAGGATAAAGCGCATGATGGGGCTGAATCGTGCCATTTTGTTTAACTGTTCTTGGACGCGCCTCATCGCGGTGCCAGACGGTAACGGGCTGAGTTTCCCGAAAATCGCGCTCAATGTTTCTGCGTCCGGTCCCAGCCGTTCATAGATCACGATCTGGTTTTTCTGCACGGAAACGCGATAGTTACGACCCTTAGGATGACGATCCAAGGCTGCCTCTACGCTGGCGACCTCTTCTGGCAGGATAAGCTGTGGCCGTTCTTTTACCAGCGAGACGACCCCGTTGACGCTCTCGCTGATCCGGTAGCCTTCAGGGATCTGGTCAGGAATTTCGTCTCTGGGTTCGCGGGCAAAGTAGTAGCGCAACTTGCCTGTTTTGGTCATCGTCTGGAACAAATAGTATGTGTCACCTTTGCGGTTGTATAAGTGACTGGCATGTTCTATGTCTTCGGTTGATTATACCCAGCCACGTTTTTTCCAGCGATCGATCAGCGATGGCCGAGAGGAATACTTTTGGGCCAGTTGTTGCAGGCGCACATGAAAAATATCCCCCGTATCCTGGAACTCCGATAATTGTTTGAGTTTTTCCAACAACGTCGTGGCCTCATCATAAACCGAGGCGATCTTGCGGCCATTTTCTAACAAGGTATCCACTTGCTGCCAGACCTGCGCCTCACGCGCCGCCAGAGCCTTCATCTCGGCGATGTGCTTCTGGCGGGCAGCTTCGGCCTGGCGCTTCTTTTCGGCTTTTTCGAGCTGCTCAGCGCGCTGGAGCAACTGCTGAATAGTTCGCGGCTTGGCAGGCTGAGGACGTTCTTGGGGTAGAAATGCGCCCAGGCGTTTGCGCAGAGCCAAGCCAACGCCGGGATAGCCTTCTGCCAGGCGCGTCAGAAAATCATCACATTCTGCTCGCGGCAGGCGCCCAATCAGCTCGCGATAATCTACAGCCAGAGCTTTCTTGGGGTCCGGACTGGCTTCAGCGGCAGCCTGCACCAGGAAAGGATCAACCTCGAAGACCTGGACAAAGTTCTGCAAGGCAGGTGAGAGTTTCTTTAGACCGGGTGGGACTGGCGGTTCATGGTCGTAGGCCGGGCTGTCGGGATCACCATCGGCTGAAGCAAGTTCAGCGTCATATTCCTCATCATAATCCTCAACATCATAGAATGTTATCGCCTTAAGCCAGGATAAGTAGAGCAACCGGTAGTCACCTTCCAGCAAATCGGCGCGCAGCCCGATGAAGTGTGAGAGGCCGGCCTCGGCTTCTATCCAGCCGCCCCCATCTTCGGGGCTAAAGTCCAGGTCAAGCACCTGATATTTACCGATTGTCTCGAAGGTGATGTAATCATCAATGCAATAGGGTTCAATATCGGCTTCGTCGAGCAGCCCTTTAGGGAAGCGGAACATCAGGCGCAAACTGCCCCAGTTGGCGAGATAAAAGTAGGCATCGAAGTATTTCAGGAGCACCTGCTTCGGATCGTGACGGAAGTCGCTCCAATGGTAGGTAACTACCGCGCGGCTGGAGCTGACCTCGATATGGCTGGAAAGATCGTTGACGGCTGCCTGTTCCTCGAGAGTTAGCACCCGATCAACGGTCTGCCATTCGTGGTACTGGTATTCGCTCATGGCTGCTCCTACTTCGTCGCATCGTTTATCGCTTCCAGGACGCCTCTGCCGAAGAGTGTGATCCGGAAGGCGGAAAGCTCACGGAATTCCGCACCGAGTATCTTGTGCGGCTCGTACTCAGTCTGCAGAATGCCAAAATCAACCAATGGATCAATCACAATACGCTCGATAATTGAGCGCAGGATGCTATGGGCTCTGTCCTGATCCTGGCTTGGCCAGGTCATCCCTGAGGCCTCAATCATCCTATCGGCGATCGGTTCAAAAGACAACCGATCCCCAACGGGTAGATCTAGCAAATGCTTGAGGGCAAACCTTGAAAATCCGGCCGGCGGGTAGCCATCCTCGAAGCTATACGGAGTAGCAATCGCCCAATTGGTCTGCGTCCACCAGGCGACAAACAAGAGCCACACCTGGAGCGGAGCGGGCGCGGCCAGGAAGCGCTCCCCAAGATTTGTCAGCTTCCAGCGCCGGCCCAGGCCGCCCGCGGCCAATCCACCCATCGACGCCAGCACGTGCCGGAAGAACAGCGGCCAGACTTCGGTTTCGCTGCGGACGCGGTAAACGTGCTCTCCAATCGCTTCTTCCAGCTTGGGCGGGTTTACAAACCGGGCGCAGATCTCGTGCACGGCCTTTAACGGCAGGTTGCCTGTGGACTGGGTACCGGTGACCTTGTTGTCGCGCAGGTAGGAAAGCAGGGTGATCACATCCCTGCGCAGCGGCAGTTCTTCCACCACGGCCTGTTGGTCATCCGGAAGCGTCTGCGACCAGGGAGAGATCAGGTCGATCTTCTTCTCAAAAAGACTGTTCTCTTCTACCGACCAGGCATTCAAGGCTTCTGCGCTTCTGCCACGCCCCATGCTGCGCAGACGGGTATTGACCTCTTCCAGGTCAAAAGCTTCTGGATCGAATTCCCCTCCAATCCAGTTCAGATACTCCTCGTGCTCATCGTGGCTCGGATCACGGATCGCTTTCAGGAAATTTTCATAGCCCCACACGCCGCTCACATCTTCCGGTGGACAGGCACGCTTTCCTTTCAGGCAAAGCGGGTAGCGGACGCCTTCTTCTGATGGCAAGATCTTCTCCACCACCAAAGTGTGATCCCAGCTATCACCAAAGTCATATTCGTAGCCAAATCGCTGGCCTTCGCGATAGACCACCTGGCTCAATTTGGAATATGCTTCATCCAGGATGCCCAGATCGTCGTATTCGTCATCCGCCGGGTTGCCGTAGATCATTCCTGCAATCGTGTACATATGCAGGTGGTAATCCTCCCAGCCCAACACGATTTGCAGGATGTCATGCAGCTTGAGCAGGGTGGTATTGCCTGGCACCAGGATGCGCCGCCAGATGGGCGGGTGGGTGTCATCCAGGGTGACTTTGATTTGGTAGATTTGGGTGGGTTTCTTAGCCATATTTATCGATCCGTCTTTCAATGATCATTGGTAGGGAGTTATACCTTGCGCCTCGAACCAGACGAGTATCCGTTGGTGTAATCGATCCTGTTTTAACTGGAACCAGCGCTCCCGCTCGGCGGGATGATCTAAGAGCACATCTTTGAAATATCGAAAAGCGCCGCACCCGCCAATGGCGCGTTCCAGCTGCTCTTGCAAGCGCCGATTGCGCACGGTAGCGTTGAAGGCTTCCATGATACTGACGACCTCGCCAGTTTCGGTATCCAGGTAGTACGAGATCATCTCACTGCCGCTGTCAAAAGCGAGTTCGAGTTCAGACAGGTCTATTTTGAGTTGACGCATTTCGGCCTCAATATGGCGGCTCCGCCGGTCCCTCATATCCGCACATCCCGGTGCGTGGTGAGTTGACTAGCGGCACCGGCTCGCCATATTCATCGTGCGGATGTTCATCGACATGCTCATCGCAGAGATACCCGGATTTTTCCTCCTCGTAGAGGCATTCGATGCACAGCCATTTGGCCGGCTGGCCGCATTCCTGGCAACTTGTCTCAGGCATCTGGTTGCGCGCCAATAGGGCAATCGGATGTCTGGTGGTGGCTTTGCTTTCCCGGAAATCTACCACTTTGATGTCGGTCTCTGACGTGGTGCCGAAATCGTAAAGATGGCGCAGCACAAGACCTGGCTCGAAAATCGCATCGGCCTTGCGAGACTTGCCAATCTCATCACCCTGCCAGCCGCCAATGGTGAACATACTCAAATGGCCGCAACATTCCAGCCAGATAGCGCGCAGGTATTTATCCAGCTTGTCGAGCGACGCCGAGCCGTTCATTTCCAGGTCGAGCCAGAAATCCTTGTCATAGGCATCCTGGATGCGCAGATGCCAGAGCGTTTCAATCGGCCGGCTGCTGGCTTCGGCCGCCTGGAGAACCGTCTGGCGCGGCGGGCATTTTTCCAGGTGTCTGGCTACGCTGCGTTTGGTGATGGTTTCGCCGCAGTAGGTACAGGTTCCAGGGTTTTCGGGTTTACGGGGCATGGGGTTCTCCATTCTGGTGTGATCTTGTATCCAAAGGAGGTGTTATGATATCTCAGAAATAGGTGACTATAACTCCAGATTCTCCGCAGCGCCGGTATCCACAGTATACGGGGCTGCTTCCTCAAACAGGCTTAATTGTGTCGCACCCGTCCTTGGATAAAAAATACGCGGTACCAGGCTTTCGTCGCTCAAGCCGCCCTGGTTATTGATCGTCTGCTGGATTTCTGGAAGGCAGTAGGTCTCCATCCCTTCCCGAATCTCTTCGCTGTTGAACCTTAAAACGTGCCAGCCTCGCGACTCAATTGCATTCTGACGGATATAGTCCTGGTTGGCTCGCTCGGGCATGGTATGCCACGTATCGCCATCGGTTTCCACAGCGATAGGAGCTTTGGTGCAGAACAGAGCAAAATCCAGGAGGTAGCGCTGTTCTTCAGCTGTAAGCTCCCATTGGCGCTCGGCCTGGATCAATAAGCGTTTGAACTGCTGCCAGAGTGCATCTTCCAGGGGGCTATCATCGAACAAGTCGTTGATCTGCTCGGCGCGACTGAATTTACCCAAGGTGGTAGGTATGAACACCAATCGCCGTGGACGCAGGCTGAGAATAGGCCGGTCAAGCGCATCCAGACTCTTGAGGGCGAGCTTGTAATACTTTTGGCCGGATCTGGCGCTTTCGAACTCGTTGGGAAATAATACGCTCCGGGGAACAACCTGGATGTCTGCAACTTCACCGTAATAATGGACGCGGAAGGCTTCCTCTTTGAAAGCCTTGGGTTGGTAGAAAGCCAACCATTTAGGCGGCCAGCGTTTGGGGGCGCTCGCTATCGGAATGCGATACCAGCCTTGCTCTTGCAGGATGGCAAAGTCGGCTTTTTCCTTAAGCAAAGCAACTAAAACTTCACCGTGCGCATCGTGTTTTTGTTTGGACTTCGTGGTCATTTTGGGAAGTATCCTAATTCTTCCTTACTTCTCTATCAATTCCTTCAACGCCCTGAATCCTTCTTCAATCTCTTTTTGCGCCGCCTCGATGATGGCGATCAATTCCTGCGGCGTGCGCTTGTCGGACGTATCGGGCGCGTTGGGATTGGTGGCTTTCAAGTCGTACTTTTTCTTCTGGATGGTTTCGATCTCCTCGTACCAACTGCGCTCGCTGACGCGACCGGGGTTATCTGGATTAAGCGCCAGCCGCGAGAAGAAGTCGTCGAACTGTTTCAGGGTGAACGGTTTCTTCTTGGTGACTTTGACATCCGACAGGTCGTAATACCAGATGCGCCTGGTCGGGCGGCCTCTGGTGAAGTAAAGCAAATTGGTCTTAGCGCCTGCCCCCGCGTTGATAAAGACGCCTGGCGGCAGGCTGACAATGCACCACAGATTACATTCATTGAGCAGCTTTCGCTTGGTTTGTAGGCAAAGGCGGCCTGGGCGTCTTTGCCTTCCTTGCTGCCAAAGGGCGGGTTGGTCAGGATGTAGTCAAACTGCATCGGAGCGCCCTCGAAGAGGGCCGGCTCGGTGGCGACGCCCGTCAGGGTGTTGCCGTGCCAGATGCGCGGCAGGTCAATATCGTGCAAAGACCATGTTCGCCAGGGTGATGGGGATGGCTTCGTTAGCGTCTTCGCGTCCCCAGAAGGTCTCAGTTTTTAGCAGATCTATCTGCGTGCCGGTCGGCACCTGAGCCGTCATGTGCTTGTACGCTTCGATGAGGAAGCCGCCGGTTCCGCAGCATGGATCGTAAACCGTCTGCCCCAATTGCGGATTGACAGCTCGCACGATGGCGCGGATGACCTCGCGGGGCGTGAAGAACTGGCCGCCGTCGTTTTTCTTTTCGCCCAACCTGGGCAGCAGGCCTTCGAAAGCCTGGGAGACCAGGAAAATGTGCTGGTCGCTGATCTCGGCGCGCGTCAGGGCGTCGACGCGGTCGATGGCGTCCAGCAGGTTGGTCTCGCTTTCCAGGATGGTCTGCTCTTTGTTGCCAAAGATCATCGCAATCACGCGCTGGCGGTCGGTTGCGCCCGGCTTCCCGCCCAGGCCGCGCAGGTAAGGGAACAATTCACCGTTGACGAATTTCAGGAACGATCCGATGGCCTGCTCAACCAGTTCGCGGCGCTTCCAGCCGGGCGTGTCTGACCTTCCCGCAGGTTCAGAACCTGCGGGAAGATGCTGAGCCTGCGGGCCATTCGCTGGCTTCACCGCCCAATCGCGCCAGCGATACGGCGGCTCGATGGAATGTGTGAAAGCCACGCCCAGTGCCTTGGCGCGCTGTTCTTCCAGGGCTTCCTTCTGGTCGAGGGCGTTGAGGAAGAGCATCCAGGTCAATTCGGGGACGTACAAGCGCGCGCCTTTGGCCTTGTCGCGTCGCAGAATGTCGCAGATGCTCCACACGGCACGGTCGAGTGAGGCCTGGTTAGTGATGATGCCATTACGATTGTTGCCTTTTGCCATTTTCAGTCCTCAACCGGTGGTACAAAGCCGCCGAAAGTTTCATTCAAAAACGAATTTGGTAGAGCGTTTACGGCTTCTATCTGAAGTTCAGTAGCAGCTAGTAGATTCTTTGCTATGACCACTTTCCGGTTGATGCCATTGGCTATATGTTGTTGTTGTTCTCTTCCAAGATTGGATGGAAATGGAATCACTCGAACCATCTCCAATGTTATTTTCTTCATCGTGCCAGAACTTCCTCGCGCATTGGATGTTATATAATTACGAGCAGCCTGGCTCATCAGCCAGTAATGGACAAATCGAAGATCGGCCTTGTTTGTATCAAGCTGCAAGCGAATAAGAAGGTCTGGAAAAATGACACGCGCGGGCGTTCCATCATAGATTGCAGCCTGACCGACTAAATCGGGAGTATTGCTCCGGCTCATAAATATGTCGCCCGGTTGAGCCCAATAACCACCATTTTGATCCACCGATTTATCCGTATATTTGACCTGTGTGCCATCATACTTAAAATTTAATACAGCCGTAAGTGTAAGAAATGGAACACCTTCTGATTTATTACCATAAGCATGAGGCCATCCACTTGTAGGAACTGAACGAAGCACATCCATTAAATACCCTTCTGGATTCCCTGCCTTGTTCATTTCCTGATTAACAACATTTTGGGGTAACTACTCAGGCTGCTGACGCAGCCACTTTGGAAAGAGAAGGAGGAACAAAAGGTTGACCGGAAACTGCCATCCGCAGGGCATCTAAAGCGCGTAAGCCATTCTTACGAGCCGTGGAGACGTAGCTGCGGACCTGACAAAAAGCTTTAGCGCCTGCTTCTGAGCGGAAGCAACCGGACACCTTCTGTTTCACCTTCATCATGCGGATGTCACGCTCCGCCAAGTTATTGTCAAACGGCACCTTAAAATCACACATAAAAGCCAGCACGCCATCCTGATGTTGGCTCAAGCGGTCCAGTAAGTTCTTTGGTGGGCTTTGTTTCTTCCGTCCACGTTTCTTGGCGATGCCTTCTTGCTCAAGTGGGGGTGGATTTGCCAACATTCCTTGTTCAATGAGCTGTTGATAGCGGACCAAAAACTGGCTCTTCTGCCCATCCGGCAGGCAGCTTTGTCTATTCAGGCGGGCTTCATCCACCGCTTTCTTGATCTCGACCAGCAGTTTGATCATCCCTTCCGCCCAGTCTTGCCCATAGCGTTCATAAATAAACACCAGTTCGCGCAAGTGATGGGCATTGCAGAAGGCATGAAAAAGGTGGCTGTATTGCAGGTAAGACTTCCAACCATCATGGATCACCTTACCTTTCCGCTTGGGCAAGATCCCAATCGCTTCGAAGGCTTCTAACCCTCGCTTGGGATGAATTTCGTAGTAGGTCAGCCACTCGGTACTGGTCAGATGCAGCCACTGTAGCCCACCCCCAATCCGGGCCCCAGTTTCGTCGTGGTGGGTTGGGTCTTCTTGATCGGTCAGATGCTGTTTGATCTGTTGAGTGACCGGGGCGACTTGCTCTGCCGCCTGAAAAACAGCTTCCACCACCGTTCCTTCTCCGAGTTGATGACCGTACACATCCTGGATAATTTCAACCGTGCGCTCCAGAGGAATGGCGTGATATTGATTGAAATACACCATGCGAGCCTGCAGCTCCGGACCATATTGCACTGGTTGGGTTACACCTTCTGGAAATTCAGCCCGATTGATGGTTCCACACCCCTGGCAGGTCTTGATCTCTGCCCGATGTTCGGTCACTTCCACTTTCACCGGTGGAATATCGAAAACCTGGCGGCGCTCCAGATCCATCACCGGCGCATCTTTCTGGGGAGCCTGGCAACATTTGCAGCGCTGCACTCGATGCACTTCGACATGATCTGGCTTGGCTACTGCTTTCAGCGTGTGGCCTTCATGGCCCGGCTGTCCACCGCTCTTCTTCCCGCTCTTTTCTCGCAAGCTGCGGTTGCGGGGTTTCTTGAGACCATCACTGGAAGGCGGCTTGCTGCTGTTTCGGCTGTTCTTGTTGATCTGGTCTTCAAGGGCTTGTAGTCGAGCGAGTAACTGCTCGATGATCGCTCGTTGTTGGCAGACTACGGCATTTTGAGCTTCAAACAACGCAATGACCGCTTCAGGCCCTTGCTGAAGTGCGGCAAGCATATCGTCTCGGGTGGGTAGTTCCAGCGGTGGCATCCACTATATTTTCACTGGCTTTTGCCGTTTTGACAATGCTAAAGTTCAACAGGTTTTATGCCTGAGTAGTTACATTTTGGGAAAGAAAAACAGCTGACCTAAATTGCCTCTCAGCAGCCATACGCAGGCGTTGGGCTTCAGCCATCTTTATCTCAAGATGGTCTGTAATTGCTTGCTGCTCTTTTTTATCCTTCGGAATCAGTACTTGGATAGATTCAAATATCGGTCTCGTAATGTGCTTCATGGTCGCTCCATGAATTTGAAGCCTTATACGAGCCATGGTAGCACGCAATAAGTAGTAGAGGAATTTCTTTTCAACTAAAGCATCGTATTCACAGACTCTAAAGATATGCTGGTTTAAAATAGCTTGACCCCTATTCCACAGGAAAGCATCTAACGTTGCTGACCATGATAGTAACAAGTCTCCATTATTGATGAGATACCTTTCATCTACTTCGCCATCGAATGAATTATATGGTGCGGCTGGGTCAGTAAGGTTTTCTATACGAATTATTGGTATGCCTCGAGTCGACCAGTCCTGTGGCTTAAACGCGCGACCATTGATGTAATCAGCCAAATCGCCTAAACTTTTCCATGCACAGTTAGCAGGGGGAGATTGTTTTACTGAGGCACTATTCATTTTCATGGGGCCAGCAATCTCGTTTTCCAGCGTCCCGCAGGTTTCTTGCAACCCGTGGGTTGCTCAACCAAAACCTGCGGGACGCTTTTGAGTTCAGTCCCAAAGATACTTTCTGATTTTCCCAAAACCTCTCGCTTCACCCTGAATGTCGTATACAAATTCGCGGTATTCCTCCGCCGAGGCGAAATGGTCATGGATGAACATTTCGTCTTTCAATATACCGTCAGTAGTTTTGCAGATTTAACAATTCGCCAGAGAGAATGGCGGCAAGGCAGGGGCAAGCGCAGCCCGGATCGATCGAGGCTGGAACCCACTAATGGTCAGGGTGCAAATCCAGTTGACCCGCAGA
>Ga0209751_10007269_pt1 | contig 10175 bp, 13 predicted proteins | sample RifCSP13_1_FD_184019 | JGI IMG/M metagenome (GOLD analysis project Ga0209751, IMG submission 184019) | Soil microbial communities from Rifle, Colorado - Rifle CSP2_sed 13_1 (SPAdes) (version 2) | ecosystem: Environmental > Terrestrial > Deep subsurface > Rock core/Sediment | place: Rifle...
CGAAGACCACGGAGTGGATGGCGCCGATGCGGGCGCAGGCCAGCATGGCGATGACCGCCTCGGGCACCATCGGCATGTAGATGATGACGCGGTCGCCCTTGGCGATGTCCTGGCGGACGAGCGCGCCGGCCGTGCGGGCGACCTCGTCCCGGAAGGCGTCATACGTGTAGCCGCGCACCGTGCCCGTCACCGGGCTGTCGTGGATCAGCGCCAACTGCTTGCCGCGCCCCCGCTCGATGTGAAGGTCGAGCGCGTTGAAGCAGGTGTTGAGCCGGCCGCCCGCGAACCAGCGGTAGAAGGGCTTGCGCGAGTCGTCGAAGACCTTGTCCCAGCGCCGCTCCCAGTAAATGTCCTCGGCCGCCTCGGCCCAGAACCTCTCGGGATCCCGCATGGACTGTTCGTACACCTGCTCGTACACGCTCGCCATCGCCTCAACCCTCCTTGGCAGGATGCCCCGGGCTCCAAGCACACGGTCGGTTCTCGGTCAGCGCCCCCGCCCGGCGACCCCTCATACACCGCGAGGGAGGCTCTTGTCCAGCCTTTGGCCTCCGAGGCCGAGGCACGGGAGCCCAGCGTGGCCCAGCTGCAGCCTCATTCCCATGCAAGGGCACGATCCCTTACCCGCCGCCGCCCTTGAGATCGCGCTCCTTCGCAACGTACTCCTCCCGGTCGATCTCGCCGCGCGCGTAGCGCTACCGAAGGATCTCGAGAGCCGCATCGTGGTGGGGCTCGCGTCCTTGCCTGGTGAGCCATCGGATACCCAGGACGAGGCCGGTGATCACGAGAGCCCAGAACACGAGCATCATGAGCATCATCCCGAATCCCCACGCGCCCCACATCCCCCACATCGGATGCATCTCCCATCCCTCCCACGGGCGGGCCTGAACGCGGACCGGCGCGCCATTCCACGTTAGCCACACGCTCTGCAGCACGTCCATCACCGCCTCCTTCCCCGGCTCAGCGTCGAGAGTCAGGGGCCGCCCGCAAGAGCCGGGCCGAGTTGAGCATCACGCCCACGTCGGGCAGGGTCTGAGCCGCCGCCGCCGCGATCGGCGGCAGCCAGCCCGTCGCCGCCAGCGTCATGCCGAGCAGGTTGTAGGCCGCGGTGAACCAGAGGTTCTGCTTGATGGTCCGAAAGGCACGCCGTCCCAGCGCCACGGCGTGCGGAACCACCCTCCAGTCATCGGCCATGAGCGCCACGTGGGCGGCTTCGATGGCCGCGTCGGTCCCCGCCGCTCCCATTGCGATTCCCACGTCCGCTTGCGCGAGCGCCGGGGCGTCGTTGATCCCGTCCCCGACCATCCCCACGATGTGACCCTCGTGCTGGAGCCGCCGAATCGTGCGGATCTTGTCCTCCGGCAACATCTCGGCCTCGAAGTCGACACCCAGGCGCTTGGCCACGGCCTCCGCCACCTCGCGGCGATCACCCGAGAGCAGGAGGAGACGCCGGAGCCCCATGCGGCGGAGCGATTCGAGCGCTGCGGGCACCTCCGGCCGCACCGTGTCGGCCAAGGCGATCACACCGAGGAGGGCGCCGGCCCGAACCACCAGGACGACCGACTTCCCTTCTCCGGCAACTGCCGCGATCTGCGCCCGCGCCGAGTCAGGCACGGGAACGCCGAGACGTGTCATGAGCCGCTCCGTGCCGCAGCCGACCAGGGCGCCGTTCACCCGGGCGGTGACCCCCTCGCCGGGGTACACGGCGAAGTCCTCGGGCCCTGGGGGCGACGTGCGCAGCGGGCGGGCGGCTCGCACAATCCCGGCCGCCAGGGGATGCTCGGACTGCCGCTCGAGACTTGCCGCGAGGGCGAGGAGCTCATCCTCCGGGGCGCTGCCCAGTGGAACGATATCGGTGACCTCCGGGCGACCCAGCGTCACCGTGCCTGTCTTGTCCATCACGATCGTGTCAACCTTCGCCAGCGCCTCCAGGTAGCGTCCACCCTTCACGACGATCCCGCGCTTCGCCGCGTTGCCCACCGCGGCCAGCACCGTGACTGGTGTCGCCATGGCGATCGCGCAGGAGCAGGACACGAGCACGGTGGCCACGGCTGCCGCAGCATTTCCACTCAGGAGATACGTCGCGATGGCCACCGTCAAGACCACAGGAATGTAGTAGGCGGTGAACCGGTCGGCGAAGCGCTGCACGGGCGCCTTCGCCGCCTCGGCCTGTTCGACAAGCCGGATGACCTGGCCGAATGTCGTATCGCGCCCGACCCGTTCGGTCCGGATCCGGAGAGCTCCGCGCTCGCAGATCGTTGCGGCCAGCACCTGCTCTCCCGCGATTCGCCCCACGGGCATCGACTCCCCGGTCAGCGGCGCCTGGTTCACGCTCGCATGACCGCCCACCACCACTCCGTCGACCGGGATGCGCTCCCCCGGTCTGACGAGCACGATCTGGCCTCGCCGGACCTGGTCCGCCGGGATCTCCACATCGGTCCCGTCCCGCTCAACCCGGGCCGTCGCCGGCGCCACCTCGAGGAGTTGCTTGATCGCCCGCCGCGCGCGTTCCGTGGTCGCACCCTCGAGATAGTCGGCAAACCGCATGAAGAACACGATGACCGCGGCGGCGGCGTACTGGCCGATGGCGAGGGCCCCGACGATGCCGAGCGTCATGAGGGCGTGGGACGTCACGGTACGGTTCCGCAGCGATCGGAGGAGGTTCCTGAAGATTGGATAGCCGCCCAGGGGCACCGCGGCCGCTGCCAGCCACGGTGGGATGCGCTCTGCCACCGCCTCCACGACCCCGAGCCGCTCGCCGATGATCCCCAGGAGCGCCACCCCGGCCACGGCGGACACGAAGAGCCAGCCCAGAGAATCCAAGACCCCGCGCCGCCGCGGCGGTGCCGCCGAGGGACTCTCCAGCACGGTCATACCGAGTCCGCGAATGGCGGTGCGGATCGCGTCCGGTTCGACGCGCGTGGGGTCATACGACACGATGGTCTGGCGCGCGCCGACGGCGGTGCGCACCTCGAGCACCCCGTCCATGCGCCCGAGGGCTGTCTCGATCTGCCGGGCCTCGTCGGCGCAATCCAGCTCGGCGACGGTCAGTTCGAGGCGCCCCGTCATGGTCGTACTCGTGCCTTCGTCCGCCCCCGAAGAGCGTTCGTCTTGGCCGGCCGAACTGCTCGTCTCGCGTGCGAAGGCCAGCGCTCCGGGCGCCCGTAGCGGGCACAGGCCGCGATGAACCCACCGACCTCGCCCAGCAACTCCTCAACCTGGTCCAGGAGCTTCACCACGCGCTTGTCGGCGATCTCGTAATGGACGAACCTCCCCTGACGCTCTCTGATGACGAGACCGCACTCGGCCAGGCAGCCGAGGTGCATCGACACGTTCGATTGGGTGAGTCGGGTGCGACGCACGACCTCGCTCACGCTCAGCGCACCATCCCGCAGCGCTTCGAGCACCGCGAGGCGCGAGGGGTCGGCCAGGCCACGGAACAGCTTCGCCTTCAGAGGGATGTCGGGGGTCTTCATATATCAGCACCTAATGATACGTATGTGCCCTCGTCCCCGCAAGTGCCCGAGCGTCGCGCCTTCCTCCAGCCCGAGAGACCATCCCCAGCGTCCTCGCCTCGGCCCGCCCGAGGGCGCTGCGGCGATTCAAGCGAGGCAATCCCGACCGATCCGGCCACCGATCTCGAGCCGCAGCTCTTCGGCCTGGTCGAGCAGCGTCACCACGGGCTTGTCGGCTAGGGCGTAGTCGACGAATCGCGCTCGCCGATACATCCATGCCGATGCCTTCGTGGGGAAGCGCGCCAGCCGTGCGGGCCGCCTCTTCGGTAGGATGCTCCGGATCTACGCCGCTCTCGTGCCGCCGCGGGCGCCCCGGCTTACCCACAGGAGACCGGAGACAGCCAGGGCGATGCCGGCCAGGCTCGCGAGCTGGGGCACCCGGTAGCCGCCGGCCCAAAAGCTGTCGAGCCGCAGGGATTCGATGGCGAACCGTCCGACCGAGTACAAGCCGATGTACCAGAAGAACAGCGCGCCCGGCCGGTCACGCCAGCGAGGGCGAAGCCACCAGACGAGGACCGCGAACAGCGCCAGGTCCCAGAGTGATTCGTAAAGAAAGGTCGGGTGGAAGAACTCCGCTCCCCGGTACTCGAGCGGACGGTGTCGAGGCGAGATGTAGAGGCCCCAGGGCAGATCGGTCGGCCGCCCGAAGGCTTCCTCGTTGAAGAAGTTCCCCCAGCGCCCGATGGCCTGAGCGAGCGCGAGGGCAGGCGCTCCGATGTCGAGAATTCTCAGCACCGGGAGGCGCCGCCACGCGGCGAGCCCGGCGGCGACCGAGCAGCCGACGAGAAGGCCGCCGTGCACGGCGAGCCCCCCTTCCCACACGGCGGGAATCCTGGCCCAATCGCGGCCGTAGTAGTCCCAGTTGAACGCCACCTCGTAGAGGCGCGCCCCAATGTACCCGGTCACGATCCCCCACATGACGCAGCTCGAGATCTTCTCCTCGGGGAGACCCTCGGCGCGCGCCTGACGGCTCACGAGCCACAGACCCACCGCGATGGCCACCGCCGTGAGGATGCCGTACCACCGCACGACGAAGGGACCGAGCTGGAACGCGATCGCACCCGGAGAGGCGAACATACCCTGGGCTACCCTGTCACTCCGACGCGCGCTCCGGCCCCGACAGGGTGGCGCCTCCGTCGACGACGAGCGTCTGCCCCGTGATGTAACGCGCGTGATCCGAAAGGAGGAAGCGCACGGCGTGGCCGACGTCCCAGCCCGTGCCCTCCACCCCCAGCACGGAGGCGCGGCGGCGCCGGTCGCGGGCCTCCACGCTCATGCCGCGCTGGTAGACCATGGGCGTGTAGACGGGCCCCGGCGCCACGCAGTTCACGCGGACCCCGTCGCGGCCGTGGTCGACTGCCATGGCGCGCGTGAGAGCGATGACGGCACCCTTGGAGGCGGAGTAGGCCGTCAGGCCGCGCGGTCTGAGCGCGGAGATCGACGACACGTTGACGATGGCGCCGCCGCCCCCGCGGATCATGGCGGGGATCGCGTGCTTGGCGGCCAGGAACATCGTCTCGACATTGACCTGCATGACGCGGCGCCAGTTCTCCTGCGTCTCGTCCACGACGGATCCGCGGCTCCCGATGCCGACGTTGTTGTCCAGGAGATCGAGGCGGCCGAAGCGGTCGACCGCTGCCTTCACCACCATGGCGCAGTCTTCCGATCGCGTGATATCCGCCTCGAGCGCGAGCGCCTCGCCTCCCTGCTCTGTGATCATCGCGACCGTCTGCCCGGCCAGGTCCAGCGTGCGATCCACCACGACGACCCGCGCGCCCGCCCGGGCCAGGAGGATGGCGGCCGCGCGGCCGTTGCCGATGCCGGCGCCCGCCGCGCCGCCGCCCATCACGACAGCGACCTTGCCGCTGAATCCCCCGTCGTCCGGCACATCGAGGCGCGAGTCCATGGGCGCTCAGGCTGGCCAGGCGGCCGGGTGGGTGCCGAGCGGCACCGTCGGACGCGACCAGAATGCGGGCGTCTCCGACAGCCGCGCGGCGGGCACGACATGGCGCAGCCGGCCGTAGGGCGAGTCCATGTCCGCCATCAGGTCCTGCACGGCGTCCAGCGTGAGGTCGGGTGTGCGCCGGCCGTCCACGCGCCCCAGAGCATCGACCCACTTTCCGGTCTGAGCCAGCGACACGCGCACCAGGTAGCTGCCGCCTTCACGCGCGCGGCGGGCGAGCGCGACCTGGGCGCCGAAGGCGGCGAGGTAGCCCGTGCCGTGGTCGACCACCTGCGCGGGCAGGTGCTGGGGCCTCTCGCCTCCGGCGGCGCCTAACCCCTGCTCGTGCGCCATCCCGGTGACGGACTGGATGATTGTCTCGAATCCGCGCCGCTCGCGCCACGGCCCGGCGTGACTGAAGGCGGAGAGCGTCACGTACACGATGCCGGGGCGGAGCCGCGCCAGCTCTTCGGGCCCGAGACCGAGGCTGGCGAGCGCCCCCGGCCGGTAGGACTGGCAGAAGACGTCGCAGTCGCGGACGAGGGCCCGCAGCCGGTCGGCGTCGTCGGCCTGCCGCAGGTCGAGCGACGCCGAGAGCTTGCCGAGGCCTGTGTCGATCACGAGGCCCAGCAGGTTGGGCAAATGCTTTGACGAGACGTTCAGCACGTCGGCGCCGTACCCCGCGAGGGCGCGGCCGCAGACCGGTCCCGCGATGACCCGCGTGAGGTCGAGCACGCGGATCCCCGAGAGCGCGCGCGGGCCCGCGCCGGCAGGCTGAGGCGGGGTCTGACCTATCTTCACAATCTCCAAGAGGGGCAGCTCAGCGACAGCGAGCCCCTGCGGGTGAGCCTGCCACTCGGCGCGCGAGCGGACCATGCCCGTGGGCAGTCCCGCCGCCGCAAACGCGTCCTCGAGGTCGCCGGCGCTCCACTTCGCGACGGCCGCGGCGGCGGCCTCGCGCGTGTCCTCGCAGCCGAGCACGCTCAACGCCCCCTCGTGGTGGTGCGGCAGGTTGGAATGGATCTGGATCCAGCGCCCGTCGCCCGCCTTGTAGAAGCCGAAGATGGGATCGCGGAGATGAAGGTCCGGCTGGCTCTCGGCGCGCAGATAGCGCTCGCTGCGGAAGGCGGCGACGGCGGCGCGCAGGTCCACCGCGACAGACTGCCCCCGCCCCGTCCGCAGCCGCCAGATCTCGGAGGCCGCGAGCGCGCCGGCGGCGATTACGGCGGAGGCCGCGGTACCGATCTTGAAATCCGTTGGCAGGATCGGGTCGGCGCCCGTGAGCGTCACGCGCTCGAGCGCGGCGGGCTCGCAGCCCGCGAGGCTCCACAGCTTCTCGAGCGCGATCACTGCGTCGGCCGGCAAGGTCTCTTCGGTCACGTTCGCGGGGTCAGGTCTTGTATTCACGCATTCCGATCTTGACGACTCCGAACGCCTTGCCGGCGCAGGCTCACATGGCACCGCCCTGGCAGTCGCGATACTTCACGAGCACGACCGCCTGCGGCACGGGGGCGGCTCCGCGGCGGACCTGGTCGGCCGCCGCCTCGCGCACGCGCGCGCTGAACCGCGCGTCGTCGGCCTCGAATCCGTTGACCACGAGCCGGCCGTCCAGCTCGACCCGATCGATCGTGATCGTGGAGAAGTGTTTGCACGCCCCCCAGCGCTCCCAGGCCAGCTCCTGGGCGGGTGTGTTACGCGCTGCGGCACAGCCGGCCGCCGTCGCCATCACCAGCCGGCCCAGCACGATTGATCGCATGATCTCCGTCCTTTCCCAGCGGACGTCGCTCCGAAGCCTCGGCCCCCGGCCTCGATCCTCCCAAGGCGCGTAGCGGCTGTCAAGGCCTGCCGGCCGACGGAGACGCCTGAGTGCCCCTTGAGAGCACGCGGGCGGCTGCGCAGCACCGCTTCCCCTTGGATTCGGCTTCATCTGCCCGCGAGGGAGCGATGAAAGAGCGAGCAACCAGATCTTCGAGTGTCTCGCTGATCGAGATCCGATCAGTCCCATGCCCGGCAGTAGCCCATCCCGAGACTGCACGGGCGGCCAGCCGCTCACCGGCGGCAGCGACACGGCCGCCGCCGGTGAGCACGTCTTGCCTATCGCGGCTGGGGGACGATCCGGATGTACGGTTTCGGCGCCTTCCAGCCACCTGGGTACGCCTGCTTGGCGTCGGCATCGGAGACTGCCGGCACGATGATGACGTCCTCCCCCTGCTTCCAGTTCACGGGGGTAGCCACCTTGTGCTTCGCCGTCAACTGGCAGGAATCCAGGAGCCGCAGCACCTCGTCGAAGTTGCGGCCGGTGCTCATCGGATAGGTTAGCATCGCCTTGACCTTCTTGTCCGGCCCGATGACGAACACCGAGCGCACGGTCGCGTTGTCGGCCGCGGTTCGGCCCTGCGCCGTGGTGCCGGAGTCCTCCGGCAGCATGTCGTAAGCCTTCGCCACCTTTAGCTCGGAGTCGCCGATCAACGGGTAGGTGACGGCGTGCCCCTGCGTCTCTTCGATATCCTTGGACCACTTCTGGTGATCGGGGACCGAATCCACACTGAGGCCAATGATCTTGCAGTTGCGTTTCTCGAACTCGGGCTTCAGCCCCGCCATGTACCCGAGCTCGGTCGTGCAGACCGGGGTGAAGTTCTTCGGATGCGAGAACAGGATGGCCCACCCATTGCCGATCCACTCGTGGAAATTGATCTGGCCTTGCGTGCTCTCCGCCGTAAAGTTGGGAGCTTCACTGTTGATTCTCAACGCCATGACTCACCTCCGCATCGTGTGAACCGTTCATACGTGGGATACCCGTGGGAGAATTGGGGCCATCACCTCCTGTCGCCGTCGCCTGACCGCAGGCCCCCATTAAGTACCTCCGGGCTCCCCACGCGTCAAGCTCCGGCCGGGTATACCATGGGGCACGCGATGCTGCGGGGGCAACCCGGGGAGGGCTCATGTTTCAGCCGAACGAGCGGGTGACGGTAGACCTGTCCGGCCTCGTCATCCAGGGCGTCTCGTTCAGCCAGAACGTGCAGAAGGCTCTCGGGACGATCCTGCAGCAGGTGTCCACGGACCCGTCCGTCTACGCGGTCGAGCTCCTATTCAGCTTCAAGGGCATCAAGCGGGTGGAGGTGCCGGAGGGGCGGATCCATCGAAGCTGACCGTGAGCTTGCTTCCGAGGAGCGCAAGAACTGTCATGCCCTGGGACAAACGCATCAAGCCGTTCCTGGACCGCTACCAGGCGCTCCGCGCCATCGGCAACACCCCGCTCGTCCCGGTGCATGTCTTCGGCGCCGACCTACCCGGCGTCGAGGTCTTTGCGAAGATGGAGTGCCTCAACCCCGGCGGCTCGCTCAAGGACCGCCCCGTCCTGCGCATGCTCCTCGCGGCGCTGGCGGATGGGCGGCTGCTGCCAGGGAAGACCATCCTGGACAGCTCATCGGGCAACGCCGGCATCGCATACGCGATGGTGGGGCGGATCATCGGCTACCCCGTCGAAATCGTCATCCCAGACAATGCCAGCGCAGAGCGCAAGAAGCGGATGCTGGCGCACGGCGCCCACCTGGTCTACACGGACGCGCTGAAGGGCTACGATGAAGCCTTACGCGAGGTGTGCCGCCGCCACGAGGCCGACGCCCAGCGCTATTTCTTCTGCGATCAGTACAGCAACGAGGATAACTGGCGCGCCCACTACGAGACGACGGCTGTCGAGATCCTGGACCAGACCGAAGGCAGGCTCACGCACGTCATGGCAGGCGTTGGGACCGGAGGGACGGTGACGGGGTTGGGGAGACGCTTGAAGGAGCACGACCCCAAAATCCGCGTGATCTGCGTGTTCCCGGAGGTGTTTCCCGGAATCGAAGGCCTCAAGCCGCTCGGGGGTCCCGAGGATATCGTCCCCGCGATCCTGGACGAGGCGGTCATCGATGAGCGGATTCCCGTCACCAGCGATGACGCCTACAAAATGTGTGTGAGACTAGCTCGCGCGGGCTTTTTCGTTGGCCAGTCCTCCGGGGCCTACATGGTGGGGGTCGAACGCATCGCCCGTCGCGAGCGAGCGGGACGCTTCGTGACTCTGTTCAACGACCTCGGGGAGCGCTACTTCTCGACTCGGCTCTGGGACTAGCCGAGGCCGCGCCCGTCGCGTCCTTCCAGCGATGGAACTCGCGCACGCATGTCTCAGGATCGCCCCGGATGAGCCGATCGGGGGCGAAACTCGTCAACGAGAACTCCGTGCCCGGCGGGCTATTACGCAACTCCGCTAACCGGTTCTGCCAGTCGCTCAGCGACAATTACATCTGCGCGCTCACATGTAGTTGACGCCGGGCAGCCAGTAGTAGCGCGTAAGGAACAACGTCCTCCTGCTCGTGCCCTTCGTGGGGGAAACCGTGCTCTTCATCCCGCGCCTGCTGGGCTTCGTGACATAGCTTGCTGAGGACCCTATCGAGGCCTCCCCTTTCTGCGGGAGCGCTCGATGGAGACGTGCCGGGCGGTGCCGGGGGCGGCATGTCATGCTTCAAGATTTGGAGGTAGACTCCAGTTTTTCGCTGTTCGCCTGGTGACACGCAGGCTCATATCGCCGGAAACCTAAGTGTCCGCAGGACGAACGTTACCCCTCCGTCCGTGGCAGCGATCTTGCTGACCCTTTTGTCAGCGAAGATTCAATGGAGACCCAGCCCAAGGTCGAATCCCTCAAACGGTGGCCCGGCCATGCCGTGCCGCCCAAGGTCGCC
>Ga0209751_10007270_pt1 | contig 10175 bp, 10 predicted proteins | sample RifCSP13_1_FD_184019 | JGI IMG/M metagenome (GOLD analysis project Ga0209751, IMG submission 184019) | Soil microbial communities from Rifle, Colorado - Rifle CSP2_sed 13_1 (SPAdes) (version 2) | ecosystem: Environmental > Terrestrial > Deep subsurface > Rock core/Sediment | place: Rifle...
GATGTCGATCCAGGACGTCACCAGCTTCGTGGCGCCGGTCCGGCACTTCGACAGCAGCCCGGGCGACGAACCGCTCTACAACCCGCGCTGGGACATCCGGCCGGGCGCTGGCGCGCTGCCGAAGTGGATCAACATCCAGGACGTGCTGCAGCTCGTGGCCGGCCCCACCGGCAACCCGCCGATGCTGAACGGGGCGAGGGCGTTCGGCCAGACCTGCCCGCTGCCGCCGTAGGGGAGCTTTCAGCGGTCAGCTTTCAGCTTCCAGCGCTACGGACGATTGGCAACGAGAGAGGCCGGGGATAACCCCGGCCTCTTCGCGAAGTGAGTTCAAGCACTTCTAAGCGTCTGTCTCGCGGCTGCTTTCGACCGGAGGTTCGCCGTCGATGGGCGGCTCGCCCTCGAAGGGCCGGAAGCCGCCGAAGGGCGCGCCGTCAGGGCCGGGGCCATCCGGGCGGTGATGCCGGCACTGAGCGGCCTGGCCCGGCTCCGGGTGGTGGTTGATGATCTTGTCCAAGTATTCGGTGAAGCGAGCCAGCTTCTCGCGTGCCTGCTCTTCCGTGATGCGGCCCTGCTCCACGAGCTCCGCCAGCTTCGCTTCGACTGCCCCGATGAGGGCGGCCTTGTACTCGGCGGCGCCCATCCCGTTCTCCTCCGCGATCTCGACGAAGCTCTTGCCCTGCTGAAGGCCGACCATCACGTCCTGCGCCTCGATGCCAAGGACGCGAGCGGTCAGGGCGACGAGGTGCCCGCCCACACGGCAGTGGCGCGGCCCCGGGCCACCCGGGTGCAGCCCGGCTTCACCGCTCTCGACACGCTCCCGGATCGCAGCGGCCTCTTCTTCTGTGATCTCGCCAGCGGCGAGCCTCTCGTCGACGATCTCCAGGCGGACGTCCTTCACCGCAGCGGTCAGTTCGTCCTCCGTGATCCCGAGCTTCTCGGCGACACGGCCGAGGAAGTTCGGGACGGGCCCGTCGTCGCCTTCCTGCGCACCGGCGGCCGCCACCGCTATCAGTCCCACTCCCAGCGCCGCCACCGCGGCCAGCACCAGCAATAACTTCTTCACGTCTTCCTCCTTTGTCAGATTATCCGATTGCTGTGCTTTCAGCGTATGGGGGCCACCTTAAACATTTCTGAAAGGCGGATTAGAGTTCTTTAAGGTGGGTGGCTGCCTTAACGTTCCTTTAATGTCCACCGTCTACTATCGTTGAGAGAGTTACAAATGTACGTACTGATCGTGGAGGACGAGCGCCGCCTCGCCCAGCTCATCCGGCGGGTGCTGGAAGAGGAAGGCCACACCGTCGACCTGGCGCATGACGGCGAAGAAGGGCTGGCGATGGCGCTGGAGGCATCCCACGACGTGATCGTTCTGGACGTGATGCTCCCGGAGAAGAGCGGCATCGAGGTATGCCAGGAGCTGCGGCGCCGGAAGCTCGATACGCCGGTTATCCTCCTGACCGCTCTGGACGGCGTGGACGACAGAGTGAGGGGCCTGGACGCAGGCGCGGACGACTACCTCCCGAAGCCGTTCGCCTTCCAGGAGCTGCTGGCGCGGGTCCGGGCGCTCGGCCGGCGCAAGGTGCACGGCCGAGAGCCGTCGGAACTGCGCAGCGAAGACCTGGTGCTGGACTTGCGGCGGCGCCGGGCGCAGCGCGCCGACAGGGCGATAGACCTCAGCCCCAAGGAGTTCAGTCTGCTCGAGTTCTTGATGCGGAACGAGGGCCGCGTGGTCACCCGCACGCAGATCCTGGACCACCTGTGGGGCTACGACTACGACAGCGAGTCCAATCTCGTCGATGTCTATGTCGCCTACCTGCGGCGAAAGGTCGACAGAGGGTACCATAAGCAGCTGATCCGCACCGTCCGGGGCATCGGGTACGCGCTGGGAGACTGAACGTGTTCAGACAGGCGCGCTGGCGTCTCACGCTCTGGTTTGCGGCGGCCGTCGTCCTGATAGTGGCGGTGATCGGCGTGGCCGTCTTCGCCTCTGCCCGGGCGGCGTTGTTCGACGGCGTCGATGACGACCTGGAAGCGCGCGCACAGCGAGAGGTATTGCGTCCCCTGAAGGCGCGGGCGATCAACCCGGAGATCCAGGGCGTCCTCGAGATCGCCACCGCCGGCGGCTACTTCTACGCCATCACACGCGAGGACGGGACGCTGCTGCAGGGGACCCGCAACATCGAGGACGCGGGCCTGGCCGGCGTCGAGGAGCTGCCCGGCGCCGGCCCGAAGTACGTCGATACCAAGAGCTCCGACGGAGACGACCTGCGGGTGTACGTGCGGCCGATCGAGACGCTGCGCGGCGGGACCCTGTACCTCCAGGTGGGGCGCAGCACGGAGCCGGAGCGCCAGGCGATCCGGCGCTTACTGCTGATCCTGCTCGGAGGCGGAGGCGCCGCGCTGGGGCTGGCCTTCGCCGGCGGCTACTGGCTCTCGGGGCTGGCGCTGAAGCCGATCAAGACGGCCATGGACCACCAGCAGCAGTTCGTCGCCGACGCCTCGCACGAGCTGCGCACGCCCCTGGCCCTGATCCGGGCGAACGCCGAGATCCTGAAACGGGAGGGACGCCAGCCGGTCGAGTCCAACATCGCCTCGGTCGACGACATCATCGGCGAGACCGACCGCCTCAGCGCGCTGGTGTCGCAAATGCTGGTCCTTGCGCGCTCCGACGGGTCCGAGAGCGCGCCGGAGCTCGAACCGGTCTCGCTGGGGAGGCTGGCCGCGGACACGGTCAGGGAGATGAAGCTGCTGGCGGAAGGCAGAGGCATCGCCATCGACCTCAAGGCCGAGGGCGACCCCACGGTGCCGGGCGACGCTCTCCGGCTACGCGAGCTGCTGACGATACTGCTGGACAACTCCCTGAAGTACAGCGATGCCGGCGCCTCGGTGGCCGTCAGCGTGCGGACCAGCGGGCAGAAAGCCGTGCTTCAGGTCTCCGACAGCGGTCACGGCATCCCGGCGGAGGCGCTGCCGCGCATCTTCGAACGCTTCTACCGGGTGGACAAGGCGCGGTCGCGGGAGGTGGGAGGCAGCGGGCTGGGCCTCTCCATCGCCAAATGGATAGCGGAGCTACACCACGGCTCCATCGACATCGAGAGCACTCCCGGCAAAGGCACCACGGTGACGGTGGGGCTTCCCTTGGCCGCTGCGTAGCTGCAGTGCCTTTAGGCCTGCACGGCCTACCCTTGCCGCTAGCCAACCTTCGCCAGCTCCGGGCGGCCCGACCAGGTCCAGGCCAGGTTAGTCCGGCTGATGCCCATGAGCATCCCGCAGAGCGCCGTGGGGTGCACGAACATGTTGCCCGCCCCGTCCTCGCGGCCGACGGTGTAGCGGCCGCCGCGCGCCTCGAGGGCGGCGACGATGGGGGCGGTGTCCTCGGTCTCGGCGTAGCACATGTACACGGACTGGCCGCGTCTCTCGTAGAAGCGCCCCATCGCCATCGGCTGATTCGTCTGCGTGATCTCGATGCGGTCCAGCCGGGCGGGCGGGTCGAAGAGCGTGAGCGTTCCGGTGTAACCCCAGTGGTCGCTGGCAATCGGACAGAAGCGCGAGGCATCGAGCGCGAATGCGTCCGCATAAAACGCCGCCGACTCTTTGTGATCGGTGACGATGTTCGTGACCTCGTAGAGGAAGTTGATGAGGCCGTGCCTACCGGCAGGCAGGCCCGCCCCGGCCTCGTTCCGCAGCGGGCTGATCACCATGCGCATCCCGCGCGTCTGGTCCGGCCCGATGAGCAGTTGCTCGCCCTCCGTGGTGAAGGCGACGCCGCGGCCGCTGAGATGGACGGCCAGGGCGTTGACGTCCCTCGTGGAGAAGCCGCCGGCGAAGATGCCTTCACCCCAGCGCTCCATGTGCTCGGCGAGGACGCCGTCGCCCGAGGGCTGGAGCAGTTCGAACTCAGCCTCACCGGCCCGGACGACGGTCCGGCCGGCGCCGAGGCTGCGGACCGCATCCTCCCGCACCACCTGCGCTCCCAGGACCGCGGCGAAGGTAGATGCGGCTTCTTCGCGGTCCCGCACAGCTAGCTGCATGCGGTCGACGCGCTCAAGCATCAGCACTCCGGGGTGACGGCAACCCGCGGCCTCAGCGAGGCCGCCTGGCGCGTCTCACACTAGAGGGGGCGCCCTTGCGCCCCCTCACGAACTCAGGCTGGTGTTAGTTACTTGCCTTTGCCGATGACAGTGATCTTGGTGCCGCAGACGGGGCAAGTGCCCTGCGTAGCCGGCCGCCCGTTCTTAAGCGTGACCTTCGCTTCGTTCTTGATCTCCCGCTTCGTGCGGCACTTCAGGCAGTAACCTTCCATGTATACCCCCTTCGGGCTATTGACGTTTTCTACTCCCGATAGCATACGGATACACGATGGTAAGTCAACCCATTGAGCGGCCTTTTTTGGGGAATCTTCGCGCTAATATCGACATTCAGGCCACGTTTGGGGGTTTCAGGCGCCTTTTCACTCAGAACCTGTTAACTTATGATGGCCCCAATTGAAGCGTCTCAAACCGTGAAATCACCCCGCGGAGAGCTCTGAGAGGAGTCACTATGACGACGGCCACAACCACCGTGCTGGTGGAGATCGAGGACCACCTCGCGACGGTCACACTTAACCGCCCGGAGAAGCTGAACGCCATGAACCAGGAGCTGCTGGACAGCCTGCACGGCGTCCTCCAGGCTGTTGCCGATAACGACGACGTCCGCTGCCTGGTCCTTACCGGCGCCGGCCGCGGGTTCTGCGCCGGCGGCGATGTCAGCGCCATGGCCAGCGGTGAAGCCGTCTCCGGGATGCAGGACCCGGTCAAGAGGCTGCGACAGCAAGAGGAGGCTTCCCGGTTGCTCCACGAGATGCCGAAGCCAACGATCGCGATGATAAACGGCGCCTGCGCGGGCGCCGGCCTCAGCGTCGCCCTCGCCTGTGACATCCGCATCGCGGCGGAGAGCGCACGGCTGGGGAGCGCCTTTGCGCGCGTCGGGTTCTCCGGGGACTTCGGCGGCAGTTGGATGATGCAACGCCTGGTCGGCCCGGCGAAGGCGCGCGAGCTCTACTTCACGGCCGAACTGATCGGCGCCGGCGAGGCCGAACGGATCGGGTTGATCAACCGCGCGGTGCCGGACGACCGCCTGCGCGAGGAGGTCATGACGCTGGCGAAGAAGATCACGAACGGCCCGCCGATCGCCCTGCGTCGAATGAAGGAAAACATGAACCTCGCGTTGGTCTCGGACTTCCCGACGCTGTTGGACGCGGAGGCGGAAGGGATGATCATGACCGGGATGACACGTGACCACATGGAGGCGGCGCGGGCGTTCGTGGAGAAACGGCCCCCCGTGTTTGAGGGGCGCTAACAGCAGGTGAGGGGCCCAGCGCCGGACCCTCGCTCCACCCTAGTACTTGTTTAGCTCGCCGATGAGCTGCCGGAGACGGCCGAAGGCGTCCCGCTTGAAGGACAGGGCCAGGCGCCAGCAGTCGAGCGCATCCCCGTCTGCGATCTCTTGCGCGGAAGGCTCCACCGGCCTGATGCCGGGCTTGCGCAGAATAGCGGCGAACGAGGCAGCGAGCGCGTCGAGCCTGTCCTGCGGGGGGAGGCGGTTCAGACGGAGGACCAGCGTCCCGTCCACGTACCGCATTGAGTGGTAATTACTGTAGTAGCCGCAGATATGGTCGACGGCGTCATCGATGTCCTCGGTGCGGTAGACCAGGTGGAGGTCCTCCTCCGAGATCAGCCCCCGCGCCGCCAACTGTTCTCTGGTAAACCGTAGCCAGTCCGACCAGAACGTGCCGCCCGGCACTTCCAGCAGCACAACCGGCTCCATGTCCGTCTTGCCCGTCTGCATCAGCGTCAGCAGCTCGTACGCCTCGTCGAGGGTACCGAATCCGCCCGGGAGCATGACGAAGGCGTCCGACTCCTTGAGGAACGTCACCTTCCGCGTGAAGAAATACTTGAAGTTGATCAGGCGCGGATTCCCCTCAATAAACACGTTCGGTTCCGCCTCCATCGGCAGGCGGATGGCGGCGCCGAAGCTGCGCTCCGCGCCCGCGCCTTCGTGCCCCGCGGCCATGATGCCCGGCCCGGCGCCGGTGATCACCATCCAGCCTTTCTCGGCCATCGCTTTGGCGAAGCGGCGAGTGTAGTCGTAGTTCGGGTCGACCGGTGTCGAACGCGCAGACCCGAAGATGCTCACCTTACGGAAGCCTCGGTACCCCTTGAACACCTTGAACGAGTAGACGAACTCCTTGAGGGCGGCGTTCACCAGCTTCATCTCGCCGCGGTCAGACCGGGTCTTCGCCAGCCGAAAGCAAGAGATCAGCATCTCGGTGAGGAGGTCGGCGTCCACCGTGAGGCCGCTTTCCGCCACAAGCTCGGAGATCTTCGCGTCGAGACCGTCGTTGCCGGTGCGGTAGCGACGGCGGGGACGGGGGAAGTTCGTCTCGTTCACCATGTTTATTTCAGTCTAGCACCGGAAGGTAGAACTCAGGACAAGGAGCAGGCGCCCCCTTAATAAGCTGCCAGCCCAAGGTTCCAGGTTTCTGGTTTGGGCTCTATCATGTCCCCGTGAGCCGCTGGATCCTCCACGCCGACCTCGACGCCTTCTACGCTTCCGTCGAACAGCTTGACAACCCGGAACTGCGGGGCAAGCCGGTTGTGGTCGGCGGGCCGCCGGAGGCTCGGGCGGTGGTGACGACGGCGTCCTACGAGGCGCGGAAGTTCGGCGTGCGTTCCGCGATGCCCATGAGCCGGGCGTTGCGGCTTTGTCCACAGGCGGTGCGCATCTCGCCGCGTTTCGACCGCTACGGCGAGGTGTCCCAGCAGGTGATGGCAGTATTTCGGGCTCTCACACCGTTGGTGGAGCCGCTATCAATGGACGAGGCGTTCCTGGACGTGACGGCACGGATCACCCGCTATCAGGGGATCGAGGCGATCGCACAACGGCTGAAGGCGGACGTGAAGGCGAGAACGAAGCTCACCGTCTCCATTGGGGGGGCGACGAACAAGGCCGTCGCCAAGATCGCCTCCGACTTCCAGAAGCCGGACGGGCTGGTCATTGTGCCCCCCGGTGGAGAGGCGGCGTTTCTGGCGCCGCTGCCCGTGAGGGCGCTCTGGGGCGTCGGCCCGCGCGCCGAGCAGATCCTGAAGGCGGCGGGCTACGACACGATCGGACGGCTGGCGCAGGCAGAGCCGACGCAGGTAGAGTCACTGCTCGGCTCCCGAGGTCCGTTCCTGCTGCAGATGGCTCGGGGTATCGATGAGAGGATGGTGGAGCCGGACCACGAGCGAAAATCTGTGGGCGCCGAGACGACGTTTCCGCGCGACCTGCCGGATGGCCCGGGGCTGCGCGCAGAGCTCCGCCGCGTTGCCCTGGACGCGGCGCGCCGGCTTGCTTCGTCGGGAGCGCAGGCGCGCACAGTGGTGCTTAAGTTACGCTATGCGGACTTCCGGACGATTTCGCGCCAGTCCAGCTCCCCGGCACCCACGGACGATGCTGACGAGATATCAGCGCGCGCTGACGAGCTGCTGAACGCAGCCGTGGAGGAAGGGGACCGGTTCCGGCTGATAGGAGTGCATTGCACGAACCTGGCGGAGCAAGAAGCGGGACAGCTCAGTCTATTTGAGGAAGCTTCGAGGCCGCCGCCAGACTTTTAGGCGTGTCACCGTTCAAGCTGCCGGGAATAATCAGCCCTCCGGGATGCTCCTGATCTTCCGAGATCTCGGACGCAGCCACGGCCTCCATGAGAACGCTCATGACGGTAGGGTCCCATTGTTTGCCGGCGCCGTCTCGAAGGATCGCCATCGCATCTTCATGCCGCAGGGCATCTCGGTACGGCCGGTCGGTCGTCATCGCGTCAAACGCGTCGACCACGGCGACGATGCGCGCGCCCAGGGGTATGCTTTCGCCCTTGATGCCGTCCGGATAGCCCTTGCCATCCCATCGCTCGTGGTGATGGTAGACGATCGGGTAGGCGTCCATCAGAAAGCCCACTCGCTTGCAGATCTGCCCGCCGGAGTAGCAATGCTGCTTGATGATGGTGTACTCATCCGGTGTCAATTTGCCCGGCTTTTTCAGCACCGAGTCCGGAACAACGATCTTCCCCATGTCATGAAGAGCGGCGCCCAGCCGGACGATCTCGATCTCACGCGGCGGCAGCAGTAACTTCTCGGCGATGACGCCCGCGTGCTCGGCCAGGCGCCGGCAATGGTCTCCTGTGTAGGGATCGCGGCTCTCGATAGCCTCGGTCAGAGCCAGCGCCGTTTCGAACGCGAAGCGCGACAGGGACTCGCGCTGTCGCACGCTGCGGACCGCCAGCTCAGTCTGGCGGGCGAGGCGCTCCAGGCGCGCAAGGTCCTCTGCCGAGAAGTCACGCTCCTCGGGGTAGCAGACAACCAGCGCCCCTAAGCGGTCTTCATCCAGCTGGAGTGGCGCCGCGGCGGATGACACGTAGCCCACCAGGGCCGCGAAGTCGCGCAACTTGTCGTATCGGGGGTCCTCGAACACGTTACGAGAGGCGGCCACGCGCTGGTGGAGCATCGCCCAGCCGGCGACACCTTCGCCATACGGCGAACCGTTTGGGAACATACGGTTGAACACTTCCTCAGCAAAACCCACCGGTAAGAGCGGTCTCTGCGCGCTGGTCTCTACCGGTACCTCAATGACACAAATCTTGGCCGAGCAGACCTCGGCGACGCGCTTGGTCACTTCGGTGACCACACCCGGTTCATCACTCCCGGAGAGAATCGCCGAGTGGATCGCCGAAAGCGTCTCTAGTTCCGCCTGTCGCGTGTCGTTTCGGGCGCTCACGTCCATCAGGTGGCGTTCGGTGTCCTCGAGCTGCGAGCGCTGGAACTGGATACTGCTCCACTGATTGAGACTAACCGCGAGGAATAAGTAGACAGCGGGCCAGCCCAGCCAGAGCACGGGCAGAACCGACTGATCGATATTTCCACCCGTTAGCACAATGGCGGGGCTGCTAAAGAGAGATGCGAGTCCGGCCACCCCGAGCGAGACCCAGAGTGCATACCGGTAGGCCACGAGCAGGATAGGAAGGAAGAACAGCGTCGTGAAGGCGCTGGGCAGCTCTCCGTCCATGATCACCAGTCCGCCGATGACCAGGGTCATCAGGAAGGCGACGGCGCCGACCGTCAGCTCCCGCCGGGCAAGGGACATGGGTTCATTCAAGCGGGTTGTCTCATTCATCCAGGGCGACCCTCCGTGGGAGGCTTACACTAGCTGAGACGGCACACACGAATAACCCGTTACAGGCTTGAGGCCGAAAAGTTGAGAATTGGTTCAGGCGTGGATAGCTATCGGTTCAGGCATTACCCTTATCCAACCATCGAGTAGCCGCCGTTCACGCTCAGCACCTGACCGGTTATCCACTCCGCGCGGGTGGACGCCAGGAAGGCTACAGCGTTCGCGATGTCGGACGGTAGCCCCAGCCGGTTGAGCCCCCTGGCCAGCGGATAGCCGCGCATGATCTGGTCCCCCTGGGATTCGATCCAGGCTTTCGTAGCGTCAGTCACTGTCGTAGCGGGGGAGACGCAGTTCACGGTAATGCCGTAACGCCCTGATTCTTTGGCCAGCGCTTTGCTGAAGCCAATGACGCCGGCCTTGGCCATCGAATAGGCCACGAGCCGGGGCTCGCCCACTCGTCCGGCATCCGAGATGACGTTGACGATGCGGCCCCACCGGCGCTCCTGCATCCCTTCGACCACGGCTCGCGAGCAGTTGAGGACTCCGTAGGTGATGAGTCCCATCGTCCTCTCCCACTGGCCCGGCTCGCTGTTCTGGAAGAAGCCGCCGGCGGAGGGGATTGCGTCGTCCGCGGACACGGCGGGGATTCCAGCGTTGTTAACAAGAATGGCGACCGGACCGAGTTCGGCCGAGACGAATTCGACCGCGCTGTTGATCGCGTTGAGGTCCAGGACATCAGCCGCGACGCCGGTAGCACGTCCGCCCGCTCCGTTAATCTCGGCCGCGGTCTCGTCCGCGCGCTCCTGGAATAAATCATTGACGGCGACGAGCGCACCTTCCGCCGCCAGTGTCTTGCAGATCTCCGCTCCGATGCCTCGGCCGGCGCCCGTTACGAGCGCCACGCGGCCGCTGATGCCTAGGTCCATGAGTGCCCTCCAATCTCTCGATCCGGTGCGAGTAGCAGTATACTCGGCGCATGAGCGGCGAACTGGCGGTCC
>Ga0209751_10007275_pt1 | contig 10172 bp, 13 predicted proteins | sample RifCSP13_1_FD_184019 | JGI IMG/M metagenome (GOLD analysis project Ga0209751, IMG submission 184019) | Soil microbial communities from Rifle, Colorado - Rifle CSP2_sed 13_1 (SPAdes) (version 2) | ecosystem: Environmental > Terrestrial > Deep subsurface > Rock core/Sediment | place: Rifle...
CCGCGGGGGCCTGCCGCGAGACCGCGGAGCGGTTCAGCGTGGCCCAGTGCACGGGCCTCCTCGTCGACGCGTACCGCGAGCTCCTCCGCGACTGGGGCTCCGGCGCGATGCCCCACGGCACGGGACGGATCTTCGGGTAAGTGAATGGCCGGGATTCGCTCTTCTTCAGGGCGGACCGCCAACCCATAAATAGCGTCGCCCTCTCGCTCCCGCGGTGACCGTCGGCATCCTTGGCGGTGGCCTCACGGGCCTCGTCCTCGCCTCCCGCCTCCCCGATGCGGAGGTCTTGGAGAAGGCGGACCACCTCGGCGGCCTCTGCACTTCCCTGAAGGAGGAGGGCTTCACCTTCGACCAGCATGGGTCCCACATCCTGTTCTCGCGACAAGAGCGCGCGATGGAGTTCTACAAGGAGCTCCTCAAGGACAACTACGTCACGCGGCGGCGGAACACGAAGGTCTTCTACAAGGGGAGGTACGTGAAGTACCCCTTCGAGAACGGGCTCTCGGACCTCCCGCTCGAGGAGAACTACGAGTGCCTCGTCACCTTCCTCGAGGCGCACTTCGCACGTCTTAACGGGAAGGAGCCGAAGCCGGCGAATTTCAAGGAGTGGATGTACGCGAAGTTCGGGAGGGGGATCACGGAGAAGTACCTCCTCCCGTACAACGAGAAGATCTGGAAGACGCCCGCCGAGGCGATGGGAATCGAGTGGGTGGAGGGCCGCGTGCCGGATCCACCGCTAGAGGATGTCGTGAAGAGCTCGCTTGGCATCTCCACGGAGGGCTACACGCACCAGCTGAACTTCCTCTACCCCCGCATCGGCGGTGTCCAGGCGCTCGTCGACTCGTTGACGCCGCACGTGAAGCGCCATGAGACCGGGTTCGCGGTGACGTCCGTCAGGAAGCGCGGCGGGAAGTGGGTGGTCTCCGACGGCGTGCACGAGAAGGTCTATGAGCGGCTCGTGAGCACCATCCCGCTCCCGGAGCTGATTCGCGCCCTGGAGGAGGTGCCCGCGGAGGTGCGCGCGGCGGCGGACGCGCTCGTCCACCGCTCCCTGTACACGGTGATGCTCGGCGTGGACCGCGAGCACTTGAACGACTTCCACTGGCTCTACTTCCCGCGGAAGGAGGACGGCCTGTTCAACCGCGCATCCTTCCCCGCGAACTACTCGGACCGGGTGTGCCCGAAGGGGATGTCCTCCGTGCTCGTGGAGACCACGTGCACGTTCGGGGATGGGGTGTGGACGATGCCTGAGGAGGCCATGGTGGAACACGCGGTGTCCCGACTCCACGAGTTCGGGATCCTCGACCGAAAGGAGGTCGCCTTCAGCAGGACCTGCCGCACGCGGTACGCCTACGTCGTGTTCGACCGGGACCACCGCCAGAACTTGGACCTCGCCCTCGCCTACGTCGCCAAGCAGGGGATCGAGTCCCTCGGGAGGTTCGGGCAGTTCGAGTACATCAACACGGACCAGTGCATCCTGCGCGCCCTGAGCTTGGCAGAGCGGATTGGCGCGGAATGAAACGCGATCCGAGGTCTTTAAGGTGAACGGAATGGTGGTCGTGGACTCCGAAGGGATAGGTGAAAGCGCTGCGGACATCCTACAGGGCAGGCAAGTCGAACTCCTTGAGGGACAGCAAGTTCACGTCTTAGACCCTAAGGAGCTCTTCCGCAGCCTTGTCCTCGATTCTGTGGCATCGTGACCTGCACCGTGGACACTCGGCAGACCGATATGACACGGTCCAAGGGTAGGTGGGAGCACAGAGGAGCGTCGGATCGGTTTGGTTCGAACGAAGATGAGGTCGAGCGCGAGCGATGTACACCGTGCTCTACAGTACGGCGTGAGCAGGTGAGCAGAGAAAAGGCACATGTACCCGAAATGGGTTACCTGCCTCGGAGATATCATGTCGGCTCTGGGTCTGCCTTAGGAGGCCGATTGTCGATGCCGACCCTAGCCAATTTCTCGGTCTCCCTTGTCGTCCTTGCAGAGGAGTCCGACCTCGACGCCTCGATGGTGGAGGAAGTGCTGGATGTCGCTAGGACACGGCACTTGGTTCGGTCGATTTCCTACGACTCTGAACACGGTGTGCTCCTGATCGAGTTCGGTCGAGAGCCCCAGGAACCCTCGGGCCGGTCAGCCGTGAGCGACAAGGAGCCGGAAGACCTGCACACCGCGGCGGCTTGGCTTCGGGAACGATCTCCAGTCCGATTCAGGTCGCTTTTTGAGAGGGGTCTGAAAGCAGACGTGGTGATCCAGGGTTATGCAGGATGGGTTCCGATTGACCTCTTACAGGAGATTCTCCGGTTGGGAATCCGTCTCTCCATCGCTCCTATAAACATAGGTATCGACGAGGGTGTAAGCGGTGGCACGATATCGCGCTGATCTCCGTGTCAAGCAGTAGAAATGCTGAGCCCATGCAACCGCGGAATATCACTGGGATCGCAATCGCGCCGCGCTCCAAGGGCGCGGTCTAAACTAGGTTCCTGTTGGGGGTGAATCCCCAGAACGCGGCCCGGGACACCGCCTCCTCCGCCTCACGCGGACGACGGACAGCGTCGTGACCATGCGCCGGGCCCAGGCCGTCCTCCACTCCGCCCAGGGCTTCTCCCCGCCGCGGATCGCCGCCATGCTCTTCATGTCCCCGGACTGGGTCCGCCACATCCTCCGGCGGTTCGACGAGGACGGCTTCGAGTCCCTCTACGCCCGCTACCGGGGCGGCGGGGAGGTGAAGTTCGACGACGAGGCCCGCGTCCAGCTCGTCCACCTCGCCCTCTCCCGACCGCGGGACCTCGGCCTCCCCTACAACGAGTGGTCCCTGGCGAAGCTGAGGGAGGAGGCCGGGAAGCGCGGGATCGTGGCGTCCATCTCCCTGGAGCGCCTGCGGCAGATCCAGGCAAGGAGGGCGTAGTCCACCCCGGGGAGTTCGGGCCACTCCAGGACCATGTCATTCCCCGCGACGAAGGCGGTAAGCTGCCTTCCCGACCCGTCCCGTTCGGGTCGAATTCGACCAGAGGGTACGGAGGCCACCCCGCCAGGAGGCCAGCCACCCGGAACCTTCCGACCCGGCCTATGCTTATAGTCCCATAGGAGCTTTCGGTTCCGCATTTGGGCGACACAAGGGAGGAGCTAAAGGAGGCCGTCCGGTCCTTCGTCCAAGCGGCACTTGTTGAGATCACACGTCTTACCGATGGCGGCTCCGCCTTGCCCGCGCGTCGAGTCCCACTGGTTACGTTCTCTGGAACCGCTCGCACAGTGACAGTCGGGACAGCCCCCTCCTGGCACGATGTCGCCGTGCTGTCGTTCTTCCGGAGGCTTAATTAGAGCTTCTCAACGCGGTCCGCGGCCCCTTGGAAGCTCCGCCGCTCGCCGGCCTCCAGGCGCGTGCGCAGACCTGGGGCGCGGAGCGTCGCGTAGACCAAAGGGGCCCGCTGCCATCGCCAACTCGGGGAGAACGGACCCGGGGAGGTAGAGCGCCTCCGTTCCTCCTCGCTCATCGAGTCCGCGACGGTGAGGTTGCCGAGCGTGCGCGCCGCCGCTTCCAGCTCCCCGGCGTCCATCCAGACCCCGCGGCATCGCAAGCACACCTCGAGGGTGATCTCGGACACGGGGCGCCGCGACATCGGTTGCGCGCACCGCGGGCAGGTGAGGGCCGACCGACCGCCCGCGTAACGGACGATGAGGATCTCCAACCCGCGGTCCCGAGAGATCCGCCCGATCTCCCCGCGGTCGAACCAGACACCGCGGCAGGAGGGACAGACATCGATTGTGGTGCGCCGGAGGAAACCGCCGCTCCTCTCCGCCACGGTCTCGGCCCCGTCCCGCGGGCAGCGAAGGGCGCCGGTCACGGCGGAGCGAGGCGGGACCCCGACCTAAAGGCTTTCGCCGGACCTCCCCGCCGGGCCCGGGCGGTCAGGCGGACTTCCACGCGGGCACCTCGGCGGCCATCTTCACCGCGAGGTCGAAGTTGTGGTGGGAGATCTCCTCGACGTTCACGCCGAGGGGCACGCGGCTGCGCGCGACCGCGTCGCGGACCTGCGCCCACGTCCGCCGCGCGACCTCCAGGGAAGCCGCGCCGGTCTCCCCGTTCACGAGGAGGCGGTCCTCCGTCTCCGCGGTGATGTTCGCGCCGAGCCAGGCGAGGAACTCCACGTCCTCGTAGTCCGCCACGGGGGCGAAGCTGAGGAGGACGGTCGCGGGACCCAGGCCCTCGGCGGCGCACGCCTCCCCGTACTCGAGGAGCACGGTCGTCGCGGGCTCGGGCTCGAAGATGACCTGGGAGGTGAAGAACTGCGCCCCGGCCCGCGTCTTCTCGAGGAGCCGGGCCACCTCTGACGGGCGCTCGAAGATGGTGATGTTCCCGCAGGCCACATCCCGCCGCGCCCCTGCCGCCTTCTGCAGCATCCGGTTCGCCTCCGTCACTGACGGCCCGCCGTAGTCGAACCGCCCGCTGTTCCCCCCGACGAGGACGAAGTTGCTCAGGTGGTAGTCCCCCATGGACTCCGCCAGCCACCGCTCCAGGGCCTCCTCTTCCTTGAGGTGGACGACCACCTTGTTCACGATCGTCTCCACGGGGTGACCGAGGCTCAGGATCTGGGAGCAGCGGCGCGGGTCCATGTTCCGGTAGAACGGCTTCCCGAGGTGGTTCTCGTCGAGGATCTCCGGCAGGTTCAAGGCATCGAGGTGGGGCACGGACCTCACCGCGGAGCGCACTCGGTCGACGAAGAGGGTGAGGGCGCGCTCGGTCACGCGGCGGTGCGGGGGGACGACCTCGAGGACGATCGGGAAGGAGCGGAGTCGCTCGACGAACACGGCGAACCTGCCTTGCGGTGGCGAGCTGCAGCCTCCCCCCTCTTTATAAGCCTGTTTCCGGCGCCGACGGCGATGGAGGGGATTGTCAAGGTCCTCCGCGAGGGGTGACAGCCACGCCGGTGGGCTTTATAAGGGGGAAGGGTGTCGCCAGGGACGTGCCGCGGATCAGCGTGGTCGTCCCGACCTGGAACGAGGCGGCCCGGCTCGAGGCCTTCTTCCGCACCTTGAAGCGGCAGTCCCTTCCGCGCTCCGAGTACGAGATCGTCGTCGTCGACGGCGGGAGCACGGACGGGACGCGGGAGATCGCTGCGCGGTTCGCGGACCGCGTCCTCGTCCAGAGTCACCGCGGGGTCGGGGGCGCGCGGAACGACGGGGTCGAGGTGGCCGCGGCGGACCTCGTCGCCACGACGGACGCGGACTGTCACATCCCCCGGCACTGGCTGCGGCGGATCCTGGAGCACTTCGAGGACCCCCGGGTTGTCGCGGTCGTCGGTCCGGACAGCCCAGTAGAGCGGACCCTCAAGGCGCGCTTCACCTACTTCCTCCTCCGCGGCTTCGTCCGGGCCCTCGCCCTCGCGGGGATCTACACGACGGGCGGCGGGAACACCGCGGTGCGGAAGACCGCCTTCCTCCGCATCGGCGGCTACCGCGCCCTCCCCCACTCCGACGACGTGGAGCTCGGGCTCCGCCTACGGAGCCTCGGCCGCATCGTTTACGATCCCCTCCTCCATGTCCGCCTCAGCGTGCGCCGCCTGGAGAAGGACGGGTACCTGAGGACGCTCGTCACCTGGTCGAAGGGCGGCCTCTACCTCATGCTCGGGAAGGAAATCCGCGGGAGCGGGTACGCGAAGCAGCAGTACTGAGGCGCCGACACCGCCGCGGCAGTCTTCGAGGCGGGGTTCGTGGGCAAAGCCCAATTCCTGTTATCATCATCACATAAATGGAGCGCCCGTGAGGAAACCCGCGATGCGCACGGCTGCGACGGCAGGGTGCGCTAGCGGGGTTCTCCGTCCTGGGACTTCACCGCGGGCGCGGCGGTGAGCCGCCGGCGGTACACGTAGGAAGACACCGCGCTCACGGCAATCACGACGGCGATGAGGAGGAGGGTGAGCCACTGGGCCATCTCGCGGTCGTAGGCGACGAGGAACATCCCGATGAGGGCGAGGAGGAACGTGTACTTCGCCGTCGCGCCGACGACGATGTAGTCGAGCGACTTGCCGTAGTCCCACTTCAGGACCGCGATGAAGGCCCCGACGAACGGCACCACGGGCGCGACGCGGTTCACGAGGATGATCCGCTCGTCCCGGACGAAGAGGAACTGCGTCCACTTCCGCATCGCCTTCTCGAGGAACCTGGGCCACTTCCCGCGGCGGTGGAAGCCCCGGGCGACCCAGTACATCAGGGAGTTCCCCGTGGCCTCGCCGAGGACCGCCATGGCGAGCAGGAAGGCCGCCCACGCGGGGACGGACCACCCGGCGGGGACCGAAGGGAAGAAGATCGCGATCCAGATCTCCGGCAGCGCGGGGAAGACCGCGGCGTCGACGACGAAGATGAGGTAGAGGGCCAAGGCCAACCCCGCCGGGCCCAGCCCGCCCAGCGCGGCGGCGAGGAGGTCCGAGAGCCCCATGGTCCCCTACGCCTTCGTCAGGGACACCAAGGTGACCTGGAAGTTCAGCGGCACGCCCGTCGTCTCCGAGTTGAAGTCCTGGAGCCAGGTCCCCGCGGCCTCGTCGACGGAGCGGATGACGAACTTGCTCCCGTACTCGGACGCGCCAAGGGCCCCGCCGGCGTCCGCGGTGAGGAGATGCCGGACGCGGACCACGCCGACGCCGGCGTCCGCGGCGTCGTCCACGAGCTCCACGCGCGCCTCCCACCGACCGTAGGGCCGCACGACGCTCCCCGGCACCGGCGCCTGGCGCACGGTGACGAGGTCCCCGGAGACGAGGACGGTGACGTTCCAGCCCCAGATCGGGTTGGGGAGGGAGCTCCCGGAGAGTGGCGCCGCCTCCGTGAGGTAGAGGGACGCGAAGTCCGAGAGGGAGAGCTGCGCGGTGAGGGGGATCTCCTCGACGAGATTCCGCGTCCGCCGGAGCACCGGGTCCCCGAGTCCATAGCCCTGGTCGGGCGGGACGTTGACGGTCCTCGACTGGCCGACCCTCATCCCGAGGGCGGCGTTGTTGAACCCCTGGATCACCGTGCCGCCGTCCACGAAGAAGTCCAGGGGCGCGTACTGCGCCCGCGTGCGGATGGAGAAGCCCGGGGATTTCGGGTACGTGGCGTTGTCCGTGGCGACGTCCCAGACGGACGTGTCGAAGACGCGGCCGTCGTCGAAGTAGCCGGTGTAGTCGAGCTGGACGGCGTCGCCGGACTCCGCGACACTCAGCGCCGGCGGGGAGGTCGGGCCGCGGTAGCCGAAGAGGGTGCTGTAGGTCCCCGCGAGGACCGCACCGATGATCACGAGGGCGACGAGCTTCCAGATCCAGGAGAGGCCCCAGTCGTCCCGCCTAAGGGTGGGCATGGCCGCCGCTCAAGACCCGTGCCCCTGATAAACGTTGTGGTGCCGCTCCCCATAGGGCGGTGGTTTCATGGGGTCCCGCGCCGTCCCCCCCGCGTGCGCGTCCTCCAGTGCCCGAGCTGCGGCTCCGCGGACATCTTCTACGAGGCGGGCGGCATCACCGGGCAGAAGTACAAGTGCCAGCGCTGCGGATACCTGGGCGCGTTCGTGATCGAGCGGGACCTTGAGCCGGAAGAAGACCGCGACAACGACGACTAGGCGTACATCGCGCCGGACTCGCCGGCCTTGCCCAAGTGGTCCCCGAGGACCTTGTCCACGGCCTTCTCGAAGTCCTCCATGAGGACCACGGAGCGGTCGTTGCGGATTGCGAACATGCCCGCCTCCGTGCACACCGACTTGATGTCCGCCCCCGTCCCGCCGTCCGTGCGCTGCGCGAGGAGCTCGAGGTCCACGTCGGCCGCGATGTTCATCCCGCGCGTGTGGATCTTCACAATCTGGTAGCGCGCGTCGATGTTGGGGATGGGGATCTCGATGATCCGGTCGAAACGCCCGGGCCGGAGGAGGGCCTCGTCGAGGATGTCCGGGCGGTTCGTCGCGCCGATGATCTTGATGTCCCCGAGGGGGTTGAACCCGTCCAGCTCCGCGAGGAGTTGCATGAGCGTGCGTTGGACCTCGCGGTCCCCGCTCGTCGCCACCTCGAGGCGCTTCGCCCCGATGCTGTCGATCTCGTCGATGAACACGATCGTCGGCGCCTTCTCCCGCGCCAGCTGGAAGAGTTCCCGCACGAGCCGCGCGCCCTCCCCGATGTACTTCTGGACGAGCTCGCTGCCGACGAGGCGGACGAACGTCGCGTGCGTACGGTTCGCCACGGCCTTCGCGAGCATCGTCTTCCCCGTGCCCGGCGGCCCGACGAGGAGCACCGCCTTCGGCGGCTCGATCCCGACCTGCTTGTAGAGGTCCGGCTTCAGGAGGGGGTCCTCCACGGCCTCGCGGATCTCCACGACCTCCTTCTCCAGGCCGCCGATGTCCTCGTAGGTGATGCCCGGCTTGTCGATCACCTCGGCGCCCATGACGATGGGGTCGAGGGACGGCGGGAGCACGCCCATGACGGAAAGCGTCTGCTTGTTCAGGGCGACGCGCGCGCCGACCTCGATGTTCTCCTTGGCCACGTACTCCGCGGTGTTCACGATGAAGTCCGGGCCCGTCGAGGACTTCACGATCACACGGCCGTCCGCGAGCACGTCGCGGATGGTCCCGATGATGAGCGGCGGCGCCTTGAGCCGGTCCAGCTCCGCCTTGAGGCGCTTGACCTCTTTCTGAAGGCGGACCATCTCCATCTCGAGGTACTTCTTCTCCCCCTCGACGCGGCGCGTCGCCTCGAGGAGCTTGTCCTGCTTCTCCTCGAGGACGGCCAGCCGCACGTTCAACGACTCTGGAGAACCGTCCGGGTCGCCTTCCATGGTGCGTTCCGCCGGGTGGGCACGCTGACGCCATCTATATAATGATGGCGCCTATTTAGCCGTTTGGGGCACAGTTCTTGATCTGCGAGCTCTGCGGCGCCGCCGTTCCCTCGACGCGGCCCGTAGCCATCGAGGGTACCGTGCTCTCCGTCTGCGCATCCTGCCAGCACTTCGGTGTCGGCGTCTCCATGCCGGAACGGCGTGTCGGAGGCTCGGACCCGGTCATCGCGGAGCGCCTCTCGGTCCGGGCGAGGCGAATGGGGACGAAGGACGTGCTCAAGGACCTGGAGACCGACGAGGACTTCGCTGCCGACCTGGGCGACCGCGTCCGCCACGCACGGGAGTCGCGCGGGTGGAAGCAGGCGGAACTCGCGGCGAAGATCAACGAGCGCGCCAGCGTCATCGCGAAGCTGGAGTCCGGGGGCCTCATGCCCGACGACGTCCTCCTCCGCAAGCTGGAGCGCGTCCTCGAGGTGCGCCTCAAGGAGAAGCTGGGGAAGGTCTCCGTGAAGAAGTACGCCGGGCCGAGCTCGGCGACGCTCGGGGACCTCGTGGGGCTCGACCCGCGATGAAGCGCTGGCATGGGTACGCGGTCCTCGCCGTCGTCGTCCTGGGGATCGGGTCGCTCGTGGCGGTCGTGGTCTGGCAGCTCGCCCTGACGCCGCAGCAGGTCGCCCCCTTCTGCGGGGCGCTCTTCCTCGTCGCGGCCGTGCTCATCTGGGAGGTCGCCATGAAGCCCTGGGGCCTCCGGAGGCAGGCCTGGGAGAACCTCCGGGGCCGGAATCCGTCACCGCCCCGCGCCCGCAAGGTCCCCCGGGCCGCCCCGCCTGAGGAGGCGGTCCTGGACGCGGGGCGCGAAGGCCCGCACGTCCCCGCCGACCTCGGCGAGGACGAGTAACGCGGCGACCTCGATCTCCACGTCCTGTCGCTCCTCCGTCTCGTTGACCCGGGCGATTGCCGCCCTGGCGTCGAGGGCCCCGGAGGCGACGATGGCCTCCAGGAGCTCCTGGAAGAGGTCCTCCCCGGGCGGCGGCACTGCAGTGAGGAGGTCCACGGAGGGCTTGTAATGGAGGGGGACGTCGACCTGCGTGACGTCAAAGGCGGGCCGGAGGACCCCGTCGCGGGAGGCGAGCAGCCCGGCGGCGACGGCGGCCCCGAGGAAGCGTTGCGCCCCGGTGTAGTTGAACCACCTCAGGTCCATCGAGGCGGCCATGAGGAGGTCGCGCTCGGCGAGGGCGGCGGCGTTCGCGCGTCGGAACAAATAGGCGACCGCCCGTCTCAGCTCGTCCGCTCCATCACCTCCCAGAGGTCCACGATGGCCCCGACGGCGCCCGCTTCCTGGAGGGCGGGCAGGTCCGCCATGGGGACGATCCCTGCGTACACGCGGGCG
>Ga0209751_10007277_pt1 | contig 10170 bp, 6 predicted proteins | sample RifCSP13_1_FD_184019 | JGI IMG/M metagenome (GOLD analysis project Ga0209751, IMG submission 184019) | Soil microbial communities from Rifle, Colorado - Rifle CSP2_sed 13_1 (SPAdes) (version 2) | ecosystem: Environmental > Terrestrial > Deep subsurface > Rock core/Sediment | place: Rifle...
TATCGAGCGGAACCCCCTGTCCGGCATATTCATCCGCGCCGCGTCGACTGTAACTGATCATCGCGTCGAACTGCCGGAGGAAGGAAATTCGTCCCCGCTGGCGGATGCCGCTCACAGGCGGCGCGCCGAGTCCCCAGCCAATGACGGTTTTGTCCCGTTTGTGCATCCACCTCACCGCAGAGGCTGTGGAAAGATAACGCGGGTTGGCTTCGACGATCAACACGTCGGGATTCCATTCTTCGAGCCAGTCGATCAATCCACGCTGGTAACAGAGATAGAGCGAGCCGTCGAAGAGATGAATGTTCCTGCCCAATCGGTAATTTGCAATTTGCAATCGATCGGTGGTTGCGATGCCCTCGTTTGCCCGCGGCAATCCTGTGAACAGACTCATCCCGCCATCACAGGCAGAGGCGAGCAGGTCAAAGAACGGTGCACGATAATTGGGGAGCACCCGCTGTTGAAGACCTAATTTCCCGGGGAATTGGATCATGAAGGAATATGCGGTGCCTGCCAGGCGGGCGATTTGTGCACGTGGACGACTTTCCACGAGCTGTTTTGCCTGACCATCACACGGCTTTCATTGTGAGATGCCACTTTCACACCTTCGGCCGATGCTGTGCTAATGAGCAGCGTGTAACTGGTGATGGCTGTATCGCCATAATTTTGGATGTGCAGGTTGGAGAGATCAAAACGCGTGGTGGTTTTGCCCCTGCCTTCCGCGCCAAAGACCGTGCCGCGCTCCGCATTGGATGTCATCATGAATTCATGGAAGGGCAGGCCATCGATGCGGTGTGGTGTGATCCACCACTCATAGAGGGTCAAATCCTCGCCAGTGGTTTCTTTGTATGTTTTTGTATCGTTTTCCTGGATGGATTTCAAGTGTTTTTTCAGGAAGGTGATGATTTCATCGTTGGGCATGATGTCTCCTTTTCAGATATACCTCGGTGGTTGAGCAGTCCCGCATGCGCTGAGCGGAGCGATAGCGAAGCCGAAGCGTTGCGGGACACATCGAAACCACCAATAGGCAAAAAACTTTTTATAACAAATATCTCTTGATACTTGGTGGTTTCGATACGCCCTCGGCTGTCGCCTCGGGCTACTCCACCACCGAGTATTACAACAACACCTTTAAATACTCATCCACCATCTTGTCCAAACCAAACGCCGCCTCCGCCCGTTCCCGCGCAGACTTTCGGAAGCGGGCTTGATCGTCCAATACCTCCCACGCCGCATCTGTCAGCGCGGGAATATCCGGCTCTTTCAGTTTCCATTCATTCCCGCCATAGGGAACAAGCCTGCCCGCCTCCCCCTGAACAATTTCGGTTAGCGAACCCGTATCGAAACCGATGACGGGCAGACCACACGCCAAGGATTCAACAACAGAATTGGGGCATGGTGGATTCACTTCTGCAGAAAACAGGAGATGTGCAGATCGCATCAACCATGGGATCTGTTCGCGCGGGATCGCATTCAGGAATTTGATGCGAAAAGCAGTCTGATGCATTAACCTGTTTTGCGTCCGCGCATCGACGCGGCCAACAATGACCAGTTCGATCCTGGATTTTTTTGAGAGACCATTTGCAAGTTTAATTGCGGTATGTAATCCCGTATCCAAACCGCCAGCCAGGCTTCCCTCCACAACCAGCAGGCGGTAATGGCCGGAGGGGCGCTCATGCAAACCGTTCGGTGTAAATACGGTCAAGTCAACGCCATTTGGGATCACCGACGAAGGCACGCGCACGGGGCGAACCCAATCCTCCCACCAGCCTTTGACAAATTGACTCTGATAGATCACGCGGTCTGCCAGACGCGCACGGATGAAAGAAAGATTTGCATTGCCATAGATCGCGCGGATGGTATAACGCAACCCGGACCAGCGGACGCGGTGCACCCAGTTCAACCCATCGAGTCGTTGCACGACTCGCTGTCCGTGAGCACGCGCCCTCCATAACGGGATCAGCTTCCTTGTCCCCGCGAGAACGAGGATGGCATCCGAGAGATCGACCGGGTTATAGGTTACATCCACATCGCGGGCACGCAGACCCTGTTCAAATTTGAGCCGGAAGGAGGTCACACCTCCGAGTCCTTCCACGCGGGGTACAATGCATATTCGAGGCATGTCGGTATTATATCTTCCCCTCATCATTGCGAACGACCCCTTCGACAGGCTCAGGATAAACTCCGGGAGCGAAGCAATCCCCTCATGCCAAGGGGGTTTGCTTCGTGGCGCGAGACGCCCCTCGCAACACTTGCACCTGGCGCACACTTGCCCCGGGCGCAAGTGCCGGGGAGTATAGGTGTGACATCATCCGAGATTCTGTGGTTAAATTGGACCGGAGACCCGCCATGGACAAGCCAGATGTCGAATTCGTCGCTTTTCTAAGATCCTATCCCACCTACCCGGCCACTCACATCATCGATGACTTGCGTGACACGGAATATGCGCGGCTCGATATCGGCGGACACATTTACCTTGATTACACCGGCGGTGGGTTGTATGCCGAGTCGCAGTTGCGCCGTCACAGCAAACTGCTTTCCGAGCACGTCTTCGGCAACCCTCATTCGACCAACCCTGCCTCCCACGCCGCAACCCAGCTGGTTGAACATGCACGCGGATATGTGTTGAAGTTTTTTAATGCAGACCCCGGGGAATATCTCGCCATCTTTACCTCCAACGCGAGCGGCGCATTGAAACTCATTGGCGAGTCATATCCGTTTTCAAAGGGACGATACCTGCTAACCTTTGATAATCACAACTCGGTGAACGGGATCCGCGAATTCGCGCACTCACGCGGCGCGGAGGTGACATACATCCCGATCGCCCTGCCCGACATGCGGGTGGACGCTTCGGGACTCAGCCGCGAGCTGGCGCGGCCTTCGAAGAACGGACCCAATCTTTTTGCCTACCCCGCGCAATCGAACTTTTCCTCCGTGCAGCACCCGTTGGAATGGATCGAGGAGGCGCACAAACAAGGCTGGGATGTCCTGCTCGACGCGGCCGCCTTCGTCCCCACCTCCCAATTGGATTTAGGCAAGGTCAAACCCGATTTCGTCCCCATATCTTTCTATAAAATGTTCGGTTACCCCACCGGGCTGGGCGCGTTGATCGCGCGCAAATCGGCGTTGGCGAAACTGCACCGTCCCTGGTTCGCGGGCGGGACAATCACTGTAGCATCCGTACAGGGCGATAAATATTACATGGCGGATGGCACCTCCGCCTTTGAAGACGGGACGATTGATTATCTCAACATCCCCGCCATCGAGATCGGGCTCAAACACTTTGAATCCATTGGCTACGATGTGATCCATGAACGTGTCCATTGTCTCACCGGCTGGCTGTTGGATAACCTTACGGGCATGAAACACAGCAACGGGGTGCCGCTCGTCCGGGTCTACGGCCCAACCACCGGTGAAGGAAGAGGCGGGGCGGTCACCGTCAATTTTTATGATAAAGATGGCAAGGCCTTCGACCATCGTTTTATCGAAAACCAGGCCAACGAGGTGAATATTTCGCTCCGAACGGGCTGTTTTTGCAACCCGGGTGCAGGGGAGGTTGCACTGGAGATTTCCCGCCTCGAATTGGATGTATGTTTTACGAGACCGGGCAATGAAGATCGCCTCACTGTGGAAGATTTCCGGACATGTATCGACGGCAAATCCTCCGGAGCCGTGCGCATCTCGGTCGGAATGGTCACGAACTACAAGGATGTGCGGGCGGTCCTTGCCTTTGCGAAAGGGTTGTTAACCTGATCGCTGCCAGGACTCCAATGAAAATCTAATCCTGCCAGCCTTGACTCTGCCTTTATTCAGCGTATAATATCCAGTGTTGGATGTAAAAAACGAGTAATACACCGCAAGCGCTTGAGAAAATATTCTCGAAGCGCTTGCCTTTGTTTGTCTCTCGTCCAAGCCGACTATACGCTGTTCAGAGACACGCTCGATTCGTAATCTTCTTTACTTCAGGAGAAAACCAGTGGAAACCAAGGGACTGACCGCACTTCGTATTAGCCTCGCCTCCCCCGAAACGATCATGTCATGGTCGTATGGTGAGGTGCTCAAGCCCGAGACCATCAACTACCGCCGCCTGCGGCCCGAAAAGGATGGCTTGTTCTGTGAAGCCATTTTTGGACCGCAACGTGACTGGCAATGTTATTGCGGCAAATACAAGAACCCCCGTTATAAAGGAATCATCTGCGATAAATGCGGCGTGGAAGTAACACGCGCCGCCGTCCGCCGCGAACGCATGGGTCACATTACCCTGGCGACCCCCGTTGCGCACATCTGGTACACGCGCCGCATCCCCTCCTATTTGGGCATGCTGCTCGATATCTCGCGCCGCAACCTGGACCGCGTGTTGTACTTCGCGCAATACATCGTAACCTATGTGGACGAGGAGGCCCGCACCAAGGCCCTCAAACGCCTCGAAGATGAGATCTCCGATACGGAACGCGAACAGGCGGCCAGCGTCAACACCAAGATCGCGGAGCTCAAGACCAAGCGCGATCATACCCTGGCTGAGATCAATCAAAAGCGCACAGGCCTTGAACAGGGATACGATGAAGTCATCGCTGAAAAAGTGGACCCCGTCATAAAGGAAGGCCAGAAGCTCGAAAAGCTGATGCAGGCCCAAATGGGCGAAGGCGCCAAGAAGGCGGTCGTCTTCGAATTGACCGGCGAGAAGATCCTCGACGCAGGCGATAAGGTTGCCGCCAAACACCTCACCCAGGTGCAGAAGATCGTCCAAAAGAAACTCGAATCGCTCGAAAATGAGTTGAAGGACCAGCGCGCCAAGGAATTGGAAGACCTCAAGATGGATGCCGGCCGGATCAAGGCCGATGCCGACATGAAAATGGAAGCACTGCGTTCCCAGTTGGAGGATCAGAGCACGGCCTCCTCGAACCAGTCCTCACGTCAACGCGATGAATTGCTGGAACTGCGTCCCTTTACCTTCGTGAGCGAAAGCCGCTACCGCGAACTCAAGCAACGTTGGGGACAGGTCTTCCGCGCAGACATGGGCGCCGAAGCCTTCTTCGATATCCTCGAGCGCCTCGACCTCGACAAATTATCGGTTGAACTGTGGCATGAAGTCCGCACAACAAAGTCGAAGCAGAAGCGCAAGAAGGCCACCACCCGTTTGAAGGTTGTGGAAGCCTTCCGCCGCTCGGGCAATCGCCCTGAGTGGATGATCCTGACCATTCTGCCGGTCATCCCGCCGGATCTGCGCCCGATGGTGCAGCTCGATGGCGGGCGTTATGCCACCTCCGACCTGAACGATCTCTATCGCCGCGTGATCAACCGCAACAACCGCTTGAAGAGACTGCTCGAACTCGGCGCGCCGGATGTCATCATCCGCAACGAAAAGCGCATGTTGCAGGAAGCTGTGGACAGCCTGATCGACAATTCACAGCGCGGCAAGGCTCTCAGCCGCCGCGGACGCCGCGAACTCAAGTCTTTGAGCGACATGCTCAAAGGCAAGAAGGGCCGCTTCCGCCGCAACCTGCTCGGCAAGCGCGTCGATTATTCCGGTCGTTCCGTGATCGTGGTCGGACCTCAACTCAAACTCTATCAATGCGGCCTGCCGAAGAGCATGGCTCTTGAACTCTATCGCCCGTTCGTGATCGCGCGGCTTGTGCAGAACAACTATGCGGCCAACGTGAAGGGCGCGCGTCGATTAATTGAACGCAACCGCCCCGAAGTGTGGGAAGCGCTGGAAGGCGTCATCGGCGAACGCCCCGTCTTGTTGAACCGTGCACCCACCCTGCATCGCCTCGGCATTCAGGCATTCGAACCTCTGTTGATTGAAGGTTCGGCGATCCAATTGCACCCGCTCGTTACCACCGCGTTCAACGCAGACTTCGACGGCGACCAGATGGCTGTTCACGTCCCGCTTTCACAAAAGGCGGTCAAGGAAGCACGCGAACTCATGCTCGCTTCCAAGAACCTGCTCAAACCCGCCGATGGCGAACCGATCATCTCACCCTCCAAGGACATGGTGCTCGGTGTGTATTATTTGACGATGGCGCAGAAAGCCAAGCACAAGGGTGATGGCCGCGCCTTCGCGGATATGGACGAAGTCGAGATGGCGTATGCGCTGGATCAGGTGGAAGTCCATTCCGAGATCAAGATGCTTGCCAAGACCTGGTACGACAACAAGGGCGACCGTCTGCCGGAAGCCGAAACGCGTCTGATCGATACGACAGTGGGGCGCGTGATCTTCAACCGCATCCTGCCCCCGGAGGTCCAGTTCGTCAACGAGAAACTGGACAAAGGAGGCGTGAAGGACCTGATCGCCGAAGTTTATGAATTGTGCGGGCAGGAAAAGACCACCGATGTGGCAGATAACATCAAGACCCTTGGTTTTGAGTACGCCATGAAATCCGGCACCACGCTGGCTGTTGCCGATATCACCATCCCGCCGGAACGCAAGGGGATCATCGAAGATGCCCTTAAACAGGTGGAAGTGGTGCAACGCGATTTCCGACGCGGCCTCCTGACGGAACAGGAAAAGAACGAACGCGAGATCGAAGTCTGGCAGAGCACAACCGAAAAGGTTTCCGACGCCGTCAAGAAACACATGGATCCCGACGGCAACCTCTCGACCATGGCCTCCTCCGGCGCGACCAAAGGCGGATTCTCCACCATTTCACAACTCGCAGGTATGCGCGGATTGATGGCTGACCCCTCCGGGCGCATCATTCCGATGCCGATCCGATCCAATTTCCGCGAAGGCCTCACGGCGCAGGAATACTTCATCTCAACGCACGGCGCGCGCAAGGGTCTTGCAGATACCGCCCTGCGCACCGCGGATGCCGGTTACCTGACGCGCCGTCTTGTGGATATTGCCCAGGATATCATCATCAACGAACATGACTGCGGCACACATGATGGTGTATACATCCGCCGCCGCGATGATGTTGCCGGTCAGGCCATGAGCAGTCGTTTGTTTAGCCGTCTGCTGGCGGAACGGGTCATCGACCCGAAGACCGGCGAAGTGCTCGGTGAATACAATAATGTGATCAACCAGGATCTGGCTCGCAAGATCGCCGCTTCCGGCATTGATGATGTGAAGGTCCGCTCGGCGATGACCTGCGAACTGCAACACGGCATTTGTTCCAAGTGCTATGGTTTCGACCTCGGTCGCGGCGCGATGGTGGAACTTGGTTCCGCCGTCGGCATTGTGGCCGCGCAGTCGATCGGTGAACCCGGAACACAGCTTACGCTCCGTACCTTCCACACCGGCGGTGTTGCCGCCACCAGCGCAGATATTACAACCGGTCTGCCGCGCGTGGAGGAATTGTTCGAGGCGCGCAAAATGCCGAAGGGTGAAGCCGTCGTGGCAGAGATCAGCGGTTCGGTACGCATCAACCAATCTGAAAAATATGCCGACCTGCGCGAAGTGATCGTCGAACACAGCGAACTCGTCAGCGATGAATACAGCCTGCCCGAGGACTGGAAGTTCATGGTCAAGGATGAGGCAGAGGTCAAAGCCGGGGAAGTGCTGGCAACTTTGGATGACGCGAAGATCGTCGCCCAGCATGGCGGGCGTGTCCGTGTGGAAAAGAAAGAACGCAAGGTGATCGTCTCCTATGATCAGCGCGAAGAGGTCTCCTATGAGATCCCGACCACCTCACGCCTGCTCGTCAAGAACAATGAAAAGATCGAAGCCGGCCGGCCGCTTACCGAGGGTTCCCTCAACCCGCACCGCGTGTTGAAAATTCAGGGACGCGAAGCCTGCCAGATGTATTTAATGACCGAAGTGCAGAAGGTGTATCGCTCACAAGGGCAGAATATCCACGACAAGCACTTTGAGGTGATCATCCGCAAGATGTTGAGCAAGGTTCAGGTCACACGCCCGGGCGATACCAAGTTCCTGCCCGGTGACGTGGTGGATCGCCTTGAACTCCGCAAGATCAACGAACAGTCGTTGAGTGAAGGCAAATCACCGGCCAAGTTCGGGGAAGTGTTGCTCGGTGTGACCAAAGCATCGCTAAGCACGGACTCGTTCCTCTCTGCCTCTTCGTTCCAACACACCATCAAGGTGCTGGCAGGCGCGGCCATCGGTTCCACCACCGACCCGCTCTTCGGTTTGAAGGAGAACGTGATCATCGGCAAGTTGATCCCGGCGGGGACCGGTTTCATCCAGGGCCGCTTCAACGACAACGGTAATGTGGATGTAGGCGAAAACGCATCAACGCAGTGGCCTGAAATTTCGGAAGAAGAAACTGCGGCTGAGTAGCATTACCTTCAGGGCGGGTCTCTCTGACCCGCCCTGAATTTTTTTTATGCCTCATGCACTCGTTTCAAAAAGACCAGAGGGACAGCCCACACGCGGGAAGACCGCCCCCAATAGACTCCGCCGCGTCGACAATTTCATCCTGCTCTATGAGCCTTCGCTTCTCACGCGGACCGATGGCCTGTTCAGTGATTCAATGTTCGTTGACCTCGGCTACGGCTTCGACGCGCGTACCACGCTTGAATCCGCCGCGCGTCTCAGGCGCGTGAATCCCGACCTGAAAATCCTCGGTGTTGAAATCGACAAGGAACGTGTCGAGGCCGCCCTTCCTTTTGCGGACGACAAAATCTTCTTCCGTTTGGGCGGATTCAACCTGCCCATGAAGCAGGGGGAAACTGTGCGATTGATCCGCGCGTTCAATGTCCTGCGTCAATACGAGGAAAAGGATTTCGCTCCCGCCTACGAACGACTCGCTCAATACGTCCTGCCCGGTGGTTTGATGATCGAGGGGACATCGAATCCGTTTGGGAGTATTTGGTGTGCGAACCTCGTCAGGAGAACTCTGGACCCCGACAGCTCAATTTCGAAGATTGGAGATTGGAGAATTGGAGGTTGGAGATTTGAAGCACTGATTTTCAGCACAAATTTTAGGCTGGGTTTCGATGTGGAGGAGTTTCAAACCATCCTGCCGAAAAACCTGATCCATCGCGTGGTGAAAGGTGAGCCGATCCATGATTTCTTTGAGGCCTGGAAGCGCTCCGCCGCAGAGACAGCCCACGCAAAAACCTTTGGGACCAGGCAATGGTTTGCGGCCGCGGCCGAACGGCTCGCAGAACGGGGTTACAACATAGCGCATCAAACCAAATGGCTGGCGAAGGGATATCTGATCTGGAAGGTGTGAGGGTATGTGGAACTTTTACAGGCATCCATCGTTAAAATAATGAGGGGAGATCGTGTCATTGCAGTATTATGCTTGCCGGTTTTGGCTGAAAGGATAAAACCATGTCGAAACTAAATCCGATCCTTTTATCGATTGTCGCGTTACTGATCGGTTCTTCGGCTTGCGCTCTGCCGGGTATGGCGACCCCTGATTCAAATGCCATTGGCACCCTGGTCGTGCAAACCATTTTCGCCGAGTTAACGCAAAACGCCCAACCTGTTATTCCCATTACCGGCTTGGAATCACCAACCCCGACTTTTACACAAACCCTTACGCCAACTCCCACCTTGTCGCCAACGCCCCTGTTTACATCCACGCCATTGACGCCCCTCATCAGCGTTTCCGTGCCGACAAACTGTCGCGTAGGTCCGGGGAAGGTATACGGCAGGGTGGGTGCCCTGCTGGTGGGTGAAGTTGCTGAAGTGGTGGGCCGCGATCCGACCGGGAATTACTGGTATATCCGCAACCCGGAAGCAGTCAACGGCTTCTGTTGGCTGTGGGGGGAATATGCCACTTTGGCTGGGAATACGGGGGTCCTTCCCGTCTTTACGCCGCCGCCCACACCCACGCCCACTGCCACAGCCACACCTGCGCCTGCTTTTAAAGTATCCTATAGCGGCCTGGATACGTGTGTCGGCTGGTGGGTGGAACTCGAGTTGAAAAACAAGGGAGCCTCCTCATTCAGTTCCATGTCGCTCACGGTGAAAGACACGGTCACGGATGTCCTCGTATCCATCAACACGGAGGATTTTGCCAACGTCGATGGCTGTCTCACAACGACCGTAAAAGACATCCTGCCGGTCGATGGCTCCCGAATTGTCAGCTCACCACCCTTTGCTTACAACCCCAGCGGGCACAAACTGCGCGTGACGGTCACATTGTGCACCGCCGGCGCCCAAACAGGCATGTGCATACAGGAAGTGATCGTATTCACTCCGTAGAGTGATCACAGGGCTGGCAGGGTTTTCAACAGGAGGATTCGGGTTCCTCGTTTTAC
>Ga0209751_10007279_pt1 | contig 10169 bp, 8 predicted proteins | sample RifCSP13_1_FD_184019 | JGI IMG/M metagenome (GOLD analysis project Ga0209751, IMG submission 184019) | Soil microbial communities from Rifle, Colorado - Rifle CSP2_sed 13_1 (SPAdes) (version 2) | ecosystem: Environmental > Terrestrial > Deep subsurface > Rock core/Sediment | place: Rifle...
CTTCCGCACTTTCGATTGGGACCACGGAGGTTGGGGTCGGGCCCCGAAGTTCCCACAACCGATGGCAGTGGAGTTTCTACTCCGCCGCCACGCCCGGGGCGGAGACCGCCTGGCGCTGGACATGGCGACCAAGGCGCTGCGGTCGATGGCCATGGGCGGAATCTTCGATCACCTGGGAGGCGGCTTCGCCCGCTACTCGGTGGACGAGCACTGGCTGGTTCCCCATTTCGAGAAGATGCTTTATGACAACGCCCAGTTGGTCCGAGCCTATCTGCATGGCTGGCAGGTAACCGGCGATCGAACGCTGTTAGAAGTTGCCGAGACGACCTTGGCCTTCATGCTGCGAGAGCTGGGCGATCCAGCGGGCGGATTCTATTCCTCGCTGGACGCCGATTCGGAGGGCGAAGAAGGCAAGTATTACCTCTGGTCGCTCGAGGAGCTCCGCAACGCCCTCGGCGATGTTCAGGATGCCGAACTCTTCCTGACAGCGTACGGGGTGACCGAGGCCGGCAACTTCGAGGGCAGAACCATCCTCAATCGGGCTGCCGACGACCTGGCGTTGTCCGACCGCTTTGGTCTGCCGGCTGAGGCAGTGGCTGCTCAGCTCGCTGCGGGCCGGAAGCTGCTCTTGGCGGCTCGGGCCGGGCGTATCCGCCCCGGTCTCGATGACAAAGTGCTGACCGGCTGGAACGGGTTGGCCCTGGTGGCCCTGGCGGAGGCTGCTCGGGCTACCGGGAGCCCTGACTACCTGCGCTCCGCCCAGCTTCAGGCCGAGTTCCTGCTCGGCAACCTGATTGTCCACGGGCGGCTGCACCGCTCCTGGCGTGCCGGTCAGGCTCGCCATACGGCCTACTTGGAGGATCACGCCTCTCTTGGACTCGGCCTGCTCGCGCTGTATCAAGCCGATTTCAATCTGCGCTGGTACCAGGCTGCGGTCGGCCAGGCGGATGAGATCCTAGGGGCGTTCGCCGATCCACTGGGGGGTTTCTTCGACACCCGCCACGACCACGAGACGCTCATTGCGCGCCCAAAGTCGGTCCAGGATAGCCCGATTGCCAGCGGAAACACGTTGGCCTGTATGCTGCTTCTGGAGCTGGGTGCCTTGGAGGGTGAAGCCCGCTACATCGATCCGGCCGAGTCAGTCCTGCGGGCGATCGCGCCGACCGCCGCCCAGTATCCGGCCGCATTCGCCGGCTGGCTATGCGCAATCGACTTCGGACTGGGTCCTCATCTCCAGCTCGCGATCGCCGGCTCGCTCGAGGATCCGGCCGTCCAGAGCCTGGCCGCGGTCGCCAACCGGCGGTTCCTTCCGAACCTAGTCATGGCCGGCGGCCCTCCTGGAGCGACGGGTTCGCCTCGACTAATGGCCGAACGGCCGCTGCAGGGTGGAGAGCCAACCGCCTACCTGTGCCAGGGGTTCGCCTGCCGGCTGCCGACGAGCTCTGCCGAAGAGCTCGCCGCTCAGATTGAATCGGCGAATAGGAGGACTCAACCGGAATAGGGCAATGATCCTAAATTGGCAAGTGCCTTTGCCTCGATAGAGTTGTTTGTCCCTCCCCCGACACGAACAAAACCTCTCAGCTGACCAGCGCTCAATGCTATACTCATCGGCAGATCACTAGCGGACTATCAACTCCGATCTCGCCTCGGCTTGACGGCCTTGTTGGTACATCATGCCCCGAAATGCTGGTCGGCACTCAAGTAGCTCCGATGGTTCGCAGAATCTCGATCGTTAGCTTGCTAGCAGGCGCTCTTGTCGGCGCATGCGGGCTCATCGCGCGGCCGCGAGCAGAGCAGCTCGCCGCCACGATGGTGGCCCAGACCAGCGCGGCGGCTAGCCCGACTGCTCTTGCAACCGATACACCTCCAGCCACTTCAACGGCAACGGACACTCCAGGTCCTCCCACCGCGGCCAGTACGGCCACGCCCCAACCAACGCCCACGTTGGGTCCCATCCTCGTGTTCGATGACTTCACAAGCGACGTGGGTACTTGGCTCGAATGCGATGTTTGCTCCTGGGAAGATGGTGTACTGGTCGCCGGACCGTGGCCAGTGTCTGGCGCCTACGAGCAGCACAACATTGTGTGCGGTCCATGTGGGCCAGCCCGGCACTTCCGGATGGCGGTCGACGTCACCTATGGGAGCGGTCCGAGCGAGCGAGGATTTGGACTCATGGTTAGGCAGACTAAGGCATTTCTCCTAACCGCCGAAGTGACTCCTCACCAGACGCTGGATGGATGGAGATATGACTACCAGAACCGCCTGTGGGAGTTGCTGAGCGGAGAGCTCTCAGGAGCCGTGCGGCCCGGAAGGAGCACCAACCGGGTTGAGGTCGAAGTGGCCCCCGCAGAAATACCCGGAAATGTGCATATCTCAATTGGTGTGAATGGCCGGAATCTTATCGTGCTCTTCAATCAGCCGGGTGAAATTGGACCGGTGGGGCTGACCCTTTACGGCCATGCCGTCGAGGTCCTCTTTGACAAGTTCGAGTTCGAGGAGCTGCCGCCGTACAGCGGTTGGCAGCCACCGCAGCCGGACGGTCTCACCGGTTGAGTCAACGCGCCAGCAATTGCTGTTCCGGGTTCGGCTGACGGCACCGCCTATGTGAGTGTAGCAGGCACGATCACCAATCCGGCTCGATATCATCTCCTGGATCGTCGGTAAGCTGTCGCAGCTCCCCACTCTCGACCATCAATAAGAAGAGCTCGAAGTTCCCGGTCCGGTCGGAAGCGAAGACCATCCACTTCCCGTCGGGCGACCATGCTGGGTGGGCGTCTTCGGCGGGGTGATTGGTGAGCTGCACTGCCCCGAATCCGCCAAGTGTGATGTAGTAGATGTCCCCTCTTGCCGAGAAGGCTATCTTTTCGCCATCCGGCGACCAAGAAGGGTGCGCGCCTCCGACGTCGGAGATTCGAACTGGATTCTTGCCGTCCGCACTCACGAGGTACATGCCCGCGGCAGTTTCATACGCGATCTGGAGGCCATCTGGAGACCAGGCAGGGTCTCCGATCACGAATGGCTCCAACAGCAGAGGCTGGGAGCTGCCTCCTTCTGCGGGAGCCGTGTAGATGCCATAAGTGAATCGGGGAGGGTGGGCATGGGTACACTCCACGGACGCGGAGCAAGGCGGGGGCGGCCCACTTCCACCTCGGCAATTGGCTGCGCAGAAGCTATGGGAGAAGGCCAGGATGTTCTGCGGTGACCAGGAGGGCCACCAACCTCGACTTAGGAGCTTATAGCTCGCGGAGCCGTCGAAGTTGATGAGATAGACCCCTGTCTCAATTGCTTGGTGTGAATTGTAGTAGGTGTAGGCGAGCCGAGTACCATCGGGCGACCAGGAGGGTCCCCACTCGTCGGCGGACGATTGAGTCAGGCGGCTCAGCTCTGTACCATCCGATCGGATCGTGAAAAGGTCCGGTTGGCCATACCGGTTGGATATGAAAGCTATCCGGCCACCTCCTGCAAATGCCGTCGGGGTTGGCGTTGGCGTCGGTGTAGGAGTTGAGGTCGCCGAGGGCGTTGGGGTTTCCGTCGGTGGGGGCTGAGTAGGAGTGGCGGCGGCAGCGGTACCTGCGACGATCGTGGCGGCTAGGTCCTCCACGCGCAGGGAAGAAACGCAGCCTACGGTCGCAAGTGGAACTATCGCGAGGCTGACCAAGCACCTCCCTCGAAAAACGGCTCTCACTTAGCTCCTAGCGGTTTGACCAATCCGGATCGATTTCGTCGGCCGGGTCGGAGGTCAATTGGATCAGCTTTCCGGCCTCAAGCTCGAGCACGTAGATGTCAAAGCTCCCGCCCCGATTCGAGCTGAAGGCAATTAGCCGGCCGTCGGGCGACCAGGTGGGATGTCTATCCGCGCCGAGATGATTGGTTAACCTTTGGACCCCGGACCCCGTCAAGTCCATTACGTAGATCTCGTCGTTTCCATCACGATCGGAAGTGAACGCAATTCGGCCTCCGTCTGGCGACCAATTTGGCTCGTAATTGCTCGCACCTGGCATCTTGGTCAGGTTAGTCGAACCCGTGCCATCCGGAGCCATCAGAAAGATGTCACCCCCACCGGACCTGGTGAAAGCGATTAGCGATCCGTCGGGCGACCAATCAGGGAAGTTGTAGTATGTACCATCTGGGTTTGAGGTTAAGAACCGCAGCCCTGTTCCGTCGGCGTTCACTGCGGCCAGCTCATAGCTGTTTTGCCGGCAGATGGCATCGTGACACCTAAATTGCACCCTCACGATCATTGCTCCATCCGGCGACCAGACCGGGCCATAGCCATTCCCCTTGACGAGCAGGTGACCCGATCCTCCACCAGGAGAGACCACATACAGATCGAAAGATCGGGTCTTCCCGCCCGAGGTATAGGCTATCCACATGCCATCGGGAGACCACGCAGGGTCGGTATCTTCGAGCAGGTCGGTGGTCAGCCGAACAATTTCCTCTCCGTTCGAATTGATCGTGTATATGTCGAAGTGGCCGAAACGATTAGAGGCGAAGGCGATGGGTCCACCTCCTCCTAGAGGGGTGGGAGTGGCCGTTGGGACGGGGGTCGCGGAAGGTGTATGAGTGGGTTCGAGAATCACAGTAGGCGTCGACGTGGGGAACGTTGCGGTGGCTGTTCCGGCCGCCGAGGCGGTCGCAGCAACAATGGTTGCGGCAACTTCCAATGCGCTCGGGCCACAAGCGGAGAGGACTATGAATGCAATCGTAAAGCCCCAGCATGCCGCCAAAGACGGTCCTGAGCGTGAGTGGCGTCCTCGGCTAATGCATTGACCAGTCCGGTTCAGCCTCATCGCCTGGGTCATCCGTAAGTTGCACAATTTGACCGGATTCCAACTCCAACAAGTACAGATCGAAGTTGCCGCTCCGGTCAGAAGCGAACGCGATCCATCGTCCGTCGGGCGACCAGGTCGGCTGCCAGTCGGTGGCAATGTTTTCGGTCAAGCGGCTGATCCCGGTTCCATCGAGATTCATCACCTGGATTTCGTAGTTTCCGCCCGAAGACGAGCTGAATGCGATGCGCTGCCCATCGGGTGACCAGGCTGGGTATTGGTCATCGCCGGCAACATTGGTAAGGCGGACCTCCCCGCCACCGGTCTCAGTCGTCAAATAGATCTCAATGTTCCAAACTGGCCAGGCCCCAAGTGTCACTTCATACGCGATTTGGTTGCCATTCGGGGACCAGTCGGGGTTGCGATGGTCAATGCTATCCCCAGTGATTGCAAGCGCGGAGCCGCCTTCGGCAGAAATCAGCCGAAGGTCAGACCCCCTCATCTCCTCTCGAGGGCAATAACCACTACCACACGGTTGGAAGCCAAATACCAGTCGCTGTCCGTCCGGCGACCAGGAAGGACCCCAGCCTGGACCCACGAGCTGATAACTCCCGGAACCGTTCGAGTGGATGAGATAGACCCCTGTCTCAATTGGGTGGTAAGTGTTGAAGTAGACGTAGGCGAGCTGATTTCCATCGGGCGACCAGGAAGGTCCCCACTCGTCAGCGCTGGTTTCAGTAAGGCGATTCAGATCTGAACGATCTGGTCGGATCGTGAAAAGATCCTGTTGGCCGTACCGGTTGGAGATGAAGGCAATTCGGCCACCTCCCGCATGTGATGTCGGGGTGGCGGTCGCCGTCTGAGTAGCCGTTGAGGTCGGCGAGGCCGTGGGCGTCGCCGTAGGTGGGGGCTGAGTAGGAGTGGCGGCGGCAGCGGTGCCTGCGACGATCGTGGCGGTTAGGTCCTCCACGCGCAGGGCAGAAACGCAGCCTACGGTCGCAAGTGGGATTATTGCGAGGCTGACCAAGTGTCTCCGTCGAATATCGGTTCTCATTTGGCTCCTAGCTGCTTGACCAGTCCGGCTCAGCCTCATCGCCTGGGTCATCCGTAAGTTGGACAAGTTGACCGGATTCCAACTCCAACAAGTACAGGTCGAAGTTGCCGCTCCGGTCAGAAGCGAACGCAATCCATCGCCCGTCGGGCGACCAGGTCGGCTGCCAGTCGGTGGCAATGTGCTCGGTCAGCCGGGTGAGGCCGGTCCCATCAAGGTTGATCACTTGGATTTCGTGGTTCCCGCTCCCAGAAGAGCTGAACGCCAGTCGCTGCCCATCCGGTGACCAGGCTGGATGAACGTCATCGCCAGCAAAAGTGGTGAAGCGGACCTCGTCCGAACTGGCCTCATCCGTCAGGTAGATCTCGATGTTCCAAACTGGCCAGGATCCCAGGAGCACTTCATATGCGATCTGTTTGCCGTCCGGGGACCAATCGGGGTTGGAGTGGTCGAGGCGATTCCCCGTAATGGCGAGCGCGGAGCCGCCTTCGGCAGAAATCAGCCGAAGGTCAGACCCCGTCATCTCCTCGTGAAGGCAATAACTACCACGACACGGATTGAAGCCAAATATTAGTCGCTGTCCGTCCGGCGACCAGGAAGGCCCCCAACCTTTACCCACCAGCTGATAGCTCGCGGAACCGCCCGAGTTGATGAGATAGACCCCCGTCTCAATAGGCTGCAAAAGGTTGTAGTAGGCGTAGGCGAGCTGACTTCCATCGGGCGACCAGGAAGGTCCCCACTCGTCAGAGCTGGTTTCAGTGAGGCGATTCAGATCTGAACGGTCCGGTCGGATCGTGAAAAGATCCTGTTGGCCGTACCGGTTGGAGATAAAGGCTATCCGGCCACCTCCCGCCAATGGAGTTGCTGTGGGAGGGGGAGTGGACGTTGGCGTTGGTTCCAGCGTGGCAGTGGGAATCGCTGTACTGGTCGGCGCGATCGTCGTGTTGATCGCCGCGATAGTGGCTGCCGCGATCGTGGCCGCCTGATCCAGAGCGCTTTGGTTTTTCCCGCAAGAGGTCAGAGCGAAGACGAGCCAGACTAGCCCAGTAATTGTCTGCTGAGCTGAGCGGCCGTGCGAAGCGCCCCACGCTCTTAGTTCCACCTAGCCAACCGTTAACACAAGTCCCGCTGTTCCACCGGGAGGACCCGAGGCCGGGATGGGTTCTCCCTCATATGGAGGCAGCTCCTCAAATTCGAAATTATCAAAAACCACCTGGAGGTCGTGACCTCCGACAGTCAGACCCACAGCCCCCTTATCCGAGGGCTGGTTGAACGAAGCAATTAGCGTACGTCCATTCACTTCAATCGATACGCTCGACCTTCCGGCCGCGGATCCCGGCCCAACGGTGATTTCAAGGTGATTCGCGCTCCGATTTGACCGAATGTATCCGGAGACCAGATTGTCTATCAGCGTCCATGCGTTCTGCTCGAAGTTGTACCTCCATAGACCGATCCCCTGCCATGGGAACATTCCTACTATGAGAAGGTATTCATCGGTTACCCTAACGATGAGTCCATAGCCTCGGTCACTTTGGCCATCGACAAAGGCCACGTCAACACTCATGCGGTAATTCCTCACCAGACCGCAGGTTCCGCAAATCGCAGTGTGGACCTGGTAGGCACCCTCAATCGAATAGGGCCCCATGAGGAGTGCACCGTCCTTCCACTCGCACTGGCCGCAATCGAGCCAGGATCCGGAAGGGGTTGAGAAATCATCTGCAAAAGTGATTGGCCCTGTTGTTGGGGTCGGGACTCTCGTCGCCGGCGCCGTAGCCGTGGAGGGGATTGGCGTGTTGGATGGTACGACAGTTGCGGTCAGGGCTGGCTCGGTCGTTGGAATTGGCGCGCTGAGCGTCAGCGCGACCATCGTCGCCGCGAGTTCCTCTGGACTCAGTCGGCTAACAATCGAACACCCGATCGATGTCGCCAGCAGGCCCGAGAGAAGGTAAATTGTGGGCGAACTCATGCGTTGCCCCCAGAAAAACTCGCTTCAGTGGCTCCTAAGCTGCTTGGGCGTTGGCTGCGCTCGAGGCGAACTGGGGAGGTTGCGCGGAAGCGCGCGGAACGGTGAGTTGACTGTTGGTCGAATTCTAACTTACTTCACCTGCTCCGCTGGGTGTCAGCCGTGAGACTGGCACTAGCGCAGATGAATCATGAGGCTCTTGACGAAGAGAGGGCGACGCCCGCAAGGCCGACCCGGGAGAATCCGTCCTCCGCAAGATGGCTCCCACTGCCGCGCGGCACGCCAGTTGGGATGAGCACTACGATCAAGGCGGTGACCGCCTGTACCGGCTCGCCAAGATCAGCAGCCCGGCACCCAATACCACCGAAAGTCCCCCGTAGATCGCCCATTCCACCTGGCCGGTCATAAAGCTCCCCGGCAAGACGTTGATCCCTTGGAAGAACCAGACGGCTCCCATCAGGATGAACAGGCCGCCAACAATCCGCAAGACGCGTTTCAAACATTGCCTCCGACTTCGTGCAACGAATCCTGCCGCTCATCCTAGCCAGCCTGCAAACAACGGCAGCGTGAGCTGGGGCCGATGAGCGTCGTGCTCAGGCCTTCGGGATCTCCTTAGACGGATCGACGAACGGCTTAGGGACAACCACCGCCTCCCGCGGTCCCCGCTCGGGTAGCATAACCGTGAGCCGGGTGCCCAATTCTCCATGCTCGGCTGCCAACATGGCATAGCCGATGTTTCTCTTCAGTCGGGGGGAGTAAATCGCCGAGCTGACGTGCCCGACCTTCGAGCCGTCGACCATCACCGGCCACTTGGTCATGTTGAACTCGATCCGGTCCCCGGCGATCTCGACTCCGATTAACTTGCGTTTGACTCCTTCAGCCCGGATCCGCTCGAGGGCAGCCCTCCCAACAAAGTCGGCTTCCTGATTGAGATCGACCATCCAGTCCAATCCCACCTGGTAAGGATTGTCTTCGAGGGTCATGTCGGCCCCATAGTTCAGAATCCCGGCCTCGATCCGCCGAATATCCGAGGGGCCGGTCGGGGCAATCCCGAATGGCCTGCCGGCTTCCATCACTTTGTCCCACAATTCGCTCCCCCGGCTACTGTCCTTGAGATAGATTTCGAAACCCACCTCGCCGGTCCAGCCGGTTCGAGTGACAACAACCGGGATCCCATCCAGCCGAGTCTCGTTGAAGTAGTAGTAGCGAAGCTGGGCGATCGAGTCGCCAAACAACTTGCTCACCACTTGCTTTGACTTCGGCCCCTGGATTTGGATCGGAGCCACGTCGACCTCCGCCAACTGAACCCGCATCCCCGAGCTGTATGCCACGCCCAAGGCCCAAAGCAAGACGTCGCTGTCCGCCAGCGCGAGCCAGAAGTGATTCTCTCCGAGGCGGAGCAGGACCGGATCGTTGACGATTCCCCCCTCCGGCGAAGTGATGACCACATACTTCGCCTGGCCCACTTTGCACTCGCTGAGATCGCGGGGCGTCAGCAGATTGGTGAACTTGAACGCGTCGGGTCCGGTGATCTCCAGCTGCCGCTCGACACCGACGTCCCAGATCGTGACGTCGTTGAGCAGTTTCCAATACTCTTGCTCAAGGTCGGCGAAGTTGATGGGGAAAAGCATGTGGTTGTAAACCGTGTAGGCTTTGGAGCCGTAGCGCTGGGTCGCCTCGAAGAAGGGCGTCCTTCTCAGGCGGGCCCCCCGCTGGATCAGGCCCATGTTGAAGTGTGCTGTCATCCGCGCTCCTATCGGGATTAGGTCCGGGTGCGGCCTAGGCCTTCGACCTCGCCGCAAGGTACTTGCCGATGCTGAGGCGAGGCTCCGGAGCTGGCCGATGCAGTGTCGCCGTTGCTTGGGGAAGCGGCAAGCGAAGGATTCTCGCGGTAGTGAAGAGTTTCACTATCGCCAGCCCCGCCAGAGCCGGGAGGGTGGCTAATGCGGAGTTCGTGGAGAGGACCAGCACCGTGAAGAGCCCGCTGTTGACGAACTTGCCGGGGGTAGACCAGTTGAGCAGCCAGACCGTCGCATCGGCTTGATAGAAGTAGTTCGGAGACAGGAGTCCCCATTGCAGGAACTGGTTGGAAAGGTAGTGGTCGACGAACCCATACAGGATCAGGTAAGTCACGATCGGCGCGGCGAGCTGCGGATGGGTGGGCAGGTAGTTGATGTAGAAGAAAGCCACCATCGCACGGTCCGCGATGATGTCGATCTGCGCGCCGAACCGGGTCTCTTGTTTCAGTGACCGGGCTAAGTAACCATCCAAGCCGTCCAGTGCCCAGTGCAGGCCGAGCCCTACAAAGTTCCAGACCGTACTCCGTGAATACGCGGCGAAGGCAAACACAGGGAGGCAGATGAGGATCCGTGCGACGGTGATGGCA
>Ga0209751_10007280_pt1 | contig 10169 bp, 10 predicted proteins | sample RifCSP13_1_FD_184019 | JGI IMG/M metagenome (GOLD analysis project Ga0209751, IMG submission 184019) | Soil microbial communities from Rifle, Colorado - Rifle CSP2_sed 13_1 (SPAdes) (version 2) | ecosystem: Environmental > Terrestrial > Deep subsurface > Rock core/Sediment | place: Rifle...
CTTGTGCGTGAGGCCTGTGAATCACATAATGGCAGCGTGGTAGGTGTTCAGGGTGATTCGTTCTTCGTTGCCTTCCCGCGCGCGGTGGATGCCGTCCATGCCGTGGTGCAAGCCCAACGCGGGCTCGCTGACCATCGCTGGCCGGACGGCGTCAGTGTACGTGTGCGCATGGGGCTGCACACAGGTGAGCCGCAAATCAGCTCGTTGGGTTACGTGGGGATGGATGTCCATCGCGCCGCACGTATTGCCGCCGCCGCGCATGGCGGCCAGGTAGTCCTGTCACAGACCACGTATGATGTGGTCGGGAATGAATTGCCAGAGAGCGTGACGCTGCGGGATCTCGGTGAACACCGCCTGAAAGATCTGCGCCGGCCCAAGCATCTCTATCAACTTGTCATCACGGGTTTGCCGTCTGATTTTCCTCCACTTAAGTCACTGGATACATCTCCAAATAACCTGCCGTTTCAACTTACCAGTTTCATCGGGCGTACAAAGGAGATCGGAGAGGCAAAGCAACTGCTTTCCAAGGAGAGGCTATTGACGTTGACGGGACCAGGAGGCAGCGGCAAAACGCGGTTGGCATTGCAAATTGCCGCTGATCTGATTGAGCATTTTCGAGATGGCGTGTTTTTTGTCGAGTTGGCACCAATCACCGATCCAGGGCTCATCGCTTCGACCATCGCCCGAAATTTAGGAATAACGGAGGCACTCGGGCAATCAATTGTTGAGAGTCTTAAAGATTATTTAAATAACAAATCTTTACTGCTTGTTTTGGATAACTTTGAGCAGGTGATCCTGGCTGCGCCGCTCGTTGCCGACGTATTGGCGACATGCAGTGAATTAAAGGTTTTAGTTACGAGCCGTGAGGGCTTGCGTATCAGCGGCGAACAGGAGTACCCGGTGCCAACGCTGGCGTTCCCGGATCTCAACCGGCTGCCACCGGTGGAATCTCTCTCGCAATATGCTGCAATCGAATTATTTGTCCAGCGCTCACAAGCAGTTAAACCTGACTTCAGGATCACGAACGGTACGGCGCAAGCGGTTGCTGAAATTTGCTACCGGTTAGACGGAATGCCGTTGGCGATAGAGTTAGCCGCGGCGCGCATCAAGTTATTTCCACCACGTGCCATGCTTGCCCGCCTGGAACGTCGTCTGGAATTTTTAACTGGCGGCCCGCGCGATCTGCCAGTGCGCCAGCAGACCCTGCGTAATACCATTGCCTGGAGTTATGATCTGCTGAACGAAAACGAACAGAAATTGTTCCGGCGGCTGTCGGTCTTCGTTGGCGGTTGTACGCTTGAGGCAGTTGAGGCGGTCGCTGGGGATCATTCAGCCCAAATCTCCCTGTTGGATCTATTCGAATCGCTGCTGAATAAGAATCTACTGAGAGAGGTGGAGGGTATGAACGGCGAGCCCCGTTTTATGATGTTGGAGTTGCTGCGCGAATTTGGCCTGGAGCAATTGGATACGAGTGTTGAGAAAGAAACGATTCGATACCGCCATGCAAACTATTTCCTGGCGCTCGCCGAGCAAGCTGAAGCAGGATTGGAGAGTTCGGAGCAGGTCGAATGGATGAATCGCCTGGAGCAAGAGCACGACAACCTGCGCGCGGCACTCGAATGGAGTAAGACGGCGGAAGACACAGGAGAAATTTGTTTGCGGTTAGCTGGCACGCTCGGGACATTCTGGGAAGCACGTGGGTATTTTAGCGAGGGGCGTGAGCGGCTGTCTGCCATACTTTTGATCGAGGCTGCCCGGGGGCGAACGGCTGCACGCGCCAGGATATTGGCCAGAGCAGCTGAACTTGCTTATCGGCAAAGCGATTATCCAGCGACTATCGCCCACGCTGGAGAGAGTCTGGCAATCTGCCGAGAAGTTGGGGACAAGCAAGGAATCGCGGACGCGCTCGTCAAGATCGGAAATGCAGCTACAGAGGGGGGTGATTATACGACTGCCTCAGGTCTTTACGAAGAGGCGCTGGCGATTTGGCACGAGCTAGAGGACGGGCATGGCATCGCCCGTGCGCTCATCAGCCTGGGTTGGGTCGCTTTGCGACCAGGAGACTAGCCTCTGGCAAAAGAGCGACTGCAGGAAGCATTAGCCATATCCCGCGAATTGGGGGATAAAAGTAGAATTGGCATGGAACTTTCTGGCCTGGGTGAGGTAGCTGTACGCCAGGGTGATTATGGGCAAGCAACACGCCTCCTTGAGGAAAGTCTTGAGCTACGGAGGCAAGTTGGCAACAAATGGGGTGTGGGCGTTTCGCTCGGCACTTTGGGCTTGGTCGCCATGCGCGAGGGAGATTGGAATCGTGCAATTAACCGACTGAGTGAGAGTCTGGAAGTTCGGAGGGAAATCGGTGACAAGGGTGGCAGCGCTTGGTGCCTCGAGCGCCTGGCAGAGATCGTTATGGCACAGGGGCAAACCGAGAAAGCAGCGCGAATGTACGGATCAGCAGCCGCGCTACGCGCATCCATAGGCTCGGTCATCGATCCGGTAGACCAACCTGAGTATGAAAGCAGGCGCAGTTCGATGCTTGTGGAATTAGGCGAGGAGCGTTTCGCGGCAATGTGGGAGGAGGGGCGTGCACTTACGGTTGAGCAGGCGGTCGTTTACGCGCTCAAAAATCGAAACACTCAACAGAAATAAGCCTATCTGCGCCTGCCTTTCCCAATCCCGCCTCGGGGCCGCCTAGCCTCCCCGCTCTTCTTTTGCCTGCCCCCGGCCTTCCCCCGCTGCCCTTTCGACGAGGTTGCTGGTTGCGGCGCTTTTTCGCCCTTCAATGCAGTCACCTCTTCAGGTGTAATGTGGCGCCATTCGCGCGGCTTGAGGCCGCCTAGTTGCAATGTGCCAATCCGCACGCGAATAATCTTCACCACCGGCAGGCCAGTCTGCTGGCCCATCTCGCGGATCTGACGCTTACGCCCCTCCTTCAAGACTACCCGCAGCCAGGCGCCTTTGCCAAAAGTTGAGTCGACGCGCACTTCGGCCGGCTGGGTGCGGTAACTGTCCTCCAGCACCACTCCCCGCCGCCAGGCGTCTAATTGTTCCTCGTCCGGCCAGCGGGCGACCAACACACGGTATTCTTTTTCGTGACCGTATTTCGGGTGGGTCAGCCGATTGGCAAGCTCGCCGTCATTGGTGAGCAAGATCAGGCCTTCGCTATCAACATCCAGACGACCGACAGGATAAAGGCGCCCGGCTACATCGACAAGATCACGAACTGTTATCAAGGATCCTTCTCCCTTGAGCGACGAGATGACGCTGCGGGGCTTATAGACTGCTATATAAGTCAAAGCTTCAGCAGGTTCGACAGGTCTGCCATCAATTTTTATCGTATCGATGGCTGGATCAGCTTTTTGACCCAAAACGGCAACCTGGTTGTTTACGGTCACTCGTCCGGCTATAATGAATTCTTCGCAGGTCCGCCTGGAGCCAAGACCAGCTCTGGCTAATATTTTTTGCAATCTTTCAGAGGGCATAGCATTCCTGTACACAGGCTGCTAGTCGTATAAGTGCCTGCTGATGGGAGCGGGCGTTCAAGGCGAGTCGAATAAACTAATCCCTACGGTCGCTGTCAACCGTACTGCTTGGCAAGGGGGGAAGTTCAGCGAGTGAGCTCAGTCCAAAGTGCTGCAGGAAGTCGGATGTGGTAGTGTAGAGTATGGGACGCCCGGGGGTTTCTGCACGGCCAATTTCCTGAATGAGACCTTTGCTGAGCAGGCTTTTCATGACGCCATCGCTGTTTACGCCTCGAATCGACTCGATAAATGGCCTGGTAACTGGCTCCTGATAAGCGATAATCGCCAGAGTCTCCAGGGCTGCCCGGCTGAGGCGAGCAGCCGCCTCCAGGCCTAAGAAGCGCTCGATATAGGGGGCCGCCTGCGGGTGGGTGGTTAACTGGTAGCGACCATGGTGGCGTTCAAGCCTCAGCCCAAAACCTGAGCTGGAATTAAGATATCGAGCCTCCAACTCTGCCAGTCCGGCCTCCGCTTCTCGGGTAGTTATCTCCAGGGCTGTGGCTAATTGGGAGGCGGTCACTGCGCTGGAAGCCACGAACAACAACGCCTCCAGGCAGGCGGTAATTTCAAGCTGAAGATGGGAATGAGAATTATCTGACATGCTGTGTTACAATTTGCCCGATTAATGGCGACACGGAACTTGGAGCAATTTGATCATGAAACACACTAATCACAATATCATCCTTTTGGTTATTAGCCTCCTGATATCTGCCAGCCTGGCATGCAATTTTCAAGGTTTTTGGCGGCAGACGCCTGAGGAGACTATCCCCATTTCAACCGAAGCAGCGCTAAATTTGCAAGAAAAACTCGACGATGCTCTTGGCAAACTTGCCAGCGGCGCGAGTGAGATCACCCTGACGATCGATGAGGTAGAACTCACATCAATCGTGGCATTCGAGCTGCGAAAGATCCCGGAACCGCAAATTTCGGATACGCAAATTCGCCTTCGTGACGGACAAATCCAGATATCCGCCAACCTCAATCAAGGCAATCTTGTCACTCCCATACAAATGGTTATAGCGGTTGAGGCCGGGGTGGATGGGTATCCGCAATACCAGATAATTTCAGCTATGATGGGACCTCTCCCTCTCCCGGAGGCAGTAACAGACCAGTTAAAAAGCATGATCGATAGTGTGCTGGCAGATAAGTTGCGCTCTCAGTCAAACCAAGTCTTCATCCGGAGCATCGTGATATCGGATAGCATGATGACCATACAGGGTATACCACGATAAGTTCAAAAATCCACAGATTGATTTTCCCGGGGATATGTTGTAAACATCTGTGGGCGGATAGAGAAAGTCCAGGATGAAATTATACCATTCGCGCTATATCCTATTGCTGTGCGCAGTGTTGTTTTTGACCCTGGCTGGCTGCTCCCCGCCTCAGGCGACCCAGGCTTTGATTTCAGTTGCAATTTCAGCAGATAACCAGCTCATCGATGTGCGCTTGCCGGCCGGCACAACGGTCCAACAGGCAATCGATAGAGCCGGCATCAACCTGGGCCCATTAGACCGGCTGGAGCCTGCCGCGTATACATTGTTGGTGGATGGAGCAAGTGTGAAGATTGTCCGGGTAACTGAAGAATTCGAGATCGAGAAGGTGGTAATTCCGTTCGAGCAACTTCGCCAACCAACGGAATTGCTCCCCGAAGGGGTGGAACAGATCAGCCCCCTTCAGCAGGGGGAGAATGGCGAGCAAGAGCTAACCTACCGGATCGTTTATGAGGATGGGATGGAGGTCTCCAGAACGGTGATAAAGTCCACTCTCTTAAAAAATCCGGAACCTCAGATCATTCTGGTGGGGGTGAAACCTCTCGCCACGCCTATCTCTATTCCGGGGCGATTGGTTTACCTGTTCAATGGAGATGTCTGGCTCATGGAGGAGACTACCACCAACCGGCGCCCAGTGATCACCAGCGCGGATTTGGATGGGCGGATCTTCAAATTATCACAGGATGGAAGCTGGCTTTTATTTAGCCAGCATGCAGGAATAGAAGAGCAAATCAATACTTTGTGGGTTGCGGATATATCTGCAGATTCTCCTGAATTGATCGATCTGAAAGTGGCTAATGTCGTGCATTTTGCGGATTGGGTTCCGGGATCGAACTCCAAAATAGTCTTTTCCACCGTCGAGCCAAGGACCACCGCTCCCGGCTGGCAGGCGAACAACGATTTGTATGCCCTTACCTTCAGTAAGACTGGATGGACCACCAATTGGCAGGATCAACCTATCCTGGAGGCGAATTCAGGTGGGGTATATGGTTGGTGGGGGACAAATTTCGGTTGGGACCCCAATGGAAAATACCTCTTGTATGCTCGCGCCGATAGCCTGGGTTTGCTGGATTACGCCAGCGGTGTGATCACAACCACGCTCGAAATGGCGCCTTTGCTGACGCGCGGGGAGTGGGCTTGGGTTCCGAGTTTTGCCTGGGGTCCCGATGGGAATGTCCTGTACACGGTCTCCCATTTACCACCTGAAGATTCTCAACTTTTTGACCTCCAGGCGTTACCCTTATCCGGAGCCGCGTCGATAACTCTGGTTCCACAAGCGGGCATGTTTTCTTATCCGGTGGCGTCGCCAATACAGGAGCGAAAAACAGGCGAGCGTTATTATCAGATTGCCTATTTACAGGCAAACTTTCCCACACAGAGCGAGACCAGCAGGTATCGATTGGCTGTAATGGATCGGGATGGGTCGAACAAACGGTTTGCCTTTCCCGCTGAAGGAGAGCCAGGGCTTGATCCCCAGCAGGTTGTCTGGTCTCCCGATCCCATATCGGAGAGCGGTGGATATGGAATTGCCCTGATTTACCAGGGCAACTTGTGGGTCGTTGACGCGTCCAGCGGCAAGGCTCAACAGGTGACTGGTGACGGGCTGGTCAGCAGAATTGCCTGGGCGAGGCCTTAATCTAGCATTTGGCTTTCTGTTTATACAATTACCTTGCGAGAATGTAAAATCTGGGATTGCTTATTTATACTATCATTCAGATAAGTATCATTCAGAAAAGGGTTACTAGATGAGAATATTAATTACCGGGGCGGCAGGTTTCTTGGGCTCACATTTGTGCGACCATCTTTTGGCTTCAGACCATGAAGTCGTAGGCATGGATAATTTCATTACCGGAAACCCGGACAACCTTGCCCATCTAGCCGGGAATCAGAATTTTCAATTTATCCGCCATGATGTCTCTGAGTTTATTTTCGTCCCGGGAAAGGTGGAAGCGGTGTTACACTTTGCGTCGCCTGCCAGCCCGAATCCTAATTCGCCTCTTGGCTATGTGAACTTGCCCATCCAGACGATGAAAGCAGGGGCGCTCGGAACCCACAACACCCTGGGAGTCGCCCGGGCGCATGGGGCGCGATTTCTGCTTGCCTCGACGAGTGAAATCTATGGCAACCCCCTGGAACACCCCCAAACGGAAAGTTATTGGGGCCATGTAGATCCGATCGGAAGAAGATCGGTCTACGATGAAGCAAAGCGGTTTGCTGAGGCATTGACCATGGCATACCATCGCTTTCATGGGATTGATACGCGCATCGTGCGCATTTTTAACACCTATGGTCCGCGGATGCACCTGGATGATGGTCGCGTCGTACCCAATTTCTTGCAACAGGCATTAAAGGGGGAACCGCTCACCATTTACGGGGACGGCACCCAAACGCGCAGCTTTTGTTATGTGGATGACCTAGTCGAGGGAATTATCAAGTTGCTGCTTTCAGACGAGAATCAACCTGTAAACCTGGGTAACCCGGTCGAGACAACCATCCTGGAGTTTGCCCACACGATCAATAGGCTGGTCGGAAACACCGCGGGAGTCATATTCAAACCAGGTCAGCGTGGCGAAGGAGACCCACAACGGCGGCGACCGGATATATCCCGGGCGCGCCGGGTTTTGGGCTGGGAACCACGCGTCAGCCTGGAAGAAGGCCTCCAGCGCATAATACCTTATTTTCAAAAGAGGATGGGATTAGCGTGACGATATTATTGACGAACCACCGGGAACGATCTCGATTTCTAAGATTTGCTGTTGTAGGAGCCTTTGGCGCTGTCGTTGATTTCGGAACATTCAATATATTGACTCAGTTGTTTAATTACCCTGCCGTGTTGGCGAGTATCTTATCCTTTATCGCTGCGATTATAAACAATTTTCTCTGGAACCGGTATTGGACTTATCCTGATTCCCGCTCGAAATCGACCGGGCGGCAGTTAATGGAGTTCTCGCTGATCAGCACGATTGGATTGGCAATCAGGACGCCGATCTTCGCCACTCTAGAAGCTCCCCTGGTGAAATTGTTCGTCGTCGCCAGAATGCCGATGATCGAATCGCTCGGCGCTGATTTCTACGGCCACAACCTTGCCCTGGCGATCGCAGTGATTGTAGTGATGTTTTGGAATTTCTTTATTAACCGTTATTGGACATATAGCGATGTAAAGGTAGGGGCGTAAATATTACTGCGCGTATCGAACTCATTTCATTGCTGCGACTATGTTAGACGAAAGAAATTAGCATGGGGACCTCGAAGATCATAGCAATTTACACTACGCGTGGAGACGTGGGCGCTTTTTTATGTTATCCGTATTTATACAACCGTCAGGGCGAATGGATCGGTTGGGTGAACGAAAAGAAACAGGTATATTCCGTGTATGGGCACTATGTCGGCTGGTTGAGCTCAGACCCGCGGATATTGCGCAAACAGTCGTCCGGTTATCTTAAACCTTTGAGTGATCCCCCGCCTGCACCGGAGCCAATCAGGCCACCCGCCGTTGTGCCTCTTGCCCCGCTGATGCCAGAATTACCGATGGGTGTAAATGACGTGCTTGAGGAGCGTCCAGATCTCATGCCGGCAATAGATTTTGGCGACCTGCGCGAGGATATGGATTAATCATGACAGAACATAAGACCGGGAAAACGGTCAGCGCTTCAAGAATAACGATTGCGCAATTGATGCAGCCGGAACATGCCAATAACCTGGGGAACGTCCACGGCGGCTGGATTATGAAATTGGTCGACGAGGCCGGCGCTTTAGCCTGCATGCGCCATGCCCAATCCAGAGTCATCACCGTCGCGGTCGACCAGATGATATTCCGCCAACCGATCTGGATTGGAGACCTGGTCACATTAACTGCTGAAGTCAGTTACGTTGGGCGCACTTCTCTGGAGGCTGAGGTGCAGGTCGTCGCCGAGAATCCGGTAACACAGGAGTACAGGCATACAAATACCGCTTATGTCGTTTACGTCGCCAGGGATGATCAAGGTAAGCCAGTGGATGTGCCGCCGTTGATCCCCGAGACAGAAGAGCAGCGAATCCGCATGGAAGAAGGCAAAAAGCGCCAGCAGTATCGCCTGCGGCAAAAAAGTAAGAGTTGAGCGTTATCCTTGAGCTGAAAGATAAATTAACGTGGAGAACAGTGAAGCCGTTGCATTTGAACTGAATGAAGCCTCGGTGAATCAAGCCGGGGAAACCGATCCATCACCAGTACAGGTTCGTTCGCTAAAAGAGTTGTTGGATCGTATCACTGGACGGGGCGTAATGACCCAACCGCTGGCGGAGGATTCTGGCCTGGCAGAGATCTTGCCTTTCCCATTTCTCGCATTGGTCGGTCAGCATGAAATGAAGCTGGCGCTGCTGCTATCCCTGATCAACCCTATGGTTGGCGGTGTGCTGCTGATTGGTCCGCGGGGGACCGGGAAAACTACCGCCGTGCGCAGCCTGGCGGATCTGCTCCCGGAGGCGCTTCGAAGCCTGTGTTATTACGGCTGCCTGCCGGAGGACATCGAATCAAGCGGGATAGACGCCGTCTGCCCCGATTGCGCGCGTAAGTTTGCCGAAGGCGAGCAATTGGTCAAAATGGACCGGGTGCGGATCGTTGAATTGCCTTTGAATTCCGCGTTGGAGGATGTCATTGGTGGCGTGGATGAACGGGCTGCCAGCCACAATCGATTTCGCTTGAACAAAGGTTTATTAGCTCAGGCTGATCGCAACTTGTTGTATGTGGATGAAGTTAATTTATTACAGGATGATGTTGTCGATGCACTGCTGGACGCTGCCGCGCAGGGCAAATACACTGTCAGGCGCAGCCCGATGGCGGCGACCTATCACTCGCGTTTTGTTTTGATTGGCTCGATGAATCCGGAAGAGGGCAGCCTGAGGCCCCAGATCATGGATCGGTTTGGATTGCGGGTGATCGTGCGCGGTTTAGAAGCTACAGAAGAGCGGTTGGAGGCGTACCGCAGAGTGCAAGCTTACCTCAGTCATCCCCACCAGACCGTGGAGCAATTTGCCAGCGAAACCAGGATCGCTCAGGCTGAAATTCAGGCAGCGAGAGAACTTTTGCCCGAAGTCAAATTGCCGGAAGAGGTGGCTCAGAATGGGCTGAGATTGATCAACAATTTGCAGATCGACTCGCTGCGAGCTGAGATCACTCTTTTCGAGGCGGCGCGAGCTTGCGCGGCTGCAGATCACCGCCTTGCAGTCACGCAGGATGATTTACGCCTCGTCGCCCCGATGGCATTGCGCCAGCGCCGCTCGAAGTTCATTAAGGATTTTTTTAAGCTTCAAGACGCCGAGGAAAAAGAATTAACGGCTGTGTTGGAGGGGATCTTTCAAGGGAGCAATGCTGGATGAACCACAAAGAGCGCATTGAAAC
>Ga0209751_10007282_pt1 | contig 10167 bp, 32 predicted proteins | sample RifCSP13_1_FD_184019 | JGI IMG/M metagenome (GOLD analysis project Ga0209751, IMG submission 184019) | Soil microbial communities from Rifle, Colorado - Rifle CSP2_sed 13_1 (SPAdes) (version 2) | ecosystem: Environmental > Terrestrial > Deep subsurface > Rock core/Sediment | place: Rifle...
CCTTGGTCAAGTTATGCCGGATGGGGATGATCATTTCTTTAGGAACTCCCATGCTGACCAGGGCCTGGATAACCTTGATCAAGTTGGCGACCTCATACACTCCCCCTCGACGTGTGCCCCTGGCTTCCGCACTCTCCTGATATTCATCCATCTTGTCATGGAGGAACTCTACCAGGTCCGAAACCTCTGCAAACCTGTACCATTTCTCCTCCTCAGCCTCCACGATCAAGGAGATAGCTGTCTCGCCGGAAACCTGTTCAAGATCCAGGACGTTATCAATAGCTTGAAGGCCGGCTTCTGCTATAGCCCTGGCCTTCATCTTGGCGTCCTGGTTGATCTCATGGATCTTTGCTGGATTTCCGTCCCACCTAGACCAGAAATAATAAGAGACAAGCCAACGCTCCTGGTCAGCTTGCCTCTCTGGATACTTTTCAACCGCCCATCTGGGAACGGAAGAAAGTTCTACTTTTACGGGCATTTGAGACATTTCGAGAACCCTCGCTTCTATGTTATTCAGCCTCTTGGAACAAAGGCGGTAGGTTGTGTACGTTCGGGTAAACTTGTGCGATCCAGCATTCTCTCGGGATTGTCCATCCCCCCACATCCCATTCTAATCGAAATTCCTGAAGGTTCTCGCAGGCATAAACCCAAGGGATAGACTTTATGCCACGGTCTAGTAGGAGAAGGTTGCAGCGGTTCTTGAACACAAACCAGGGGATCCACCAGGCCCCTCTTCCTAGAGGCAGTCTACCATTGCCAATTAGCAGGAAGACAGAACATTGGACACCCCTTTTTGTGAAGGCATCCAGGAAGTTCCTCTGCTTTGGGTCCATGTCGGAGAAAGGCCAGGAGGTTGTACCTTTCTTGCCTTTGCACTCAATCCAGACTGGAGTTTCCTCAATGAAAGCCAGATAGTCTACAACCGTCTCTCTCTGTTTATCCGGTCGAGTGTCGAGCTGGCTAGTAAGCTTATCAAAGATTGGGGTTTTGCACTTGTAGCAGGTATAAACATTGCGCCATTTATGTGCCCAGATACTATATCTGGAGCACAACCGGGCGAATTCGGCTTCAGCTTCCTTATTTGCCATTTTAGAGCGTCTCCCAGATTTTCTGATCCCTTACCGAAAACCTATTCGGTATTGTACTCCCGTAGGAGCTGGGTGTCAAGTGCTTTCTTACTCCTGTAGGAGCTCTAAGTCTTTCTCCAAGCAGGCATAAGGATTGATCCACTTTTGGGTCTCTACCGAAATGACCATAACTACAGGATGGTTCTTCTCTTCCCGTAGTTCTCCTGGGTTATCCCAACCATATCCCTTGACATACACACCAGTCTTACGGACAGAGCAGCCAACTACAACTCCCTCCCACGTTTCTTTGGAGGGAACCCTAATTAGCGGCCTTAGTTCTCCAAACCTCGTCAAAGGGGTTTCTGGAACACAGTAATCCTCTCCCTGATTATCCCAATAGCGGTAACCACCATCACGAGGCCATTTTGAGTAGACTACAGCCCTGACTAAAACTCGATCACCTTTTTTGAGTTTCATGGAATATACCCCTCTCCGCAGTGAGTACAAGGATAGACATACTCAAGATAGACATCATCTGGACCTGTTTGCACCCAACCTCCATCTGGAAGTGGGTAACCATTTGGGATAGCTATCTGAAATTCTACAGGCTTATGGCTTACAAAGCGGCCACATTTGCGACAATTCCAGGGCCGTGTCCTGTTCTCATCCCAATCTGGGCCTTCTGGATATAGAGCGTTATTCGGGTAGTTACTCATAGAGAAACTCCAGTCTATGAAGTTGGCGTAGGACGGCTACCACCTCTGCATTGTGGACGTTCTCCACCACATCGTATACTTTGCAAATCTCATCTGCGAAGTCATTCCAGGAGTAGGACATATTCTCCTTGAGAACGTGACTATAGACATTCCAGGCATGTTCAGCTATCTCACGCTGATAGGGATAGGCTGTGGATGGAAGCGAATAGAAACTTCCATTAGGCGCTTTATGGATCATTTTTGCACCTCATAAGGGGCACCCTCGCCCAAAAAAGTCGAGATGGTTGACAGGTGATCGCAGACCTCTTCAAGTCGTTCTGCGATGGCAATTAGGGCCATGACTTTGGCATATTCAAGTCTAGCCTGCTTCGTCCGAAAGTCCCGTACTACGTTCATTTGTGCTTTTGCGCTCTCGAGGCTATCCATTTGGTTTCAGCTTTCTCAGCAGGTTTTCCTGCCGCTTCCCATAAGGCCGCATACCATCCGTATCGAGGATGATTTTGGCCTCCTTCCTGAAGTCCTCGAACTGTTCGTTCTCCAGGGCGATAAACGTTTCCAGGAACTCCCGTTGGTGCTTATAGAGGGTAGGGAAGTCCTTCCTGAACTGCTTGAGTTTAGGAGATCGCTCCCACCCCCAGAAGGGATCCCAATAGTATTCCAGGGGAACCCCGAAGAGCTCCTCGAACACTTCCAGGAGCCCCTCGGGGATTTCTAGTTTTAGGATCAAAACGGTATGTCCTCTTCAAGATCTTGGCGATTGCTCTCTTTGGCATCCTCCATGGGAATGATCACCGGATCTTCGTCGTTGATGTCTGGATAAGTGATTACCCGCAGCTCGCCTTCATAGATCTCAATCCAGATTGGCGAACCCCACCCATCTTGGGAATCGAATGAACCATAGCCATCGATATAGATAGAGAGAGCACCGCCGTTTATAACAGCCCGGCCTTTGATCTCTCCAATTCTGCCGTCCTGGTCAGTTAGAACAAAAGGAAGTTTTTGGGTAACACTCATGCTCCACGCTCCCTTTCATGTGCTGTTACCAGATCTTCCAATTCACCGTTCCCAAAGGGGAGAATAACCAGGTGTTTATTAGGGCTCATAGAGAGCTTATAGTAGCCATGCTCTCTACCATACGCCGAGCACATCTTTCCAGCCTGGACATCTCGTACCCGTTCACTGTCGAATGGCCCTCTCAGCTCGGGCTCTGTACTCCCCCAAATGAAAATCAGGTAGTATTTCATGCCTCACCTCTCATGATCTTTTCGAATGGTCCTCTCAGGCTCTCAATCGTTTCTTGAAGATCCTCGATCCTGTCCTTGAAGTATTGAGCTTCCTCTCGATCAGGCTCAAAGTCTTTATCGTGGAGTTTGCTCTTATAGTTCTCGATCTCATCATCCAAGATCCCGTCCACCAGGTTGATCACTAGCCAGTCCGGTAACTGGACTGTAACCCATTTGATGTCACTCATTTCAGTCCTCCAAAAGTGGGTGGATATTGCCACTGCCACCATGTATGACCCCAGGACTCCATTGCGATCAAGTAGCCAGCTTCAATCAGGGCTTGGGGAGCTCCGGGGGTACTATCAAACTCATTACAGAACTGCTTGATTACAGTGTCGCCGTAACCAACATTGGTGCCAAATTTCTTCTCGTTATGCAACCAATTAGCCAGCTCTACAACTCTTGGTAAAGTTGTAGGTCCTGGCTCTTTCCAGTATTCAGCATATTTCAGATAGAGACTATCCTCGGGCATCTCAGTCCTCCTCTTCAGGTTCAAGATCCTCTTTGTCTATTTCACTGGAGAAATCCATTCCACAATCCTCGCATCTATACCAAACCAGAAATCCCAGACTACCCTGTGCAATGCCAGTCCCGCCACAAATAGGACATTCCATCTCAGTCCTCCAGTTCCCACTTGAAATCAGACAGGTTCATTACCCGTTTCATCTTCAGCTCATAGAGCTGACGCCAGCAATCCCAGATCATCCCGTACATCATTCCCGGAAGCTCGACCTTGCCATCCTTAGCCATGGCTTCTACTCGGCCCATGAAGTGTTCCATGTCCCTGAACTGTCGTTCGTCTTTCAGGTCATCCATCTGCTCATACATGAGCTTTAGGACACCGAGAGACATCTTCTTCAAATCCCGTTCGTGGTAGAGCTTGAGAAAATCTTCGTACAGGGTCATTAGTGCTGTATCTCCTCAATTCGCTCGCTCAAGCTGTCTGCCAGTTCGCACTTATCCTGGTAAGTCAGATCATCCTCCATTTGTAGAAGATCTCTATAACTACGAAGCTCTTTCATCCCGAAGTTTTCGTAGTTTCCTTTTTCGAGCTTCTTCTCGAGCTTGCTAATAATCCTGTCGGCATTGATCCGCTGTCTGCTGGTGGCTGTATCTCTAGGTGTGCTCATAGGTCATCTGCCTCCACGAAGATGTACTCAATGCGTGAGTGATCAAGGTAATAGCAGAGCTGGCCTCGATAAACACTCTTGTAGAAACCGACTCCGTAATCATCCTTGATATGGAAACCGATTGTAAGGTCACCCGTCTCAGGATTGTAGGTCTCTCCGTTATAGGAATAGGTTGGAAAGATCCTCCGAACCTCTTCTACTGGAACGTTCTTTCTGAAAGTTTTCCAGGTGATCTCCCTGGCTTGGTCTGTCATGTCTACTATCCACTTCTCTCGGGAATGGACACAATCAGTCAGAAAGCGGAATGTCATTTCACCTCCACGATCCGACTGATGTGATCGAGCTCGCTCCGGATAGAAGTCTTATCGAAGGCAAAATATCGTTCGTAAACCAAATTGCCTCCATAATCGAACTCCACCCAATACTCGTTGAGCCACTCCTGATAGTTGAACATCCAACCATGCAGGGCAATTCCGGCTTTACTCCAGATATTGCCATGTATTTGCGAGAAGGCCGAGTCCTTTTCTTCCCGAGTGGGCTTCTCTCCCCGTTCCAGTTTCTCGTGGAGCTGGTAGGGAAAAGTATTCTTCATGGCTTCCAGTTCAGGTATTTCGTGTGAGACAAATTTGTAGATCATAGAGCATTCTCCTTACGTTTCCAGGTCGCATAGCCTTGAGGGACGTTTAGGTATCCGGTGCTAAAGTTGACGCTATCCTTCATTTTTTCCCATCTGGTTTCCCAGACTTGATGAATGAGATCCTGTTCTACTACCCGGCTGTATGCCCTTCCAGCTTCTTTGTCACTAACCTCGTATCTCTCCATGAGACCACGAATTAGGTTAGAGGTCGGCTCTGGAGTTGGATCCATCCCTAGGGCATATTCCACTACCTCGTCATTGGTCAGTTTCCTTCGTTTCATTTATCCCCGTACCTCTTTCACCATAACCAGAATGTGCCGGATCCCACCCATCGCCAGGGCGACATCTTCCGGAGTCTCCTGGAGGCTCGTCAGGAAGTCGCCATTTACGGTCATGGCCGCATATCCCTGCTTACGCTCTGGGATCTTGAAGCCTCCCAGGGGGAGTGCCTCAATCGCATGGGCCTTGGCGACTCGTTGGACATCCTTTACGTCGTCTACTGTAAACAGGATCGGTGGACTAGAAAGGGTCTTTCCGGTCTTGCCCGACTTCCAGACACCTTCACCCTGCTCATATTCCCGAGCCCGTTCCTCAATGGTCTCCAGGGCATGTCGTTCTGCCCCTGGAACCTTGGTGATCTCATTCAGGGTGGTCACAGAAACCAGGCCCTCGTGCGCTGAAGCAATCAGGCGAGCATCCAGCTTCGCCATCCTCTTCAGTTTCTTGACCGTCCCAACCGGAATGCCGGTATAGTGCGAGATGGTCTTATCCGTAGATGTAGATGGGTAGGTATCCATCAGTTCCCGGATGGCGTCGATGTCCGTGAGCTCATTGGAAGTGCGGATGTTATTGGCCCGAGCGGACATGATCATGGCCTGCTTGAGAGACATCTTACGGACCAGGGCCAGAGCAGTCTTCCAACCAAGCCTCCGGGCGCAGATCACTCGTTTGCGCCCATCTACAAGGATGTAATGACCATCAACATCCGCTACCAGGAGAGGTTTCTCCTGACCAAACCTCTGTAGATCTGCTGTGATGTCGTTCTGAGGAGTAATCACCCGGCGCAGATCTTTGGAGGGTGGCAGAAGGTCAAGATCAAATTTCCTGACCAGCTTCCCGTTCTCAAATTCCATTTTGACAAATTGCAAATCCATTTCCAACTGTTCTTCACTCATTTGAAAGCTCCTTGATTGGTCCTTCGGTGATCTCAATGGACTCCAGGTCATACCATTCGTCCTCGTTGAGCTCGAAGTATTTGTCGATGGCCTCTTGCTTATCCTCAGGCATTTCATCATCTGGAAGCTCTCTGTCCCACCACCTTTGAACATAGTCATAGAGGGACTCGTCAGCTCTCTCAGATGTCCTGTACACACCCATGTTGCTGCCATATTCATGGCTTATATAGAGTACCCAAACAGTTTCACTCATCTGTGTTCTCCTTCAAGACTCCCAGGGTCTCGATCCAGAAGTCAGCACTTTCTGGGTGCCACCATACCCACTGATAGAGAATATCGAAGCCAGTACCAAGGGGCACCCTAAAGGCTGGATAATACTGGTTATAGAGAGCTGAGAACTCCTTGGGCTTGTACCTTTCCCCAATACCCAAGAGATCCTTTAGCTCTCCAGTTCTAGCAAAAACCGACTCGTTATATTGCCTTGCCAGCCTGTTCACCATTTCCTGATGGGTTTCTGCCATTGCGTTCTCCTTACCAGTAGTCAACCCCGAATTTATGCTGAGGGTCATGGTAGTTCATCAACCGCAAGAGAGCAGTCTCCGAAATACCTTCACCCTCAAAAACCCGAATACAGTGACCATTAGGATCTATGATCCTGACCTTATATCGGGTTTCTGATAGTTTGTTCATCATTCGCCTGACAATAAAACGGGTATATCTCATTTGTCCTCCAGGAACTTGCGAGCCTTTCTAAGGATCTCGGTCATCCCTCGAAACGCCTTTACATTCAAAAAGACCCCTTTCCAACCAACTATGTCAAAGATTTTCTCAAAGGTGTCAACAAGCTCCTGTAGGAGCTCTTCTGCCATGCCAAGCCGTTCCTCACACTCTCCAAGTTTCTCCTCAAGATGCTCAACTCGATCCAGGGCACGTTCAGCCTGTCCATAAGCCCTATTTGCTTCCTGTTGTGCCAACCATGCGTTATAGGCTTCCTGTTCTTCACTCATTTTAGTAACTCTCTGGTATCTCCAATCCCTTTTGCTCCCTCCCTAATCTCAAAGGGAATCTTTCGATCTGTTAGCCATTGCTCAAGCTCTTTGGAGTATCTCCAAACATTTGTATACTGCAAATGATCTGGAGCCAACCTGCAATACTTCTTCATGTTCAGAATTTCAATTACCTTCGCCATCGCTATCTTCCTCTTCAAAGGGATCATCCCCAAATAGCCGGTCTGCTAGAGACTCGAATAGGAAGTAAGTAGGTTTATCCGTCTCCGGATTACAGAGCGGCCCTTGGTGGAAGATGTGATCGGCCTCCTGGTCCCCTTCGATAATTGCCTCTGGGCCTTCCTGATAAGCCTCGGTTGGCTTCCAGGCTACGTACCATAGGCCCTCGCAGTCGTCGCAAAGGAAGACTTCCCGGCCATCTACGGCTAAACCTAAAGAGCTGGCACCATGGGTTGTGATTTCCTCATTCATCTTCTTTCTCCTGTTCGTACCAAACGACATGCTCCCGGCGCTCGTCAATTGCCATTTGCTTGGCTCTTCGGGCCTCATACACCCACTCAGCTATCATCATCCCCCCAATGCCCTCCAGATATTTACGGAAAGCATCACCAAGAGGCAAATCCACCATTTTGGCAATTGTGTTGGCGGTATAGTACATTTGATTGTAGCCATTCCGACCATAGGCAGGCATGATCCGGTCGTCAGCTAGAAGCCTTCGAAGGCCGGCTCCTACCGCCTCGCATCCATGATAGGCAAGTGCATCTTGAAACAGCTCTCTCAGTTCCTGTTCTAATACGTCGATATCTGCATTCATCCAGTCCATTATTACCTCCGATAAGGCACAAAGTTATAGTAATACCTGGCCCCGATGTTGGTCTGGAATTCCAAAGTTCCTAGGACTCCATCGCTTCGGCATCTAGCTACCACGAATGGAGCCATGAAACTCTCGATCTCGAAGTCTCGGGTAACCTCGTTGGTGTCCCAAACCTGCCCATACTCTGCTTCCAGTTGCTCTCGGGTGAGTGGGCCTTGTTCCTGTTGCTCTGCCACTAATGCACGCCGGATGTTTTCCGTTGTATCTGTCATGTCATTCCTCCAAAGAGATTAGCCTTCTTATTAGGTCGTATGCTTCCTGTCCATAAGTCTCCAGGACCGTAGCACCCATGCTTTCGTTCTCGGGTGACTTTATGACATCATCATCAAACATGACAATATCAAATCCGGTAATATTGTTCCAGTAGGACCGGAGGGAAACCCCGAATATCTCCACGAACTCCCGATACGTTTGTCCATAAAGTTCGAGATTTCGCCTAACCAATTTTGTCAAACTTGAAAACTCTTCAGTTGACTCACCTGCCATATCAGCGATCCCTCCATTGTGGATTTTCTTCATGAAACTTATCGGCTGAGTATTGAGCAAGAGCTAACCTTGCCTCTTCGTCCCAATACTCTGGAACCTTATTCTCGGCTTGAGCAGCCCACTCTTCCGATTCCTCGTAGTCGTAATCAAAGACAGCAGCAAGAGAGTAGTAGGTACCAAAATCATGGGGATTGGCTTTGACCTTGTACCAACCTTTGACACCTTCAGGGACTGGATGGAGTGTTTCCATCATACGCTTGAAATGCTTCAGTTCCAGTCTAGCCCTGGCCTGGTAATCTGGACTTCCAACCTGTGCACACTGTTCCTCGTAGGGGCTTTCCCCAATATCGTATTCGTCAAGCATGTTAGTCCTTCACCTGTGTCCATATCCTTACAATTCTTGAGGTCCAGGAAAGCTTGCTGTTATTGGCCTCGGGCCCCAAACAGTCCAGCAAGACCATTTGGGCTTCATGCCACCGGTCTCCCATACAATCAGGGAGAGTGTAAGCAGCACTATCCTTGATCGACTGAAATCTACGCTCCATCTCTGCCCTGCGCTCGAAGTCATATGGGACAGCATTTATGATCTGGGTTAGAACATTGTGAATATCTCTCATTAGTAGCTCCAAGTGGATAGTTGCTCAGGTGTAGCTCGTATGATTGACTTCATCGTGTCGAGGAAACTTCCGCTCTCGAGCATCAGCCTTGTAGAGAAGCTCTCGAAGGCAAGATCATTCCGAATGACAAGCCATTCCGAGCCTCCGTTGATCTGGTTGATAAAGCAGAAGTTAGCGTATGCAAAAGCCGTTCCCAGGCTCCAGTTTCCATGCCGGAAGAAGGCGGCCAGTTCCAGCAAGGTATTACAGTCATAGAAGCTAGCAGCGTTGAAGGGAGGATCAACAGCCTCGACAATCCAGGGGTTCTTATTTCCCAGCTCGAGCCAGGTAGAGATCCACTCTCTCCATAAGGGCACAACTTTCTGGAGCCATAGTTTGTCCAGGTTGCTCTTCTCGACTTCAGGAAGTTGCTCTATGAAACGCTTATAGTAAGCACCCTGGCCTTCCTCGAAGTTCCCGTTCTTGTAAAAGCCTTCAATCATGCGATCGAGTAAGTAGATCATATTTGCATCCCATAATTATGGCGAAGCGTGTTCAGGGTCGGGATGAATGCCCAGAATTCCACTTCTTGGGTAATATTGTTGTTGGTGTCCCGTTCATAGAAGGTTCCCGAGTCATTCCACCAGGCAATCTTGCAGGTCCGGTTCTTATCAGATCCCCATACTAGATACCAGTCTGCTTCACTTGGATGGAATTCCTGAAAACTGTTGTAGTGAAAGAAGATCATCGGTCCTCCAATTCTGGCAAATCGGCTTGCGTCATGGCTCGAAAGACCTTGAAGCCCTTGTCACGAGTATGTCGTGCGCGTTCGAAATCGTAGGGATCGCAAATGTATTGCAATGACATATAGCTAGTTTCGTCCACACTATAGGATCGAACTGCACGATAGTGTCCCGGTCCTTTCCAGTCCAATTCTATATAGACTGTTCTCATACGACGCTCCAAATAATCAATTCGGTCGCGCCTTGGGCTACAGCCTCATCGACATATAGCCTTAGCCTCTTGGGAGCACTCAAATCACCCAGGACAGCCGGAATATCAACGACCATCCCCCGGTGAGAGCGCATAAGCGCATACTCCCACCACTCTTCATTCTCGAGGGTGCCCAACCATTCCTGTACATAGGAATACAACCCGGTCTGAACTGTTTGGTAGATCATTAGCCCTTGCTCTCA
>Ga0209751_10007283_pt1 | contig 10165 bp, 8 predicted proteins | sample RifCSP13_1_FD_184019 | JGI IMG/M metagenome (GOLD analysis project Ga0209751, IMG submission 184019) | Soil microbial communities from Rifle, Colorado - Rifle CSP2_sed 13_1 (SPAdes) (version 2) | ecosystem: Environmental > Terrestrial > Deep subsurface > Rock core/Sediment | place: Rifle...
TTTCCGGTATAACTCGGGATTGGATGATTCTATGCGTAACAAGTAACGCTGTACCCCGGCTTCAAACCAGCGCCGGTAGGTATCTTTGTCCTGTTCCCCGCATGATAGGGTTACCCTGAGTTTGCCGTTTGAAAGCCTGTCTATTTTATGCATAAGCTTTTCAATCCTGCGGGTGAAATTCCCGGTTTCCACTTCACCCGATTGCAGGACAAGTGAAGCGTAATTATTCTCGTAAGCATACCGGGCAGCATCAAGAATTTCCGTATCAGTCAGGTTGTAACGGTTTACGGTGGCATTGTCATGGCGGATACCGCAATACAGGCAATTCTTCAAACAGATATTGGAAAACTCGATCAATCCTCTGAAATAAACTTTCCTGCCAACGAATTCCTCCTTTATCCGGGCAGCATGCTCAAACAGCCGGGTTTTTTCAGTACCCTGCAAACCAAGCAGGTACACGATTTCATCGCGTGAAAGTCGGGGATCCCGTAATATGTGATCGATATCCTGCATGAAAAAAATCTTAATAACTCACAACCCACAACCCACAACCCACAACAACCACAACAATCACAACAATCACTTCCCCCACCCCCTCCTTCACGAACGGCCCGATTGCCCTGGCATACACACCTTGCATCCAGGCAATGGCCATACCGTAATTGGTGACAGGAACACCGGCATCAATGGCAGGTTTCAGCCTGTTCACCAATTGTTTGCGGGTTATCATGCACCCACCGCATTGCACAACAAGGGCATAATCGGTCACAGGCCGTGCCATGTGGTTCAAACCTGTGACCACATCATATTCAAGCCGTTTTCCGGTAAAACTGCTCATCCAGCGAGGGATCTTCACCCTGCCTATATCATCGCACGAAACATGATGCGTGCACGATTCAAGCAACAACACCCGGTTGCCGTCCTGCAGTTTACTGATGCGTGGCGTACCATTGAGGTAATGCCCGAATTCTCCTTTATATCGCGCCAACAGGATGCTGAATCCGGTAAGCGGGATATCTTTCGGAACGGATGCATCGGCTTTCAGAATCACCGAGGTGTCGCAAACAGCCAGGCTGGGTTTGATCCCTGTATTTTTCAAAAATGCATCCACCTCACGTTCTTTAAGCACTACAGCTACACAATCGTTGTCGAGAAGATCACGGATTGCCTGCACCTGCGGCAGGATAAGCCGTCCTTCGGGAGCTTCGGTATCAATGGGGGTAATTAGCAGGACGATATCCCCATACCGCACCAGATCACCCAGTAACGATTGCTTCCGGTAGGCTGTTTCGGGAATTGTCAACCGAATGGCAGAAATAAGTTCCTCCAGGTTAACACGTCCGACGGCACTGAACCCGATTACCGGTGCATGGTGTTCAATGGCCAATCCTTCCCTGAATCCGGGATCTAGCGGGACCAGGTCCGATTTGTTATGCACAAAAACATATGGAACACCGGATTCATAAAAATCATCCAGCAATTTCCGCTCAAATTCCCCGATGGTATTATCAATAAGCACCAGTATCGCCAGGTCTATAATTTTCAGCACCTGCATGGCCTTTTCCACGCGCATTTCACCAAGACTGCCGGAATCATCGATACCGGCTGTGTCAATCACAATCACCGGACCAATGCCCGGTATCTCAATTGACTTCTTTACGGGGTCGGTTGTGGTACCGGGTTGTTCGGAGACAATTGCAACTTCCTGGCCGGTGAGTGCATTTATCAGGGAACTTTTCCCCAGGTTTCTCCGCCCGAAAATACCGATATGCGGTTTGCTTTCCCGTCCTTTATCCATGTTCACCAAGAATTTCCTGAATACTGAATCCTTCTTTAAGCAGGCTTTGCGGTTCTAAAATCCGCAAAAGTTTGTCTTCGGGAATCAGTTGCAGTACCTTGTTAGCTTCGGTAATGCTGATGTTGTTCTTTTTCATTTCCCTGGCCAGCAGTGCTGATTTTTCATATCCGATATAAGGCAGCAGTGCTGTGGTGATGGCAGGACTGTTCGCGAGGTTCTCACCTGCCTTGTCGCTGTTAAGCTGAAGTCCGCTTACCAGGTTTGTCCCCAGGGTTTCATCGCAGGCTATAAGCAGTTTAAGACTTTCGATGAGGGCATGACCAATGGCCGGCAGATACGAGTTCAGATCGAGACATCCCAGTCCGCACAGGCTGCTGATCAGCTGATCATTGCTGTATACTTTGTGCGCAGCACTGATCACGAATTCAGGAACCACCGGGTTCACCTTGCCTGGCATAACAGAACTGCCGGTTTGGAGTTGCGGAATTTGTACTTCCCTGTTCTTCATCATATCCGATGCTAATAACCTGAGGTCGGAAACAATTTTTTCAAGATTTACGGCATGGGCTTTCAAAATCGCATGGGTTTCCACAAGTGAGTCGAGGTTGCAGGTCGCGTCCTGCAGGTTTTCAGCCCGTGTCACAGGCAGGTCTGAGATCTGCTGTAGTGTGGACACCACTTCATTCATGAAATAGCGGGAAACAGTTATCCCGGTGCCTATGGCACTTCCGCCAAGGTTAATGGTCCTGAGACGTTCGAAACATTTGGAAACCCGCCACCAGTCGCGGGACAATGCATCGCAATATGTGCTGAACAGCCTGCCAAAGGTAGACGGAACAGCTTCCTGCATTTGGGTGAAGGCAATACGCACATGATCACGCGAGATTTTTTCCTTTTCCTCAAAGGCTGTCCGAAGGTTATTTATGGCCGGTTCGAGTTTTTGAAGTAACCGCAGCAGGGCTACTTTGAGCGATGACGGTATCACATCGTTGGTCGACTGGAATACATTGGCATGTTCAATGGGGTTTATGGTCTGATAATCGCCCGGCAGATGGCCTTTCATAACCAGTGCACGGTTGGTTATGATCTCATTAATGTTCATGTTGATGCTTGTACCCGCTCCTCCCTGAATCGCAGGGACGATGAAGTGCTGAAAATGCTGGCCATTTTCCACTTCTCCGGCGGCCTGTATGAGCATCGTAATTATTGCATCGTCGATCAGCGGAAGGGGCAGGGTAGTGCCGGGATGGGCCGACCTTACTGCTCCGGCATATTTTCCATAGGTGATCAGGCAGGCCTTCTTGACTGTTCCTGCAGCCTGGTACCATTCGGGATGGAACGGCGTGGTATCCGGAAAATTTAAGGATGCACGTACGGAATGGATTCCGTAGAGGGCATTATCCTCAATTTCAACTGTACCGATAAAATCAGTTTCCTTTCGCATACTTAAAAATACAGGTCCCTTTCCCCTGCTTTGATCCTTTCCAGCCGTTTCCGGATTTCACCGGCACCAACATTACCATTCAGTTGCTGAATATTGTCCTCAATAATATCCCATGCTTTCCGGGCTGTTTCCGGTGTAGCGTAATCCATGATGTATTCTGCCAGGGTGAGCATGGCATTGGGTGAACAAAAGTTCTTAATGAAACCGGGAACTGAGAACTCCATAAAATGTTCTCCGGTACGGCCAAGGCGATAACATGCCGTACAAAACGAAGGTATATGACCCGTTTCGATAAGTTCATCGATTATTTCGTTTAATGACCTGTCGTCATTGATCTTGAACTGTTCTTTATCCAGGTCCTGAACAGCGCTGCCGGTTTTGGCGTAAGCTCCCAGTTCAAGTTTTGTTCCCCCGTCAATCTGGGAAACGCCGTACCGCATTAACTTGGTACGGATTGCTGCCGGCTCGCGTGCGGTAAGTATCATGCCCGTATAAGGTACGGCAAGACGTAAAATAGCCACCATTCTTGCAAAATCATGATCGCTTACATGGTATTGTTCGTTCAGCACCACGGAGGAGGCATCCTTGACACGGGGAAATGAAATTGTATGCGGACCGACATTATAGCAGGCTTCAAGGTGATTGGTGTGCCGAACCAGGGCCATGACTTCAAACTGCCACTGATACAATCCGAAAAGCGCCCCGATGCCAACATCATCCAATCCTGCTTCCTGTGCCCTGTCAAGTGCGGTTAAACGGTACTCATAATCGCTTTTTCTTCCGGAAGGATGATACAATTTATAGGTTGCGCGATGATAAGTCTCCTGGAAGATCTGGTAGGTTCCTATTCCGGCTTCTTTCACTGTTCTGAATCCTTCGGTGTCCAGTGGTGCCGCATTGATGTTAACGCGCCTGATCTCACCGTTCCCTTTTTTAACGCTGTAAACAGTCCGTGTTGCATCGGCTATGTACCGGGGACTGTAATCAGGATGTTCTCCGAACACCAGGATGAGCCGTTTCTGACCCTGATCTTCCAGCGCTTCTACTTCACTGATGATCTGGCTGGTGTTTAATGTGGTCCTTATTGCATCCTTGTTCGAAGCCCTGAAACCACAATACTGGCAATTGTTTATACATTTATTGCCTATGTAAAGCGGGGCGAACAGCACGATCCGGTTACCATAAACAGCTTGTTTCAGACGGTTTGCACCTGCCTTGATCTCCTCTACCATACCGGGTTCTGTGGCGTTTAGCAGCATGGCTGTTTCAGCCATGCTGAGCCGGTGCTTGTCAAGTGATTTCGCAATGATTCCCCTCACAATATCCTTATCGGGATTTGCATGGTGCAACATATGTTCAATCTCCGAAGGATCAATGAATGGTTTCTGCGGTTCATCGGCAATCGAATATTTTTCCGGGGTAAATTTCATTATGCAATAATTATTTGACAGATCACAACAATCACAACAATCACAACATTCACAACCCACAACCCACAACCTTTTTTTCTCACTCCTTGGCAAACACTGCCTTGCTTGTAATTCCTTCCAGTCGTCCCAATTGTCCCGAGAGTGTGCTGATCTCATCGTTGCTTCCTTCTATCACCAGAGATATCACGTTTATTGCCCTTTCCCGTATGGGAATTCCCTGCCGCCCAATAATGACTGAAGCATGCCGGGTGAGAATTTCATTCAGCAACTGAACGTTTTCCTTTTCCTTAACCAGAATGATGATGGCTCCTATTCTCTTTTCCATTGGGTGATCCTCCGGGTCAGACTGTTTTTATCAGGGTCTTTGTTGAAGCCGAAACCGCAGCGCAGACTTTATGGAAGAGGACAAAGGTAAAAAAAGTTTCTGTTATTTCAATAACAATAAAAATATTTTCCACAACCCACAACCCACAACTCCCAACCCGTAACCCGATCCCTCCTCAGATCCCTGCAATTATCCGTTTCATCTCTTCATACTGCTCCTCCATACTCAACAGGAGTTTTATCTGTGCCCTGGCACGCTGAAGATTGTGTTTTGGATAATGGATTCGGTAATAGGTATCTCCGTTTAAATAATCGGCCAGGAACCGGAGTATCTGCATATAGGTCATAACCCGGGCGGAAAGGGCCAGGTGTTCCTTTTCATCCTTGTTCAGCATGGCACCGGCTACTTCGAGAAATCCGACCGCAAATGCTTCAAAGAAACGGATATTCATGGAAACTTTTGTAAGGTCGGCATCATCCTCTTCACCGGTATTGGTAAAGGTTCGGATCGAATCGCCGAAATCGTCATGAACATGACCTGGCATAACCGTATCAAGATCTATAACACAAAGCGCTTTGTTGCTGGTGTCAAAGAGTACGTTATTTATCTTGGTGTCATGATGAACCACCCTTACCGGGATCCTTCCTGTTTTTCCCCGTTCAAGAATGGTTCTCATATCAGCTTTTCTGATTCTCAGCATTGCAATTTCACCTTCCGTTTCAGTTAGTCTTTCCTTTAATCCGGTTTTGACGGCCTCTTCAAACTGGTAAAGGCGCAGATCAAGATCATGAAAACCGGGAATTGTTTCCTGAATGGTGGATGCAGGAAGGTCCGAAAGCATTTGCAGGAATTGTCCGTAAGCTTTCCCTCCTTCATATACCTGTGAAACATTCACAGCACGGTCAAAGGTCTTGTGGTCCGGAATAAATACAAAACAGCGCCATAAATTACCGGATGCATCGGCAAACATCAGTTCCCCGTTACCCAAACCAACAGGTTGCAGCACCTTCCTTTTGATATCACCGGCTCCTGCTGCATCCAGTTTTTTTTGTATGTGACCGGTCACAATCCTGATATTGTGCATGACTGCACCGGGATTGCGGAAAACGTTGTTGTTGATCCGCTGCAGGACGTAGTCGTCCGTGGTGTCGGATTCCGTTTTCAGATGGAAAGTTTCGTGGATGTGTCCCGAACCAAGCGGTGAAACAGCAGTTATTTTTCCGGTAATAGCAAACTGATTGATAATGGGTAACAGATCGTACATTGTACAGATTTAATTTTACTGAAATTGCATTTATAACAACAAATATAACAAAAAAAAGCCCCGCCAAAGGCGGGGCATGAATGACAGTCGTACACTAAGATACGCTGTACAGGGCACTAAGCCCAAAAGCTCTTGCAAGACCACTACAGGATCTGCGATTAAGTTACTATGTGCTATTAAAGGTCGGAAATATCATTGAATTTTGCAAGCTTTTTAACGAATAATATTCCCCATAAATTCACGCGCCAGTTTTACCTGTTCGTGCACATATTCAATGCCTCCGCGTGTATGATCCTCATTAAGCACCGGATGGCACAGTTCGAATGTAAAATAGCCATTATACCCTATCTCATTCATCAAGCCGATGTAATGTCCATAGTCGGGCAGGGGTTCCCCAAAGTGTGAGTCAATCATCTTTTGCCGGATTGCCCCGCTTGCATCCCGGTAATATTCGCCGCCATAATGCGAATGGACCTGCAGGTTTCCGACAGTACGGACGGCATTGGCCACGTATTCCTTATCCTTGTTCTCGAAAATAGGCAGATCGAGGCAGACCTTAAGCCAGGGAGAATTCACTTCCTTCACGAGGTCGTAGGTATCTTTCCAATGCCTGATCATGGGAGCATGGTTTTGCAGAGCCATGACCACGCCATTTTCCTCACCCATTTTTGCAGCTTCCCTGAGACATTCCCTGACATGATTCCACCTGTCGTGGTGGGTGACATAGGGATACTGTCTCATAAAGTTATAATAGCCATCATGATCATGCACAAAATCATAGGTGCCGACGCCTTCATGAATCGGAACGCCTGTCCAGGCAGCAAACAGGCGAACTACCTTTGCGCCCAGGTCTTTTGCCAGTTTTGCAGTTTCGCGAACCATCAGCAGCTGGCACTCCCTGTGCTCCGGTATGGGGCTTGAAAAGTCATTATTGGCAGCCACACAGGGTATTTCCAGACCATATTTCGCGAGCGAGATGCGCATTTCTTCCCTTTTGCGCTCGTCAATGTCCAAGGGATTTCCCATGGGTCTTTTATTGTCGAGTTCAACACCATCGAATCCGAACTCTTTGGCAAATTTGCACATACCGTCAAATGAAAGGGCCTCGCCCTTGTACCATACTCCTCCATATGTAATGGAGTACAATCCAAGTTTGATCTTACCGGCCTTGCCTGATTTCCGAACGTTGGCCGCGGGGCCTGCCTTAACTGCCGGTGCTACAGCGGTGAGCATAGCGGCACCAGCAGCTGCTCCGGATGTTTCGATGAATTTTCTTCTGTTCATGGACTTGTGGTATTAAATGACTTACTTCTTCTCAAAAGCAGCATCAAAAGCAATTCCCGAGAGTTTGAAATCAAGGTCCCTGACAAAATCACATGATTCTGCAGCACCTGCTTCCCGGTCCATGGCCGAATCTTCCCATTCAACCGATAAGGGCCCTTCATAATGTATATCATTCAACGCCCGGATAATTTCCTCGAACTGGATATACCCCCTTCCCAGGCTCCTGAAATTCCAGTATCTGCGCGGATCTCCAAAGGGAACATGACCTCCGAAAACACCCACGGACCCGGGATTTTCCTTCCAGTAAACATCTTTCATGTGTACATGGAAAATGCGGTCTTTAAACCGGTAAATAAATTCAACATAATCAACTCCCTGGTAACCCAAATGACTCGGATCATAATTGAAACCGAATGCCGGGTGATAATCCAGGGCTGCAAGGGCTCTTTCTGCCGATACTATATCAAATGCAATTTCAGTGGGATGCACTTCCAGGGCGAATTTTACGCCTATTTTCTGGTATTCGTCCAGGATGGGCTTCCACCTGCGGGCAAAATCGGCAAATCCCTGATTGATCATCTCTTCAGATGCAGGAGGGAAAGAATACATGTATTGCCAGATGGAACTGCCCGTAAATCCATTTACAGTATTGATCCCAAGTCTTTTGGCCGCATGACCGGTAGCAATTACCTCCCGGGCGGCGCGTTGGCGAACTCCTTCGGGGTCTCCGTCACCCCATATGTAGTCGGGAAGAATGCTTTTATGACGGATGTCGATATTGTCGCATACTGCCTGCCCCACAAGGTGGGTGGATATGGAGAACAGCTTCAGCCTGTATTTATCAAGAAGTTTTTTGCGACTTGCGCAATAGGCATCATCGGCTTTGTTGATTTCCATATGATTGCCCCAGCAGGCCAATTCAAGTCCGTCGTAGCCAAACCCGCTGGCTTTCCGGCATACCGCTTCAAGGTCAAGATCGGCCCATTGGCCGGTAAAAAGTGTTACAAGACGCATGGTAATAGTCTGTTAATCTGTTAGTAAGAAAATTTCAATCTGCAAAATTGACCCACTTCGGAGTATCAGCATAACCTGCCTGCACCACGGTCTCTATAAACTGCATCCCCCTTACGCCATCATCAATTGTCGGGAAATCAAGCCATTCAGGTGCCGGTTTTTTCGTTTCCAGCCTGGCTCTCAGTGTAAGAGAAAAATTCCTGTAAATATTGGCAAAGGCTTCGAGGTATCCTTCGGGATGTCCGGCCGGTGTGCGGGTGTTGTGTTTTGCGGCATCGCTCATGTAACCTTGTCCGGTCCGCACCATTTCAACGGGTCTGTCGGTCCATTTCATCCAGAGCGTGTTGGGTTCCATTTGTGACCATTCCAGCCCTCCTCTGGTGCCATAAATCCGAATTTTAATGGCATTCTCCTCGCCGGCGGCAACCTGGGTAGCCATAAGCACACCCCGGGCACCGTTCTGAAAACGCAAAAAGGCGGCACCATCATCATCAAGCTGGCGACCGGGAACGAAAACATTCAATTCGGCACACAACGCTGTTGTTTTCAAACCCGAAACATATTCGGTAAGGTGGAATGCATGGGTCCCGATATCTCCCATACAGCCTGCTTTCCCGGAACGTTTGGGGTCGGTGCGCCAGGAAGCCTGGGCATTGCCCTTTTCCTCAACATTTGCTGAAAGCCATCCCTGCGGGTATTCGGTGTAAATTCTTCGGATTTCCCCCAGCTCACCGCGCCGGATCCGCTCACGGGCTTCTTTTATTGCAGGATAACCCGAATAGGTGTGTGTAAGTGCAAGTATCAGTCCCGATTCACCGATTTTTGCCTTCAGTTTTTTTGCTTCGTCGAGCGAAAAGGTGACCGGTTTATCAATAACAACGTGAAAACCTTTATCAAGCGCCATCATCGCGGGTTCGAAATGGGCATGGTTCGGGGTAACGATGGTCACAAAATCCATTCGGTCCCCTTCCGGAAGACGTACCTCATTTTCGAACATTTCCCGGTATGTTTTATATACCCGGTTGTCAGGAAGGAAATAAGATTTTCCCGAAGAAACAGAAATATCGGGATTGACGCTGAAACAGCCACAGACAAGTTCTATCTGTCCGTCCATAAGTGCGGCCAGGCGGTGAATACTGCCGATGAAAGCATCTCTGCCTCCACCCACCATACCCATCCTGAGTTTACGATTTATCATGAAACTATCATTTTTTGGTTAAAAATCAGGCAAGGGCCCATTGTTCATTCAACATTTTCAAGGCTGCGGGAATAACAGCCATTTTATCTCCTTTGGTGCCGCATTCAAAACTTACATGATGCTGGTAATTGAGCATTTTTAATCCCTTAAAACCCTCCACGTAATTGTCACCTTCATCTTCACCCGGAGTATTCCTGGTTTTCCGGCTGGCAATGTGCACATGGTTCAGGTATTTACCTCCCGAAAGAAAGGCTCCCATATCATTGGTCTCTTCCCAGGTCATATGCCAGAAATCCCCCATGCAGGTTACTCCGGCGCTGTTTACATCACGGCAAATGGCAGCTGCATCGCTTACCTGCCGTAAGAACCAGGCTTCCTTGCGGTTAAGAGGTTCAAGAATAACGGTGG
>Ga0209751_10007284_pt1 | contig 10165 bp, 17 predicted proteins | sample RifCSP13_1_FD_184019 | JGI IMG/M metagenome (GOLD analysis project Ga0209751, IMG submission 184019) | Soil microbial communities from Rifle, Colorado - Rifle CSP2_sed 13_1 (SPAdes) (version 2) | ecosystem: Environmental > Terrestrial > Deep subsurface > Rock core/Sediment | place: Rifle...
GGCGTCAGCCGTCGAGCCGCCATGCCGCCTCCTCGAACCGACGCCGCCACTTCACGCTCAGCTTCTTGTCATCAGCCAGGGTCTTGAGCGCTTCGCGCGATAGAGGCGTCGGAAAGCCGATGAGCGCTCGCAGTACCTCGTTGAGGTACGTCCGAGTGGCTGGTGATGATGGGACGCGATAGAACTCGGCCTTCAGGGCGTCGGCCGCTGCCTGCGATGGAAAGAACGAAACCGCGCGGACGAGAACGGCCATGCGCGTCAAATCCGCCCCATGGACCCGCATGAGCCCGAGGAGGAAGATCCCTGCCTCCGGCCGCTCGTTCCTGGCCATCGTTCCAAGGAGGTTCCACGCGTCGCTGGCGCGGTCCACATCGGGGCTTACGGCCTGGCGCAAGAGCGGTTCGATCGGGAACGTCCTGGGGTCGAACTCCGGCACCATTCGTGCTCGTACCATACGCCTTACCGCTTCGTTTCCTCTCCTCCGTCTAACGTCCACGTTGACCGGCCGCGGCGAGCGGAGGCGAGCCGGTCCGGTCGAACGTGTTGTTATGCCACCTGGTGGATGTCGGTGGCCGCGTAGAGCGTCTCAGGCGCGACATCTGCGCCATTCGGCCAGCAGACGGTCGAACCAGCTACGAAGAACTCACGAAAATAACGCTGATCGCGGAGCGGCTCGAAGATGGGCCCTTCAAGCCAGGGCTGAAAGTCGACGGTCTTCGAGGTCCCATCGTTGAAGGTAAGACGGATTCTGTAGTCACCGCCGTATTCGGCCTTAACGACACCCGGCAGAATCGTCATCTTATACCCCTCCTATTCCAAGGGCGCAATCTGCCGCAGAGGTTGGCGGATCTTAGCCAGGCGCCAGTTTTCCTCCAGCTCACCGCGGTGCAGTGTCGCCCAGTCCCGGATGAGGCGAAGGGCCGTTTGCGAGTCGATGGCACCGACCAGCATCGCACCGTTGAAGTCGAACTTCCCCTGGAGCCCCTGGTGCTCGGCGTGAAAGTGTGGTGGTTCGTGGTCGTTGTAGAACATCCGGATGATGATCCCGAAGAAGACTGATATCGATGGCACGGATCGATTCTACCAACGAATGCCGTCTCGCTCTTGGGAATCGGCTCTGCTGGCATAACGCCGCAGTCAGCCGCGAGCCGCGCCCGCTCGCCTTGCCTTCTTCGCACGGGGTGTAGCGCGTCTTGTCGGCTGGAGTACGCTGTTAGGCAGCCCTCCCTTTCCGCGGACTGCCCTCGTCGTGTTGAGAACCCCGCGAAGCGCTTCGTTGACAGCGTCGTCCGAAGGGAAAGCGGCTGCGACTTCGGGCTCTAGCAAGACCAAGTTGCTCCCCTTGCGCAGTCGTGCAACGTACTTGCCGCGGACGCCGCCCTTCATCGACGCAAAGTCGTACTCCGGTCGCAGATCGTCATCCTCGTGCCGACTAGCCTTGCCCATAGAATTCTCGCTCCTGCCTCGTCGCTCGACGGGCGCTGATGATGCGGATAGTATCGTTTCGGTCGGTGTGCGCCACAACCAAGATGTTGCCCCGCGTGGATGCGCCGATTGTCAGGAAACGGGCCTCGTCTTCAGAGTGCACCTCGTCTGGAAACGTGGTCGAGAGTGGATCGGCCAATACCGCAGCGGCCTCGTGAAAGCTGACACCGTGCCTCTTGAGGTTCGCCGCTGCCTTCGTCGGATCCCATTCGAACGGCACTGCGATAGTATACGGCCCGACGGGGATAGACGGTCAGTCTGCCGAACGGGGGTGGCGCGAAGCGTCCGCGCCATCGCTCGCGGTCAGCGGCCGGGGGCGGGCAGCGCGAGCGCCCGGGCCGCTGCACCGAGGGGTTCGGCAACGCTGTGATCCTCGTCATCGCCCACGAGTATGGTCCACTAAGACGCGCACCACGGCGGAATGACCCTGACCTCGGCAAGAGTGAGCGCCGTTGACCCACTCTTATCTTTGGCCGCTGGGTCAGCGCCGCCGCTCAAGAGGACCCGGACCGTCTCGACCTGGCCTGTGCGGGCCGCGACCATCAGGGCCGTCCAGCCCTGAGCGTCGGTTGGCGCAACGTTCGGGTCGACTCCTCGAGCCAAGAGATCCCGTACGATGGCGGTGACACCTTTCGATGAGGCAAACATCAGCGGGGTACGACCGAGTTGGTTCTTTGCATTCGGAGCAGCGCCCCCCTCAAGCAATGCAGCCACGACGCCTTCGTGCCCTTCGGCCGCGGCAATGAGCAACGGCGTCCAGCCCGTTGCCACCGGTGCATTGGGATCACTGCCAGCGCCGAGCATCGTCTTCACGATATTGGTGCGGCCTGCGTGTGCGGCGGTGAATAACATCGACGTGCCACGCGGCTTCATCTTCTCATCAAACGCGCGAAGGTTAGCCTTGCAGCCATCGCCGCCAGGGTTCCGCTTGCAGTCATCTGCCATTACCCGGCAGGCGATCGGAAGCATCTGGGCCCCGATCCTGCCGGCGTGCATGTCCAGGCACGCGTTGTAGACGAGGTCTGCGCCCTGGGTGGGTCCCGCGCCCGTTCCCGGAGGCGAGCCGGCCACACACCCGCCGATCAAAGTGCTGATTCCGACGAGGGCGGCCAGTGCGAGCGTGTGGCTCCGCGGCATTGTGCCCGGTACATCGAGGCCCCGCGTCTCATGGGTCCTCATTCCCTGACCTCCCGTTCGACCGTTTGCCGAACGGGCACGTTCACCGCCCGGGACCAAGCATCGCGAGGAAGCGGTCCGGTGCAACGTGAGGTTCGGCATGACGTCGACCGTATTCCATTCTGACCGCCCTGGGTGTCGAGACCCATCGACTCCGGGTCACTCAAAACCCCGGTAGGAGCCGGGCGGCGGAGGGTCGACCTCCTTCTTCCGCACCCAATCGCGCGCCTCAAGACACGCGCGGTAGAGGTTCGTGTTCACCATGCCGTGGGCGGCTTCCGTCGGGTTCGCGCTCGTCTCGCGGGCGCACTCCGTGTTGTCCCGGTCGAACTGCTCGGCCAGGGCTCCCGGTTTCGACCAGTAGTAGCGCGCACACCCGGTCAGCGCGACCGCGAGCACCGCCGTCGCTACCGAGGCCAGGACGAACTGGCGGAGTAACACTGTTCACCTACTTGAGCAGCGCGGCAAACTCGGCATGGTGCACAAGCTTGCCGATCAGCACCTGCACCGCCGGCGCGAACGCCTGGGCCGTCTCAGTGCAGGCTCGCTCGTCCGCGGCCGCTTGGCCCCCACCCCAGGGGGCGAACACGTATGCGGGGCCAGTCTTGAAGTCGTATGTGCTCGAGACGGTCAAGGAGCGGCCGTTCGATGACGCGAAGGTCAGGTCCATCGTCCACTCGCCTTTCATCGAGCTGAAATCGATCTTGTCGAGATTGCCCGTGAGGGTGACTGGCGCCACATCCGACAGCATGTCCGCAACCTTGAGCTCTTCGGTCAATGCCCGCTGGATGTAGTCCTCAAACGGCCGGCCGTCAGGCGTCCTTACAGGCCCCCTGGAGCGGCAGCTTATCTCCGTCCGGCCAGAAGGGGTCGCAGTGAACCTGCCAACGCTGACTTTCTGGTTTAGCTTTCGGAGGCCCGTGACGTTCTCGGCCGAGAGACCGTACCTGGGGATCGTGAAGCTGCTGCAGGCAGAGGTGACGAGGACGGCGAGCAAGAGGACGACCCATTGACGCGCCATGTGTCTCCTCCATTGTTGGTCGGGGCCACCCCATCGTGTGCAGCCGAACGATCAGGCTGGGCAGCCGGCGCAGCTGGCCCGCTCAAACCTCTTGTTCGGCGGCCCATGACGGAGGTCCCTCAGCGTTCCTATTTCCGGCGCGTGAGGTCCGCCCTAAAGTAGGGCCTCTGGATATCATCGAGCCTCCGGTTGATGTCCGCCGTGGGGAGCACGGCCATCATCCAGCCATACCAGTTCTGCCCCTCGATGGGTGCAACGGTCGCCGCGATCGACACCTCCTTACCCTCCACCAGCTGCGCGCGTGCTCCCTTCCAGCCTTGGCCCTCGACGTATGCGACTGGACAGTCGTCGACACTGATCCCCTGTTTGCTTTTTATCGTCATGAGGTAGGCGTGCGCCGTAGCGTCGCGATTGAGCCGAAACGCGTAGTCGCTCCCGTCGTTTCAGGCAACAGCGAGTGACACCCCGCCGTCACCGGGTGACGCGATGGAGACGGGCGAAGACCCTGGTCGGTCGGTCTTCCCACACCTGGGACCTCCGAACTGGCCGCCACCGAATACGAACACGGTCAGGCCCCAGTCCCCTGCGAGCTTGCTCAGGGGATCGCTCCGTGGGATCGTGAAGCCACTGCACGCGTCCACGAGGACGATCAACAAGAGGCCGATCAATTGGCGCGCCAGGGTCCTCCTCCGTCTTCGCACGAGACCACCTCACCGTGATCGCATGCCGCCGAACGATCAGGATAAGCGGCCGGCGCAGCCGGTCCGCTCAAGCCTGCTGTTGGGCGGCCCACGGGATCAGACCCAGTTCTCGGTCGCGAGCCCCGCAACACGGGCGAAGTGCCGCGTATTGTTCGTGACGAACGTCAGCCGCCGCAACAGCGCATGGGCGGCCATGAGGGTGTCCAATGTCCCGATCGGCTCGCCGCGCCGAGCGAGTGCGGCTGCGACCGCGGCAAACCGATCGGCAGCCGGCTGATCGAAGGGCATCATCTCGATGGCCTCGACGAACGTACTGATCAGACGGTGAAGCTTCCGTGACCGGCGCGCCTCCGCGCCATAACTGGGGCATCAGGCGAACGGATCACGCAGATCACGGACGCGCTGCTGCTTCGGGCGGGGGATCTTCCCAGGCCAAGCGCCCAGACAAGCACGGAATTTCTCCGACCACTCATCCGCCGCCTCGAGGATGACGCGACGCCCTTCGCGGCGTACTAAAACCTCGCCCTGGGCAGTGAACCGGCACTCCTTTGGGAGTCGGACTGCCTGACTGCCGCCGTTCTGGAAGAGCTTCGCGCGGGCAGTTTTCATGGTGTGAGTCTAGACCCGTGTCTATACATGGTCAAGCTGCCAGCGCCAGCTCGTGTCCGCCTCGACAGTATGACTTCCGAGAGGAGAGGCTGACCTCCGGCTCAACGCGGGTTAGCCTTGTGAGGCCAGAGCCGCCACGTGCTCTTGGCACAATTACGAGCTTGGAGGTCAGCCATGGCACAGTCTAGCAAAACTCTCTACGTTGGTCTCGACGTCCACAAGGAGTCTATCGCCGTTGCCTACGCGCCGGAGGATCGCGGCGCCGAGGTCGTGTCGCTGGGCCCGATCGGTACCCGACAGTGCGACATCGACAAGCTGATCCGGAGGCTCGAGTCCAAGGGCGCAGCCCTGGTGTTCGTCTACGAGGCGGGGCCGTGCGGCTACGGGCTGTATCGGTACCTGACCGGGAAGGGTGTCGCCTGCCACGTCGTGGCGCCGTCGCTGCTCCCACGGAAGCCGGGGGACCGCGTGAAGACGGATCGGCGCGACGCGATGACGCTGGCCCGCTCGATGCGCAGCGGTGACCTGAGCGCGATCTACGTGCCCGGGATCGAAGACGAGGCGCTGCGGGACCTGAGCCGCGGCCGGGACGACGCCATGCAGGATCTCAAGCGGAGCAAGCGTCGCCTGAAATCGTTCCTGCTGCGGCAGGACATTCGGTACGAAGGCCGGGCGACCTGGAACGCCGCCCATCTCCGTTGGCTGGCCGAAGTGGTGTGTCCGACCCCGCCGCAGCAGATCGTCTTTCAGGAGTACCTGCGCGCGGTCACCGAGCAGCACGAGCGGCGGCAACGCATGGAGCACGAGCTCCACGAGGCGGTGCAAGGCTGGCGGTTGTACCCGATGGTCCAGGCGATCCAGGCGCTGCGGGGCGTGGAGCTCACCAGCGCCATCATCGTGATGACCGAGCTGGGGGACCTCACGCGGTTCGACAACCCCCGGCAGCTGATGAGCTATCTCGGGCTGACCCCCTCGGAGTACTCGTCGGGCGAGCGGCGCCGGCAAGGCGGCATCACGAAGGCGGGGAACAGCCATGCCCGGCGGGCGCTGGTGGAAGGGGCGTGGGCCTACCGGTACCCGGCGAAAGTGAGCCGGCATCTTCAACTCCGCCTGGAGACGCTGCCGGCCGAGGTCCAGGCGATCAGCTGGAAGGCGCAGGTCCGCCTGTGCCGACGGTATCGGCAGCTGACCGCCCGCGGCAAGCACGTCAACCAGGTCGTGGTGGCTATTGCCCGCGAGCTGGCCGCCTTCGCCTGGGCCATCGCGCGGCTCGTGCCGCTCCCCGCCTGACGGGCAGCCACAGCGAGACAGACGGACCCAGAGCCAGTGATCACCATCTCGAGCCATCGGCGGAGGCGCGGCCCCGGTATCGGCGCAATCTTCGATCGCGTTATGAGGCCACGACCCTCGCCGCTAGAGCGAAGCAGGCGCCGCGACGGACACCTGTACGGTGGTATCCAACCCACGGATCTCAGCATGATCAACCGTCGCTGTTACAGGCTCCGTCTCTGCCGGTGGCTCGAGTCCTTACAATGAAGCGCGCGCGCCCTGGCCCCGGTGGCGTGAGGGTGTGTCGACGCCGCCCCACGACACCGAGGGCCGTAGAGGGCTCAGGATCGACGATCGCCATGGGGGGCGCTATCTCGGTATCCCCCACAGAGCCCCATCGTGCCGCTTCCGATCACCCCGGCGTCCACGACATCAGGGGCGGGACCCAACGGCACGCCCGGTCCTGGCGTCATCGTGATACTTGACAGTGGAAGTCATATCAGCGCCCAGGCTGACCGGCCGGCGTAGCCGGTCCGGTCCAGCCTGGTGTTAGGCGCTACGCCGTCTCGCACGGCGAGGTGGCACGACCGCCAACAGCGTGCGGAGTGCCCGGTTTACCGCCGCGGCGTTCGAGAACACTTCGGCCACGTCCGGGTCCAGCACCACGACGTTGGTTCCCGCCCGGTACCTCGACACGTACTTGCCCCTCACCCCGCCGCGAAAGTCATAGTGAGGCCGCATGGTATCCCGATCAGCTGACCCTCTACCTGTCTTCTTCATAGATTTGCCTCTCCCGGCGGTTCACTCGCCGTACGCTGATGATGCGGATCGACTCCCCGCGCTCCGAGTGCGCCACGACGAGGACCCGCCGACGGTTCGATTGACCGAGCAGCAGGAACCGCTGCTCCTCCAAGGAGTGGTCGGGGTCAGCAATCGTCACGGACAAGGGATCATCGAAGACAGTTGTGGCCTCCGGGAAGCCGACGCCGTGCTTCCGCTCGTTCGATACCGCCTTCCGAGGATCCCACAGAAACCGCAATGCCATCCCGATACTGTACCTCCATTCCCGTGGTCGGCCATGCGCCTAACGTTGCGTTAAGCGGCGGCGCGCTTGCGCGCCGGCCGACTTCAACGCTGAGTTGGGCAGTGCGTCGAGGTTCTTATTCAATCAACTGATCCGCCCGCAGCACCAGCGACTGCGGGATGGTGACGCCGAGCGCCTTCGCGGTCTTGAGGTTGATCACCAGGTTGTAGATCGTCGGCTGCTCGATCGGGAGGGCGGCAGGGTTCGCGCCGCGGAGGATCTTGTCGATGAAGACGGCGGCCCGCTTGTACTGGGCGCGCAGGTTCACGCCGTAGCAGACCAACCCGCCGTCATCGCAGAACTCGCGGGTCGTGTAGATCGCCGGCCAGCGATTCCGGGCGGCGACCTCGATGATCTCCCGTCGGCGCAGGTAGGTCAGGTTATCGCCGAGGACGACGAGGGCATCGACGCGCTCCCTGGTGAGCGTCTCGAAGGCCCGCGGAAATCCTTCGGGATCCCGGACGCCGCCTTCGACGATCGTCAGGCTCAATCCGGGCGCCGCCTCATCGACCGCCTGGCGCACGTCCCGGAGCCCCGGAAACGCGGCGTTCCAGACGACGCCGACGCGCCGGGCGACCGGGGCCAGCTCCCGGAGCATCTGCAATCTCTTGGCGCTGGTTTCGGGGCCAGCGCCGGTCATCCCGGTCACGTTCCCTCCGGGACGGGCCAGGCTCGCGGCCAGACCGGCGCCGACCGGATCGAATGAGACGACGACGACAATCGGAATGGTGCTCGGCAGGCGCTTGAGCGCGAGGGCCCCGGTGTTGAGCGGAGCGACGGCGACGTCCGGCTTCCACGCGACGACCTCGGCGGCCAGGGTCGGCAGGCGCTCGGGCTGGGCGTCGGTGAACCGGTGCTCGAGGACGAGGTTCCGTCCGGCGACCCATCCCAGCTCCCGCAACCCCTCCTCGATGGCGTCGAGGTAGGGCTGCGCGATCGCGCGGGTCGTCGTCCACAGGGTCGCCACCCTGGCGACCTTCCCGGCCTGCTGCGCCTGGGCGGCGAGCGGCGCGGCGAACAGGATAAGGGTGAAGGCGGCAACCAGCTTGGCAACGGTGAACCTCATCACCACCTTCGTTATCACTTCCTGCCTGCCCAACGCCGTGTTAAGCGGCGGCGCGCTTGCGCGCCGTCCGGCTTGAACGCTGAGTTGGGCAGCTCTTCGCGTCTGCTACTCAAGGATCTTGTCCGCGCGCTGTAGCAGGGATGGCGGGATTGTCAAGCCAAGCGCCTTGGCGGTCTTGAGGTTGATGACCAATTCGAATTGGGTGGGCTGCTCGATGGGAAGATCGGCGGGTTTGCTGCCTTTGAGGATCTTATCGACGTACGTTGCGGACCGGTACCACAGGCCAGGGAGGCTCGCGCCATAGGTCAGAAGGAGCCCCGCCTCAGCGAATTCGCTCACCGGAGCAATCGCCGGCAGCCGATTCCTGATGGCCATGCTGGCGATCTGACTTCGATACGTAAACAGGACTGCGTCCCCCATCACGACGAGCCCACCCGGGCGCCTCTTCGTGATCGAGGCAAACGCCGGTTCGAGGTCATCGAGCCCTTGCATTTCCGCAGACAGAAGCGTAAGCCCCAACTTCCGGGCGGCGTCCGCTGTCGCTTTCCAGCGGCCCTGGTTCGGCTCAAAAGTGGGGTTCCAGAGAACAGCCCACTCCCGAGAGCCGCGAGGTACGATCTCCTTGAGCAGCTCAAGTCGCTTGCCGAACACCTCGTTGCCGGTGTCCTGAGTCACTCCCGTGACGTTTCTACCGGGTCGCGCCAGAGTCTCGACGAAGCCGGCGCCGACCGGATCGACACTATTGGCCATGACAATCGGGATGGTCGTGGTCGCCTTCATGGCTGCAGCCGTATTCGTGTTGATCCCGGTGACAATGACGTCCACGTTCAGTCGCACCAGATCTGCGGCGAGCCCGGGCAGCCGTTCCGGACGTGCCTCGGCGAAGCGGTACTCGATGACGACGTTCTGGCCCACGCGGTAGCCGAGGTCACGCAGGCCGTCCTCGAACGCCTTGACCATGTGGAGCTGCTCCTGGCGGGTCGAGGTCTGGAGATAGCCAATCCGATAGATCTTCCCCGGCTGCTGCGCCTCGGCAGCAACAGGCGCGGTGAGCAGGCAAAGGATGAGGACGGCGAGCCACACAACTATCGCTTTTGCCGGAGACTCATTGAACCCTGCCCGCACGCGACCTGTCATCATCATGGCCGGCCCTTGGTCTGCCCAACGTTGGCGCTGAGCGCGAGCCGCGGCCTGGTGCACTGCGGAGTTGGGCTGCATCGCCGCAAACTGTTATACTCCACATCATGACTCAAGCGCTGGAGGCTGCCATCAGGAAACTCGCCACGCTGCCGGCCGAGGACCAGGACCGGATAGCCCGATGGCTGCTCGATGAGCTTCGGGACGATGAACACTGGACGCGGCAGTTCGCGACCACACAGGACGCTTTGAGTAAGCTCGCGGTCGAGGCCCGGGCTGACCGCGCCGCCGGCAGAGCCACGGAACTCGATCCCGACAACCTGTGAAATCGCGCGCGACGCCGCGCTTCTGGGCGGCGTATCGTGAGCTCCCGCCCGAGATCAGGGAGGCCGCTCGGAAGTCGTACCGCATGTTCCGCGAGAACGGTCGGCACCCGAGCCTCCAATTCAAGAAGGTTCACGATCGTGATCCCATCTACTCCGTTCGCGTGACCCTCGGATACCGCGCCCTCGGGCTTCTGGAGGATGAGGAGATCGCCTGGTTCTGGATCGGCACGCACGCTGGGTACGACCGCCTCCTAGAAAACCTGTAGCTGCGTTCCTGTCGGCCCAACGCTC
>Ga0209751_10007285_pt1 | contig 10165 bp, 5 predicted proteins | sample RifCSP13_1_FD_184019 | JGI IMG/M metagenome (GOLD analysis project Ga0209751, IMG submission 184019) | Soil microbial communities from Rifle, Colorado - Rifle CSP2_sed 13_1 (SPAdes) (version 2) | ecosystem: Environmental > Terrestrial > Deep subsurface > Rock core/Sediment | place: Rifle...
GGTCGTGACAACTCCCGAGCAGGCGGGTGTGAGAGGCCATCTGGCGAGAGAGTTCTTTCAGGTTTTCCTCGATCACCACCATCTTTTCCTGGACCGGCCCCGCGCGGTCCTCCGGCGTAACCTCGCGATATCGTGGATCGAAAGGGTCGGTGCCTTGCGTCCCCGGACCCCCGTAATCCAGCGTGAGGAGGGTTGTCCTGTGGCGCAGGCGGCTGAGCGTCACCCGCACCTGATGCGGGAGCCTGCCGGTGTGCAGGGAGAGCCACTCCGACAACGTGGGGAGGCAGAGATCGAACGTTCGCCGCAACACGAGCGCGACGAGGGGTTCGGGCTGACCGATCAGGTCGAAGAGGAGATAGATGTTCTCACCCAGGATCCCTGCGATCGCGCGTCCCTGCGGATCGTGGGTGAGGCGCCCCTGGACAAACGCGGTTCCGGGCGCCAGGGCGCGCCGCCGCCCGTCGGCCACCGCCCAGGGCAACACCGCCGGCATCTCGAGGGTCGGGGTGACCGGTTGCAAGATGAACCGGCGCGGGCGGGCCGGCAACGCAAATATGTGCAGGTGCAACCCCCCTCCGCGCCGTGGCGGGGAAAGACGGTTTCTCGGTGTGTGGGCGTGAATCGGTATTTCAAGCGCCTGCGCGTACTCCTCGAGGACCGGCTGTGGCAATCCCGACACGGGCCCGTCGCGCTGCTGATCCGTTTCCGTAAGGATTTTCGGGTGCACGGTTCCCCCCTCGGGTGATGAGGTCCTGGCATGATTTCTAACATAGGGCGTGCCACGGGGCCAAGGGAAAAAGCCCGGCCGGCCTACGCCGGACACGGTGCGGTCGAGCCCATCCCGGGTGGCAAGCTCTGGGAATCCGCTTTTCTGGAGAATATTTGTGGCGAGCCTGCCGTCCAAGACGCATGACAGGGGGCGAGTAGTGTCTCCCCCCGGCGGCAGAGGCCATCCGCCGGTGCTAGGAAAATTTCCACAGCGAGAGATCGGAATTGGCAAAAATCTTGCACAAACAGTTCTCCGCCGCACCCAAAGGTGGGCATATCCAGTCGACTCTTGAAGGGGACCATTGAGCCATGGTAGTTACGGATGTCATCACGGTTGTATCCCTGCTATCGATCGGCGGCATTATCGGAGCTGCCGGGTTCCGCCGTCTGTTCCGACTGGATCGGCTGCGCTGGGAGCGGATCCGGCAGACCGCCTGTCGTTGGCACCGGTGGCAGACCGTGGAGGGCGGTGCCTCCCTCGTCTGCGCCCTCTGCGGCAAGAAAAGTCGGCGGATTAATCCCGCCCGCGATCCGGATGCAGATTCGGGCTCGTCGGGGAGCCTCTTGCCCTAGTTCCGCTCTGTATCCTCGACCCTCTCCGCAGGTCCGCCATCGCCCCAGGCCCTGACTTCCGTCATCGTCTCTCCTTCCCTCTGAGCCTCCCCACGGGGGGAGCGCACCCATCTGACGGACTCGGCCCACAATTTCGCTTGACAGCCGATACAATAAAACATTATTTTAGGCCACCACTCATCCTAATCTACAGCGCTAGGGCCATACTGGCCGCTCGTCAACCGTTTCAGAATAAAATGGGATTAGACATTTCCCTTGACAGCCACAAGCTGAATCTGATAGGAGTGGCCAACTACTTACCGCAGGAAAGTCGCCAGTCGGAACAACGCGAAATATCAGCGAATAAAGGGGGTGATTGCGAGCGAATACCCAGGGGTGTGGGAGGGACCGGTATCCTTATTCAGGTGTAAGAAGAGGGGGTGATCCACCCTCTCTTCTTCAAGAAGAGGAGGAGCGCTAAATGATGGAAGAGCGGCTTCCGAACCGTATATTGTTTCCGATCCTGGGAATCCTCATGAATCTCTGCATGGGGAACCTGTATGCCTGGAGCGTCTTCCGGATCCCCTTGCAGAAGGCGTACGGATGGTCGGCTTTTGATGCGACCGTGCCGTTCGCCCTTTCGATCGCGTTCTTCTCGGTTGGGTTGATCTTTGCCGGCCGCTGGCAGGATAAGGTGGGCCCGCGGACCGTGGCGATGGTAGGGGGCGTCTTGGTGGGGGCAGGGTTTATCCTGTCGGGCATCATTGGGAGCACCCTGACGGGCCTCTACATCGCTTTCGGCGTGATTGGCGGCCTCGGCCTCGGCGCCGCCTACGTGACCCCTCTCGCGGTCACCATCAAGTGGTGGCCCGATCGGCGGGGCCTGATGACGGGCTTGGTCGTGATGGGGTTCGGCGCGGGCGCCATCATCGGCGGCATCGGGGGGCCGCTGCTGATCGCGAACGTAGGCGTCCTGACGACGTTCGTGATCTTCGGGATCATCTTCGGCGCCGTCATCACCTTCTGTGGGGCGCTCCTCCGGAACCCGCCCCCTGGGTACAAGCCGGCAGGCTGGTCGCCCCCGGCACCCGCTCCTGGTGTCAAGGTAGTGAAGTACGACTACTCGTTAGGAGAGATGGTGGCAACCCTCCCCTTCTGGCTCCTGTGGGTTGAGTACCTCATCTCCGCAGGGGTGGGGCTCATCATCATCTCCCAGGCATCCCCCATCGGCCAGGAGGTCGCAGGGCTGACGCCGGTCGTCGCGGGAGGGGCATTGACGATGCTGGCCGTCTTTAACGGGTTAGGGCGGCCGGGCTTCGGTGCGATTTCCGACGCGATCGGTCGTAAGAACGCAATGGCCCTGATCTTTGCCATGCACATTGTGTCCCTGCTGTTCATCCTCCCGAACGCGACGACCTTCGCTACGTACGCCTTGGGGGTCTGCGTGGTGGGATTCGCCTTTGGCGGCACCCTGGCCCTCATGCCGGCCTTCACCGCCGACTTCTTCGGGACCAAGAATCTGGGAATCAACTACGGCGGGCTCTTCACCGCCTATGGCGTGGCCGGCGGGGTGCTGAGCCTCTTCGCCATCCAGGTTCGGGTTGCGACGGGCGCCTGGACAAGCGCCTTCTGGTACCTGGTGATCGCGTGCGCTGCGGGGCTCGCCCTGACTTTCATCACCAAAGCGCCGGCCCCCAAGGAAGCCGAGGCGAGGGCGTAAGGACCATTCCGGAAGTCAGTGACAGAACGGTTTCAACAAGAGGCTCACCGCAAGGTGAGCCTCTTGTTGTCTCTCCACTCCTTTGTGCTGGTTACACGACGCGCGAGGAGGGATACACGAACCTCGGGGGGCGGTCGAGCTGTTCGGTGAACCGCAAACGGTGATCTGACGTCGGCGTTTCATGATCGAATACGTCTGGTTGGTACCGGGCTTTCCTCTCCTGGGGGCGCTCGTCAACGGCCTGTTCGGGCGGACCCACATCCGTGATCGGGCCCATTGGGTCGCGGTTCCCGCCGCCGGCCTCTCGTTCCTCGTCGCCCTCTTCGTCTCCATCGAGGTCATTGGCGGCCGCATCCGTGATGCCGACATCTTCCCGTGGATCGTCGCAGGCGCTCTGGAGGTTCCCGTCGGCGTCCTGATCGATCCCCTCTCCGCGGTGATGATCTTCACCGTGACGAGCGTCGGCTTCCTCGTCCATGTATATTCCGCCAAGTACATGCACGGCGACCCGGGCTACCACCGATACTTCACCTACCTCAACCTGTTCCTGTTCGCCATGCTCATCCTGGTCCTGGCCAACAACTACCTCCTCATGTTCGTTGGCTGGGAGGCCGTGGGGGTCTGTTCCTTCCTCTTGATCGGCTTCTGGTATGAGCGGAAGAGCGCCAGCGATGCCGCCAGCAAGGCGTTCATCGTCAACCGGGTCGGGGACGCCGGCTTTCTCTTGGGGCTTTTCCTGATGTGGAGCACCTTGGGGAGCTTCCGGTTTGCCGAGGTCTTTGGCCGCGCCGCGCAGGATCTGGCGGCGGGCTCCGCGATCGCCACGCTGATCACACTGGGGCTCTTCGTGGGCGCCATGGGGAAGAGCGCCCAATTCCCCCTCTCCGTCTGGCTTCCCGATGCCATGGAGGGTCCGACCCCGACGTCCGCCTTGATCCACGCGGCGACCATGGTGACGGCAGGAGTCTATATGGTGGTTCGCTCGAGCCCCCTGTTCAGCCTGGCTCCCGACACCTTGAACGTTGTGGCGGGTGTCGGGGCGGCAACGGCGGTCTTCGCCGCCAGCATCGGGTTCGTCCAGCAAAATATCAAGCAGACGATCGCCTACTCCACCATCACCCAGCTCGGGCTGATGTTCATGGCGGCGGGGCTCGGGGCCTACGCGACCGCCATCTTCCATCTGTTTACCCACGCCTTCTTCAAATCGCTCCTGTTCCTCGGCGCCGGCTCGGTGATCCAGGCGCTGCATGGAGAGCACGACGTGCGGCGGATGGGCGGGCTCGCCCCCCATATGCGACTGACGGCATATGCCTTCCTGGTCGGGGTGTTAGCCACCGCCGGTATCTTTCCCCTGGCCGGCTTTTGGTCCCAGAGCCATATCTTCTTCACGGCCTTCGACGCCGGCCGCTACTTCCTCTGGGTCCTGAGCCTGTTCGCCGCGCTGCTCACCGCCTTCTACATGTTCCGTCTCTATCTGCTGACCTTTCACGGGCGCTACCGCGGAGACGCCCGGACGGTCCATCATCTCCGGAAGGCGCCCGCCAACATCTGGATTCCCCTGGTCATCCTCGCGCTCTTCTCGGTGATTGCGGGATTCGTGGGCGTGACGCCGGAGCCTGGGGCCTTCCAGCGCTTCTTGGGTCAGACGTCCCCCCTGGGGGGGCAGGGCCCCGGCGGCCCTCTGCGGACCCTGACGGTGCTCCTCCCGCTCGGAGTGGCATCGGTCGGGGTAGGATTGGCCTACCTGTCGTACGTCCAGTGGTGGGACGTCCGCACCCGCTGTGCGACGCTCTATGTGATCCTCTACCGTCGGTATTTTGTCGATGAGATCTACTCGGCCATCTTCCTGAACGGGCTCCGCCGGTTCTGCCATCGCCTCGCGGCGCTGGACGGCAGGGTGATCGACACGGCGGTCAACCGCGTCGCGGGCCTCGTCGTGGCGACGGGGCGCGCCTCCTCCCGGATCGACGAGACGGTGATCAATGCGGCGGTGGACAAGAGCGCCGATTTCACCCTGCGCTGGAGCGCGCGCACTTCGCGGTTCGATCGACGAGTGATCGATGGGACGGTTGATAAGGTCGCCGAGTGGAGCCTCGGCCTCGGCCACGTCTCTTCGCGGGTCGACCAAGGGCTGATCGATGGGGCAGTGAACAGGATCGCGGACATCATTCAGCGGTGCAGCGCGACATGGCGGTATCTGCAGACCGGGGTGATGCAGAATTACATCCTGGCCATGGCCGTGGGGATTCTGCTGGTGGCGGTTGCGTATGTTCTCCACTCGTTCATCTCCTTCGCTGGTGAGTCGGTACCATGAGCAGCGACAGGGACCAGAGCGACACCCGCCTCGAGGCTGAATCGGTCGATCGGGGGGACCGGGTGGGAGATGAGAAAGCCGTCGGACGGCGTCCGCGGCTGCGGTGGCTGGATCTGCTCCGGACCCCGGTGGCGGATGGGGAACAGGAGCGCCTCCGGGTCCACGTGGCCCAGGCCGCGAGGATCCTGCCCCCCAAAGGGCCGCTACACGGCTTCGTCGCCCAGAATCCCTTGCAGGGCCTGGAACACCTCCCCTTTGACCGGGCGGTCCTCGAAGCGGGACGCCTGCTGAAGGGACAGGGCTACCTCTCCAACGAGGGATTTCTCCGGATCGCTGCCAGCGGGCGGATCACCCGGCAAGATCTCGAGCGGGCGCTGGCGATCGTGGTCCCGGGCCTCGCGGGTCGTCATGGGGTGCAGGTGGAGGGTCGGCGTGTGGCGGCACGCGACGTCTTCCTCGCCCACCTGATGTACGGCATCGACCCTCTGCCCCATCGGTCCCTCCGGTGGACGGTCTGTCAAGCGAAGGCGACGAAACGCTTCCGGACGGACCTGCCGCCCGAGACGCGGGCCGCGCTGCTTCGGCGCGCCGCGACCGATCTGCAGGCGGACCTCGCCCGGCTCGGCGAGGAGTGGACAGTGGCGCAATGGCTGGAGGTCCGCACGGGCCTCGATCTGGTCCCAGAGATCCGCCGGCGAATCGTCAATGCGCTCAGGATGCCCGTCGAGGCAGGAGTCGCCTCTTCCCGAAGCCGGAATGATCGCGCGCCCTTCTGGCAGACCTGGCGGGCCGCCCGGGCCACCCTCACGCGGCGGATCTCCCGCACCCCCCGCGAACACAGCGACCGCTGTCTCGAGGACCTCGGAGTGCCTCGCCCCCGGCGGGATGGGTATCTGCGGCGGGTCGATCGGTCCTACGCTCCCCTGCGCGAGGCGGCTGGGGATCCGCCGGTCAGTCGCGAGGAATTCGCGGCGGTATGGCTCCACGAAGAACGAGAGGTGCTGGGCACCCTGGTCCCACGCTCCCTCGGGACCCGGGGCACGCTGCCCGCCATTGCGCGCCACTTCGAGGGGAACCTCGAAGCCTATGCGGTCACGGCGCTGTGGGCCGCGGCCCTGGCAAAGCTCGGACTCGCGGATCCCGTCTCCTTCGGGGACCGGGAGGCGCGGGCGGCCGAGACCGCGCTGCATCGCGCCCTCGCGGTCGCTCGGGGTGGCGTCGAGGGGCCCGACCTCCGCGCCCCCCTCCCGCCCGAGGCCCACGAGGCGCTCGAAGGCGATCTCGGCGAGATTGGTCATGCGTGGAGCCTGGGCGATTTTTGTCAGTGGCTCTCCGGCGCCGGCGTGACCGCGAAGGTCAACGACCAGATGATCCGATGGTGTGCCGCCTTCCTCGACGAGGGTTTGGCCGGCTGGCCGATGCCTCACCGCGAGCACGGGTTTTATGACGCGTGGCGCCGCATCGCCTCCAACGATCTGACCGGCTGGTTCCTGGGCATCCGCCGGTGGCGCCGGAGAGTGCGGCGGCTTCCGCCGGACGCCGGAGACGTCGTCATCCAATGCCTCCGCAGCATGGGGATCCCGGAGGACCACTGGACCGGATATCTCACGCTCCACCTGGCCGCGCTCCCCGGCTGGGCCGGCCTGGTCAGGTGGCGCGAAGGCCATCCGGATTACGCGCCGCAGGCGGAGCATCCGATCGATTTGACCCAGTACCTGGCCGTCCGCCTCTTCTACGAGATGGAGCTCGTCTCGGCTCTGTGTCGCAGGCTGTGGGGCGTGGAGGGAACGGTTTCCGCGCTGCGGGCCTACTTCCGGGCCAACCCAGGCGAGCATTTCGTGCGACGGCGCATCGCCGCCGGGGATCTCCCGGACCCGTTGGCGGGCGCGGTCGTGCGGAAGGAAGAGGGCGCAGTCGCCTTGAACTGGGATGCCCTTGACTCTCCCGGCGACGCCGAGATCCGGAAGGTCTCGGGCTTGAGTCGAAGGGAGCAATGGGACCGATTCGCGGAGGTGCTGGCCGCCTACCGCCGGGCCACCGAGGAAGAGCTGCATCACGTGGAGGAGGTCTGCCACGACGGCTGGCGGCTGTTCAATCTCGGTCAGGTCCTGGGCCTGTCGGCCGACGAGATCCGGACGCTCTCGGCGGGCGACGCGAAGGGCCTCGTCGAGCTGCTGGACGATCTTCCCTCGTCCGCCCACGGACCCGTCTGGCTTGAGGCCTACGAGATCCACTACCGGGACCGGCTCCTCATACAGCTCAGCAGGACTCGCCGGGACCCGCACCAGACCGGAACGCATCCGATGGCCCAAGTCATTTTTTGTCTCGATATGCGCGAAGAGGGTATCCGGCGGCATCTGGAGGCCGAGGGCGACGCGTACGAGACCCTGGGCACCGCCGGCTTCTTCAGCATGCCGATCGTCTACCGCCCCCGCGCGGGGGGGACGGGGATCGAGTCGTGTCCCATCGTGATCAAGCCCCGGCATACGGTAGCCGAGGAGGTCCGCCCCGGCCAGGAGATCCGCGAGGCTCACCGCGAGCATCGGACGAAGTGGGAGGACGCCCTGCATGCTATCTATCACCGCCTCGAGACCAACTTCGTCACGGCCTACCCGCTGATCGATGTCCTGGGCGTCCCCTTTGGCGCGGCCGTGGCCGGAAAGACACTGCTCCCGCACCGGTGGCGGACAGCGACCGAGGCCGCCGGCGGGCGGCTCGTCCCGTTCGTCGGAAGCGCACTTCGGATCGCGAGGCCGACGGAGGCTGAGGGGCAGGAGATGCTTGCCGCCCAGGAGCGCGCTATGATCCTCGAGGCCGTGCGCCGGCGGGGCGGAGGCACGTTGCCGGATGGGTTCCCGTCTGAGGCGGTCGAGGAGCTGCGCCTGGCGGCCCTGGCGGGGGACGGGCAGAGCCTGGCCGCGCGCCTCCTCGGTCTTTCCCCCCCACAAGAGCTGGCCCTGATCGACGAGCTACGGCGGAGCGGACTGGACGGCCGCCACCGCGCGTCTCGGCTGGTGGAGCTCCTCAGCATCGGGTTCTCGCCCGAGGAACAGGCGGATCTGGTGGAGGGTCAGCTCCGGATGATCGGCCTGACGGAGAGCTTCGCGCGCCTGGTGGCGTTCTGCGGGCACGGCGCGACCACGGAGAACAATCCTTTCGCCACCGCCTATCACTGTGGGGCCTGCGGGGGCAATCGCGGGGGGCCGAACGCCCGGACAATCGCCGCGATGGCCAACAGCCCGACGGTGCGGGTGCTGCTGGAGGGGCACGGGATCAGCATCCCGGCCGACACGCATTTTCTCGGGGCGGAACACGACACCGCCGCGGACCGTATCGCCTATTTCGACACCGAGGATATCCCCGCCACCCACCGCGAGGAATTCGGACGGCTCCAGCAGGCCCTCCAGCGGGCGTGCGGGCGGCATGCCCAGGAGCGATGCCGCCGCCTCCCGATGGCGCCGGCGCGCCCGACCCCGGAGGAGGCCCTCCGCCATGTCGAGACGCGATCCGTCGATTGGGCCCAGGTCTATCCCGAATGGGGGCATGCCACGTGCGCGGCGATGGTGATCGGCCGTAGGTCGTTGACCCGCGGGGTCTTCCTGGATCGCCGCGTCTACCTCCAGTCCTATGACCCCGACCAGGATGCCGATGGGGCCGTCCTCGAAGAGATCATGGCCGCGTTCATCCCCGTGGTCAGGGGGATCACATTGGATTACTACTTTTCGTTCGTGGACAGCGGGATCAACGGCGTGTTTGGCTCCGGAACGAAAGCCCTCCACAATGTCGTGGGCCTTGTCGGGGTGATGCAGGGCGCCGGGAGCGATCTGAAACCGGGGCTGCCGGCACAGGGGGTGGCGCCCTTGCACGAGCCGATGCGCGCCCAGATTATCGTCGATGCGGACCCGGCGAGGGTGGCATCCATCGTGGCGCGCCATAGGGTTCTTGAGAATGTCTTCAAGAACCAGTGGGCCCATCTGATCGCCTGGCATCCGACGACCGGAGAGTTCATGCGCTATCGGGCGGACGGGACGTGGGAGACGCTTCAGTCGGGGGAAGGGCTTGAGGGGCTCTCGACACAGAAGGGCTGAGGCGCCCGTTTTCCGGTCGGAGATCGCGGTTACACGAAGGGTCTGCGCAGGTCGCTCGGGAATGGCCCCCGTTCCTTGAGATGCTGCTCCAGCCTCTTTGCGTACCGCGTCACCTCCTCGTACAGCCGGGCGTTTTCGATGGCGATGGCGGCCTGCGCCGCGAAGGTCTTCAAGAGGTGCACGGTTTCCGTGGGGATCGGCCGCTGGCTGTGCTTGTTGTCGGCACCCAAGACGCCGATCGCCGTCCCCCGGACGATCAGGGGGACGATGACGAAGCACCGCGAACGAAAAGCCCTGATCTCCGAAGAGGGAGGGGCGAGGCGCAACGCGGTGGGCACTGGCCCAAACCCCTCCCACACGATGTCGATCCGCTCCAGAAAGGCCTTCGCGAGCCCTCCGCCTTCCGGGCCGATCGGGACGGAGATCTGCTCGAGCGGGTCCTCGACGCCCAGGCTGGCCACGGCGCTGAGACGCGTCCCCTGGGAATCGGCGAGGAGGATGTTCATCCGGTCGAAGCCGAGGACCGTCTGCGCCCCCTTCAGGATCAGGTCGAGCCGCGCGCTAAACGTCAGAGGCTCCTGCATCGCCACGCCGAGACCGTAGAGCTCTCCCAGTCTTCGCTTGGAATCGGCGAGGACAGAGTAGAGCTGGGCGTTCTCGATGGCGATGGCGGCCTCGACGGCGAGGAGGCGGAGGAAGTCCTGATCCTCCTCCGTGAAGCGC
>Ga0209751_10007293_pt1 | contig 10158 bp, 9 predicted proteins | sample RifCSP13_1_FD_184019 | JGI IMG/M metagenome (GOLD analysis project Ga0209751, IMG submission 184019) | Soil microbial communities from Rifle, Colorado - Rifle CSP2_sed 13_1 (SPAdes) (version 2) | ecosystem: Environmental > Terrestrial > Deep subsurface > Rock core/Sediment | place: Rifle...
GAAAGCGCAGGAGGCGAGCTCCCGATGCCCCGTTGGGGACGGATCGCGACAGTATCCAACCGCCGCACTGCGGCGCAAAGGCCTTTAACGCGTCGAGCATCACGCGCCCCATGAGGCTGACCGAGGGGGCTCCCTCACGTCGCGCTCCGCCGTCGCGAGGATCGTCCGGACGACAGCAACACGAACGCACGGGCTGGCGGGTCTGGGCTCTCGTCGCGTTGCTCGGGGCCATCGCCCTCCTCCCCGCGTTCTCTCCTTCGTCGACGGTGGACGTCTCCCTGGCCTCGCCGATGGCCGACACCCCTGTCGTGGACGCCGACCATCCCTGGCTCTTCCCGGCTTCTCCAGGCATGCTGGCTGGCCTCCCTTGGCTGCGGACCCGCGGGGACTCCCCGGGCCCTGCACCGGACGCCGATGGGGACTTCGTCCTGTTCTCCTCGGTCAATCTGACCTCCTCCCCGACGGAGACCGGCTGGCCGCCGGAACCCTCCGTGGCCGTACATGGCGACACGATCTTCTACACCTCCAACCACATCGTAGTGCGCTCCACGGACGGCGGGAACAGCTGGGACTCCATCGACCCCAGGTCAGACATGTCGGACTACTGCTGCGACCAGGACGTCCTCTACGAACCCTCGCGCGACCTCTTCGTCTGGTACCGCCAAGGACTCATGGACGCGGCGACTGGGAAGGGGATCTTCCGACTCGGCGCCTCGCACGATGCCACGAACTGGTGTTTCTACAACATGGCCCCCGAAGACGTGGACGCGAGCCTGAGCGGCTACTGGTGGGACTATCCCCAGATTGCCTTCAGCTCGAACTTCCTGTATGTCACGACGAACTTCTTCAAGGGAGAGCAGAGCGCGGGCATGGGTCAAATCGTGATCCGGTTGTCCCTGGACAGCCTGAGCGCCTGCGGTGCGGTTTCCATCAGCTCCTACTTCCTGGAGCGTGCGTCCCTCGACGGGTTCCACTTCACTTATGCGTTCTCCCAGGGGGCGACGGATACCATGTACTGGGCGACGCACACGACGACGAGCCTCGAGACGATTTACCGGTGGCCGGAAAGCGCCTCCGCCCCGACCGCCGTCGACGTGAGGATCCCGGAGTGGAAGCCCGCCGCGCGGGACCAGGTCTGCCCCAGCCCAGACGGCGGGGACTTCTGCGTCTTTTCCGACAGTCGGATGCTCGCGGGCTGGGTAGCCAACGGTGTCATCGGCTTCCTGTGGAACGCGGGAAGGGACAGTACTCATGCCTACCCCTACATCAACGGGGCCGTCTATGACGCCGAGACGCTGGCCTACCGGGGAAGTGCTGAAGTCTCCTTCACGGATGCCGCTGTCCTCTATCCCAGCGTCTACCCGAACGCGCGGGGGCACTTGGCGATCGTCTTCGCCTTCGGAGGCGGCCAATACTATCCAGGGGTCGCTTTGGGCCTCGCGGACGACTTCACGCCACAGGACGTGGCCTGGCAGCTGGGTCTCCTCGAGAGGGGGACCAACGCCCCCGGCCCGGACATTGAGAACCGCTGGGGAGACTACCTGAGGGTGCGGCCGAACTACCCGTCCTCCACGTCCTGGGTCGCGACGGGTTTCTATCTGAAGGATGGTGCTTTGCCTAGCAACAACGTCCATCGGTTCTTCGTCTTCGGGCGGGCCCGAGACGCTCCCGGCGTCCCGAGCACCCCCGGCCCCCCGATCTCCCTCGCTGCAAGCCCCGCCGACGGGGCGGTGACGCTGACGTGGTCCGGCCCGACGTTCCAGGGCGGCTCGACCGTGACCGGCTACAAGATCTACCGGGGGACGACCTCGACGACGAAGGCCCTCGTCGCCACGACCGGCCCCGTTCTCTCCTACGCAGACGCCGGCCTCACGAACGGCCAGCGGTACTACTATTCCGTGACCGCCGTGAACGCCCAGGGCGAGGGACCTCCCTCCGCCGAGGCGAATGCAGCTCCCCCCGGGGGCGGTCAGGACCGGGACGAGGACGGAATCCCGGACGCGACGGACAACTGCCCCTTCGTCTCGAACCCCGCACAGGAGAACGCGGACGGCGATGCGCTGGGAGATGCGTGCGACACACCGGGAGGCGCCATCTCCGGGGGTGCCGACCCGCGCAAGCTCTCCCCGACCGCGGCCTCCACGCAAATCACGGTGACCAGCAACTCCGTGGTGGCTTCCATCTCCCCCGCCGGCGACACCATCACGATCGACTGGCAGGTGGCCGGAACGACCACCGGCCCCGTGGACCACATGGAGGTCCTGCTGTACTTCGACTTCGAGAACGGGACGTCCGAGTACATCGGTCAGCTCCCGGAAACCCAGGACATCACTCTGCAGAACATCTCCACGGGGTTCCACGGCACATCCGCCGGAGGTTCCCGGGCCACCTGGCATCACCACCTCTATGCCGCCGACATCGCCGTAGGGGAGGAGGACTCTTCCTCGGGCGGGTCGGCGCTGGTCCGTATCGCAGCCTGCTACCTCGCTTACGCCAACCTCGGTGGGACCCTGTGGAACTATGCATGCGTTTCCGTGCTGGGGGAGGGGGCGGGCGAGACCGGGACGGGGGACGTCACCCGGGGTGCCGGCATCGCGCAGGGCGACCTGCTCCCGTACATCCTCCTCCTCGTCGTCACCCTCGTCGTCGCCGCGGTGATTACCGCGGCGCTCCTCCTCCGTCGGCGGAAGCGGAGGCGCCTTGCCATGCCGCTCCCCCAGCAGGCACCGACGCAGCCGGTGTACTACGGGGCTCAGCCCGGGCAGCCGCAGATTGGCTACGCACCGACGGCCCCAGCGCAGGCCCAGGCCCCCTTCATGGCGCCGTCCCCGGTGGGCCCCTCGGCCCCGGGGGCGAGCCCGGGAGACGAGATCCGGCGCCGCCTGGAGAAGCTGAAGCAGCTCCGGGACGACGGCCTGCTCACCGAGAGCGAGTACGAGGCGAAACGCAAGGAACTGATCGACCGCCTCTGACCCGGGAGCCTCAGCTCCCGATGTACCGCGCGTACACGGAGCGCGCCACGGCGGGGTCCTCCGTCCCTTTGATCACCGCGCGCCCGTCCACGAACAGGGTGATGGTGTAGCGGTCGATTTCGGCAATCAGGATGCCGTCGGCACCGCGCAAGCGCGCGACCTTCCCCAGCTTCCCCGCCACGGCCTCCAGGGAGATCGCCTCCGAGCGCACCGGGTCCACGGACATCGCGTTCCGCCCGCACAGCCCCACGATGACCTCGGCCCCCCTCCGCTCCAGGAACTCGTACCGGCCCAGCCCGCACGCGGGACAGTCGGCGCGCCGCGCGAGCTTGAGGCGCTGAAGCTCCTGCGTCCAAGCTTCATAGAGGAGGAGCCGCCCGCTCGCGGGCTCCCCGAGGAGGAGGCGCAGGGCCTCCGTCGCCTGCATCGAGGCCACCGCGGAGGACGCCGCGTTGAGGATCCCCGCGGTGTCGCAGGTCTCCAGCGTCCCCGGCGGCGGGACGTCGTGCACCAAGCAACGGAAGCAGGCCGTCCGTCCGGGCACGATGGCCAAGACCATCCCGCGGGTCGCGACGGCCCCGGCGTACACCCACGGCACGCGCGCCTTGAGGCTCACGTCGTTCAGGAGGAGGCGCGTCTCCATGTTGTCCGTCCCGTCGAGCACGAGACCCGCGCCCGCGAGGAGGTCCTCCGCGTTCGCGGGGTTCACGTCCTTGGCCAGAGCCTCGACAGCGACCTCGGAGTTCACTGCGGCGAGCCGCTCGCGGGCGACCACGGCCTTCGGGCGATCCACGTCCGCCTCGGTGAACAGGGCCTGCCGCTGGAGGTTCGAGATCTCGACGACGTCGCGGTCGATCAGGCGCAGGTGCCCCACGCCCGCGCGCCCGAGGAGGGCCGCCGTCACGGAGCCGATGGCCCCGAGGCCGACCACGGTGACCCGCGACCGCCGGAGCGCCTCCTGGCCCGCCTTCCCGATCTGGGGGAGGATCTCCTGGCGGGAGTACCGCGACACGGCGCACGGATGGAGCGCCCGCCTTATGGCCTTTGGCCGAACCTTGAAATCCCGCCCCGTCCTTCCGGCCCGGCCCATGAGGGAGGAGTCCCGGGTGCAGGTCACGGTCCCCTACGCGCTCCGCGCGTACACGGGGGGCGAGGACACCGTGGAGCTGCACGCGGCGACCCTCGCGCAGGTGGTGGCGGCGCTCGAGTCCCGCTTCCCGGGCCTCGGGTACCGCCTCCTCGACGACCAGGGCCGGATGCGGCGGTACGTCCTTGTCCTCGTGAACGACGACCCCGTCGCCCACCTCGACCCCGCGTCGGTGACCCTGCGCGATGGCGACACGGTGCACTTCCTCCCCTCGACGGCAGGTGGCTGAACATGGCAGAAATTCGAAAGGGCGACACAGTCGTGACGGTGGGCACGCGGAAGGGGGTGTTCCTCTTCTCCTCGCGGGACCGCAGGCGCTGGGCGTCGCGCGGCCCGTACTTCGCCGGGGACACGGTGCGCCACGCGTTCCTCGATCCACGCGACGGGAAGACGATCTACGCGGGCGTCACGAGCGAGCACTGGGGGCCGATCGTCTCGCGCACGACGAACTTCGGCGGGAAGTGGGTGCGGGGCAAGGAGGGGCCGCGGTTCTCCAAGGAGTCCGGGCTCTCGGTCACGCGGATCTGGCAGGTCCAATCGGGCGAGGCCGACGACCTCTATGTCGGCGTCGAGCCCGCCGGCCTCTTCCGGAGCACCGACGGCGGGGACACCTGGGCCTCCGTCGACGCCCTGAACGCGTATCCGGGCCGGGAGAAGTGGGACCCCGGGGGCGGCGGGCTCTGCCTGCACACGATCCTCCCCTATCCCGGCGACACGCGGCGGATGTTGGTGGGGATCTCCGCGGCGGGCATCTTCGCGACGAACGACAGCGGGCGCTCCTGGCGCATGTACGACGCGGGCATCCGGTACTACGGCCAGAAGAAGGTCTACCAAACGGAGGACCTGGGCACGTGCGTGCACAAGATGGCGCGAGACGCCAAGCACCCCGCCATCGTCTACCAGCAGAACCACGCGGGGATGCACCGCCGGAGGCGCGGCGACGCCCGGTGGACGATCATCGAGAAGGGCTTGCCGATTGCGAAGAGCACGTCAGGCACGTTCGGCTTCCCGCTCGTCGCGCACCCCCACGACGCGGGCACGGCGTACGCGGTGCCCCTCGAGGGCGACTACAACCGCGTCGTCCCCAGGGGCGCGATGGCGGTGTACCGCACGACGGACGGCGGGAAGCGGTGGGAGCGCTTGGCGAAAGGCTTGCCGCAGAAGGATGCGTGGTACACGATCCTCCGCGACGGGATGCGCACGGACACGAACGATCCCGCGGGCGTGTACGTGGGGACAACCACGGGCCAGGTCTTCTTCAGCCGGACCGACGGGGACTCGTGGGGCCTCCTCGCGGAGAACCTGCCCCAGGTCCAGAGCGTTGAGGCCGGCGTGGTGGCCGGGCGCTGAGCCCCGCAGAACTCCCAGGCTTGATCACTTCACCGCGGTGACGAAGTACCCGCGTCGGGCGTTCCGCGTCGCGATCTCCCGGAAGCCGCTCCCTCCCAACCGTTCCTGAAGCGACGCGGGGTCGTGCATCGCGTGGCGGTGGACCCCGCCCACCACGACGCGGAGGTACCGCCCGAAGCCGTGACCCGGATGGAGCTCCTGGATCACGAGGCGACCCCCCGGCTTGAGGACGCGGTGGATCTCCCGCAGCGCGCGGCCTTGGTCTTCCATGTGGTGGAAGGAGAAGAGGGCGCTGACGCGGTCGAAGGAGGCGTCCGGGAACGGGAGGGACTCCGCCGTGACTTCGTGGAAGCGAACCTCGGGGTGGCGGCGCTTTCCCCACGCCGCTTTCTTCTCGTTCGGCTCGACGAGGACGATCTCGCGGCATCCCTTCGAGAACTCCGCGGTGAGCCCGCCGGTCCCCCCGCCGACGTCGAGGAGCGCGGCGCCCGGCCCGAGGGCGAGGAGCTCCCGCAGGACAGGCAGGTCCTCGCGGAAACCTCGAAGCCGCAGGAACTCCTTGGGGCCGAAGAGGATCGACATCATCTCCTACCCGAAGCAGTAGGAAAGCCGTAACCGCGAGCGCACCGATTTCACCGCTGCGGTGACATCGTCCCCTTTCGCCGCGCGCGCGGTCAATCCCGCGATCTCGCGCATGTCCTCCGCCCCCGCCCCCATCCTTGTGACCTCCTGGGAGCCGAGGCGGGCCACGGCGTCGACGATGAGGTTGTTCCGCCCGCACCGCACGGAGAACTCGTTCGGAGTGAGCCCCCACCCCTCCCTGAGGCGGACCTCGTCGAGGTGGATCTGATGCGACCGCGTGTACCCCAAGTCACGGTACTTCACCGGGAAGCCCTCCTCGTCCAAGGCCCTCGCCAACGTGCGCGCGTTCTCGACGACCGCCTTCGCGTAGGCGGCGCCGAAATGTTTCATCTCGAGGAGCGCCTGGGCGACTCCCGCGATGCGGTTCCAGTGCGCGTTGTCCATGACCCGCCACGTCAGGTTGTCCTTGAAGCGCTCGAACACATCGTCGCGGTTCGTGAGGAAGAGGCCACCCTGGGGGCCCGGCATCGACTTGTGCGTGCTCCCGACGAGGATGTCCGCACCCTCCTCGAGCGGCCGCTGGAACTCCCCGCCCGCGATCAGCCCGAGGACGTGCGAGCCATCGTAGGCAAGGAGCGCCCCGGCGGTATTGCACGGTCCCCGGAGGTGCCGCAGGTTGAACGGGAACAGGAGGAACGAGGAGCCGAGGAGGACGAGGCGCGGACGGGACTCGATGATCCGCATCGCCGCCCTCTCGTAGTCCAGGTTCCACCGCGCCTCGTCGAAGGGAAGGAAGTCCACCTGGAGATGGAGGTCGAGCATCGCGGGGAGGTACTGCGGCATGTAGCCGTCGTACCCGCCATGCTTCGCGTCGATGACCAGGACCTTGTCGCCCTTCCGGCACGCGCTGAGGAGGAGGAGCATCCCCGCCAGGTGGCCGGACAGCGGCTTCAGGGAGGCGTGCTTGGCGGTGAAAAGCGCTCGCGCCAGCCCCTCTCCGATGTCCTCAACCTCGTCGAGGTACCTCGTCCCCCCGTAGGCGTTCTCCACGTAGGCGCCGTGGATCTCCCCCTTCCAAGGCAGCGTGTAGCGGTGGCCGAGGTCGGAGGCGAGAAGCCGCCGCACCTGGGGGCTCGTCACGTTCTCGCTGGGCTGGAGGTTCAGGCACTCCTCGAGGCGCCAGCGGTCGTGGGCCTCCGCGAGGGCGAGGAGGTCGTCCACGGGCGCGGGAACGCGGGCATCGGGATAAGGGTTCGCGGGGCGCCGCTGGGACGGACGTCCGTGGAGGCGGCCGCATCAGTTGTAGAGGTTGAAATCCTCGCGGTGCGGGACGCCCTCGGGCTCTTCCTCGTTCTCCTCGAAAACCGCGTTGAAGAGCGCGTTCACGACTTCCCGCAACTGCTGGATCTCCGTGCGGAGGCGCTGGACCTCCGCGAGGAGCTCCTTGTTGGTCTGCCCCATGCGACCAGGTAGAAAGCTCATCCCCTCCGGGGTTCTTATCCCTTTGGGTAGCGCCCTCATCGCCCGCGGAAGTCGCGTCGCCCGCCGCCGCGTCCGCGCCCGCCGCGGCCGCTGAAGCGCCCGCCGCCACCCCTACCGCCGCCCCTACCGCCGCCGCGACCCCGCTCGTCGCGGTCCCGGCCCCCGCGCTCCCGGTCCCGGTCGCCATACTCCCGGCGCGGCCGGAACTCCCCCTCGTCCCGGCGCTCCCGGACCGGCGGCGCCTGGACCTCGAGGACGCCCGAGAGGTTGAGGTCCCCGTAGTCCACCGCGAGCTTGCGGCGCTCGACGCGCTCGCAGCGCGGGCACTTCAGCTCGTTCTCGCTCTTCTTGGCCAGGACGGCGCGGCAGTTCCCGCAGAGGGCGCGCACGACGCCCAGGTTGCGGTCGACCGTGGAGATTTGCACGGAGGGGAAGACCTGGTCCACGCGCGCACGGACGACGTCCCCCAGGGACATCTCGCCGTGGATGTCATCCACGTAGCCCGAGGCGATCTTCGAGACGTGGAGGGACCCCTCGATGTCGCCGGCCATGTCGCGCGTCCGCCCGTGGATGGCGACGACCTGCGCGGTCGCCATCGCCGCGCGGATGTCGTTCACGGTGGCGTACACGACATCACCCTCCTTGAGCTCCGCCGGGGGGTTGAACGGCCGGACGCGGACGACCTTGTTCGTGTCGTCCATTTCCAGGACCCCGACCCAGCCCGCGTACACCTTGCCCTCCGTCTCGAACGTCCCCTCGCCAGACTCGTACTCCTCGACCGTGGCGACCTGTTCGCCCGGGAGGACCAGTTTGAGTTCTGCCATGCTCTCCTCCGGGCGAACCGGGGGGTGGTCTTAAGCGTTTCCGGTTCTCCCGCCGCCTCCCGTGCCCATTTCCGTCCACCCGAGAGCCGCCCGTTCGAAAAGTGTGGGAAAACGCCTTTATCGCCGCACCGAGGTGGTTCGCCGACTTCACCGAGGAACCGGGGGAGGAGACATGGAGGGCAACGGACGGGGTTGGAGAGCGTCGCTGACGAGGTTCCTGGCGCGGGGAGCCGAGGAGGAGCCGTACCGGCCGCCGGAGAAGCGGACCTGGGCCGAGAAGGTGACTGATGACGCGAACGCCTGGCTCGGGGCGCGGCGCCTGGAGGCCGAGGGCGACCTCGGGGGAGCCGCCGCGGCGTACGCGCGCGATGCGGCACTCTGGTCCAAGAGGAGGCACGACGCCCGTGCCGCGCTCAGCCTCGCCTGCCAGGCGCGGTGCCTCGCTGCCCTGAGGAACGACGGGGTCGAGGCCTACGGTCGCGCGGGGGACCTCTACGTGACCGCCGCGCGGGGCGCCCTGCGGACGGATCCGCACACCTCCCTCCAGCTCTTCCTCCGCGCCCGGGAGTGCTACAGCCTGGCGGGGGACGGGGCGAAGGCCTCGGAGGCCGGCGCTCTCGCAGTGTCCCTCCGCGGGGCCCTCGAGCCTCCCCGGGCCCGGTAGGCCATCGCGATGCGCGTCCTCTTCCTCGTCTCCGGGGTCTACCCGCACTACATGGGCGGTGTGTCCACTTGGGCTGATCAGCTCGTGACCGGCCTCTCGGAGCACGAGTTCCACGTCGTGAGCGTCGTGAGCAACCCCCACGTGGAGCTGCGGTACCCGCTCCCGCCGAACGTGAAGGAGCTGATCACGGTACCCCTCTGGGGCTCGGAGCGCCCGGAGGAGTACCAGTCGTCCCACCCCCTCTCCACGTTCCTCAAGGGCCTCCGCACGGGGACGCGGGACCTGGAGCGCGGGTTCCTCCCGCACTTCGAGACGTTCTTCCGCCATGTGCGGTCCGCCGCGCCGCGGCCGGAGGCCCTCGGGGACGCCCTGTACGGGATGCACCGGTTCCTCCTGGACCACGACTTTCACGACACCCTGCGGTCGAGATCGCTCTGGGAGGAGTACAAGGCGCTTCTGCGCGAGGACGTCCTCCTCTCCACGCTGGACCTTTACCAGGCCATCAACGTCCTCAGGAGCCTCGGCCGGTACCTCCGTGTCCTCACGGTCCGACCGCCGAAGACCGACCTCGCCCACTCCGCCATCGCGTCCGTAGCGGGGATCATCGGCCTCATGGCCCGCTTCGAGCACGGCACCCCGAACCTGCTCACGGAGCACGGGATCTACATCCGCGAGCGCCTGCTCGACCTGATCAACCAGCCCCTCGACTTCCCCGCGAAGATCTTCTGGGAGAACTTCCACGCGTCCCTGGCGAAGCTGAACTACCACTACGCGGAGCGGATCTTCCCCGTCTGCTCGTTCAACTCGCGGTGGGAGTCCCAGTTCGGCGTGCCCCTGGACAAGGTCCGCGTCGTCTACAACGGCGTCGACGGGGGGCGGTTCCGGCCCATGGAGGTCCCACGACCCCGGGACCCGACCGTGGTCGCGGTGATCCGCCTCGACCGGCTGAAGGACGCGCTGAACCTGATCCAGGCCATGGCCACCGTCCGCGAGGCGCGCCCCGAGGCGCGGTGCCTCGTGTACGGCCCGGCCCCGGACGCGGACTACGCGCGCCTGTGCGTGGAGGAGCGGAGGCGGCTGGGCCTGGAGGAAAGCGTCGAGTTCATGGGCTTCACCCGCGAACCGGAGAGGGCGTAC
>Ga0209751_10007295_pt1 | contig 10156 bp, 21 predicted proteins | sample RifCSP13_1_FD_184019 | JGI IMG/M metagenome (GOLD analysis project Ga0209751, IMG submission 184019) | Soil microbial communities from Rifle, Colorado - Rifle CSP2_sed 13_1 (SPAdes) (version 2) | ecosystem: Environmental > Terrestrial > Deep subsurface > Rock core/Sediment | place: Rifle...
CCTACAAGTTCAGCCCGCCGTCGTCAACCTTTTTCTCCGTAAATCTTCTATGTCGGATAAGAGGGAAATCGTGTAAACTCGACCTCAGTTTCGACCAGTGTTCACGCGGCTCTAACCCCACTCAGTACCCCACGCCGGCTGTGCTAAATTCTCCGTTCCACCCCTACGTGGAAAGGAGAACGTATGTCTGACGTGCCGGCCCTGCGTTTCCCCCCGCTCGATCCGCTCTCGCTCACCGCGCGGCCGCTCAAAAACGGCCGGATCGCCCTGACCTACACGGGCGAGATCCGGTTGATTGTACCCCTGCTGAATCTGCTGGAGCAAGCCATTGCCGAGATCCGGCCGGCCGCCTACAAAGCGAAGATCCGCTGGCGCGCCGATCGGGCGATCGCCCAGGATCGCCGGCACGCGCGGGAGCTGCGCCGCGCGATCGAGCGGACCTACGCGCTCTATCGTGGCGCCGGCCTCGGGCACCGCTCGGCGATCTATGCCCTGATGGTGAGCTCGCAGTTTGCCGACTTGCAGTGGACATACGGGCATTTTGCCCGAGTTCTTCCCCCGGCCGTACAGCCGGCCAGGAAAAAACGAACACAACGGGCTCAGGTGACGCAATCGGGGATCGGTCCGGACCCTGGGTCAGGGATCATCTCGATCGCGGCAAGAACCGGCACGGCCGGAGGAAGGTGAGGGGATGAAAGCACGAAGAGGGCATCGAATCCGCCGGCGCACCGTGTTTGTCGCGCGACGCCTGACGCGCAGGCAAGCGATCGACCAGGCCCGCAGGAAATCACCGGGAGATTTTCGCTCGGCCAAGTATTACCCCGGATCCGGCATGGTGGTCTTGCTCTGAGCATGCAGGCGCGCTGTCTGAAATGCCGCTTCTGCGCCTGGTCGTGTCCGGCTTGGTACACGAACAAAGACGGGCATCATTCCGGCTACCAGCGGATCCTCTCGCACATCGAATGTGCCCATCCTGAAGAATTCGATCGCCTGGTCCTGCAAGCCGTCGATGATCTGGAGGTGGCGCGATGAGTGCGGCATCGCTCTTGCGACTTCACCCTTCACCGCCTCCGAGTCTGCGTCTGAGCCGTGGGGACGGCGAAGACGCGCTGAGATGTGCGATACCCACCCCTTTTTCCGGCTCTGAGATGTGCGATATCCACACCATTCACACCCTCTTCTTCTGGTCTGATCTTGTTCTAAGTCTAAGAGCCGAAGGCCCGCCCGATGATGGCTCACGGTGAGCCATCACGAGAGAAATCATGCACAGGCAAAGCACATCAATGACCTTTGGCTCTACTTGCAAGGCGTCGAGGAATTGAAGAAGTTGGAGGACCTGGCGTTCGTCTTCACCGTCGCGCGGCAACACCATCACCGACTCAATTGGACCGCGCGCGGGATCGAGCTCGGGCGCTTGCTCCGTCACTCCCGGTCCACGATCACGCGAATCCTCAAGCGGATCGCCGGCCGCAACGGATGGGTGAAACGCGATCGACGATGGGGACGAAAATCGAACGTCTACACACCGACCTGGCGCTTGTTGAAGATCATGGCGCAGGTCAAGAAAGGAGGCTTCTGATGGCGACACGACGCGAGATCCGACGAGCGGAGGAAGAGCTCATCAAAGAGGCGCACTGGTTGTTGGAGGCGAGAGAGCAACGCAACACGGCCGCGCGCGGGGTCCGGATCCGGGAAAAGGAATTCCAGGCGGCCGCCGGCCGGCTCGCCAAATTAAAAAGCTGATGGCTCACCGTGAGCCATCAAGAAAGGAGTGGAGCAATGATCGAAGCGTGGGGGCCGTGCAAAAACAACGAGCATCTCGACTGCCTGGGCGTGTGGAAGGATCTGCTGTGCCGGTGTCCCTGTCACGAGAACCGCTGGCAATGGCTCCTCTACGTGATCGGCTGGAAAAAGGTGTCCGCGTGAAGGTATCGGGATGATGGCTCACGGTGAGCCATCAAGAAAAGAGGGGCGCTGATGGAATTTCAACTACAAATCGATTCGACCTGTCCCTTTCGCAGATTATGCATTGAACAGATCAGCGGTGAAGGTATGGGGATGATCCTTCGTTTTCGCGAGCTCGATTTTAGCTGTGGCGGGAAAGTCATTTGGGAAACAAGCGTGCCGTTGGCCGTGATTCGAGACTTTTTCCCGCTGCTAAAAGGCATGCTGGATGCTCTGATTGAAGAACGAAGAAAAAAGGATAAATCGTAAATGGATCCAAAACACATTCCCTCGGTCCGCACGGTGTACGGCACGATCGAGCGCATTGACTTCTACGGCGGCCGGCAACTGATCCGGCTACAAACAGGGGAGGGCCTGGTCCTCACCTACGAGCCGATCCCGCCGCGCCAGGTCGGAGACCGGCTGAAGTGTTACGAGCTGAGCAACGGGACCTGGATCACGGAACGACTGTAACGAAGGGAGACACGCATGGCGAAGGCAACGAAACAGGAAGCGATGGAATGTCCGATCTGCGCGGTCCTGGGTGACGACAACCCGGTGATCGTGAAGAGCTGCAAGATGTCGCCGGGGAAGCCCCCGATGCGCCACTGGGGAAAGTGCGCGCGGGGGGATAACGGGTTCATGACGGAGAGCCACTTTAAAGAGCTCGATCGAGCGGGCAAGATCTTCCTGCTGGATTCGGAGACGGCCGACGTCTAAAAATAAAGTTCGCCTATTGTATATAGTCGCGACTATATAGCCGGAGACGGTTGCAGCCCTCCCGTTTCTTTTCTACTCTCGCACCATGGCGGATGCGAGCATTCTCTCGACATTGGAAAAGCACAAGCAGCGGTTCGACGCGCTGGAGAACGAGCTCGCGGCCGTCAAGGCCCAGCTCGCCGCGCGCCCGGATCCCAGGCCCGCGCCCGCTCCCAAGAAAACGCCGGTCCGCCGGCCGGCGTCTCCCCCAGCTCCCAAACCAGCGGCCGCGCGGACTCCGGATCCGCCGGCCGCGCCCGTCTCCAAGAAAAAGGACTTCTACGATGACTTCTGATGCCGAGAAGACCGCGCAGATCCTGGCGGACGCGAAGCTGCTCCAGGCGGGGAAGGATCCGAGCAAGGTGAAACCGAGCGCGGAGATCCCACCGGCCGCACCGGACGCGCCGGCTTCACAAGAGCCGGCCCCCTCGGTGGAGCTCCAGACGATCGCCGAATTGCTCTTCGTGAAATTGCCGGACGCGCTCGCCGTGAAGTGGGGCGGGCCGGCGTATGCCATGCCGGCGGAACTCAAACCGGAAACGATCAAGGCGGGCGTCGCGGTCATTCACCAGTATCTTCCGGAGCTCGGCAAGCTCGGCCCGGCCGGGGCGTTGCTCGGATGTTATGTGACCTGGGGCACGTTGGTCTATGCGAACTCATGGATGATTGCACCATCGCCGCCATCGTTGGACGGCGCGGATCCGGCAAAAGCAGTTTGATGAAGCTGATGGCCGCCGGCGATCGGCGGACGTTGGCTTGGGACTGGAGAGGGGAATATGTGGGCGAGCTCGTTACCCTGGAGGATCTCCCGCAGCTCTTCACCCGCAAAGCGTTCACGGCCGTCTATCGCCCGGACCGGCGGCAGAAACTCCTCGCGGAATTTGACGGGCTCGGCTTCGCCCTTACCGAGCTCGAATGCGCGGACTTCACGTTGGTCGTGGATGAAGTCTGGCAAGTCACGCACGGCTACGAGGACAGCCGGATCTGCCAGATGCTCCGGGTTACGCGCCCGCAGCGGATCAACATCCTCTTTGCCAATCAGCGGCCGACGGGCGTGCCGGGCACGCTGCTCAGTGAAGCGAACACCCTCGATGTCTTTCACATTCACAACCGCGCGGACCTTACGGCGCTCTCTGCGTACTTGCCCGCTGACGCCCTCGCCGTGGTCCCCACGCTCCCGGAGCTCTCGTATGTTCACGTCAATTTGCTTACCCGGGAATGGGAGCGGCGAGCGCTCCCGCCCTTCACTCGTGCACAAAGGAGACTGAGCCATGCCTAAGCAAAATCGCTTCCGTCGGATCGGCCAGGTGGACTTTACGGCGAACGGCGTCAAGCCGATCGATCTGCCTCGCGCACTGCTGTATCACTATCTCTCGCTCCGGCTGTCCGGCAACGTCACGATCGTGACCGCGCCGACAACGGCCTGGGCGGATGCGCCCTGGTCCCTGGTCCGCCGGGTCGAGATCATCGCGGACGGCAAGGACACGATCAAGTCGATCGATCTGGAGACGCTCAAGGCGCACAACACGATCTTCTACGGGACCGCGCCGAAAGGCTCGGCGATCCCGACGGCCGTGGGCGCGGCGCAGGCGTTCAACGCGCAAGCGATCCTGCCCTTCGAAATGCCGCGCTCCGTCCGGCCGATCGATTCGCTCTTCGACTCGAAGGGGCTCTCGACGTTCACGGCCAACGTGACCTGGGGCGATGTGACGAGCCTGTACTCGGCCGCCTCGGCCAACGCGACGATCAACAGCGCCGCGCTGGAGTTTCACACCTTCGAAGCCTTCGGGATCTCGTCGCGCTTTGCCGTGCACAAGCAGCTCTTGATTTCCAAGGATGTCACGGCCGTGGATCCCAACTTCCAAGTGCTGTTGCCCGTCGGCAATCTCTTTCGCGGGATCCTGATCCGGGCGATCAACTACGGCGCGGCCCCCGCGAACGTGGATCCGGGCACGCCCTCTGACGCGATCATCAACAACATCCAGCTCAAGAGCGGCACGGAGGTCTACTTCAACAAGAAGGGACCGGATACACAGGACGACAACAAGCGGCTCTATAGCGTGGAGACGTGGCCGGCGGGCTGCTACATGATCGACTTCACGCAGGACGGCATGCAGACGGAATCGCTCGATGCCCGCGCGCTCTCCTCGCTGGAGCTGATCCTGGACGTGAGCAATCCGGCGACGACGAACAAGATCAAGATCTACCCGATCGAGCTGATCCAACCGCCCGAGCCGGTGAACAAGTAGGAGGTCCGCATGGCTACGCAATCGGGTTCGACGTTCGCCGGCAAAGGGACGGAATCAGACTCGCCCGACGGCGATCTCTTTTCGATGCTCACGAGTGGGGCCAACGCGGTCGCCGCCGGCGCGCAGGCGGTGAAGCGCGCGCTCCTGGATCCGAGCAATCCCAACGCCGTGAGTCTACAGCCGGTGACGCCGGCGCCGATGATGGGCGTCTCGCAATCGCAGTGGCTCCTCATTGCGCTCGTGCTCGTCGGCGTTGTGATGTACGGGCGCGCGCGCGCCTAAAGGACGGCACTCATGGGGCGGATGTTCTACGGCTACGATTACACGGACTACGACCAGCCACAAGGCGCGGTCAACGTGAACAACTCTGGCGACCTGGAGGGCATCTTCCTGGACGGCCAGCAAGTCCCGCAAAATATCGATTACAACCGGCTCGTCTCCGCGAGCCCTCTGCCCTACGTGGCGGGCGGGCCAGGATCGAATAAAGCGATCGTGGACGTGCGCGGGATCCCGGAAGCGGGACCGGCCCTTCTCACCGTCACACCGAACCCGAGCGGCACCTTTCATTTCCGCATCGCCTATCCGAAACGGACGGAAGAAGTCGTCAAGAAGAAGGGCTTCCTGGGCGGCGGGCTGGGTGGAGTCGTCGGTGCCATCGCGGGCCTGGCCCTAGCGGTGCCGACAGGCGGCGCGTCCCTCACGTGGACGGCTGCAGCACTGGCGGCGAGTGGCGGGGCGGCGCTGGGTACACTTATCGGCAGCGGCGCGGAGGCGGCGATTACGGGCACGAAGTTTGTCGTCGGGGATGAGCTCGCCAATGCCGCGATCAGCGGAGCGGTCGCGGGAGCCACAGCTGGGGTCGGAACGGGGATCGGCGGCACGGGAGGAAAAGTCGCCGCCGCCGCAATCACCACCGGCAGCACGTTTATTCCCCGGGTCGGAGGCAGCCCGGATCCCGTCCCGATGGTCCGCACCGTCACGCCCAGCGGGGCCGTGACGTATGTGCAAGCGCCGGCGGGCACGACGTCCACGCGGTTCGATGGGTTGGATCTCGTCACGCAGCCGGCGGCCGGCGCGGATCCTCGCGCGATCGCCGGCGCGACGTATCTCGCGGTGGCCGGCGCGACGCCCGATCCGGCCCCTCCGTCGGAGCCGCTGGCGTTCGTGCTCCTGATTGTGTTCGTCGGAGGGCTCATGCTCCTGGGGAGGCGTCATGGCGCTTGAGTTTCTCGATTTCGATTTTGATACGGAGCTCGCCGTCGATTCCAACTGGAACCGCGTCCCGGACTTTCTCCCCGGCGACGAGCTCCCGCATACGGTCTTCGATCCGAACGCCGGCGGCGGCCTGGTGCTCACCAACCCGGGCACCGGCGCGGCTTCCGTCGAGCCCTCGATCGTGGATAGTTTCTTCCGCAACCTGGTGCCGCTCTCGCAAGCCGCCGTGAACGTCGCGGCCGCGACGACGCAGAACGCGAGCCGCATCAATCCGACGACGCTCCCGCGCGGGACCACCGTGAGCGGCGGGATCCCCGTGCAATCGGGCGCGTATGTGCCCGGCTATACGCAGCCGGTGCCGGGCTTCTTGAACACCAAGCCTGCGGGATCCGCGCCGGCGACGGCAATGAATTGGACGCCGATCCTCCTGGTCGGCGCGGCGCTCCTCGCCCTGATGATCTGGAAAGGCGCGACGGCATGATCGATCAAGGCAAAGATTTTCATGACATCATCGAGAAGGTCCGCAAGCGCCAGGACGTCTCGCAGCTCTACAAAATTTTCCCGCTGAATCTGGCGGCCGCGCGCAACGATGAAGAGCTCTTCCAAGGCGGCTTCTATCTGCAATTGATCGATGCCACGGATACCGTGGCCTCGATCGACATCCGCCTCAACGAACGCGCGAACGATGTCGTCACGCTGAAAAAAGGGGATATCATCGTCGCGCCGTTCTATCGGATCTTTCTTTCGAACGCGATCCAGGCGGGCAAGACGTGCTCGCTCGCCGTCTCGCCCAACTATGACTTGTTTCGCGTGCTCCGGTCCGGGCAGACGATCAATTCGATCGATACGATCGTCAACCCCGTGATCGCCAAGCCGTACTACTTCGATCGCGCCGTCGCCGGCCAGATGTTCGGCGGCTTCACGGAAATCAACCTGGCGAACATCAACGAGGTCCAGCTCTTCAATCCGGCGGGATCCGGAAAAACGGTTGTGGTGACGAAGGTGGTGATCCGGGAGCCGTCCGGCGGCGGGCAATTCCTGCACTACGGGCAATGGAACACGGCGCTCGCGACGGATGCGGGCACGGGGTTCAACCTGAGCAACGGCGGCGCGGCGAGCGCGGCGCATCTCCGCACGGCGAACCCGGCCGCGCCCGTTGCGGTCAACAAGCTGCTGGGGCTCCAGATGAACGCCTCGATCATGATTCCGACGGAATGGAACCGCCTCGATGTCCTGGGCGAAGGCGAGGGCGTGATTGTGCAAGGGGAAACCGGCGGGATCGGCCTCGGGGTCTCGTTTGAGTGGATGGAGTTTTAAGCATGGGGTTGGCGTTGGCGTCTTACATCACGGTGAACGACACGATCTCGAAAGGGGATACGTTGAACCTCACGTTCACGATCAACATCCCCTTCATGCAGGACTCGCAGATGGAAGCCCTCTGGCATGCGATCGAACAGGACTCCCGCTTTCAGGTGATGTCGCTGAATCGCGACGACGATCGGATCTACACGCAGATCTTCGTCAAAGAGTCGCCCTTGCCGCTCCTGGCCCTGGTCGGCGTCATCATCGCGGCGGCCGGCGGGATCTTCCTGTTCCTGAGTTTTGAAAAAGGGGAGCGCGTGCTCAAGAACGTGACGACGGCCACGCAGGAGATCTCCTCGGCCGTGTCGCCGGTCGTGTGGGGCCTGGTCGCCCTGGCCGCCTTCTATTTTTTCGGTCCGGCCATCAAGAGGATCACCGCATGATGCCGCTCGTCCTCATCGTCGCGGCCGTGGCCGCCTATCTGTACTTCTCGCAGGACTCGGAGGCTCAGGCCGGGACGGGCGAGCTCCAGGGGCCGCTGCTGGGATATGACGGACCGATCGGCCCGCAGGCTCCCAACAATGTCGATTTTGGAGGACAGCAAAGCATGGATACGTGGGCGGAAGAAGTCAGCAACCAGCAAGTCATCAACGCGATCCAGAGCTGGTCGATCACGCGCGGGCTCGATCCCCGTTTGACGGCCGCGATCGTCCGGACGGAATCGAGCTTCCGGCCGGACGTGAAGAATCCCGCGGATCCCAGCTATGGACTGATGGGCGTCACGCCCTTGATCGCCCATGCCTATGGCGGTTGGGCCAAGGCCGACGGCGAGGACGCGATCAAGCAGATCGATCTGAACGTCCGCGCGGGGACCGGCTTCTTGCGTCACCTGGTCGATCGCTACGGCCGGCTGGAGGACGCGATCCAGGCGTACAACCTGGGCGAAACGAAATTCGATCAAGGGGTCCGCGTGCCCGATTATCTGAGCAAAGTGTTGACTGCCTTTAACCGTTACGGGGGAGGGATTTCCTGATGCCACTCTGGTTGATGATCTTCTTTCAAGTGCTGCCCTATGTGCCGGTCCTGGTCCAGACGGCCGAGCAAGCCTTTAGCGGCAAGCCCGGATCCGGCGCGGCCAAGAAATCACTCGCGCTGAATCTGACCGGGATCGCCCTCGGTGGGGCCGCGATGAAGATGCCGATGTTGCAGTCCGACACGAACAAAAAGGTCGTGCTGGATGCCGTCGCCGGCGCGATCGATGCCACGGTGTCGGTGATGAATGCGGCCGGGATCTTCAAAAAGGCGGAACCGGCCAAGAGCTAAAACGGCGCGGGAAAATTGGGGTGGGTAAGAGTTTAACTGTGATTGCGTGGCTAAAAATACTGAGTCGAGCAAAGGCACGTCAGTCCTGTGTTACGTCACCGCCTGGCGCGCTCGGCCGGAGCTCCGGATCTCGAAATTCATTCCCTAGGGGTTTCTTAACTACCTAGGTGTTTCGTCAACGTCAACAAGGGGGTACTTTATGGAACTGGCCAACATCGTAAGCGGGGAGCGGGCGATCGGCGTGCTGTCCATTGCGGGCGGGTTCATCGCCGCCAGCTACATCGGCAACATGGTCCCGGTGAGCAATCCGGATCTCAAGAACGGGATCCTGGTCCTGGGCGGGATGCTCATCGCCGGGATGGCGAGCGGCCCGGTCAAGCTCGTCGGCATGGGAATCGCCGGCGCGGGGGCCGTGCAGCTCATCCGCTCGAAAGTCCTGGTTTAGGACTTTGTGTGGATCCTGGCGGCCGCGCCAACGGGGCAAGGCGAACGAATCGCGGCGCTCGAAGCGACCGTCCAGATCCTCAAGGAGCACGTGGATAGCATCGATCTGAAACTGTGGGGGATCCTGCTGCTGGGCCTAACGCAGCTCGTCGCCTACATCGTCACGACACGCAAGAACAGCAAGGGAGGAGAACATCATGGCTGACCCGATCGTAGCAATTACACCGGCGACTCCGGAGGACACGGCCGCGCGGCTCGCGGCGCTTGAAGATCAGCTCGCTCGCGCGCTGAAGGTCATGGAGGCCCAGCAAAAGCTGATCGCCGCGCAGCCGGCGTTGCAGGTCCTCCCGGATCACGTCTGCCCGAAGTGCGGGAAGGCGGAGAGCCACTACCACAGCCCCTACGAGCGACACTGCCACGTCTGCGGGAATATGTGGACGTGCTCGAACGCGCACCATGATGAGGCCGTCGCCAAGGGAACGCTCGTCGCCGCGTAACCAGGTCGGCGGATCTGTGATGTAGATCTGCCCGCTCTGCCTGGGATCCGGCGGTCTGCCGGCCGCTGGACCCCCAGGCAGACCCTACCGGCAGGGGGTCTCCTTGACAACTGCATCAATCTGTTGTATTTTGGCCCGAAATAGATGGGGCTGGGCCACCCGGCAAGGTAGGACCCAGCCCCGAAACTCAGTTAACCGGCCGCTAGAACGGCCGATCAGTAAAGACCCGATGACATCACCATCGAGCCTTCAACAAAAAGCCTACAAGTTCAGCCCGCCGTCGTCAACCTTTTTCTCCGTAAATCTTCTATGTCGGATAAGAGAGAAATCGTGTAAACTCGACCTCAGTTTCGACCAGTGTTCACGCGGCTCTAACCCCACTCAGTACCCCACGCCGGCTGTGCTAAATTCTCCGTTCCACCC
>Ga0209751_10007296_pt1 | contig 10155 bp, 9 predicted proteins | sample RifCSP13_1_FD_184019 | JGI IMG/M metagenome (GOLD analysis project Ga0209751, IMG submission 184019) | Soil microbial communities from Rifle, Colorado - Rifle CSP2_sed 13_1 (SPAdes) (version 2) | ecosystem: Environmental > Terrestrial > Deep subsurface > Rock core/Sediment | place: Rifle...
GGACTTGCCCTCGGCCTGAACGAGTTCGCAGGTTATCTTGCCGTCGGCACCATGGCATACGTCACGGGTGAGATCGCCGCCGCCTACTCCCTCCGCCCGGAGCCCTTCTACCTGGGCATCGGCATCGCCGCGTTAGGCCTGGTCTGCTCTGTGTTGTTTGTCCGGGAGACCATCGATTATGCTCGGTTCGAGGCACGGCAGCATACATCTCACGCGCCCGCCCTTACATCAGCGAGTTCTGACAATCCTGGGGCGAGGCACCCCTCGGTTAAGGAGATTTTTGCGCTGACCTCCTGGAAGGAACGGGCGCTTTCATCCTGTAGTCAAGCTGGTCTGGTCAACAACCTCAATGATGGGATGTCTTGGGGAATTTACCCGCTCTTCTTCTCCTCGCATGGCCTGGGCGTGGCTGCCATCGGGATCATCAAGGCGGTCTATCCCGCGGTGTGGGGACTGCTCCAACCCATCACGGGCCCACTGAGCGATCGCCTCGGCCGGAAGTGGCTCATTGCGGGGGGGATGGGAGTGCAGGCCGTCGGCATCTGGTTAACAGTGCTTGTTCCCACGTATTCGTGGTGGATTCTTGCCGCGGTTTTGCAGGGCCTGGGGACGGCGATGGTGTACCCGGTCCTGCTGGCAGCTATCAGCGATGTTGCCCATCCGGGCTGGCGGGCCACCTCCATGGGGGTCTATCGCTTCTGGCGCGATCTGGGATATGCTATAGGGGCGCTATTGGCCGGTCTGATTGCCGATCTCCTCGGGATGGCCGCCGCCATTCATGTCGTGGCCGCCCTGACGCTCCTGTCGGGGCTTATCGTGGCCCTCCGCATGTACGAGACACTTCCCGAGCGGCGTCCGACCGAGGTTCGGCAATCAGCCCACCCCATTCCTCACGGAAGCTGATCCCAGGACACGGGACGGATGGAGACACCACCTGAGCGACTCGCGGAGCGCGCCGTCCTGAGACGTGGGAGGATGACCATAGACCCCGGGCGTCTCGCAGAGCTGGCACGCCTATTCCTGAAGCTCGGCCTGATCGGCTTCGGCGGCCCCGCGGCGCACATCGCCATGATGGAAGAGGAGGTGGTCGAGCGCCACCGCTGGCTCACCCGCGAGCACTTTCTGGACCTCGTGGGGGCCACCAACCTGATCCCCGGGCCGAACTCGACGGAGATGGCGATTCACGTGGGATACCTCCGGGCCGGATGGGCCGGCCTCCTCATCGCAGGTTTCTGCTTCATCATCCCTGCCGTGCTGATCACGACCGGCTTCGCCTGGGCCTACGTCACGTTCGGCACGCTGCCCCGGGTTGTCCCTTTCCTGTTCGGGATCAAGCCGGCGCTGATCGCCATCATCCTCGCCGCCGTGTGGCGGCTGGGCCGAAGCGCCGCCAAGGGGATGCCGCTTCTGAGTCTCGGATGCGCCGTGGCGGTCGCGTCGCTCGTCGGGTGGGACGAGATTGTCCTCCTGCTCCTCGGGGGCGTGATCGGCATGCTGTGGCTCGGGCGAGCCGGCAGCCTTGCGCTCCTTGCGTGGATCTCCGCACCCGCGACGGGCATCGTTGCGGCCGCGGGGGGTGGAAGTGCAGCGGCGGCGAGCGTCTCGCTCGTAAAACTCGGGTTGTTTTTCCTGAAGGTCGGGGCGGTGCTGTACGGGAGCGGCTACGTCTTGGTGGCGTTCCTCGAGGGCGGGCTCGTCCGGGATTACGGTTGGCTCAACGAGGCGCAGCTTCTCGATGCGATCGCCATCGGCCAGCTCACGCCGGGCCCGGTGCTCAGCACGGCTACCTTCATCGGCTACATCCTCGGGGGACTGCCCGGCGCGGCGGTGGCGACGGTGGGTATCTTTCTCCCGTCCTTCATCTTCGTCGCCGCGCTCGGTCTCGTGTTGCCCCGGCTGCGACGATCGCGATGGATGGCGGCCTTCCTCGACGCGGTGAACGTAAGCTCGCTGGCATTGATGGCGGCCGTCACGGTGAAACTCTCGGTCTCGACGCTCACCAGCTGGCCCGCCTGGGTCATCGCGCTGGCGGCGGCGGGGGCCGGCCTGCGCTGGCGGGTGAACGCGACCTGGCTCGTGCTCGGGGGTGCCGTCGTCGGGCGGCTCCTGTGGCCATGGGTCAGTTGATCTTCATCCCCGATTCCGCTACCATAAACCAGCTTCGTCGAGGGACTCATGAGCTACCGGGTCGTCATCTTTGATCTCTTCGACACCCTGGCCGACTTTGTCCGGGAGCGCCTCCCCCTCATCCACATCAACGGAGAAGCCATCCGCTCGACGAGCGCCGTAATCTACCCCATCTTCGCCGCCCGGCACGGCCATATTTCCATGGAGGCGTTCTATCAAGCCTTCCGGAAGAGCTTCGATGAGGCGGCTCGTCTGCGTGAGGTGGAGGAGCGCGAGGTCTCAGCCCGCGAGCGGTTCCACCTGTTCTTTCAGATGCTCCAGGTCCCGCTCACCCAGGACAGTGAGTCCTTTCTGGCGAGCCTGCTGGACGTTCACATGGCGTGCATCGCCGACGCCGTCCATGCCCCGCCCGAACACAGAGAGCTGCTCGACTGGCTGAGGCCCAGATATCGACTCGCCCTCATCTCCAACTTCGATCACGGTCCCACCGCCCGACAGATCCTGGACCGGGCCGGGATGACCTCGTCCTTCGAGTTAATCCTTATCTCCGAAGAGATAGGCCAGCGCAAGCCTCATGCCGCCATCTTCGAGGTGGCCTGTCAGGCCCTTCGGATCACGCCTTCCGAGGCGATCTTCATCGGGGACAGCCCTAGCATTGACATCGCGGGGGCGAAGGGAGTCGGTATGGGAGCCATTTGGCTGGATCGGAAGGGAGACGGCCTCGACGAGGCGATCCCGCCCCCGGATCACATCGTGAAACGCCTGGAGGAGATCAAGGGCATCTTGTGATGACGCGGAGCACACCTCGCGAACGATCCCCGGGGGAGCCGTCTGCCGCGGCACTTACCGGCGCTGCTCGATGGGAACGTAGTCGCGCTTCCCGGACCCGACATAGAGCTGGCGCGGACGCGCGATCTTCTGCTCGGAATCGAGGAGCATCTCCTGCCACTGGGCGATCCAGCCGGGTGTCCGCCCGATAGCAAAGAGGACCGGAAAGACCTCCACCGGAAAGCCCATGGCCTCGTAGATCATTCCGGTGTAGTAGTCCACGTTCGGATACAGCTTCCGCTTGACGAAGAACTCATCCTGCAGGGCGATCCGCTCCAACTCGATGGCGATCTCCAGGAGAGGATTCGTCCCCCTCTCCTGAAAGATCTGATACGCCAGATTCTTGATGACCTTGGCCCGGGGGTCATAGCTCTTGTAGACCCGGTGGCCAAAGCCCATGAGGAGCGCCTCGCGCGCCTTGACCTTCTTGACGAACTCCGGGACCTTGTCCTTGGAGCCGATCTCGCGGAGCATCCGGAGGACCGCCTCGTTGGCCCCGCCGTGCAGCGGCCCATAGAGCGCCGCGGTGGCCGCCGCCACTGCAGAGTAGGGATCGACGTGGGAGCTCCCGACGCTGCGCATGGCATTGGCACTGCAGTTCTGCTCGTGGTCCGCGTGGAGGATGAACAGGACGTCCAGGGCCCTCTCCAGCACCGGATTGGGTTTGTATTTCATCTCGGTCATCTTGAAGAGCATGTTGAGGAAGTTACCGGCAAAGGTGAGATCGTTGTCCGGATAGGCATAGGGCATCCCCAGGCTATGCCGGTAGGCGAAGGCTGCCATGGTGGGCATCTTGGCGATCAGGCGGTAGATCTGCCTTTTCCGGTTGGCGGGATCCATGATGTTCTTGGCGTCGGGGTAAAAAGTGGAGAGCGCCCCCACCGTCCCGACCAGGATCCCCATCGGATGCGCGTCGTAATGGAAGCCATCCATGAACTTCTTGATGTTCTCGTGGATCATGGTGTGGTGGGTGATGTGGTAGGTCCACTCGTCGAGCTGCGCGCGCGTGGGGAGTTCGCCGTGGAGGATGAGATATGCGGTCTCCAGAAACGTGCTCCGCTCGGCCAGCTGCTCGATGGGGTAGCCCCGATACTGCAGGATCCCCTTCTCCCCATCGATGAAGGTGATCGTACTCTTGCATGAGGCCGTGTTCATGAAGGCGGGGTCATAGCTCATCAGGCCAAAGTCGTCCTCGGAGACCTTGATCTGGCGGAGATCCATGGCCCGAATGGCCCCGTGCTCAATCGGGATCTCGTAGGTCTTGCCGGTGCGGTTATCCGTGATGGTCACCGTCTGTTTCCCCATGGCCGCGCTCCTTTGCCCCTCTCTCCCCGCCCCTTGCCTCAGGCCTGACCGGACGTCTCCCCATGGTTAATTATCGCACAATGACTGCGCAACGCCAACTGGAGAAATGGCCCCCTCTATCTCTTCCCTTGCCGCTTTTCCACCAGCAGGACAAGATCTCTGGCCCGCGCCGTGATGGGGGCATACACCCCCTTGGCAACCAGTCGAGGAACGACCACTGCTCACCGAGAGCGATAAGCCGAATTGGAAGTCCCAAATAGTCCGGCAGATTTTCCAGGGTGACACCCCCCTCGACCATCAGGGGGAGGGGGGGCAACGGGTCGAGGACCGCTCGGAGATAGCGCGGACCGCCGAGGGGGTCCACGGGAAAGATCTTCACCACGTCCGCCCCGGCCCGATGGACGGCGAGGATCTCAGTCGGGGTCAGGGCACCGATGACGCTCACCGCCCCCGCCTCCCGGCACAGGGGGACCAGGCTGATATCGCCGACAGGCGAGACCAGGAACCGGGCCTCGGCCTGAAGGGCCAGCTCTGCCTGCTCCTTACTCAGCACACCCCCGGCGCCGACGGTAAGGCCGTGTCGGGGTGCCAAGGCCTTGATTACCTGGTCCGCATCGGGCATGGTCACGGAGACCTCGAGGCTCAAGATACCTCCCGCCGCCACCGCCTCCGCAGCCGCCAGGGCTTGCTCCGGGGTCTTTGTCCGGATAACCACCAGCAGCCTCCGCTGGATCATCCCTTCCAGGACCGCCTCGGGACTTGTCCCCTTGTCGCTTCTCACATCTCTGCTCCGAGCCCCTCGAACGGCCTGCACCCTCTCCATCATCCCCCGAGATGCCCCTGCGAGTGTATCCCGTCCGGCAGAAACTACCAACCCCTCTCAAGGGTGTGACGCCAGGGGTGGCAGGTATTTCTCCGGCCTCACCGCCTGGACGATAATGTGCTATGATGATCTTCGACGTCCACGTCTGGAGGGGAGGAGTCATGATGCCATATAAGGTGTACGGGGTCAATTTCCTGATTCAGGTCCTCTCGCAGCCACCAGCAGGCGTGACGATCCACTGCCCACGGGGTTCCCCAATCCGGTACGGCCGCGTGGTCGCGACTGGAGACGGCTTCGACGCCGGGGCCAACACCTTCCGGGAGATGCCTCAAGTGGGCGCCTTCGTGGCCTTCGAGGAGAGCCCCGAAGGGGTGGAGGGGCATTATTTCTACATGGGAGATGCCGAGTACCGGGTCCTCCATCTGGACGCCGTGATCATCGCCTACCCGCAGGAATAGCGCTTCCCCGCTCCGCTTGGCCACGACGGCCGCGCCCGAGAGCGGTTGACTCACCACCAGGAATACCAGCCGACGGAGGCGCGTGTTGGGCACAGGCCTCGCCGGGCAGGTCGTGATCGTGACCGGCGCGTCGAGTGGTATCGGGCGGGAGACGGCCCTCCATTTTGCCCGCGAGAGGGCCCGCCTGGTCCTGGCCGCGCGTCGTCAGCAACGCCTTCAGGGGCTCGAGCATGAGATCGAGGCCCTTGGGACGGAGGTGCTGAGCCTCCCCACCGATGTGGCCCAGCAGGACCAGGTCGAGGCCATGGTCGAGCGCGCGCTCGAACGCTTCGGCCGGGTGGACATCCTGGTCAACAATGCCGGCGTCGGCCTCGTTGCCCTGGTAGAGGAGACCAGCCCCGAGGATATGGAGATGATCCTTCGGGTCAACTTCCTCGGGGCATTTTACGGGATCCGGGCAGCGCTGCCGATCATGCGGAGGCAGGGAAGCGGGCATATCATCAATGTCTCGTCCATCGTCGGGAAACGAGGCATCCCCCTCTCCGGAGCGTACTGTGCCAGCAAGTTTGCCCTCATCGGGCTTTCCGAGTCGCTCCGCCTAGAGCTGAAGGGGAGCGGAATCAGGGTGAGCGTCATCTGCCCGGTGGGGACCGCCACGGAGTTCTTCGACGCTGCCAAAGATCCCCGGGGACGAAAGCCCGGTCCCAAGCCGCCCGTGCAGACCCCGTCCCATGTGGCGAGGGCCATTATCCGCTGCGCCAGATCTCCCCGTCCGGAGGTGATAGTCTATCCCCCCGCCAGGCTCCTCGTCGTGCTGAACGCCCTCTCCCCGACGCTGGCGGACTGGGTCATAGGCATTGTGACCTCCCGCAAGGCCTAAGTGAGCGGGGGACGACAGCAATGAGGACGCCCCCCATCATCCACCTGGAACAGGTCACCAAGAGCTATGACAAGGGACCGCAGCCGATCCTGGCGCTCCAGGGGGTGAGCCTGGAGATCCGTCGGGGAGAGTTTGTGGCCGTGATGGGTCCGAGCGGCTGCGGCAAGAGCACGATGCTTCATCTGATGGCGGGGATTGACCGGCCGACGAGCGGGGAGATATGGTTTGAAGGAAAGCCGTTCAGCGCGATGGACGAAACACAACTCACGCGTCTGCGCAGGGAAAGGGTGGGGATCGTCTATCAGCTGTATAACCTCCTGCCGCACCTGACCCTGGGGGAGAATGTCGCCTTGCCCCTCCTCCTGGCGGGCAGCCCTCTCCGCGATGTCCAGCAACGGGTGGCTGAGGCGATCCAGGGACTGGACCTGACAGAGCGAATAAACCATTGGCCGCATCAACTCTCAGGCGGTGAGATGCAGCGGGCCGCCGTGGCGCGGGCCGTCATCACCCGACCATCGCTCCTTCTTGCTGACGAACCGACCGGGAACCTCGATTCGAAGGCAGGCGAGGCGGTCCTCACGCTTTTGCAGACCCTGAACCGGCAGGAGGGATACACCGTGGTCCTCGCCACCCACAGTCAGCAGGCGGCCTCCTACGCTCAGCGGATTGTCCACCTCCGTGACGGGCGGATCCTGGAGTGATCAGCCGGGGCCGGGCCCTGCTCCTCCTCCTCGGTCGTGGGGTAGAACATTCTCCCGTCCGAACAACCCTCACCATCTTCGGCATTGGCATCGGGGTCGCGGCCTTCGCCGCCATCCAGTTGGCGAACCGAAGCGTTCTGGCTTCTTTCCATCGGACCATCGATGCGGTCGCCGGCCGCAGCGCCCTGACCGTCACGGCCGGAGAGGTCGGGTTTGACGAAACTCTTCTCCTCACGGTGCGAGCGGCAAAGGGGGTACAGTCTGCGGCCCCCCTCGTCCTGAATGTCGCGCCGGTGGACGGACGTCCTGGAGAAGTCCTTCTCGTTCTCGGGGTGGACCTCTTGGCCGAGGAGGCCTTCCGCGAGTACCTGCTCGCGGGACAGGATGAGGCAGTTGATCTCAAGATCCTCCTGCAGCCGGAGACCCTTTTTCTCTCCCGGCCGTTCGCCACGACTCACGGTCTTGCGGTGGGCGATCACATCACCCTGCTCACCGGGAGCCGCCGCCGTTCGTTCACGATCCGGGGCCTCCTGGAACCCCGAGGGCCTGCCCGAGCACTGGAGGGCCATCTGGCCCTGATGGACATCGCGACTGCTCAGGAGAGCTTTGACAGGATTGGAAGGCTCGACCGGATCGACCTGGTCCTCGAGGAAACCGCAGGAATTGACACGACAGCCACCGAGCTGGCACAGGTCCTCCCACACCATCTGACCATTGAACGGCCGGAGGGGCGCAATCAACAAGTCGAAAAGATGCTGGCGGCCTTCCGACTGAATCTCAATGCCCTGAGCGCCATCTCGCTGGTGGTGGCGGCCTTCGTCATTTACAACACCCTCTCCCTCTCGGTCATCCAGCGGCGGCGGCAGATCGGCATCCTCCGATCCCTGGGAGTCACGGGGGGCGAGGTCGCGGCCCTCTTCATCGGCGAGGCCCTGGTCTTAGGAGGGATCGGGTCGCTCATGGGCCTCGGTCTCGGCTACCTCTTGGCCGGCCAAGTTCTCAACACTGTCTCCCGGACGATCTCGCATCTGTATAGCTTCATCCGGGTCACGGCCGTGGAGTTCGACCCCTTCACGGTCCTGACGGCCTTCGGTCTGGGCCTCTCCTCTTCCCTTCTCGCCGCGCTGCACCCCAGTCTTCATGCAGGGAGGCTCACCGTGCGAGAAGCCCTTGATCCAGGGCTGGCCAGTCCACACAGCCGGCGGCCCGCCCTCCTCTCGCTCCTCGGCCTCTTGCTTCTCAGCGGGGCCTACTGGGCGTCGCGGCAGGGGGCCGTCGGCAGCACCCCGCTCTTCGGGTACGTCGCGCTGGTCCTGCTCGTTCTGGGCGGCGCCCTGCTCACCCCGTCGGCACTCCTGGGATTTTCCTGGGCGATCCGCAACCTCGGACAGAGAGTCCCCGGAGGGACGGGGCTCCTCCTCGCCTCGCATCTCAGCGGGTATCGAGGAAGGCACGCGGTGGCCGTGGCAGCGATGATGACCGCCCTCGGCATGCTGATCGGGTTGGCGATCATGATCGGCAGCTTCCGCGGCACGGTGGAGGTCTGGGTGCAGGAGACGATCCGGGCGGATCTCGTCGTGACCCCCGCTTCCCGCTTCACCAAGGGCGTCCGTGCGATCCTGCCCTCGGAACTGTCGGACCGCGTTCGCGCGATCGCAGGGATCGCGGCCGTGGATCCCTTCACGGGACTTAAGATCGCCTTTCGTGGACGTGAGCTTCTCCTCGCCGCCGGCGATTTCGAGGTCGTGGCAGCCCGTGGCAGGCTGCTCTTCCTCCGGGGCGACTCCTCAGCAATCCTGCGGGGCGCCAAAGCTCAAGAAGGGATCATCATCTCTGAGACCGTCGCTCTGACGCACGGCATTCACTCGGGAGACCAGGTTCTCCTTCACACTCCGAACGGCCCCGCATCCTTTCCTGTGGCCGGCATTTTCTACGACTACACGACCGATGGGGGGAAGATCGTCATGGACCGCAGCCTCTTCCGGCGGCATTGGGGGGAGCAGGGGATCAACGTGTTGGCGGTCTACCTGACGTCGGACGCGGATCCGGATGTCGTGACGGAGCGGATCAAGAGGGCGGGGGAGGGGGCGGCCATCCTGGTGATGCGAAATCGGGACCTCAAGAGACGGGTCTTGGAGATCTTCGACCAGACATTCGCCGTGACGCATGCCCTGAGGATCATCGCGGTGATCGTGGCTGCCCTCGGGATCCTGAATGTGCTCTGGGCGTCGGTGTTGGAGCGACAGCGCGAGATCGGCATCCTGCGATCAGTGGGAGCGTCTCGCGGGCAGATATTCCGGGTGGTCCTTCAGGAGGCGGGGCTCTTGGGCCTTCTGGCGGAGATCCTCGGTGTCATCATCGGTCTCTTCCTGGCCCTCGTCCTGATCCACGTCATCAATAAGCAGTCCTTCGGCTGGTCGATCCTCTTTGCGTTTCCCCCGACCATCCTCGTCACCTCGGCCGGGCTCGTCCTGTTGACGTCGCTCCTCGCCGGCTTCCTCCCCGCGCTGTACGCTTCCCGCGTCAATATCGCCGACGCGGTGAAGTACGAATAGCGGAGATCGCCAAAGATACTTGCGATTCCTTCACTGCTCGGATGGCTACGCGGGCTTTGGCGGATTGCCCTTTCGCTGATATTCGCGGTAGAGGAAATCGGTTTGGAGAGGGGTCAGGTTGAACTGTCGAGACGCCTGGTCAATCAGGAGCCCGACCTTGGCCTGGGGGTTATCCTGAAGCTCGGCATTGATCCATTTGATGGCTTCTTTCAGTCCCTGCTCCATGAAGTCGCCCCCGGCGATATCGTTCATGGTTCATGGCTCTCAGTTCATGGCTCAAAAAGGGGAATGCGGCTTTCCCCCTGAACCATGAACTCCGAACCCTGAACCGCGGGGTCCGGTCATCGGATCCCGCTAGTGCCCTTCCCCGAGGCCCATGATGATGTAGGTCCGGCTTTTCTCCTCCTTCTTCAGCTCGACGATCCTGTGTTTGGCGGCGTCCTCAAGGAGCTTGGAGAAGGTGCTGTACCCGTAGTAT
>Ga0209751_10007297_pt1 | contig 10154 bp, 6 predicted proteins | sample RifCSP13_1_FD_184019 | JGI IMG/M metagenome (GOLD analysis project Ga0209751, IMG submission 184019) | Soil microbial communities from Rifle, Colorado - Rifle CSP2_sed 13_1 (SPAdes) (version 2) | ecosystem: Environmental > Terrestrial > Deep subsurface > Rock core/Sediment | place: Rifle...
TATCTGCGCGGGCGCGGCATCCCCGAATCGATGGTCGAACAGTTCGGGCTGGGCTATGCGCCGGCCTCTTGGGAGGGGCTTCTCCGATACCTGTTGCGCAAAGGCTTCTCCAAGGAGCAGGTCCAGCGCGCCGGACTGGCCCTCGAGCGCAAGGAGGGGAGCGGGGCGTATGACCGCTTTCGGAGCCGGCTGATGATCCCGATCTGCGATCCGGCGGGCACGGTGATCGCCTTCGGAGGTCGCGCTCTTGACGGCTCCGAACCGAAGTACCTCAACTCGCCCGAGACCCCTCTCTACAGGAAAGGGGCTCACCTCTTCGGCCTACACCTGGCGGCTTCGGCCATCCGCGATCGGGGGATGGCGCTTGTGGTGGAGGGGTATTTCGACATGATCGCGCTGCACACACATGGCTTTAACCACACCGTGGCAGTCTTGGGGACCGCGCTGACCGGGGAGCAGATGGCCCTGCTCCGCCGTCATACGACGCGGGCGCTCCTGGCATTCGATCCGGACGCCGCAGGGATCGCCGCCGCCCGGCGGAGCGTGGAGAGCCTACTTAACAGCGGACTCGACTGGCGGGTGATCCTGCTGCCGGACGGAAAAGACCCCGATCAATTCCTTCAGGAGCGAGGCGCTTCGGCCTTCGCCGACGCATTGGATCGATCGAAGGATCTGATGGAGTTCGTACTGGATCGGAGGGTTTCGGGGTTCGATCTGACCAGCGCCGAAGGCCAGGCGACCGCAGTGAACGCCGTCCTCCCACTGTTGGGGGCGGTCGAGAATGAAATCACGCGGCAGCGTTACGCGGAAAAGCTGGCCCGCCGAGTAGCGCTTTCAAGTGATGCTATTGTTCGGGAGCTCAACCTCCAGGTGAGGGGACGCAGGCGCGACCCGATGCCGCCGACATTGCGACCCAGGTCGCTCCCGTCCATTGAGTGGAGGCTGATTCACCTGGCACTCCACCATCCCCGATCGGCCGAACGGGTGCGGGAGGCCATGCGGCCGGACGAGGTAGAGGATGATGTCCTCCGGCGGATCCTTCAGTACGCGGTGAGGGGACCTGTCGGCGCCCCTGGACCTGCGCCGATCGCCATGCAAGAACCGGAGGTGCAACGGGTTCTCACCGAATTGCTGGCGACCGATCTCGGAGAATACGACAGCGAAGAGGCGATCGACCGCACCCTCTCCGATTGCCTGATGCGCATTAAAGCCCGGAGCGACCGTCGCGCCGGAGAGGAGCTTCAGCGGAAGCTGGCCGAGGCCGAACGGGCCGGGGACCACAATACGGTCGAGCGGCTCCAGGCGCAGTTCCTCGCGCTCAAGAAGGATCGAGCCCGCAATGCCGTCTAGGCGTCGTCGTGAGTCCGTTATGAGCGATCGACGCAGCTCGTCGAAAGCTCGGTCGAACGAGCACAGGCGGACCGGCGGCGGGGCGAAGGCCGAGATTAAATCGAAAAGGGAGACTGGTATGGCGAACGCTCACAAAGCAGGACGACCGTTGAAGGCGGTTCGATGGACGAGCCGCAAAAAGAGCACCCGGCATCCTCTTGCCGTGCGCAACCGGGCTGTACTCCACAAACAGGAACAGGAGAAGAAGACCAAGGCGGTCTCTGGGGCGCCGCCAGCCAAGGCCGCTCGCAAAGGCTCCGGTTCTGGAGGCGGGAAGGAGCCGGTCGCGATCGAGCAGGCCGCTGTCGGCCGGGGGATCAGACCGCTCGTTTCGCTGGGCCGGAAGAAGGGCTATCTCACGTACGAAGAGATGAACACCCTGTTGCCGGAAGAGGTGACCTCGGCCGATCAGATCGACAAGATCCTGAATCTCTTCGATGAGATGGATATCGAGGTGGTGGATGAGGCGGAGCGGGCAAAATCGGTGGGGTCGTTGGAGCCTCAGGAAGAAGAGAGCTCCGAGATAGAGCTTGACCTCGTTCCATCGTCCGTCGGCAGGACCGACGACCCGGTCCGGATGTATCTTCGGGAGATGGGGAAAACCCCCCTTCTGACCCGGGAGGGAGAGATCCAGATCGCCAAGCGGATCGAACAGGGGCGCAAGGAGGTGGCCGACGCTGTCTGTCGGGCCGGCGTCGCGGTTCGGGAGATCACCGAGATCGGCGAGCGCCTTCTGCAAGGCCGGGCTCGGGTTGGAGAGCTCTTCGCACTCAATGAGTTCGACGAGATCTCCGAACAGAAGGAGAAAGAGTTACTGGCAGAGAACGCCCCGCTCTTGGAGGGGCTCCGAAAAGAGCAGGCCAAGATCGAGGAATTGCGGCGTCGTTACCAGCGCGGCGCCGGCCGCCTCAGCGAGAGGTGGCAGCAGAAGATCCAGGATGAGATCGCACGCCGCAAGGCGGCGCAGGCCACCCTTCTTCAGAAGCTCAATGTCAACCAGAGAATCGTCGAGAGGGTCGTGGCCAGGATGCGCAATCTCCTGGGGCGAATCGAACAGGGTGAACGGGAACTTCGCGAGGCGGGAAGGGCGCACCACTTGTCGGTGCAGGATGTTAAGGTCATTTCGAGCGACGGCCGGCACAGGGCTGCCGCTGTGCGAGAGATCCTACGTCGGACCAAGCTGGGCCGGAAGGGCCTGGAGGAGTGTGAACGTACAGTCGCGAACATCCAGCGGAAGATCCGGAAGGTCGAGGAGGAAGCCGACGCATCCGCCAAGGAGCTGCGTTCGTTGCTTCAGGCCATCACCAACGGGGAGCGGAAGGCGCTTCTGGCGAAGAAGGAGATGGTGGAAGCCAACCTCCGGCTGGTGATCAGCATCGCAAAGAAATACACGAACCGGGGCCTTCAGTTTCTCGACTTGATCCAGGAGGGAAACATCGGCCTCATGCGGGCGGTGGACAAGTTCGAGTATCAGCGAGGATATAAGTTCAGCACGTATGCTACATGGTGGATCCGCCAGGCCATTACACGCGCCATTGCCGACCAGGCCCGCACCATCCGGATCCCCGTTCATATGATCGAGACCATTAACAAGTTGACGAGGGCCTCCCGTTACCTGGTTCAGGAGATGGGTCGGGAGCCGACGCCGGAGGAGATCGCCCAGAAAATCGACTTGCCGGTTGACAAGGTCAGGAAGGTCCTGAAGATCGCCCAGGAGCCGATCTCTCTCGAGACCCCGATCGGGGAGGAGGAGGATTCCCACCTGGGGGACTTCATCGAGGACAAGGGAGTGGTGTCTCCGATCGAGGCGGTCATCGGCATGAATCTGAGCGGTCAGACCGAAGAGGTTCTCCAGACGCTAACGGAGCGGGAAAAAAAGGTCTTGAAGCTCCGTTTCGGGATCGGGGATGGGCGCGACCATACGCTAGAGGAAGTGGGCCAGCAGTTCGACGTCACCAGGGAACGGATCCGACAGATCGAGGCCAAGGCGTTGCGGAAGCTCCGACATCCCACGCGAAGCAAGAAACTCAAGAGCTTCGTCGAGGGCTAGGCCGCGCCGCGGCCTAGTTGACAGTTCACAGTTCACGGTTCACAGACATCGGAGGGCCTCAGTCAAGATCCTTTGCCGTCAACTGTGAACCGTGAACTGTGAACCATGTACTGTCAACCGTCAACTGTGAACCTGCGTGGGCCCATAGCTCAGTTGGTTAGAGCCCCCGGCTCATAACCGGGTCGTCCCTGGTTCGAGTCCAGGTGGGCCCACCATCTCTTTTGATTGAGCCCTGATGTCGTCTGGTTCATCGGGAACGGTTCACGGTTCACTGTTCACAGTTAACAGAAGAGGGGCTTTCAGTACCGTGAACTGTGAACCGTCAACTGTGAACGGTCTTTCCTCTCACATTGGAGCATAACGTGCTGGAGGAGTTAGGACGGCTCGTCGAACTGCAGCGGCTTGACTCCGAAATCGCTGAGATCGAGGCGGCGGTGGCCGGGATCCCCGCTCAGATCGGGGCGAAGGAGGAGCAGTTGCGTCGGGCCACGGCGGCCCTCGATGAAGCGAAGGCGGAGATGGAGAAGATGCAGAAACTTCGCCGCCAGAAGGAGCGGGAGCTGGAAGAGGTAAATAGGGAGCTCAAGAAGCGGCAGAGCCGCCTCTATGAGGTCAAGACCAACCAGGAATACTCTGCCGTCCTCAAAGAGATCGAGGGGCTGAAACAGAAGGTGTCGATGCTGGAGGAGGAGATCCTGCTGCTCCTCGACGAGATCGAGGGTGGCGTGAAGGCCGTGGCGCATGAGGAGGAAAAGCTTCGGGTGAAGCAGGCGGAGTTCTTGAGGGACAAGCAGAAGAGCGAGGCCGAGCTTCGGGAGCTGCAGGGTCGCCTGTCCACGCTACGGGCGGCCAGGAAAGGCCAGTCCAAGGGTGTGGAGGCATCGCTGATGCAGCAGTATCTTCGGCTTCTCAAGAGTCGAGTTGGCCTGGCGGTTGCTCCGGCAAGCGGCGGATCCTGCGAGGGGTGCCACGTGGCCCTGACCCCTCAGTTGTATAATGAGGTTCGGCGGAACGAAGAGATCCTGACCTGCGAACGATGCGGCCGGATCCTCTACTGGAAGGGATAGGGTGGATCCGGACAAGATCTGTGCCGCCCTCCGTAGCCTGGCGGAAACGATTGCCTCAGGTGGTGGTGATTCTTGCCGTCCAACCCACTCTTCGAGGGACAGGCGCGCCCTTGTGGAGGCGGCGGAGCTGATCGAACGAGCATACTGTCTCTCCGACTCTGCCACGAAAGAGGGTTTGCAGCTCGTGATGAGTATCGACGGGGCGGCTCGTGGCAATCCAGGCCCGGCCGGGATCGGTGTCTTGATACAGGCCGAGAAGGGGCCGTTCAAACGGGAGTTCTGGAAGTACATCGGCGAGGCCACTAACAATGTTGCTGAGTACGAAGCGCTCCTGCTCGCGCTGAGGGAGGCAGGAAGGCTGAAGCCGGCGGCGGTCAGGGTCCGGTCCGACTCCGAGTTGTTGGTCCGGCAAATTGAAGGCAGGTATCGAGTCAAGAACCCTCGCCTCGCCGTGCTCCATTCTCAGGTGCGAGATCTCATACAAACGATCCCCTCTTTTCACATTGAGCATGTCGGTCGCGACGAGAACCGCCAGGCCGATAAGCTCGCCAATCGCGCCATCGATGAGGCGTTGAGCGGAGCGTCGGCAGAGGTGGAGCGGACGTGAACGGACGCAACCGGGCGATTGCTCCTGCTCTCGGGATCGCGGCAGTCTTAGCTCTTGTGGTCCTGGGCGGCGCGTTCTACCTCTGGAGAGCGTATAATCAGTTGGTGTCGATGGATGAGGGGATCAAGTCGGCCTGGGCCCAGGTCGAGAACCAGTTCCAACGTCGCGCGGACCTTATCCCGAATCTGGTGGCCACGGTGAAAGGGTACGCCGCCCACGAAAGAGCGGTCCTGGAGGCCATCGCCGATGCGAGGGCGAGGATGGCAGGAGCCAGGACCATCGAAGAAAAGGTGAACGCCAGCAACGCCATGGACTCTGCGTTGGGGCGCCTCCTCGTCGTCGTTGAACAGTACCCGAACCTCAAAGCAGACACGAGTTTCATCCGCCTGATGGACGAGCTTGCAGGGACGGAGAATCGCTTAGCGGTCGAGCGGAAGCGATACAATGATCTAGTGCAACAGTATAATACGAAGGTTCGTCGATTCCCGGAGCGAACCGTGGCCGGGCTTTTCCGTTTCGAGGAGGCGACCTACTTTCAGGTGGCAGAGTCCGCCAGGCAGACCCCGAAAGTCGAGTTTGTCAGGTGAGGGAGAAAAGGTCGGCGGAGAAAGGCGAGCAAGCCAGTTCCTCCAGGTGCGCGGATGTGCTCCGGGGAACCCTTCAAAGATTGGGCCTCGGTCGTGTGATCCGTCACCTCGCCCTGCTGAAGGCATGGGATCGAGCCATCGCGCCGCGCGTGAGGGAACGGGCGACCATGCAGGACTTCAGCGATGGGCGACTGTACCTCTGCGTGGAGGACCCGATCTGGTTGCACGAGCTGCACATGCTGCGTCACAAACTGAAGACGATCCTGAACGAGGAGGTCGGCGAGCCGGTGGTGAGCGAGATCGTCTTACGGATCGGCCGAACCCCTCGCAGTGCTCCCGCGCCAATGGCCCATCGACGAGTGGAGAGAGCGGGTGTCGTTCCAACCGAGGCGGACGCGAAGATCCAGCAGATCTTGGCCCCTGTGCAGGATCGACCCTGTCGCGACGTCCTGGAGCGCCTGCTCTACCGCTGGAAGGCGAGGACGATCTGACACACCTGTTGCAGCATATCCACACTGGGACATCGTCGCTGCCGCTGCGATCCTCGCCATTGTGGTTAACCTGTTGATTGTACAGTGATTATTTGGCGAAAATCTCTGTCATCTTTCGTCAAGAAGTGGTCCATGGCTTGCACAACCCACTCTTGGCCCTTCTATCGAGGAAGTGGTCTGTCCGTTTAGGCTATGAATTGGATATGAATTGGAATTGTTGATTACTTAGGAGGAGATGGTGGGCCATCAGCGAACGGTTCAAACGGTGGTGAGTTGTAAAGGGATAGGGCTCCACACCGGGCAGTCGGTCAGAATGTATCTCCGTCCCGCTCCGGCCAATTCCGGGGTTCTGTTCAAGCGGATGGACCTCCCCGGCGCTCCCGCGATCGAAGCCAAACCAGGTAACATCGTCGATGTTCACCATGCTACCACGATCGGCAAGGGTGGCGTAAAGGTGAGGACCATCGAACATCTGATGGCCACATTCGCTGGATTGGGAGTGGACAACATCCTGGTGGAGCTCCACGGCGAGGAGGTCCCCGCCATGGATGGAAGCGCCGCGCCATTTGTCGAGCTCATCAGGAAAGCAGGTCTGCGACGGCAAATGGCTCCTAGAACCTATCTCAAGGTCAAAGAGCGCCTCGTGGTCGAGGCAGAGCGGCGCAGCATCCAGATTGTCCCTTCCGAGCGGCTTCAGGTCATCTACACGATGCGTTTCGACCATCCTCTTCTTGGAGAGCAGTCGGCCGCATTCGACATCTCCAGGGAGACGTTCGTCAACGAGATCGCCGGGTGTCGGACCTACGGCTTTCTGAAAGATTTGGAGGAGCTTCGCCGCCGTCACTTGGCTCTGGGCGGCTCGTTCGACAATGCGATCGTGATCGGCGAGAGTGGGGTATTGAACGGCGATCTACGCTTCCGTGACGAGCTAGTTCGCCATAAGGTCCTCGATCTCCTGGGGGATCTGTATCTCCTTGGCAGGCCTGTGCTCGGAACGGTCATCGCCCACAGCGCGGGACACCTGCTTCATACCAAGCTGGTACAAGAAATCCAGCGTCATCTTGACCAACAGCAACTGGCCCCCACTCGTCACAGCGTGATCGAACGATGGGCGAGGCCGTTGCTTCAGCCAGGACGATCCCTGAAGGTCGCCCCTTCCTAATTCACCTTCTCCTGGCGGATCTACGCGGCCCTGCCTCCGCTGCCCCGGTCCACTCAGGCTCACCATCTTTGCCCTTGCAACGCTTCTAAGGTTTCGGCTATAGTGGCCGCAGAGCGACTGTGCGGCGCGTGGGTCCGGCGCAGTTCATCCCAGACCGCACAGGCCGGGGGAGAGTCCGAGGAGGGACGGCGGTCTGCCCCTCTCGGCCGGGCCCGCGAGGAGGGCCGAGCGGTTGCCACCCCGCCTGCTAGCGGAAGGGCCTTCCCCGCGAACTAACCCCAATTCGAAATTAACGGGGCTGTGGATTTCAGCCTACCCAGCGGGTGGCGCGGTAAGCGGGGGGCCACCCACGCCTCCGGCGCGGGTACCCGGCCCGCAGCGGAAGGGTCCCACTGGGGGATGGGTGGAGCGAGGACGGCGGCGGCTGATTACCGCGACAGGACCCGCTGGCCCCACGACTCACCGCACTGGTTATTTTCGGAGCGGGGCCAAGTGGCAAGGGCGGAGATGTCATCTAGTGTAGTGCGTCCAACGCTTCTTTACACTCATTCCGGAGCCGTCATTCCCGCGAAGGCGGGAATCCAGCCAAGCAAGACTGGTTTCCGGGTCAAGCCCGGAATGACAATCAAAGTAAAGGGACTTTCGACGCACTACACTAGTATATCTCCGCACTGCTTGCGACGGGCAGGGTGCGAGGTGATCCCGTGCAGGTTGACTCACCTTTTCGCTGCATCGATGGTATCTTTCCCCTGCACTCCCTCTTGTTCGGGCGTCTCCCGTTCATTGTGACAAGCCGCAGGCGGTCTCGGCCGCGTCCGAAGTAGGCCCGCAGAAGGCAGGCGTATGGTGGCCCCGAAAGACGCTGATCGTCGCAAGCGCCGGACCCGCCTTATCCTGGCGGCCGTCTTCGGCCTCGTCGTGGTGTTGACGACCGTCCAGGTCTTGATCTATCAACTCCGATTTCCCACCCCGATTGCCAGCAATATCCTGGTTTTCGCCCTCGTCAACGTGAATATGGTACTCCTCCTCATCCTGGTCCTCCTGGTCTTTCGGAGCCTCTTCAAAGTCTACCTCGAGCGCCGGGATAATCTGCTCGGTTCCAAGTTCAGGGTCAAGCTGGTGGTTGCCTTTGTCAGTCTCTCACTCCTGCCTGCGTTGCTCCTCTTTGTCGTGGCCAGCAACCTGATCACCAACAGCGTCGATAGCTGGTTCAACATCAGGGTGGAAGATTCGCTTCAGCACTCTCTCGATGTGGCGCAGCTCTTCGAAAAGATTTCCGGCGAGAACATCGTGATGCAGGCGCGTCGGATAGCGTCCGGCATCGACCCAGGCGGCCTTGACGGCGTAGAGGGACAGGAGCTGGCCCGCACCTTGATCGCTGAAAAGCTCCACGACTACAACCTCGATGCCATTCAGGTCATCGACAGCAACGGCGCCGAGCTGCTGGGCCTCCGGGCCAAGAAACGGCTACCAGCCGACCTGCCTCCCCTCGGTCAGGCGTTCCGGCGGGGAAGGAGGGGGGAGACCTTTGCATTCGTCCAGATGATCTCCGGCGGTGATTTGATCCGGGGAGTGGCTCCTGTCGCCCTGTCGGACTCGAAGGGCCGGGCCACATTCCTGGTAGCCACTCAGTTCATTCCCGAAGGACCCTCGGCCAAGGTGGGCGAGGTCACCCGAGGGGTCAAAGAGTACCAGCAGCTCAAAATGCTGAAGAACCCGATCAAGGGGATCTATGTCATGCTCTTCCTCTTGGTGACCCTGGTCATCATCTTCGCCGCCGTGTGGGTCGGGGTCTACCTCGCGAGGGGCATCACCGTGCCGATCCAGCAACTGGCCGAGGGGACCAGGGCCGTTGCCTCTGGGAACCTGGACTTCAGGGTTGACGCCAAGGCGGACGACGAGATCGGGATCCTGGTGAGCTCCTTCAATAAGATGACGGGAGACCTTCGGCAAAGCAAGTCGGAGCTCGAAAGCGCTAACCTTGATCTGCAGCGCTCGAATGTCGAACTGGACCAGCGGCGGGCATATATGGAGACGGTGCTGGAAAATATCGCGACGGGCGTCCTGTCACTTGATCGACAGGGGACCGTCACGACCATCAATCCGGCAGCCATCCAGATCCTGGGACTTGAGGGCCGCCGCCAGCGCCGTTATCACTATACTGAGCTCCTCGCCGGGGACTCGCTCGCCCCGCTCAGAGGACTGCTGGAGAAGACCGAAGATGACGCGGGTGGGGTTGTAGATCAACAACTGACGCTCCAGCGCAACGGGCGGGTCGCCAATATCGTGGTCAGCATCAGCGGCCTGACCGATCGCTTGGATCATCATCTCGGGAGGGTAGTGGTCCTGGAAGAGATCACCCAACGGATCCGCGCAGAGCAGACGATGGCGTGGCGAGAGGTGGCGAGGCGGATCGCCCACGAAATCAAGAACCCGTTGACCCCTATCCAGCTCTCTGCACAGCGGCTCAGGAAGAAGTTTGCCGATCGGGCGCCCGATTACGAACAGGTATTCGAGGAATGCACCCGGACGATCATTCAGGAGGTCAATGGGCTCAAGGCACTGGTGGACGAATTCTCGAGGTACGCCGCCAAGATGCCATCCTCCGACCCGAAACCGAATGACCTTCATCTGGTGGTGGAGATGGTGCTGTCGCTCTACTCGGCCGTCCCGAAGGGGGTCAAGATCGGCCAGGACCTCGATCCCCAGCTCCCGCCTGTCAACATGGATCCCGAGCAGATGAAGCGGGCGCTGATCAACCTGGTGGACAATGCCCTGGATGCCCTCGGCGGAGAGGGAGA
>Ga0209751_10007300_pt1 | contig 10151 bp, 7 predicted proteins | sample RifCSP13_1_FD_184019 | JGI IMG/M metagenome (GOLD analysis project Ga0209751, IMG submission 184019) | Soil microbial communities from Rifle, Colorado - Rifle CSP2_sed 13_1 (SPAdes) (version 2) | ecosystem: Environmental > Terrestrial > Deep subsurface > Rock core/Sediment | place: Rifle...
CATCAACGCGAGCAATACGATCGTCCTCACGGCCATGCGGACGATCCACCGCGCGTCGGATCGCAGAGGCACAAGTTCCAGATCGGCCGCGGCCGTCGCGACGAGCTCATCGTCGATGACACCGGCCGACATCTGCTGTCCGCGAGTGAGGGCTCGATCGCACACGAGGTTCACCAGCCGCGGCACGCCGCGCGTCGCCGCGTGCAATTCCGCCAAGGCGCCTTCATCGAATTCCACACGCGCGTTCGATCCGGCGACCGCGAGTCGATGGACAACGTAGCCGCTCGTCTCCTCGGCGGTGAGCGGATCGAGACGACAGCGCGCCGCGGCCAGCCGATCGAGCGGCCGAAGCTCCCTGCGGCGAAGAAGCGCGGGCAGCGCGGGTTGACCGACGAGGATGATTTGCGCCCGTCGATCCGCACCGGCCACGTCCGACAGGGCTGACAGCGGCTCGAGAAGTTCCGGACCGACCTCCTGCGCATCGTCGAGGATGATGACCGCCGAAGCCTGAAGCGGCGCAAGCGAAGCGGCGAAGTCGCCGACGGCAGCGATCAATTCCTGGCGCGTGGCTGCAGCCATCCGGCCGCGTGTGGCATCCTCGCGCGCGACCACGCCGAAATCAACCAGCGCCGTCCTCAACAGATCCTCGAACGATGCGACGGGGCCGGCGATAAGCGACGTCACCGTGCGGCGTCCCAGCTGTTCGACGAGCGATCGGCACAGAGTGGTCTTGCCGACCCCGAGTTCCCCTGTGAGAAGCATGACCGGGTCGCCGCGCCCGAGCGCGTCGGTGAGTTCCTGCAGCGCACGATCGTGCGAGGTGCTGTGATAGATGAATTTCGTATCCGGCGAAAGGCTGAACGGATTTTCGGACAGGCCGTAGAACGGCTCGTACGTCAGCGGTACCGCCGGTGGCGGCGGCGCGGAGTCGGCCTGCAGCGCGAACCGGCTCCGGACGATCCGCGGCGGCGGCGCTCCCGCAATCGCCGGGCCTCGCGCGCGGTCGCGCCCAGGCGGAGGCGGAAACAGATCGAGCAACGGACGCGGGCCGTCGGATGCGGGCGTCGCGGCGTCAACCGGTTCTGACGCCAAAGCCCGGGCCGCGGCACGGGCAAACCGGGAGAGCGGCGGCGACGCAGGCCCCGGCGCGAGGGCGGACTCTGGAAAAATCGACGCTGGGGGGGCTGCCGGCGATTCGGCCGGGACTCGGTTGGCTGGCACAACGCGCGCGGACTTCGGCGGCGGCAGCGCCGCGTCGTCCATCGGATCGGGATCGCCGAGGCCACGATCGAGCTCCGAGAACTTTGCCCGAAAACTCGGATCATCGAGGAAGGACGGAGGCTTTTGGTTCTGACTCAAAACGGCACAACCTGTTCCAGATCAGCCCATTCGTCGGCAAGTCTTTGGTCCTACAAGAATTGCAGACACGACTCCTATGCCATTATTGACGTTCTTGTCATATATACGAACACATGGTAATCTAACTGACAGTTCAACATCTTGTGCAAGTATCTACCCTGTAACTACTTAGAGTCAATAGACCAGCTTGGCGCTCCTGTTGCTAGTTTTGCACCTAGGCCACGGGTGTAGCTCGCGGCCACACGAGCTGATGACCGCTGAAACATCGAGCCTTGACGTGCCGAACTGGCGAACGGAGCTGCCCATCCTGGCGGCGCGCCTCGTCACGCTGCACGAACCTGCACCGCAGGATCTTGGCCCGCTCGTCGACTTGTTGTCCGTAGCCGACGCCACGCGGTTCGGAATCGACGATCCGAACACCGAGGTAGCGGTGCAGCGTCTCATCGAACGCGCCGTGCGCGAACGCACGCTTGGCCAATCCTTTACCTATGCGATTACCACCGGCGCGGCACGGCCGCCCGTCGGCCTCATCCAGGTTCGACAGCTCGATCCCGCATTCGAAGTGGCGGAATGGGAATGCACGGTGGCGCCCTCGGCGCGCGGCACCGGTATCTTCGTCGAAACCATGCGTCTGGTCGGATCCTTTGCGTTCGGCTCCGTCGGCGCCCGGCGGCTCGAGACGCGCGTGCTGCTCCAGAACGGGCGCGGCAACACGGCGCTCCGCAAGCTCGGGGCCGTCGAGGAGGGGATTCTGCGCCGCTCGATTCGTCGAAACGGCGAGTACGTTGATCAAGTGTTGTGGTCGCTGCTGAAGGAGGACTGGGGCGAGCATTGGATCTCCACCGCCCCCCGGGTCCATTGACGAAGCCGCTGTCGCGCGCCGCTCGCGCGTACGTCACCTTGGTCATCGTTGCGGGCGCGGCGCTCTTTGCGGCCTGCTTTCCGCTCGCGCGATTCGACGAGCCCGTCCTGTTCGGCGTGCTCCTCGTGCTGTCCTCCGCTACGGCAGTGCTCAAAGTCCAGCTCCCGCTCATCACGAGCAGCTCGACGATGTCGGTGTCGTATGCCGTCGATTTCGCGTCGCTCCTGCTCATCGGCCCGCACGCGACGATGGTCGTCGCAGCCGCCAGCGCGCTGAGCCAGTGCCATCTGAACACACGGACGCGGACGCCGGTGCATCGGACGTTGTTCAGCATGGCCACCCTCGTGCTGGCCGTTGAAGGTGCCGGCCTCGCGTTTCGTCTGCTCGGCGGCGGGCCCGTCACGGGGCTCGTTGCACTCGCCGAGCCGCTCGCCGGCGCGGCGACCGTGTACTTCCTGATCAACACGGTCCTCGTGGCGGTGGCGATTGCGCTGTCCACCGACGACAGCGTGATTGGGACATGGCGGCAGAACTTTCTTTGGAGCGCGCCCAGCTATTTCGTCGGCGCCGGCAGCGCCGCGCTCGCCGTCTGGGTGGTCTCGCGATTCGGCTACTGGATGGCGCCGCTGACCTTCGCGCCCATCTATCTGACCTATCGCACCTACAAGGTGTACATGGGCCGCATCGAAGACGAGCAGCGGCACGCCCAGCAGACCTCCGATTTGCATCTCGCAACGATTGAAGCGCTCGCGCGCGCGATCGACGCAAAGGATCGGCCGACGCAATCACACATCCGGCGCGTGCAGGTGTACGCCGCCGGCCTCGCGAAAGCGGCCGGGCTCTCGGCGGGCGAGATTCAGGGCGTGAAGACGGCGGCGCTGCTCCACGACATCGGAAAGCTCGCGGTTCCTGAGCACATTCTGTCGAAGCCTGGGCCGTTGACGCATGAAGAGTTCCAGAAGATCCGCATTCACCCGCAGGTCGGCGCGGAGATCATCGCGGCTGTGCCGTTCCCGTATCCCGTGGCGCCGCTGATCCTCAGCCACCACGAGCGATGGGACGGCAAGGGCTATCCGCAGGGTCTCGCGGGGACGGACATCCCCATGGGCGCGCGCATCCTCACGATTGTCGATTACTACGACGCCGTGACGACCGAACGGCCCTACCACCGGGCGCTCAATTCGGTGAGCGCGGTGGCGATGCTGAAGCACGAAGCTGGACGTGCGTTGGATCCACGGCTCGTCGACACTTTCGTCGCGATGCTGCCCTCACTCGTCGCCGAGTACGCGGGCGAAGGGCCTTCCGCTGAACCGCCGTCCGAGACGGTCACCATCGAGAGCGGCACGGCCGCGGTCGGGCTCGTGCCGAAGGCCGGGGACGCGTTCGAGAACATCGCGCTCGCCCATCGGGAAATTTACGCGCTGTACGAAATCGCGCAGGCGATGGGCACGAGCCTCGGCGTCTCGGACACGATGGCGCTCATTTCGTCGAAGCTCTCGAAGCTCGTGCCATGGTCGGGCTGCGCGCTGTTTCTCTACGATTCCGGAACGGAGAGGCTGCATTGCCGCTTCGCTGCCGGCGTCGACACGCCGCGGCTGCTCAACACCTCCGTGGCGGTCGGCGATGGTCTGGCCGGGTGGGTCGCGAGGAACCGGCGATCGCTCATCAACGCGGACCCGCAACTGTCGTTCAAGGGGGCGGGGATCTCCGATTCGACCGTCCTCAGGACCGCCATCGTCTCCCCGTTGTACTTCGAAGATGGGTTCATCGGCTGCCTGGCGCTCTATCACACCACGCCGAATTACTACGCCGAGGATCACCGCCGGCTGCTTGAGCGGGTCGTGGAGCAGGCTGGCGCCGTCATCCACAACTCGATCGTCTTCGAACAAACGCAGGAAGACTCGCTGACCGATCCGCTGACCGGGCTGCCAAACCGGCGGTCGATGTTCGTCCACCTGTCGCGCGAGCTGTCGCGCGCCGGGCGCTTGAAGAGCGACGTGGCGCTCATCGTGATGGACGTGGACGGATTCAAGGTGATCAACGACAGCTACGGCCACAACGTCGGCGACGCGGCGCTGCGTTCGATCGCCCGTGCGCTTCAGCAGGCGCTGCGGCCCTACGACCTCTGCGTGCGGTACGCCGGCGACGAATTCATCGCCGTGCTGACCGACTGCTCGCGCGAGGCGGCCGAAGCCAAGCGGCGCGAGCTGCAGGCCCGGATCGGCGAGATCGAGCTGGTGGTCAGGCCCGGTCGCGTGACGCGGCTCGCCGTCAGCGCAGGCGTCGCGGTCTTTCCCCACGACGGCGCCACATACGAAGCGCTGCTGGCCGAAGCCGACGCGCGAATGTATCGCGACAAGGCGGTGCGGCGTGGAGACATCCCGGTAGCTCGTCCGGCGGCGCCCGCGGAATTTCTGGCGCCGGAGCTCTTCGACACCGCCGCGGACGAAGCAAAGGTCGTCCCGCTTCCAGAAGCTTCTTGATTGCACGGGATGGTCTGAAGACCGTCCCCTACCGAGGCGGCTGTAGAGCACGGCCTGCAGGCCGTGCTGCGATACGATTATGTCGTGACCGAAAAAACCGACCTCGTTGAACGACGGCTCAAGTACATCCAGCGGCAGATCGACCTGGACAAGAGCGTCGTCAACGTCAAGTTCCGCGGCACGCCCCCTGACGGGCAGGGACCGCCCAATCGCCACGGCATGCCCAAGCTCCCTGTCGGCCAGCACGAAGTGAAGAACTGGCCGATCCTGGATCTCGGCGAACAGCCTCAGATCTCGTCCGAGGAATGGCAGCTCGAAGTCGGGGGCCTCGTCGAGCACCCGTTCACGCTGACGTGGGAGCAGTTCCTGGCGCTGCCCCAGGCCGAGGACGTGAGCGACTTCCACTGCGTGACGACGTGGAGCCGGTACGACAACCGCTGGCGGGGCGTGCGCTTCAAAACGATTGCGGAGCTCGCCGTGCCACAGGAGCACGCACGATTTGTCCTCTGCACCGGCTACGACTTCGCGCCGGGGACCTACATTCCCTACACCACGAACATCCCGCTCGAGCGGGCAGTCGAAGACGATGTACTGCTGGTGCACACGTGGGAGGGGCGTCCGCTGCCGCGCGAACACGGCGGACCGGTCCGGATGATCACGCCCAAACTCTACGCGTGGAAGGGCACGAAGTGGATTCGGAAGATTGAGTTCCTCGCCGAGGATCGCCAGGGATTCTGGGAAGTGCGCGGGTACTCAAACTCCGCCGAGCCGTGGTTCAACGATCGCTACGCGACTGGTGAATAAAGCCCTTTACGAACTGGCGGAGGAGTTGAATAATCGTCGGAGTCGCGCTCTAAGAGATTAAGGGTGAACGCCATGGCAAAACGAACGACGCGATCAACGGCCCCCCAAACCTCAAACAACCTGGTCGCCTCCGCATCCGGTTCTGCAGGTGTCGCCGACCGGGCCACCGACATGGCTGCGCCGGATACCCGCAACGACTCGATGGCCTCCGAGCCGAGTGCAGAAGAAATCCGGATGCGCGCGTACCGCCGCTATCTGGAGCGCGGCGGCGCAGACGGTCAGGATTTCGACGACTGGCTGGAAGCAGAGAGGGAACTCAAACAGCGATCGTGAAGGGGGTCAGTCAGTAAGTCTGATGGAACGCCTGCGCGCGGCGTAAAATCAACAATCATCAATCAACAATCGGCAATTCTCCGTCCGATGCTGGCGTCCTTAGCCGACGCCCCGCTGGTCGATCCCGAGCTGGTCTACGAGCCGAAGTACGACGGCATTCGCGCGATCGTCGAGATCGACGCGAAGGGGCGGGCGCGCCTGTGGTCCCGTCTCGGCAACGAGAAGACGCACCAGTTCCCGGAGATCACGGGCGCGCTCGAAACGTGGGCGCGTCAGCGCAAACCGCCCCGCGAGCTCGTGCTGGACGGCGAGATCGTCGCGCTTGATTCGACAGGTGAACCAAGCGGATTTCAACAGCTGCAGGGACGCATCCACGTGCTGGAGGCGCAGCCTTCCAGCCCGTCCAGCCGCTCCCGCCCTTCCCGCCGTTCTGTTGCCTTCATCGCGTTCGATATCCTGCGCAATGGGCCGACGGACCTTCGCGATCGCCCGCTGCTCGAGCGGCGCGCGATCCTCGAGCGCGTGTTTACCGTGGGCACTGCGAAGCGGACCGGACCCGCGATCCTCCGCATCAGTGAAATGGCGCCCGGCGACGGCCGCGCGATGTACAAACGCGCGCTCTCGAGCGGCTGGGAAGGGTTGATCGCGAAACAGGCCAGGTCGCCGTATCAGTCCGGCAAGCGCACCCCCAACTGGCGAAAGCTGAAGATCGTCCACGAACAGGAGTTCGTCATCGGCGGGTGGACCGAACCGCGCCACACACGCTCGTACTTTGGAGCACTCTTGCTCGGTCTCTACGAAAGGGCCGAGGGTAAAGGGCAAAGGGCAAACACCAACGACCCCGGCCAACTGGTGTACGTGGGTCATACCGGCACAGGTTTCAACGAGCGTGAGCTGGCGCGGCTGATGAGACTATTGAAGCCTCTCGAGGTCACACTGTGTCCGTTCCGGGAGCGGCCGCGAACCAACCAGCGGCCGCACTGGGTGCAGCCGAAGCTGGTCGCGCAAATCAAGTTCACTGAATGGACAGCCGACGGCAACCTTCGCCATCCGGTGTACCTCGGACTCCGCGACGACAAGAAGGCGCAGGAGATTGTGCGCGAGCCAGAGGCGAGGCTGCATTCGACAACGTCGGTCCGTCTGAAGGCGGACCTTACGGATAAGCACGCGACCTTGCTCGACCAACTGCGCGAGCTTGAAGATGCGCGGCGAGACGGCGTGATCGAGCTGCCGGACGGCAACCGCCTCAAGGTCGGCAACCTCCACAAGATCTTCTGGCCGAAGCAGAAGCTGACCAAAGGCGACCTGTTCCGCTATTACGTCGAAGTCGCTCCCTGCCTCCTGCCGGCGGTGGCGGACCGGCCGTTGGTCATGAAGCGATTTCCAAACGGTGTCGCCGCACCGCCGTTTTACCAGCATCGCGCCGAGGATGTTCCGAAGGGGGTGCGCGTCGAGACGGTCGAGGTGGGGGAGAAACGTCAGCAAATGGTAGGCGGCGATCTGACGACGCTGCTGTACATGACGCAGCTGGCTGCCATCTCACAGGACCCGTGGTTCTCCCGCGTCCAGTCGATGCAGTTTGCCGACTACGTGGCGCTCGACCTTGACCCATCCGCAGGCGTGACATTCGACCGCGTGCTGGACGTGGCACGCGCGATTCGCGACGAGCTCGAAGCATTGGGCGCGCTCGGCGTGCCGAAGACCTCCGGCGCCGACGGTCTGCACATCTACGTTCCGCTCCCGCCCGGCACCCCGTACGATGCGGGCCTGCTCTTCTGCCAGATCGTCGCAACGATCGTGTCTCACAAGCATCCGAAGATCGCGACCGTCGAACGGCGCGTGCGCGCACGAGGTTCGCGCGTCTACGTCGACTACCTGCAGAACATTCTCGGCAAGACGCTGGCGACGGCTTACAGCGCGCGGGCGAGCGACTACGCCGGCGTTTCCACGCCGTTGACGTGGAAAGAGGTCGATGACGGAGTACGGCGGCAGGACTTTACGATCAAGACGATGCCGGCCAGGCTGAAGGAAGTGGGCGATTTATGGGCGGCGCTGCGAAACTCGAAGGGGGTCGACTTGTCGCGCGTGTCGAAAACATACCAGTGACCGCGGACACGCCGGACCTGTCGATCGTCCTGGTCAACTGGAATGCGTGCGAGATGACCAGCGCGGCGCTCGAGTCCATCGCCGCGCACACCAGGGACATCAGCTACGAAATCTTCGTCATCGACAACGGCTCAACGCGCGACGCCAGTGTGACCGAGATCCCGCGGCGTTTTCCGTCCATTCAGTTCATCCCAAACGCCGCCAACATGGGGTTCAGCGTCGCGAACAACCAGGGCATCGTGCGCGCTCGCGGGCGACATGTCCTGTTGCTCAACAACGATACGATCCAGACGGAACGCGCGCTCGCGGCGGCCGTGCGCTACATGGATGCGCACCCGGAGGTCGGGGGCTTGGGCATCCTGCATCGCAATGCAGACGCCGAACGGTCGGAACAAGCCTCCGCGTTCGGTTTTCCGCGGCCCTGGCGCGAAGTTGCCGCCCTGCTTGGCGTCCGGTTGAGTGCCGACTACGGAGCGCCGCTCCGCTCGGATGTCGAGCAGGATGTCGACTGGGTCTGCGGCAGCTTCCTGCTGATGCGCCGGGCGTGCCTCGAACAGATCGGACGGCTCGACGAACGCTTTTTCATTTACGACGAGGACATCGACTGGTGCCGCCGGGCCCGCACCGCAGGCTGGAAGATCCGCTTCTGGCCTGGCGCGTCGATGGTGCACGTGGGCGCCTCCGCGCGGCCTTTCATGAAGGACAAGACCTTCGTGCACTTCCGCAGCCATCTCTCCTACATCCGGAAACATCACTCCTCGGCTCCGGCGGCGTTGTACTATCTCGTGATGGTCGGCCGCCTGACACTGGCGACGCTCTGGCAGACGATGCGCTGGCTTGGCGGCTCGGCGTCGCTGGCCGATGTGCGCGAGCGCTCGCACCGCCAGATGCAGTTCGCGCTGCTCCGCCCGGGACGGACCGGCGGCTAGCGCGATGGCCATTCTCGTCACCGGCGCGGCCGGCTTCATCGGATCTCACGTCGCCGAACAACTGTTGCGGCGCGGCCACGAGGTGGTCGGCCTCGACGATTTAAGCGGCGGATTCACCGACAACGTGCCGAAGGGCGCGGTCTTCATCCAGGGAACCGTACTCGACACGGCGCTTCTCTCGCGGCTCTTCGCGGAGCACCGCATCACGCACGTTTTCCACCTCGCGGCATACGCGGCGGAAGGGCTCAGCCACTTCATCCGGCGCTTCAACTACACCAACAACGTCGTCGGCTCGATGAACGTGCTGAACGAGGCGGTGAAGGCTGAGGTGCGCTGTTTCGTCTTTACCAGCTCCATCGCCGTGTACGGAGCGGGACAGACGCCGATGCGCGAATCGCTCCGACCAGAGCCCGAGGATCCGTACGGCATCGCCAAGTATGCCGTGGAGATGGATCTGCAGGCCGCGCGGCACATGTTCGGGATCGATTCGATCGTCTTCCGCCCGCACAACGTCTACGGCGAGCGGCAGCACATCGGCGACCGCTATCGCAACGTCATCGGCATCTTCATGAATCAGTTGATGCGCGGCGAGCCGATGTCGATCTTCGGCGACGGCACGCAGACGCGCGCGTTCAGCTACATCGGCGATGTCGCGCCGCTCATCGCGGACGCGATCGACGTGCCGGCGGCGCTCAATCAGACATTCAACGTCGGCGCCGACGAATCGACGACGGTGAACGAGCTGGCGGCGCTGGTGGCGGCGGCCATGGGCAAGGAGCCGCGCATCAGGCATCTTGAAGCGCGCAAAGAGGTGCTGCACGCGGTCGCCGATCATTCCAGGGTCGCGGCGGTGTTCGGGTACCGCGCCAAGTGGACGCTCGACCGCGGCCTGAAGCAGATGGCGGAGTGGGCGCTCGGTGTCGGCCCCCGCGAGTCGAGCCGCCGTGCGGAGGTCGAAGTGAAGAAGAATCTACCGCAGAGCTGGCGCTGAGATTGCGGGGAGATGGTGCGCCCGACAGGGGTCGAACCTGTAGCCTTCGGCTCCGGAGGCCGACGCTCTATCCAGTTGAGCTACGGGCGCATAGGGCGATCAGGGAATTGCAGGATTGCAGGAAGTAAAGCGTCGTTAGAACTTCCCTGCAATCCTGCAATTCTGCAATTCTGCAATTGAGAGTGGTGCGCCCGGAGGGAATCGAACCCCCGGCCTACAGGTTCGAAGCCTGTCGCTCTATCCATCTGAGCTACGGGCGCGTGCACGTCTGAGGAGTGTATCTG
>Ga0209751_10007302_pt1 | contig 10151 bp, 7 predicted proteins | sample RifCSP13_1_FD_184019 | JGI IMG/M metagenome (GOLD analysis project Ga0209751, IMG submission 184019) | Soil microbial communities from Rifle, Colorado - Rifle CSP2_sed 13_1 (SPAdes) (version 2) | ecosystem: Environmental > Terrestrial > Deep subsurface > Rock core/Sediment | place: Rifle...
CCACAACGGGACGATCCGACGGCAGCCCATCCACGGGCAGTCGCGGGGGCGCACCCGGTACCGCCGGGCGCAGCGGGCGAAGGGACGGCGCCGGGGCGCGGGGAGCCGCAAGGGGGCGTCGAACGCGCGGAACCCGCGGAAGCGGCGGTGGATCCGCGTGATCCGCCCGCTCCGGGAACTCCTAAAGGAGCTCCGGGACTCGGGAAAAATCGACGTGCGGACGTACCGCACATATTACCGCCAGGCGAAGGGCGGGGTGTTCAAGGGCCGCGTGCACCTAGAGCAGCACCTCCGGGCCGCGGGGCTCCTGAAGGGGGCGTGAGATGGTCCAAGGTCCGCGCGCCCGGGTTCCCTTCCGCCGCCGGCGGGAGGGCCGCACGGATTACCGCCGGAGGCTCCGGCTCCTGCGCTCCGGGCAGGCCCGCGCGGTCGTCCGGAAGTCCCTCAACCAGACGCAGGTCCAGATCATCGCGTACGACGAGAAGGGGGACCACGTCCTCGCGTCCGCCGTGAGCCGCGAGCTCGCGGACTTCGGGTGGTCCGGCACGTCGGGGAACGTCCCCGCCGCATACCTCACGGGACTCCTCGCGGGGCGGCGGGCGGCGGAGAAGGGCGTGAAGGCCGCCGTCCTCGACGTCGGGGCGCAGCACCCGTCCCTTGGCGGGCGGCTCTTCGCGGCCGCGAAGGGCCTCGTCGACGCGGGGCTCGAGGTTCCGCACGGGGAGGCCGTCTTCCCGGCCGAGGACCGAATCGCGGGCAAGCATCTCGGGGAGGCGCGCGCGAAGGCGATCGCGGAGGTCCGGGCAAAGGTGGAGGCGGGGGCATGATGCGGGACGAGCGCCCGGCCGCCGAGTGGGCGCCGAAGACGACCCTCGGGAAGATGGTCCTCAAGGGCGACGTGACGACGATGGCGGAGGCCCTCGCGACGAACCTGCCCCTGCGGGAGCCGGAGATCGTGGACATCCTCCTGCCGGAGCTCGAGGACGAGGTGCTCGACGTGAACATGGTCCAGCGGATGACGGACTCCGGGCGCCGGGTGAACTTCGCGATCACGGTCGTCGTCGGGAACTCGGACGGGTTCGTCGGGCTGGGCCGCGCGCGGGGGAAGGAGGTCGGCCCCGCGATCCGGCGCGCGATCGACGACGCGAAAATCCACGTGATCCAGATCAAGCGCGGATGCGGCTCGTGGGAGTGCGGCTGCTATCGGGCGCATTCGCTGCCGGTCAAGGTCACGGGGCAGAGCGGTTCCGTGCGGGTGACCCTGAAGCCGGCGCCCCAGGGCGTCGGCCTCGCGGTTGGCGACGTCGCGAAGTCCGTCCTCCGGCTCGCGGGGATCCTGGACGCCTGGGCGTTCACGCAGGGCCACACGAAGACGACGGTGAACTACGCGCTGGCGACGTTCGACGCGATGAAGCGGACCGCCCAGGTCAAGGTCACGGAGGAGCAGACGGGCCGGCTCAAGATCCACGTGGGCGCGGAGAAGGTGTACGTGCGTCCCGCGGCCCCCGTCGAGGCCCCGCCCGAGGGCGGTGCGGCCCCACCGCCGCCCCCGGACACGCCGCCGGCGCCCCCCGCGGGGGCGGGTGCCCCATGACGTTCGCGGTCGTGCGGATCCGCGGGCACGTGACGCAGCGCCCGGAGATCAAGGACACGCTCCGTTACCTGCGCCTCCACCGGTCGAACCACTGCATCCTCGTCCCGGAGACGCCCGCGATGCGGGGCATGCTGCTCCGGGCGAAGGACTACGTGACGTGGGGCGAGGTCGACCCGACCGTGGCGGCGATGCTCCTCGTGCGGCGGGCCCGCCTCCCCGGCCGGAAGCGGATCGACGACGCGTACGTGAAGGTCAACTCGAAGTACCCGAGCATCAATTCGTTCGCGAAGGCCCTCGCGGCGGGGGAGGCGGCCCTCCGGGACGTGCAGGGGCTCAAGCCCGTGCTCCGCCTGGACCCGCCGCGCGGCGGCTTCGAGGGGGTCAAGCGGGGCTACCATGAGGGCGGGGCGCTCGGGTACCGCGGGAAGGACATCAACGCGCTGATCACGCGGATGCTCGGGCCGGAGGCGCGGTGATGGTCAGCCGGACGCGGAAGATGCGGGGCTCCCGAACGCACGGGCGCGGGAAGAAGCACGGGCGCGGCCACGGGGATCGCGGCGGCACCGGGAACGCGGGCCTCCACAAGCACAAGTTCAAGTGGATGCTGATCAACGACCCGGACCACTTCGGCGCCCACGGGTTCGTCCGCCATCACCACGGGTCGGGGAAAGCTTTGAGTATCAACGTCGAGGATGTCGAGGGGCGCCTCGAGGCGTTCGTCGCGCAGGGGTTCGCCGCCAAGGCCGGGGACGCGTACGAGGTCGACCTCGGGAAGGCGGGGTTCGCGAAGCTCCTCGGCGGCGGACGCGTCGCGCGGCCGCTCCGGATCACGGTCGCGGCGGCGACGGGGGCGGCGAGGGCGAAGGTGGAGGCCGCGGGGGGCGCGGTCACGGTGACGGAAACGGCGGAGTAAGATGCCGGAGGAAAAACAGAGCCTGCTGTACAAGCTCAAGCCCATCACGGACCGCATGCCCGCGGTCCTCCGACCGGAGGGGCACGTCCACTTCCGCACGAAGCTGATGTGGGTCATCGTCATCCTCCTCCTGTACTTCTCCCTCACGAACATCTGGCTGTACGGGCTCGAGCGGGCGAACGTCGTCGACTTCTTCTCCTCCCTGCGCGCGATCCTCGCGGGCCAGCAGGGCTCGCTCATGCACCTCGGCATCGGCCCGATCGTCACCGGGTCGATCATCATGCAGCTGTTCGCGGGCGCGAAGATCATCAAGCTCGACCTGTCGAAGGACGAGGACAAGTCCGTCTACCAGGGAACGCAGAAGTTCGTCGTCGTGATCATGATCGTCGTCGAGGCGGTCCCGCAGGTGTTCGGCTTCCTCACGCCCGCCCCCGGGTTCGTGTCGAACATGGGGGCCGTGTGGGCCGGCGAGGGGTACAACCTCGCGATCACGATCATCGTCCTCCAGCTCGTCGCGGGATCCTACCTCGTGTTCCTCATGGACGAGGTCGTGAGCAAGTGGGGGATCGGGAGCGGCATCTCGCTCTTCATCGCCGCCGGGGTCTCGCAACAAATCTTCACCGGCACGTTCAACTGGTACCCCGCGAACCCGGGGGGCCTGAGCGCGACGAACCCGCCGGCAGGTACGATCCCGAAGACGTTCTACCTGCTCAGCACGATGTCCGCGGGCGAGCTCGCCGGGGGCGGGATCGAGCGGATCCTGATCCAGAACCCGAACCCGCTGATCGCGCTCGTGGGGACGATTGTCATCTTCTTCCTCGTCGCCTACTTGGAGTCCACGCGGATCGAGCTCCCGCTCGCGCACGGGCAGGCGCGCGGCGCGCGTGGACGCTACCCCATCCGGCTCATCTACGCGTCGAACATCCCCGTCATCCTCGTGGCCGCGGTCCTCGCGAACGTGAGCATGTTCGCCCTTCTGTTCTGGCAGCATCCCGAGTGGCCGATCGTCGGCCGCAACCCGATGATCGGGATGTACTTAGGTCCGAGCGACCCGGACGTCGTGGGCGGGGTCGTTTCCCAGTCCACGCCGGTCGGGGGCCTCGCCTGGTACACGCAGGCGTTAAACGGACCCATCGACTGGCTCATGCCCCTCCTCGAGCCGGAGAGGTACGGCCCGATCCTGCGGGGCCACGCGGCCTGGCAGCTCATAATCCACCTCGTCGTATATGTCGGGCTCTTCATCGGGGGCTCGATCCTCTTCTCGAAGTTCTGGATCGAGACGACGAACATGGGACCGGAGGCGGTGGCGAAGCAGATCGAGCGGAGCGGGATGCAGATCCCCGGCTTCCGTCGGGACCCGCGCGTGCTCCGCCGCGTCCTCGCGCGGTACATCCCCGTCGTCACCGTGATCGGCGGCGCGACGGTCGGGGCGGTTGCCGCGGGCGCGGACATGATCGGCACGGTCGGGCAGGCGAGCGGGACGGGCGTGCTCCTCACCGTGGGAATCATGATCCAGCTGTACGAGGCGATCGGGAAGGAGCAGATGATGGAGATGCATCCGGTCCTCCGCCAGTTCTTCGGCGTCGAGTAGCGTCACCGCCGCCAGTACGCCCGGAAGACGAGCGCGAAGAAGACAATCCACAGGCCCGTCGTCAGCAGGTCGTACCACAGCTGGTCCGAGAACGGGACGAGGTTCAGGGGCCCGGTCTGCCACGGCCACCAGAGCGGGTTGTACGAGTGCGTGGGGATGTCGACGAGGACGTGCGTGAGGCCGCCGAACGCAGCGGACGCGTAGAGCGTGGCCAAGTCCCGGGGGTCGCGCCGGAGGTCCCTCCCCGCGAACCGGAGGATATCCGTCCCGGGCCACGTTCGGTCGAGCCAGCGGAGGAGCGGGGGGACGAGGAGCCACACCGCCAGGACGGTGACCGCGGCGTTCAGCGTGAGGACGCCGATCACGCTGTGCATGGGACCGCGGGCGGCGGTGAGGTCGCCCGTCGCCGTCCACATGACCGGGACCTCGAGGTCCGGGACCATCGAGCCGAGGGTGAGGGCCCAGAACGAGAAGGCGGCGGGCCATCGCGCGTAGGCGAGCCACGGGACGCTCGCGTGGAGGGGCGTGGCGGGCACGCACCGGGGACGGCGTCCGCCGTCAAAAAGCGTTCGGCTACGCGGCCCCGAGGAGGGTCACGAGCAGGGCCTTCTGCGCGTGGAGGCGGTTCTCCGCCTGGTCCCAGACGACGGACCTCGGCCCGTCGATCACCTCGTCCGTAATCTCGAGCCCGCGGTGGGCGGGGAGGCAGTGCATCACGATCGCGTCCTCCTTCGCCTTGTTCACGAGGGTCTGGTTCACCTGGTAGGGCTGGAAGACGCGCTCCCGCTCCCCCTTCTCCTTCTCATTGCCCATGGAGACCCACACGTCCGTGTACACGACGTCCGCGCCCTTCACGGCGTCGACGGGGTCGGGGAGGATCGACACCTTCGCGTCGGTCTTCGCGGCGACCTCCTTCGCCTGCTTCACGACCGTCGGACTCGGCCGGAACTTGTCCGGGCACGCCACGGCGATCTCCATGCCGACGACTGCGGTCGCGAGGATGAGGGAGTGGCACACGTTGTTCCCGTCGCCCACGTACGCGAGCTTCAGGCCCTTGAGCTCGCCCTTGTGCTCCTGCACGGTGAACAGGTCCGCGAGCGCCTGGCACGGGTGCTCCCAGTCGTCAAGCGCGTTGATCACGGGCACGGTCGCCCACTTCGCGAGCTCCGCGACGTCCCCGTGGCGGTACGCGCGGTACACGATCGCGTCGACGTACCGGCTCAACACGCGGGCCGTGTCCGCGATCGTCTCGCCGCGGCCGAGCTGGAGGTCCTGCGGGTTCAGGTACAGGGCGTGGCCGCCGAGCTGGGCCATCGCGACCTCGAAGCTGACCCGCGTCCGGGTGGAGGCCTTCTCGAAAATCATGGCGAGGTTCTTGTTCCTGAGCGGCTCGTACAGCTCGCCCGCCCGGGCGCGGTTCTTGAGGTTCGCCGCGAGCTCGAGGATCGCGATGAAGTCCTTCTCCGCGTCGAGGACTCCGAGGAAGTCGCGCTTCATGGCTTTCGTTGCGAAGGGGACGGGGGGATTAAACCTTTCCGAAAGGGTCGCGCGGCTCCATCGCGGGCTCGCATTCTCGGCCATGCCTATGTCCGAACGCGACGAGCTCTCTGCCTGAGTTCGCACGCGTTCCCCGTTTCGGCCACGCGGGGTCCAAAAGACCGCCGCGGCGGTGCCCGCGACGCAATCCACGGCGAACCCCCGGAGGATATCTTTGTATAGACGGCGCCGCTACGGACGCGGCGATGGCCGGGATGGGGTAGCCTGGTTATCCTAGGGGACTGTGGATCGCCCGCCAGCCTCGCGCGGCGAGCAGCAATCCCTTGACCCGAGTTCAAATCTCGGTCCCGGCCCTTCCCGTTCCCGCGGCGACGAACGGGGTCAGCACCTTTTAATACGGACCCCCCGTTCGATTCCGCGCACCGCGGGCGATGAACCAAGCCCGGTCCCCTCGGAGGGGAGTGCGATGATAAAGCAAGCCGCGAAGGAGTACGCGCCGCTCGACCTCGAGACACGGGTCCGCGAGTTTTGGCGGCGGACGAAGGCGTACGAGAAGACGCGCAAGCTACGCGAGGGCGGGAAGGAATTTTACTTCGTCGACGGCCCGCCGTACACGACGGGCGCGATCCACCTCGGGACGGCGCTGAACAAGACGATCAAGGACGCGGTCGTCCGCTGGCGGCGGATGGAGGGGTACAACGTCCGCGACCAGGCCGGGTACGACATGCACGGCCTCCCGATCGAGGTGCAGGTCGAGAAGACCCTCGGCATCACGAACAAGCGGGAGATCGAGGAACTCGGGATCGAGAAGTTCGTGACGACGTGCCGCGAATTCTCGCTCGACCTCCTGGGGAAGATGACGGAACAGTTCCGCGACCTCGGGGTATGGCTGGACTGGGAGACCCCCTACATGACGATCCGGAACCCGTACATCGAGGCGGAGTGGTGGACCCTGAAGAAGGCCCACGAGAAGGGGCTCCTCACGAAGAACGTGCGCTCCCTGCAGTGGTGCTCGCGGTGCGAGACCGCGCTCGCGGAGGCGGAGATCGAGTACGGCGACGAGACGGACCCGTCGATCTACGTGAAGTTCCCCGTGCGGGACCGCGCCGGGGAGTCCCTGCTGATCTGGACGACGACGCCCTGGACGATCCCCGCGAACCTGGCGGTGGCGGTGCACCCGGACTTCACGTACGCGAAGGTCGCGCTCGAGAGCGGGGACGACCTCTGGATGCTCGAGGAGACCGCGGCCCGCATTCTCGACGAGGCCGGCGTCACGGGCCGCATCGTGGACCGCAAGACGGGTTCGGACCTCGTGGGCTGGTCGTACGAGCACCCGCTCGCGGACAAGGTGCCGTACCACGGCCAGGTCGACGCGCCCAAGGCGCACACGGTCCTCCGGTCGACCGCGGTCACGAACGAGTACACGGGTCTCGTGCACACGGCCCCGGGCCACGGCCCGGAGGACTTCGAGCTCGGGCAGGCGAACGGGCTGCCGCCGTTCTCCCCCGTCGACGAGCGGGGCGTCTACACGGCGGACGCGGGGGCGTACGCGGGCAAGTCCGTGCGCGAGGCGAACGAGACGATCCTGAAGGACCTGAAGGACGCGGGCGCGCTGTTCATCCGCGGGCAGGTCGTCCATCGGTACGGCCATTGCTGGCGGTGCCACACCCCCATCCTGTTCCGCGTGACCGAACAGTGGTTCCTCTCCGTCGCGCCGCTCAAGGCAAGGATGTTGGAGGAGATCGCACGCATCCAGTGGACGCCGGACTGGGCGGGTTCCGCCCGCCAGAAGGAATGGACGGAGAACCTCCGGGACTGGACGATCTCTCGCCAGCGGTACTGGGGCACGCCCCTCCCGGTGTGGTTGTGCGAGAAGTGCGGCGACCTTCGGGTCGTCGGCTCCACGGACGAGCTGGGCGCGGGGCAGAACTACAAGGAGGGCATGGACCTGCACCGCCCCTGGATCGACGCCGTCACGTTCCGGTGCGCGAAGTGCGGTGGCACGCAGCGCCGGGTGAAGGACGTCATGGACGTCTGGTTCGATTCCGGCGTGGCGGCGTGGGCGCAGCTCGAGTACCCGAGGAACAAGGAGCTGTTCAAGCGGTGGTGGCCCGTGGACTGGATCACCGAGAGCAACGACCAGACCCGCGGGTGGTTCAACTCCCAGCTGTGGCTGGGCGTGATCGCGTTCGACCGGGCGCCGTACGAGTCCGTCCTCCTGCACGGATGGATGAACGGCCCCGACGGCCGGCAGATGCACCGGCATCTCGGGAACTACATCGAGCCGTTCGAGGTCGTGGCGAAGCACGGCGTGGACGCGTTCCGCCTCTACCTGTTCCGCACGAACGCGCCGTGGGAGGACAAGACGTTCTCCTGGGAGGACGTGAAGAACGCGGGCCGCACGCTGAACATCCTGTACAACGTCTACAAGTTCGCCGCCACGTACATGGCGATGGACAAGTTCGACCCGGAGGCGCACGCCCTCGATGCCCTGGTGAAGCACCTCACGCCGGAGGACCGATGGCTCCTTTCCCGGATGGAGCGATTGAAGGAGACGGTGACCGCCGAGTTCGAGGAATACGAGCTCCACCGGGCGACGCGCGCGATCGAGGAGTTCGTCGTCGAGGACCTCTCCCGCTGGTACGTGAAGATGGTCCGCGACCGGACGTGGAAGGAGGGGGAAGACCGCGGGAAGCTCGCGGCGTACAAGGTGCTGCACGAGGCGCTCGTGACGACCGCGCAGCTCCTGGCGCCGTTCTGCCCCCACCTGGCGGAGGAGCTCTACCAGAACCTCGACGGGCGCCTCCTGTCCGTGCACATGTGCGCGTGGCCGAAGGCCCGCGAGGACTTCCTGAACGCGAACCTCGAGAAGGCGATGAACACGGTGCGCGACCTCGTCGACACGGTCGCGAAGGTCCGGCAGAAGGAGAACGTGAAGCTCCGGTGGCCCGTCCGCTCCGTCACACTCCAGGCGCCGACGGAGGAGGCGGAGCCCGCGCTCCGGGGGCTCCAGCACGTGTTCCTCGAGATGGCGAACGTGAAGGCGTTCCGCACGCTGCCCGCGGAGCGTGCGTTCGAGGAGATGGAGCTCGCCCTGATGCCCGACCCGCAGGCGATCGGGAAGGTGTACAAGGCGTGGTGGTCGAAGATCGCCACGATCCTCGAGATGCGGCCTGCGGCGGAGGTGCAGCGGGAGCTCCAGGAGCGGGGCGAGTACCGGATGGGGATCGAGGGCCAGATGATCAAGATCCTGCCGAATATGGTCCGCGTCGAGCGTCGGCTCCCGCCGGGCGTCGCCCGCGTCGAGACGCCCTACGGGGAGCTGTTCGTCGACCTCCGCGTCTCCGAGGACATTCGCGCGGAGGGGATGGCGCGGGAGGTCGTGCGGCGCGTGCAGCAGATGCGGAAGGACCTCGACCTCGACGTCGAGGACTACGTCCGGACGTCGATCCGCGTGCCGGAGGGCCTCGTCGCCCTCCTCGAGCCTTGGCGGGAGTACATCGCGAACGAGAGCCGGAGCCGCGCCTTCACGATCGGCACGGGCGACGTCGACGAGGAGTACGTCGTGGAGTGGCCGAACGTCGACGGCGAGACGCTCGTGATCGGGATCACGCCCCTCCACATGCGGGAGGCGCTCGACGCCTTCACGCAGGTGCCGGGGATCACGGAGCGGAAGGCGATCGCGCTCTTCGACGCGGGGTACAAGACCCTCGCCTCCGTTGGCGGTGCGAGCCGCGACGAGCTCCTGCAGATCGAGGGAATCGAGGACATGGACGTCCGCCGGATCCGGGAGTTCATCGAGCAGGAGAAGGAGGGCGGCGAGCTGCCCCCCTGCGTCGTGTGCGGCGCCCCCGGCCGGCCCGGCGAGTTCCGGTGCTGGCGGTGCGGCGAGGCGCCGCCCGGCGTGCTCTCGTGCCCCGCGTGCGGGAAGTCGATCCCGAGGGGGACGTACATCTGCCCGAATTGCGGCTTCGGAGGGGCCGCCGCGCCCTCGGCGCCTGCGCCCGCCAAGCCCGCGGCCTCAGCCACGATCCCAGCGGCACCTTCGCCGGTGCCCGTCGCCGTCGCGCCCCGCGTTGAGATCCCGATCCCGGAAACGCTGCCCGCGCCCGCGATCGAGACCGCCGCGTCCTCCACGTACCTCGTCAAGGAGGACAAGCCGCGGCAGTCGTACGCCCTGTTCCTCGATGCGCTCCGCTCGGGCGGGAAGGGGTTCTGCGTGACCCGCGTGTACCCGCAGAAGATCCGCGAGAAGTACAGCGTCACAGAGGACGTGCCCATCCTGTGGCTGAGCAACGTGGGCAAGGAGGACAGCGTCCGGCCCAAGGACCTGGAGAAGCTGTCCCTCGCGCTCGAGCAGTTCATCACGAAGGAGGCGGGGTTCGTGCTCCTCGACGGGATCGAGTACCTGATCACGAACAACAACTTCCTGACCGTGTTGCGGCTCGTGCAGGCGCTGCGGGACCAGGTCGCGATCAACCGGGCGCGGCTGGTGATCTCCGTGAACCCCGCGACGCTCGACGCGCACCAGCTCAACCTGCTCGAGAAAGAAGTCG
>Ga0209751_10007305_pt1 | contig 10150 bp, 7 predicted proteins | sample RifCSP13_1_FD_184019 | JGI IMG/M metagenome (GOLD analysis project Ga0209751, IMG submission 184019) | Soil microbial communities from Rifle, Colorado - Rifle CSP2_sed 13_1 (SPAdes) (version 2) | ecosystem: Environmental > Terrestrial > Deep subsurface > Rock core/Sediment | place: Rifle...
GCACAGGATGAACGCTGCGTCGAGATGGCCTTGCGACACGTCGGATCTCTGGATGATGGCCTGGTTCACTCCCTGCTCGATCAGAAGCAGCCCGGCGAGGACGTATACGTTCGCCAAGGCCAGCAGCCCGAAGTCGCTGGGGGGCAGGAGGCGGGAAAGAAGGACGAAGGCCATCATCGAGATTGCCTGACCCCCGGTCCGCTGCACGGCAGACCAGAACAGGCCTCGAATGGTGTGGATACGCAGGCTCACGTCCGGCGCTCCGATATACGGGCCAGAGGCATAGGCTGCATTCCCCGGCGTAGGGGTTTCCTCGGGCTCGCTCTCGCCGACCCTCGGCGGGGCTGGCCCAGGCAGGGTCCGACCGCCGAATCAGACAACCTGGACTTCCAGGGCCTGGGTTCCGCCTCGAAGTGGTGCCGCGCGCTTCGGGTCGTGCAGGGCACGCAGATAGTCCACGTAGCGGTCCACGTGATGCCTGGACAGCACCCGCTGCCGGCCGACTCTCCCCATGGCCTCCGCCCTGGCGGGGTCCTCCGCCAGTTGCAGGATCGCCTCGGCCACCGACTCGGCGCTCAGCTCGACCAGTAGCCCGACCTCCTCATCGACCACGCGATCGGTATTGCCCACGTTGCTGGCGACCACGGCGCACCCGGCAGACATCCCCTCCAGCAGAGATTGGTTGGTAAAGTTGTCATACTGGTCGAGAGACACGTGGATCAGGCTGCGGTTGACGATCGGAGAAGGATCCTCGAAATAGCCGGTGAGAACGCTTTCGGTCCACGTCTGCCGCCTCATCCGCCGAACAAGCTCACGCTGCTGGCTCCCTCGCCCCAGGAGGGAGAAGCGAATATCGGGCCGCCGGGAAAGGACGCGATCGATGACTTCGATCATCAAGAGTGGGTTCTTCCATTCGATCGCCCGGGCGGTAAAGGAGACGGACAGCTCCTTGGGCTCGGGGTGAAAAGCATCGTGATTCACGGTGTTCCATTCCGGGTAATTCAGGGAACTCTGGGGGACCCCCAGGCCCTCCAGCCTCTGCGCGACCCACCCAAAGAGGCAGTCGACGGCCGACGCCTGACGGGCAGCTCGCACCAGAAGGCGACTGTCCAAGGTCGGTCGGTCGAAGTACTTCGGAATGTGATCGACCACTGAGACGATCGTCGGCAAGTCCCGGATTGGAAAGAGGCCCAGGACCGGCACGACTTCCAGGTACGCCTGAAGCAGGGAGACCCGGTCAGCCTCGACGATCTGACGAATCTCCTCCCGATATCGCCGCAGGGTCGCCAGGCGGCCAAGGTTGACGAACCATGGCGCATGCGCTCCCGCCTTGCGATCGAAGGGGGAGCGTGGCCCGAGGACTCGCACCCCGGGAAGCCGGTCGAGGCCAAAGCCGCCTCGATTGAGAATTGGAAAGAGGTCCGGCGACACGATCAGCAGATATTGCCCCGGGTAGCGACGCTCGAGATGCCGGAACACGAAGGAAATCCTTCGTTCAGTGCCGCTGGCCAAGACGCTGGGAAGGACGAGCGCCACTCGTTGTGGCGAGGGGATTGGAGGGGCCATCAGGGTTCGGCGTTCACGCTGAATGGGAGGAGAACAGTCGTTTATACCACGCGCAGGCTCGCCTGGTCCTCGCGCGAGGGTAGGCGGGCCCCCGGTTAGGCCCAATCGACGGGCCGTCCGGAGATCCGCCGAAGACGGGCTTAGGATTCCCCCGCCCGCGCCGGTTTGCGCGCTCGGCGTCGTTCATCCAACCATGACGCCGCCGCCGCGATGCTGATCGCCGTAAGCAGCATGATGTACGGATACCGCATTCGGTAGAGCGTTCCGACGATTGCCACCACCAGGGCGTATCCCACGATCATTCCGACGCTCAGGATCATCAGAATCCAGAAATCGCGTTTGCGACGGAAGCGCCAGATCGCCAACGGAAGCCCCAGCAACGCCGAGTAAATGAGGAGCATCTCCGGAATCGCCGCCCGCCGCATAAAGGTGGTGGAGGGTAGGGTACCTGCTCCCAACCATTCGGTGGGAAACGGCGCCAGCAAGCCGATTTGTGTCGCGCGCGGGATGTAGGCCAAGATGTTATCGAGGGAACGGAACTCGACATCGATATCGATGAGGCTCCCAGCTTCCGGAAAGCCGGCCCGATAGCGCTCCCGGCGGTTCGCCAGGCTGCGCAACATCCTGTCGAGCGGCTCTGGCATCCACGATTCCGATTGCCAGGCAACGCGTGGATTACTCGAGGCCGACAGGGGAGGGATCTCGTCGTCGCTCTCCCCTGCCCTGCCCGTCCCTTGCCGGGAGAAGACGGTCAGCAGTCCAAGCAGACCGGCCACCAGCGCGACGGCGATCCACGCCCGGCGCTGAGGGATCTTTCCGCGCCGGGCGCCAAGAAGCAATCTCGGCATGATGATTACCATCGCCGCGAGGGCGACGACCTGAAGCATGAGCGACATGTAGGGCCGATAGGCCCACACCAGCGCCGCGCCCGCGAAGGCAAGCAGCAACGCAAGTAAGCCGGGGCGCCACCGGGGAAACCAGCTGGATGGGCTGGCCAGGATTATCAGGGCATAAGCGAACATGTAAAACCCGAGGATCGTCGCGCCGTCCTTGTGGATCTGCGCCGTCCAGCGCAAGGCTGAAGGAAAGAGGACGAATGGAGCGGCCGCGAGAAGGGCCCAGCGCTGGTCGTGGACCAGCCGCATGATCATCGCCACCAGAAGGACGGCGGCCGTGGCGTGCAGGACGGCGTTGAGGGGGAGAAGGACCCACGGCCGCGGCGCCGTTAGGGTGTAGAAGAGAGCCGCCACGCCGGCGGGAGTCTGGCCTTCGGGACTGAGCTCCCAGGCCTCCCACCCTTCCGACCTGATGCGGTCGACCAGCTCCACCGCAAGCCGGTGGAACGCCCCCGAATCAGTCCGGACCATCAAGCCGTCCCCAAGGTCCCAGGACGGGAAGACTCGCGGGAGCAAGAACAGTTGGATCAGCAGCCCGGTCGCGACAACGTAGGCGGCGCAGGCAAGCCAGAAGAACAAGAGGTACCGCCCGACCCGGCTGTTGGAAGTCGACGTCACATTGCCTCCGTTCCCTCTGACGACCTTGTCCGGCTTACCGGACGGGCTCGCCTCCAGCCCAGACGCGCACCCGCTCCCAAAACCGCACTTGGCGGACCAGGACAAGCAGTCCGAGGAGCTGAAAGCGCTGGACGACACCGTGCGCCAGCGCCGTCTCCAGGATCATCCGGACGAAGAACGGGGGTGGCATGAGTTCCTTGGCTTGCTCGATCGCGAGGCGGACGGGTCTCCGTTGATGGATCTGGACCATGCCCCCCGCCACGCGCCGGGCCTTCCGGATCAGCGCGGCCATCGTCCGTCGCGCAGGATGGAACACAACGGCGTCGCCGGCGAAGGCCAGCATACGGCCTGCGGAGTGGACCCGCCAACCCCATTCGGCGTCGCCGCCCGAGGTCAGGTCCGCGCGGAACGGCCCGACGGCTGCGACGACGTCGCGGCAGGTGAAAAGATTGCAGGTGGCCCCGAAATGGCCCCGCGAGACGTAGGCCTGTTGGGGAAACGCCAGCACCATCTCATAGAGCTCAACCAGGGTTGGATGCGAGCGGTCGGTCGGGACCACCTCGACGGCGCCGGCGACCAGACCCGGGTTCGAGAGCGCCAGCAACCGCCGGACGCCGGCTGACACCCAGTCCATCGAGGGCACACAATCGGAATCGGTGAAGGCGAAAACCTCCCCGCCCGCCGCTTCGATCCCTCGGTTCCTGGCACGGTAGGATCCCGGAGCTCGTTCCCGCAGGACACGCATTCCCGGCGAATCGCGCAGCAACAGCGGAGGATGAGAATCGTTGTCGACGATGACGATTTCCAGCTGATTGGCAGGATAGTCCTGAGAGCGCAAGGCGGACAGGCATGAGGCCAACCCTGCGGGATCGTTCCACACGGGCACGATTACAGAGACCGGGGGATGGGAGGGGCCGCTGCGATTCACGATTGAGATGGATGTAAGGGGACCGCCTCGGACAATCCGAATGGCAACGGGTTGTGAGCAAGAGGGGTCCTATCCAAGGCGCAGCCGCAGATTCGGCAGGCGCACGGCTTCGCAAAGTCGGCCGGCGAGTGTTGGGGGATCATCGGTGTTCCGGCTCATCTGCCAGGCGTCGAAATCGAAAGTGCGCCTGAATTGCTCTTCGACCCACTCTTCAGCCGTCCACCCCGTAGTGGGACCGAGGTTCAGGATGGAACACGCCATTTCGAGCCCTGTCGGGTTGTAGCCGTACGCCAGACGGTTCTCCGCAAGCCGATGGCGAAACGCCTCCGACGCGGTGAAGGCCAAAGCGGACAAGAGGGCCCGGCTCGTCCAAATGGGCTCGTCCGGCCGCGACAAATGAAGCGCGGCCAGGCCTTGCAGCGCAAAGCTTTGGTAACCAACGGCCAGCGCGAGGGGCCGGAATCGACCTGAGACTCTCGCCCTGAGGCTTGATCGGATCCCTGAGGGAAACCGGCGGGTGAGACGCCACGGACTGATCAGATGGGTCAATAGTCCACCGCGGACCGTCTGCAGGTATCTGGGCAGTTTGCTGAGGAACGCGGACACTCGCGCCGGAACGTCGGGGGCAGGGTCGGGCAGGGCATCGCACGAGACGGCAAACCAGATTTGCTGGTTGAGGGTGATGTTCACCCCGAGAGGCTGCCCCGTCAGCGCCTGGCTCGACCACAAGGCGAGCACGGGATCGAAGGCATGTGAGACGATGACCTTCTCGGCGGCCGAACGCAGCTCCTCCCAGCCGAGAAGGCGGAAAGCCTCCAGCAGTCCCAGAACCGTCCAGGCTTGCCCGATCAGGCCATTCCCATCAGGCTTTCCGGCGCGGACCCGGTGCAGGAAGACCGCTCCACCCGGCCGGTGGACGGGGTCGAGCATATACATGGCGGCGGCCTCGACCGCGCCTTTCAATCGCCTGTTCCCGGTCAGCTCATAGGCTCGGCCGAAGAGCTGGAGCCAATTGCCTGTGTTCCTCAAGGGAGTCTCTTCATCCATCCACGGGCCGTTGTGTCCCGCCGGCATCGAACCATCCTGGCGTTGAGCCTCGACCCCTCGTTCTGCGGAGAATACCAGCAGTGAATACAGGTCAGCCACGGAATCCGGCAACGTTCACCAGGAGGGGACCGTTCGGATCGGGCGGCGGGACAGGTCTTTCGCTGCAATCGCCACGGTCACGAGGCTTCACTCCGGAGGAACGCACGCGCTTCCAGCAGGGCCAGGATGCGACGTGCGTTCTCTTCCGCGGTGGCATTTGTAGTTTCCAAGGTGATCTCGGGCGAGGCGGGCGGGTCGTACGGATCGTCAATCCCGGTGAAGCCATGGATCTCCCCGCGCCGCGCTTTGGCGTACATCCCCTTGGTGTCCCGCGACTCACACACTTCGAGCGGTGTGTCGACGAAAACCTCGATGAACCGGTCGCCGCCGACCATCGTGCGCACGTCGTTCCGAGTCGCGCGGTATGGGCTCACGGCGGCGCAGATGACGACGCCGCCGTGCCGCACAATCTCCCCGGCGACGAAGCCGATACGGCGGATGTTCGTATCGCGATCCGCCCGGTCGAAGCCCAGTCCCTTCGACAGGTGGGTCCGCACGACGTCCCCGTCGAGGACGGTGACCTGACGACCTCGCTCGAGCAGCAGTTCGGTCAGGATGTCGGCGGTCGTGCTTTTCCCCGATCCACTAAGACCGGTGAACCAGATGCAGACGCCGCGCCGGTGGCCGGGGGGATAGCTCTCGGCCAGGATCTCGGCCACCTCCGGCCGGGTGAACCACAGCGGGAGTTTTCGCCCTCGCTCGAGGTATTCCTCACGAACCTGGGTGCCGGAAATCGCGGCGGTGCGCGTCCCGGCCTCAATCTTGGAGACCTCCTCGTAACGGTCCTCATCCGGCAGATAGACGAACTCCCGGAAGGGGATCATCCCCACTCCGATTTCCTCGGAGAAGCGGGCGACCATCTCCTGGGCGTCGTACGGACCGTAGAAGGGCCGCCCTTCCTCGTCGCTTCCCGGGCTGGCGTGGTCGCGCCCGACGATCATATGGGACGCCCCGTAGTTGCGCCGGATGATGGCGTGCCACAACGCCTCGCGCGGGCCAGCCAGACGCATGGCAAGCGGAAGCAGGCTCAACAACACCCGCCCCGAGGCGACCAGCGCAGTCGCCAACGCCTTGTACGTGCGAACGCGGGTGAAATGGTCCACGTCTCCCGGCTTGGTCATACCCACGGCGGGATGGAGCAGCAGCGCGCCGTTGACCTCCTCCATCGCCCGCCGGGTCAATTCCTCGTGCACGCGATGAAGAGGATTGCGGGTTTGGAAGGCCACTACCCGCTCGAATCCCATCTGCTCCAGTTTCTGACGAGCCTGGGACGGCGTCAGGCGGAGGTCCTGGAAATCGTAATGGCGCGGCAGTCGGATCACCTGGACCAGGCCGGAAACGAACCGACTCCCCCAGCGCGGCAGCTCGGCGACGAGCGGGTGGCGGGGCGAGGTCGTTCCGAGGGAAAGGCGCGCCAGTTCGTCCTTGTCCCATGCGTAGACTTCGTCGATTCGCAGCACGGCCAGCAGATCGTTCTTCGAATCGCGCAGGGCGATCTCCCGGTCAAGGGCGATCTCGGGCCCAGGCTCGACGGGAAGCGTTACCGGAATCGGGAAAAGCGTCCCATCCGAAAGCCGCATCTCGTCCAGCACCCTTCGGTAGTCCGCCTGGGGCATGAAGGTGTGGAGGGGGGAAAAGGCGCCGCAGGCGAGAAGCTCAAGATCGCAGGTCGCCCGGTCCGAAAGCTGGATCGAAGGCAGCTCCCCGGCTCGGCGGCGCAGCCCCTCGGCTTCCTCGACGGATGCCCTCAAGTCGATCAATGGTCCGCCGTAGGGGGTATTCAGGGTCGTCTTGGTGCTATACAAATCAGGTCTCCTCAGGTTGTCCGTTTGCCGTCGCGCGGGCTTGGCCGGGGCGCGTCCGGGCACGCTGCCAGCGAAGCCGTATCGGCCAAAGCGGCCCCACCAGCCGGCGCAACGCATATCGGGCATAGATCGGCGAGAGCACACCGCCCCCCAAGCGGCGATGGACCCGAATCATCTCCGGCCAGCAACGAGCGTCCTCGATCGTCGTCTTTCCGCCGGGATGCAGCCGGAACCCCGCCCAGCGCCGAGGATGGTAAGCAATCGGTGCCAGCGCCGCCAGGCGGACCCACAAGTCATAATCCATGGCGAAGCGAAACGACTCGTCCAGCGGACCAACCATGCGCCACAGGCGCGCCCGGAAGAAGGCTGCCTGCTGAGGGATGTGAACGTAGCCGCGGCGGAGCCTGGTGTAATCGGTCGGGGCGGAAGCGAAACGGCCAATCCGCCGCCCCGAGGCGTCGATGTAATCCGCCTGCCCGTAGACCATCCCCACCTCCGGGTGGGCCATCAGGAAGTCGACCGCCTCACGGACCGCGGTTGGAGCGTGGACATCGTCCGAGTTCAACCACGCCAAAATGCCGCCTTGCGCCCTGGCGAATCCCTTGTTGATCGCAGCCGTCTGCCCGGCGTCCGGTTCCGAGACCCACCAGGCCAGTCGATCGGAGTACTTCTGGATGATCTGAAGGCTGCCGTCGGTCGAGCCTCCATCGACGATCCCGTACTCGATCGCGGGGTAATCCTGGGCGAGCACCGACTCGATCGCCGCCGGCAGGAAGGCCGCCTGGTTGAAGGAGGGAGTGATGATCGAAACGAGGATCGAGTCTGTCATTCGGCGAATTGGGTCAGAGAACCCGCTGAGCAAGGCGCGAGTATACATCGCCGATGCCGGCCGTCGCGGAACTCGGCCTCCGTCCATGGCCGGTGCGGTGAATGGGCGGGGTCCTTAGGGGGCCGATGGCGAGCCAATGAGCAGGTCATAGAGCAGGAGCCGGGGAAGACGCCCGAGGCGGAGCTCTCCCGCCGCCGCCAGTGGGTATGCCACAGCGTCGACGACCAGGGGTTCCGTTCGTCGGGCGACTCCGTCACCGGTGTGAATCACGATCAAGTGATCCCAGTCCGTCGTCGTGTGGACCGCCGTCGGCGACTGCGTCGTGTCGCCGTCGATCCGCAGGGTTCCGTCGGGGAGGATCAGGAAGTCCCTCCACTCGGGCAGGGCTCGAAAGACACGCGGGGGAGTCGTCCAGTCCGACGGGATCTCGTACATCTGTTCCAGGAGGCGTGGGAGGTTCCACGTATTGGCCCCGATTTGCCGGGTGTCCGTGAGTCCGATTGGATCGATTACGACCACCGTGCCGGGCCCGGCATCCTCGATTTGCGGCAGGAGCTGACGCCAGAACGAGCGCTGCAGATCCCAGGCTTTGGCATAGTCCTCCTGGATTACGAAGCCGTATCCGAACCAGAGGGCAAAGAGCGCCGCGAGGATTGCCGGCCCGGCGAACCAATGCCGGCGCCGCCGCGCCCAATGAAGGCCGAAGTTAGCTACGGTACCGACGACCAGTGCCGCTCCCAGGACGGCGGCCAGGTGGACACGGGTATCACGGCCGCTTATGGCGTATGGGCGCACGGTCAGAGCCAGCGCGTAGGCGGCCCCCAGCATGAGGAAGCCGACTATCAAAGGGCGCCACAGGTTGCGGAGGCTGGCCGCATTCGCCGGCGGTCGCTCGCGAGGGCTTTCAACCTCCCTGCTCAGGCGTTGAACAATGTAGAAGAAGCACGGCAGCGACAGCATCACAGCAGCCCACACTACCCAAGACCCCGAGGAAAGAACTTGAAGGGGTCTGTAGGCGTAAGTGCCGAGGCTGACGAGGGGACCTGCCACCACGTGCGTCAGGGATGTCTGAACCAGACTCAGCAGGGGTTGACCCGTCACGCGCTCCTCGCCCACCCACGTTCGAATGAGGTAACCCATGGCGACCATCGCCCCCAGGACGACGGCGTGAACGGCCAGGCGCCCCAGGGTGCTGCGGCCGTCGGCACGCTGCAGAAGCGGTGCTGCCAGAAAGACGGCGAAGGGGGTCTCGTAGGAGAACAGGATCAGGAACGCCAGCGCATACGCCGCGACATAGCGGTGGGAGAGGTAGCCGTCGAGGGCCAGGAGCAGCAAGGTGATCGAGGGCTGGGCGCCGAGGGAATGGGTCAGAAATACTTGTGTCGTATCGGCGGCGTAGAGCACATAGGCGAACCCGGCGAGCATCGCCAGGGTGGAGCCCCACACTCGCCGCACCAGTTCATAGAACAGAACGATATTGAGGGCTTCGACGAGGAAACCGATCGCGTATTGACCGGCAAGCCCGCCTAGCCTCCAGCCGAAATTGCCCAAGAGGTAAATCAGGGTGTTGGACAGGGGCCGGGCATGTCCCTGAAGGCCGACGATGTAGTCCCCGACGAAGGCGCGCAGGGCCGCCGGGGAAAGGGTGACGGCTTGCGGGAGGATCGTCAGGTCGTCTTCGTACCAGCCGAACGAATCCACACGGAGGTAGCGGGCGAGAAAGAAGACGGCGACGAGGACAACGGGCCCAAGGAAAGGAGAGGCGAGGAGGTCATGCGCTCGGCGCGCCGGCCGTTGCACCATTGCCGGCAGCCCAGGCTGAGTCATGTCGGCCGCCCTCCGCCTACTCGAGGTCAAACAGGAGGTACCCGTCGCCTTCCTGCACGACCGGGAAGTTCCGCCGCAGGTAGTCCTCCAGATCCGACTGGGCCTCAAGCTCGCCCATGTTCGTCACAAGGAAATAGCTGAACCCACCGGCCCGTTCGGCGAAGACTTCGGCGATGTCGGGGCTCGTATTGTGCCCGCGCAGCTCGGCGTATGCCTGGTCCTGCACGGACGGCCACAGCTCCACGGCCCGCCCTCCGTAGTATGCCAGCCGATAACCATAATCCTGGGTGATGGCGATGATCCTGCCGTCGGTCGGGAGCTCCCGACCGATCTTCACCCATCCGAGAGGCTCGGCGTGGAAATCCTGGCCGACGATCACCGATCGCGATCGCCAGGCCGGGTAGAAGACCATCAGAAGACAGGCGGCGACGGCGAACGCTTTCCAGCCGAACGAGAGACGTCGCACCCGGTCGAGGACCAATTGACCCACCGGGGCCAGCCCCAAGGCGATGGCCGGAACCACCGGCAGGCTGTA
>Ga0209751_10007306_pt1 | contig 10150 bp, 11 predicted proteins | sample RifCSP13_1_FD_184019 | JGI IMG/M metagenome (GOLD analysis project Ga0209751, IMG submission 184019) | Soil microbial communities from Rifle, Colorado - Rifle CSP2_sed 13_1 (SPAdes) (version 2) | ecosystem: Environmental > Terrestrial > Deep subsurface > Rock core/Sediment | place: Rifle...
GTCACAGGTGGGATGTGAATCGTCCAGCCAGCATCCGCACTGCCCGACCAGTTGATCCCTACAGCGAGGACCGCAGCAGCGATGCCAGAGAGGAGACGATTGAGGGTTGGGGTATCAACACGGATGAACGAGCATAGGCGTGTCGACTTGAGGTACTGCAAGAAGTACACGACAGCACTGCCTGCCGCAAAATGTGTCATCGCATCGTCCATAGCATGCTCCTTTAGACGCGTGAGATCGCGTCAGGTGTACGCGCCGTTACATGGCGCGCAGGCGGGTTGAGGACGTCAATCCAGATTGGATCGCCGATAGATTTCGCGGCGTGGAGTCGCACGAGGAGATCGTCAAACGCGAGCTTCGACGCAGTAATAGTCTCTTGTGAATCGTTACGCCCCTGCCCGACGAGAATGCAGCCTTCCGTGTCAGCCGCGCTGTTGCCGCTGTGGATACGGATGCCGGAGAAGCCTGGCACGTCGAGCAGGAGAGGAAGCACGCGGCCAAATCGCTGCGACAGCGTCAGATCGATCTGGTACCGGCCAGCCGGGATCGCCGTCTTCCCTGCGATCTTCCAACTCGCGACGACGACGCCTGGTTGTTCGCGAATGGCATCCTCTAATCCCCAGCACTGGAAGATGTCATTGAGGTACAACGCGCTGAACGTGGCGCCATTGTCCGAGGGCTCACGTTGGAGTCTCAGCAGCAGCATCAGTCGCTCTCGCCCTCGCTCCCGTGTTTGATCTGCGTTCGCTCCCACCACTTGTAGACAGTTTCCACCTTGCCTGTAATGCGTGCGACGTACCAGACGCCGCGAATGACCAGTACGTAGACCGGCGCCATCATGATCAGATTAGCGAGGATCACGTTGCCAAGGGTGAGGGGGTCATTGAGCATCGGGATTACTGCGCGTGACTCGGTTGCGGCGGTGTCACCACTGCCACGGCCTCGCGGAGCAGCGCCGCAGCCGCAAGATCCGGTAACTGACCGTTGAGTAGCCGCACCATCCGCTCGGTCGTTGTCGACGAATGCCCAGCCCACTCGATCAGATCCGATCCATTCGGCGCAGACAGCAAGCGGATAAGACTTCGTGCGCCCCACCAGCTTGTAGGGCCAGCCGCAGCCACGTGCGCGGCCTCAATGGCTTTGGTCGTGGGATCCTGCACACGACGGAACGTAGAGGCCGTGAAGCGTTCGAGATCGGCGGTGGCCTGCGTCGTCGCTTCCTCTGCGGCGGCACGCACACCGCGGACCTCACGGGTACCTCGAATGCGTTCGCGGGCGAGTGTGCGGCGCTTCAACTCGACGGCCTTGGTGACAGCGAGATCGCCGGCCTCACGTGCTGCCGTCGTCGCGGCACGCCCTGCTTCTTTGGTCGTCGCCGTGCGCGCCACAGTGTTCGCGACGCCTGTGAGATAGGCCTGCCCAAGACGATCAAGATTGCTGAGATACTGCTGCCCGGCCTCGTCGTTGAAGACGATCTTGGTGAACTGGGGACGCCGGAGCACATGACGCCGTACACGCTCGCTGAGCGTCGCGATCCCACCCTCAATGATCTTGTCGTAGGCATAGACTGCTCGTGCAGCGTCCCACGCCTGCTGTCCAGCAGCAGCATCCCCGCCAGCAGCCCCTTGCACGACGAGAATGTCATGGAGGGCCTGGGCACCTGCTGGCGATTTCTCATTGAGGAGTCGGGCTCCAGCGTCTGGGTTACTGCGCAGTGCGACGCGTAGCTTCTTGCCGACCCCTTGTCGATAGAGCGTCACCAGCGTCTGGTACGTATCGTTGGCCACGTTGTACGGCTCATGCACCGCCATTACGTCTCGTAGGACATGACGAACGCCTTTGGTCAGCCGCTCGTTAATCGCCTTGGCGGGCCGATCCCAGTACACACGCTCATCGAGGAGTTGCTTCAGCGCATGAGCATCCTGGAAGGTGATCTCTTCGGGCGCCTTCATCACTTGATCGAGGATGCCCGAGAGCGGGAGACGCTCCTGTGGTGTAAGGCCGAGTTGCGCCGTGAGAAACGCGGTGAATCGTGCGCGCTCTGCTGGCGTGGCGGCTGTCGCGGCCTGTCGCGGCGCGGCAGTGACATTGGCGAGGAAGCCAATCCCCCGCGCAGGTTCTTCAGCCGGGAAGATTGAGGCGGGCTTGGCTCGCCTAGTCATCGTCGCGAGTGCCTGTTGCACGCGCGCCATCCTGATCATCGGACCCGTTGAGGCAGTCTCGGCGACACGCGCGCCAGCCGTGTCGAGTGCTTTCTTGGTTGGGCCTTCATAGACCTCACGGGCGCGTTGACTCGCTGTGGTGATCGAGGCAGGCGAGGCGAGCAGATCGTTGTACTGCGCTTCAATCACGCCAAGTATGGCTTTGTTCTCCAGTTCAGCCGCCGCGAGTTTCTGTGTGCCAGCTTGACGTACGGCGCGAGTTGTTCTGCGCCCAGCCTGCACGGTCGTATCGACGACAGACTGGGCGAGCACCCGCGCGGCTTCGATACCCTCGCGGACGCGATCTTGTGCAGCCGCGATGAGTGCGCGGCCTTCCGCTTTGGTCTGCGCAACGCCTGTCTCAAGGGCAGCGCGCGCCGCCGTCGCGATCTTGCGGCCGTAGACCATGCGCGCTGCCTGCTTGAACGGCCACGCGATGAGCTGGCCACCAAGTTGATAGGCGCCTTGGCGAGCTGCCGCGCCACCCATGGTGTTCCCTTCACCCGTGCCCAGCACCTGTTCCGTCCCCGCTTCGGCCGCGCCCGCAACCGCCGCGACGACTGGAGGCCCGAGCACGCGCGTAATCCATGGAAGGACAGTCCCAGCGCCACCTGTCGCGTAAGTCAAGGCTGTGGTTGCTGCCATCCCAGCGAGATTCTCGCGGCCGGTTTGGGTGCGAGGATCAACACCTTCAGCAAGAGACCGGGCGAATTGAACGACGCCAAGCTCGTCGCCTGGTTGTGGGACGGGGGTCGTGACGTAGGTGGACGGCCCACCACCTTTAGCTGACACGAGTCGTTGATAGGTAGGACGCGGCGTCGGGGCTGGGATGACCGGCGCTGTGGCTGGTGGCCCTGCTGCTGGCGCTGGTGGCCCTGCCGCTGCACGAGCCATCATCTCTTCAGTGGTAGGTAGCTCCCCCGGCCGGCGCCGTCTCAGAGGCGCCTGCGCGCTCGTCGGCGAAGCCGTAGCGAATCTAACAATCCGCTTGTTAACGTCCACGATGTACTGCGCCGGATCCGCCCTCTTGTACCCGCCATACGACTGTAGAACACTATCCAAGTCGCCCTGATGTGTGTCAAGTAATTGACGGAGGTACTTGACGCCACCCTCGATATTCTGCCCAGGATCGTTCGGGTCAACACCAAGACCCTTGGCTGTGGAGGGAAGAAGTTGAAACGTGCCAATCGCCCGCACGCCGGGCATGTCCTTGATTTCCGGGCCGACAGCAGTAGGATTGAGCGACGATTCCTGCTCGGCGACGGCCAGCGCAAGCTCCTCGGGCACACCCTGCTGCCTAGCGGCGCGGCGAATGAAGTCCTGGATAGGAAGGGCGTCCGGCATGGCTGCTGCCGCCGCCTATTCTGCCACAACTAGGGCGCTTGAGCAGCGCGGAAGGTGCCGTCTGGATTTCTGATAATAACCCATGCACCAGGCGTGCTGCCGGTCGCTGGCAAGACGGGTCGCCCACCGGTTGGTACACTCGTCTTCGCCTTCTCCAACAACCGACGTACGACACCCAACCGCGCCTTCGCGGTGCGCAAGGTATCGCCACCAAACACCTTCGGTGTCAGTTCAGCAAGTGTACTTCGAGCCAACGCGACGTCGCGGTCCGACAATCGTGATCCTGGCTGCCCGGACAACTGTGCCACCTGCGCGAGTGCCGCGTTGACAGCGGCATCGAGCGCCGCGAGATCTTCATCCGCGCTGAGCTTCTGCGCACCGAGCGAGAACTGCGTTTGAAGTCTGCCCCACACTCCAGGGTCCACCTCGGGATAGACCTTTGGGAGGGCGGTGGCGATCTCATCCAATAACTGATCGACTTGGCTAAGCGAGGCGACTTTCTCTTGTTGATCGGGGCGCAGTGTGACCGTCGATCCCAACTGGCCAAGCGTCGTCGTTGGTGAGACATTGTAGAGCCCGGCTGCGGTCGGGCCAATCGGCGAATTCAGTTCGGTCGTAATCTTGGCGCGGCCAGTCCCTGTTCCCCTCGCCTGGGCCTCTGCCTCCTGCAACGCTTGCACCTTTGCGTTGACCTCGGCCATCTTGCCTGCCCGTGCCGCAGCGGTCGCATTAGCAAAACCCAGTTCCTTCGCTGCACGTTCTGCTAGCTGGCCGAGTGAGGTGGAGGCGGTTGTCGTGCGCGGCCGGAAGCCATCGAGTGGCTTGCCGGTCTCCGGATCGAGATACGTTCCTGATTCTCGATGGAAGACGCCGAATGCAGGCGTGCCATCAGCGAGTTCGCCAGCAATCGATTGATTCGCAGCCGACCGCGCCGCCGCGCTAGGCGTCCGAATCCCCACCGTCGCCAGCGCATCATCCATCGTCGCGGTCGGATCCGCCGCCTGCAACTGTGGCAGCATGCGACGCGCGAGCGCCACCTTGCCAGTCACCGCCTTTTCCTGCGACTGCTCCTCGGTGAGCATCGGCTGACCGAAGAAGCTTTGTCGCTGGGACATCGTCGGCGGGACGTCAGGAAAGTCTGGCCCCGCTCCTTCAACGGTTGGCATCAAGGTGCCCTGGCCTGTTTCAAACACCGATCCGACTGTTGCGGCTGGCCTGTCCGCGCCGTGGATCAGCGGCCCGAGATCGGTGAAGTTGATGCCGGTCTTGCGGAATGACTTCTCCAGATCAGGAAATGTATCGGTGAACAGGCGCTGGACCGATTCGTAGTCGCCTGTTTCGCGCGCGGACTCCCAGGCGTGCGGCGCAATCGCCTGGAAGTATTTGTACTTGTTCTCCTCATCGCGACGTTCCTTCTCCAGTCGCTCCTTGCGCCGCTCGCCGAGGACATTGGCGATCCCCGTTGCGAAGCCGGAGCCGAAACCGAGCGCACCGCTGCCTCCTGCCATGATCTACTTCCCTAGTACGCCGCCGATGATCGATCCAGCCGCCTGTCCGAGCCCCGACCACGCCTGCATGTTCTGCCCACGCTTTTCCAGCTTGAGTTGCTCGCGACCGAAGATCGCGTTGATGACGGTTTGGAGATCCGCTGAGGCCAGTTGCTTGGCGCTCAGCCCTAACCCAGTCACGGCCGTCCCCAGCGACGCCAACTGCGCCGTCGCATCGCGCTTGGCCGTTGAGGTGATATCGCTGAGTTGATTCGCTTCCTGGAAGTGGGAGTCCGCGATGGCGGCATTCGTCGCGCCGCCACGGGCACCAAACTGCGCAGCCGCCCGCCGCGCCGTATCGTATTGATCGATGACACGACCGCGCTCGGGGGCGGTCGCGGCGAGGGCGGCGCTCGGATCCCCGCCCATCACGTCTTTCAGATACTTGAGGACGGGCGCGATGGCCTCTTGACCTTGACCCGCGAGTTGCTCACCTTGCTGGCCGGTTTCCTCGGAGGACTGGCGTAGGGCAGTGACGTCGGCGGTTTCGGGATTCTGCTCGTCCTTCTGCTCGTCCTTCGGCTTCTTCTTACCCCCGCCGAATAATCCCCACAGACCGCCGCTGATCGCGCCGATGGCCGTGCCGATGCCTGGTACAACCGATCCTAGCGCAGCCCCTTTGGCTGCCCCCGACACCCCGCCACCCCAGTTCGGCATCTGTTACCTCTGTCGACGTGAGGTTACTCGGTGATCGTGATGTCTGCCTGTTGCAGACTCCTGTAGCTCTCGTCGGTTGCTTGGACGACTGTGCCAGTCGGGAAACTCGTATCGCGCCAATCCGTTGCGGCCTGTTGCGGATTGGGCAGCACCGAAAAAAACATCGCGACGACCTTTTGTGGCTCCGACACCTTGTGTACAACCCAGATATTGCCAATCATGAGTGAAGTCTCCTAGTCTTTGCGGCAGAAGATCACACGTACAAACGCGGATCGGTTATCGAATGGGGTCCCAGTAAAGCCCGGCGCTGTCACCGTCCCAACCGGCGTGAAGTTTACCGCGCTATTGGTCGGAACGCCAGCCGGCCAGGTGATAGTCCCTCCGGGAATGCCGGCGGTGATCGCAGTGTTGGCTCCAGTAGGCGTCCCCGCCGTGATCGCGACATTCGTTCCTGCGGGCGTACCTGCCGAGACGGCCTGGCTAAGCGCGACGGCGGCTGAGGTCGTGTTGGCGGTATGCGTCTGCGTTGCAGTGGCTGCACGGCTGGTCCCCGTCCCGAACGTGCCCACGGCGATCTGACGAATCGACGTTGTGGTCGGAATCTGAAACGGCAGCTCGTGTGCGTGCGTCGCAAGGGCATTCCCCGTGAAGGTGTGCGTATGCGTCGCGAGGGCGTTGCCTATAAACGTGTGCGTGTGTGTCGCGAGGGCGTTGCCAGTGAAGAGTGGTACCCCGGCCGGCCACGTGATCGTCGCCGTTGGGACTGCGCTTGCTGCCCCTGAAAAGGTTGGTACCGTATTGGTGCCTACCGGTGTGATCGTATCGGCGCCGCCCGTCGTGCCGACATCCATCGAGGCGGCCAGCGTGCCGACGAGCGTCCGCCCCGCCAGCGCTGACGCCTCCGTATAGGTCGCCGGGCAACTGCCATTCTCGATGAGGAGAATGGCGCCACTCGGGACACTACTCCCACCGCCAACGAACCCCAACTGGGTCCAGACGTTGGTCGCTGTGCAGATGAAGATCGCGGGTGATCCTGTGAGGATGAACACGCCGCCCGGCGTGCAGGTTGGCGGTACTGCGACGCCCACCGTGAAGACCTGACCCGGCTTGTAGACGACGCCTTGCGCGTAAATACCCGGCGCGCTCAGCCAGACCAGAAGAACGACTCCTAGAACCCGCCGCATACCAAGCTCAGCGTGTCCGCCGCGACGAAGGTGCCGACGAGATCCACCTTCGCGGTCGTTGGCAACGTGACCTCGCAGAGGTTGCTGGTCACTTCGTTGTTGCACGCGCAGGCCGGCGCGTTCGCCCAGGCCGACGAGAACGTCACGCGGCACGCAGTCCCAGACGTCGCGCCCACGGTCGTACGGCTGAAGCTATTGTTACCCGTGATCGTAGCAGCAGTCGTACCACACGAGTTCGCGCCGATGTTCGCGACGGTCGGCGCCCCGGCACGGAGGCTCAGATTGTTGTCGAGCGCAACGCCCGTCGCGAAGTACCCGGTGCGCACGCCGAGCGCCGCTTCGCCGAGGTCGACGGCGTTGTCGGTCACGGGCGCCCAGTGCCCACCGAAGCGCAGGTCCCAATGGCCAGTCCCTGAGTCTTGCAGCCGCATCGCTGCTGTGCCCGCGCCCGTGCTGAAGCCTCGAAGCACGAGCATGTTGTTTCCGCTCCCGCACGAGCCAAACCCGGGGACTCCACCGAGGTTGTTCACGCACAGGCCTTTCCAGTTTGTCAGGTCCGTGAACTCAGTCAGGAAGCTCGTGAGGTACTCGTTGTTCGTGTTCGACAGCCCCCCTAGCGTCGACGCGGGTCGACCGAGCGCGCCGAACACCGTCGTGTTCCCGACGCCCGGCGTCGTGCCCGCGCCGACCCAGAGTCCGTCGTCGTTGTCGCCGCCCGCGTCGTCCTGCACGCCGAACCAGAAGTCGGTATCACCCGCTGTCGTGACACTGAAGATCAGGGTTGGATCCGCCTTGGTCGAGATGAGGTTGGTCGTAAACCCGGTACCGTCGGTCGGCACGCCGCCTCCACAGCCCGTACACGCGCCGGTGACGGTGATGCTAGCAAACGTTTGCAGCGCCGTCCATGTGTGCGCTTGTTGCAAGAACGCCCGCAACGCAGCTTGGATCTGGGCAGAAAATGGTTGCGCGCCGACCGGCACAGACAGGATCAGCAGTGCGGCCAACACGCCGAGGAGTCGTTGCATCCATCGTTTCATACGAGATCTCCTCTTCGCCTACGCCTGCAACCCTTGCTGCGCGACATGGAACGTTACTTTCAATGCACCATCCGCATCGACACTCTTTGCTGTCACCGACCGATTGACGAGTCGACAATGAATGTGCGCCGCCGCCCCGCCCGGCACGGTCTGCGTGGGATAGGTCTTCTGCTGATCCAGATCCAGGTACGGGAACATATTCCCGTCGACGTAGTAATGAAACGAGGCGAGAAGTGGATCGCCATTCGCAGGCGCGACGGTGAAGCCTGGCGCGGCCGGCGCCGTCCCGCTCAGCGCCTGAAACTGCCAGACGCCGAGGAAGAAGTCTGTCACGAAGGTTGTCCCGAGGTTCGCGGCGCGGGAGAACAGCCAGAGTTCCCAGTCGAGATTCTGCACGCTGACGAGCGTGATCGCGCGGATGAACCAGTACGCCTGCTTCATCGGCAGGACCAGATCGACGTTCGCGCTGATCTGATTGGTCGTGAGTGCAGGCAGGAAGTGGAGCGTCGGATCGCTGGCAACCGGGACTTGGTAGGCGCTGAGCGGCATGATCGAGATCTCCTCTCTAGGGTTCGAGCGCAGTCACGCGCCGGTTGATCGAGTCGACGAGACTGTTAAGGCGCGTAAGGCGAGCGGTGAGCGCGGCGAGTTCTCGTTGAACGCCTGCCGTACCGTCTAGTGATCGCGCGAGCCGTCCGTCAATCGTATTGACGAGATTAGTCAACTCGTGGAACGCGCGTCTGACGTTCGAGTCAACCTTCTCGTCAAGGGTCGGAAGCGTGTAGGCCATCAGGGCAGCTTTTGGATCTTCGCGCCGTTGGCGTTGATGAAGTTGACCAGGGCATGGAAGGCGACGTGATCGCTCCAGAGATGGATCACAAGCAGGACGAGCACCACACCGAGACAGGCGCCAATTACACCAGTGAAGAATGGCCCGAGCTGCTTTAGTCGCTCTCGCATGAACACTCCTCTAATACGCCGCGCACACCAGCGAGAGTATATCCGACGCGCTCCACGCGAGTGCAGCACCAGTCGAAATCGTCTGATTTTGCACGGTCACTGTCGTCGTCGCACCAGCCGTCTGCACCGACCGCTGATCGGCACGATTCGCCGCCTGACCAGTCAGATTGTCTACCTTGCAGTTCCAACCCGTTGCGGCTGTCGGCATGGTGAGGACGCCGCCTGTCGCGGTGCCACCTGTACCGACATTCACACGGAAGGAGGTCGTCGTGCCGGTAATGACGGGCGTGGTCCCGAAGCCAGACGACACGGTTGGTGCCGTCTCCGAGAAGGTCAGATTCGCGCCGAGGTGGATCTGTCCGAGGCTAAATGTCCCACGCGTCGTGAAGGCGACATTCGACCAGAACGTGAGAAGACTCGCTGACGTACGTGCCAACCAGATGTCTGCGGCGTTGCCAGCAGCGCCGCTCGAATAGGCGATCGGCACGAGCATCAGATTCTGATAGTTGGTACCCGAGCCGTCTACGACGAAGCGAGGAAGCCCGTCGACCGCGATCGCGACGCGGTTGGCCCCAATGCCGTAGATCCCGTCGTCCCCCGCAAAGTCGAGCGCGAGTGCGCCTAACGTACCCTCCGCCAGGTGTAGTGATGTCAACGTTGGCGAGGCGGACCAGATCGGCGCGGTTGCGACGCCTTGCGAGATCAGGGCTTGGCCGGTGGCGACGGCTGCACGCACCCCGACCACGTTGGTCGCCGTCGCCATCAGGAGATCGCCCGTCGTAACGATGTTTGGCAACGCCAACGTGGACCAGACTGGCGCGGCGCCGACCCCGCCTGCTTGGAGATATGCACCAGCGGCGACACTTGCCAAGCGCGCGAGCGAGGCGACGCCGGATGCGTAGATCAGATCACCAGTCACGTAGGTGGTAATCCCTGTCCCACCGCTGCCAACAGCGAGCGTCCCGCTGACGTGCGTCGTCAGGCCGATCTTGCCGTAGAGTGGGGCGACGCCGACACCACCCGAGATCAGCGCGTTGCCTGTTGAGGTGTCAGCAAGGCTCGCAAGCGTCGTTGCGCCGGTTGCCGTAATGAGATCACCGATGGTGTAACTCGCAAGGCCCGTCCCGCCCTGCGCCGCTGTAACGGCCGCGTTCGTGGTGAGCACAGTCGTGCTCGCGTTGGGAAACGTAAACGTCTTAATCGAGGTGGCAGGACCCGCG
>Ga0209751_10007308_pt1 | contig 10148 bp, 10 predicted proteins | sample RifCSP13_1_FD_184019 | JGI IMG/M metagenome (GOLD analysis project Ga0209751, IMG submission 184019) | Soil microbial communities from Rifle, Colorado - Rifle CSP2_sed 13_1 (SPAdes) (version 2) | ecosystem: Environmental > Terrestrial > Deep subsurface > Rock core/Sediment | place: Rifle...
GAACAGCCCCACCTTTGAAGCTTTGAGAGAAAGAACAGGCCTTAGAGGCAGATGTAGAGAATGTAGATTCGTAATCGTCTGCGGGGGCTGCCGGGCAAAGGCCGCTGCCTATGAAGGCGACTACTTGGATTCTGACCCTACGTGCCCGATTCAAGCTGCAAACTCTTAGCCTAGACAGTGTCGTACGGCGCATAGTCCTGGGGATGTATCGATCATTCTCGACTAAGTGCCTTCAGCATCTTTGCGTGACGGTCCTCGTCGGCCAACATCTTTCTGAAGCTCTCTCTCATCGATTCGAGAGCCTCGATGTGGTTCCTTGAATCTTCGATAATCCTAGACAGCGTGGACTTGGTCTTCTCATCATCCGTCTTCTTCATCATGTTGTTGTAACTGTCTATGACATCTTCCTCGAGGGCCCACCAGTAGGAGATGTTCTCCTCAATGACCCCGTGATACGCCGACTCCACATCTTCCTCGACCTTGATCGCCTGGTCCAAGTTCTCGATGTGTGGGATTATCCTCTGTCTGGCGGGTTCCTCGGGTATCTCTACCTGAGGCACTTCTGCTTTCGTAGGCTCATATGTTTCCACTCTGGTGGGGATGCTAACATAGCCCCAGGGTGATGCGTGGACGCGTTCCAATGCTCTTCCTATGAACATGGACTTGAGAGATACCCAGTTCGGCGGAATCACTGCCATGTATACGTGCATAGTCACAAGCCCGAGGACGACGTACATCAGGGCCAAGTGGAGCGCTCTGACATTTACAACGCCGCCTAGGATTGATGCGACAAAGCCGAATTTGTCTGGCCAAAACATCGAAAATCCTGTGAGTCCCTGGAGAAGGAGGAAGAACAAGATCCCTCCGTAGACTAGCTTCTGTCCCGGATTGTATTTTCTGTAATACTTCTTACCTCGCACGTCATACGTGGAGTGTTCCGGGTAATAGGTAGAGAGTCCCAGAAAGTTTCTCGCCATATGCCCAAAGAAGGCTAGGTCGCTAGTAAAGGGAATCAGTTCCTTTAGTTCGCCCGTTACACCGTAGATGTACAGAAAGATTGGGTAGGCCCAGAACGCGGCCAGCATCGCGAAGATCATGTGCCAAGACCGCGCTTGACTGAATCCCCCATAGATCGAGTATCCGAATACCGAATATGTGAGGTACATGTCGAGGCCTGTCAGTACCAGCAGACCAATGGTGGCAAAGAAGACCCAATGCCAGATTCTGTGCTCGATCGGGTGTCTAATGACCCTGACGATTTCTTCTCTGCCCATTGTGTTTCGAACCTAGGCGTTAGTATATTTTTACCTCATTTCTCTTTCCGTTAGTATCAATGAGGTGGACGGTGCACGCGAGACAGGGATCATAGGATCTCACGACCCGGACGATGTCGAGCGGGTTCTTTGCGTCAGGTACCGGAACTCCGATTAGTGCTTCTTCAATGGGACCCAATGTTCCTGACACGTTCCAAGCTGTTGGAGTAATAACTTGGTATCGTTCGATCTTTCCTCCGCTAATTGTGATCCAATGTCCTAAGGCTCCTCTTGGGGCCTCCCAAAGCCCCATCCCCGCGGCGGCAGATGGAGTTGCATACGGTTCGTAAACGCTCTCATCAGGTTTGAGCATTCCAATCCAGTCAAACATGGCCTGCGAGATCTTTATGGTCTCGAGCAGGCGAGCCATCAGTCGGTCGTATACCGATGCTCCATGCTTTGACTTCGGAGTGTAGTATCCTGAAATCATCATGCGGGCCAGAGGGCCAACTTCATGTGGTCTTCCATAGTATCTTGGTGCTTTCGCCCATGTGTAAGCTCCTTGCTTGCCGTAGGCAGGCTCAGGTGGGATTTCAACAGCCGGGTGGCCCCCGCTCCTGTCAGAATACCATGAATGTCTTACGTCCTCGGAGATTCTTTGCGTATCCAAGGTTTGAGGAACACCTGACGTGATGACGCCGCGCTTGAACAGTCTCTCCTCCAAGTTGTCTGGGTTTGGATAAACGCCGTAGGCGAGGAAGTTTGTGGGTCCAACACCGAAATCTTGTAGCTCGGGGTGGTTGTCTAGGTAACCTCAGATTCATCCGGGCGAGCGTCATCCCGATGAGTTCAGATTTAGGAACGACCCCTTCGCCGCCGGCTACGGTTGCGTAGTAGTGGGGGGACCTCCCGCCCCAGATGGCCACAATCTGGTGGCAATTTACCTGAACAGGTATCACAACTTCCTTCAGCAGCTCGGCCCATTTGTCATTGCCGAGCCCATATAGGTCGTAGTCTGGGCCTGTGAGGACGAAGATGTGAAGAAGATGCGAGTACAGGGTTGTGGCCCCTTCGATTATGTTCCGAATCAGTATGGCGTTTCGCGGAATATTCACCTTGGCAGCATCCTCCAGAGAGAATGCGGAGGCTAACTGATGCTCTGAAACGCAGACTCCACAAATGTATGAGGTTATGGTGGGTGCGTCCCTAGGATCTCGACCGACTAGGATGATTTCCGCTCCTCGAAAGAGCGTTCCATGAGTGTGAGCGTCGATTACCTCACCTTTGTCAACGGTGACATCGATTCCGAGGTGTCCTTCGATTCTCACAACCGGATCGATAGTGATGGTCTCCGGCATTTCATGCTCCCTCCTTTGCAGTCTCTGTTGTGGTCCCCTGTCTTCCTTTGAGTGCAAACCTTCTTAGTGCGTGGGCTCCAATACCGATCGCTGTAGCAGCTGCAATCGTTTCGCCTACCAAGTTTACATCGATGCCAAGCGGGGCAGGAACCGCTTCGATCTCCTTGAAGAATGGGCTGGATGGTGGATCAGGGAAAGAAGGGTCGGCGCATCCTCTGCAACCCGAGGCGAAGGTCGTACAGGAGTTTATTCCCCTGTTCCATTTGATTTCAGGGCAGTTAGCATATGTGATCGGACCCTTGCATCCCAGCTTCCAAAGACACTGAAGGTCTCCGAACTTGCTTGCGAATTGGTTCTTCTCGAAGTATCCCAGTCGCGGGCATTTGTCGTGCACGACGCTCCCAAAGAATGCTGTTGGACGCTGATAGTTGTCGAGGTGCGGAGCAAACCCGCGGAGAACATCGGACAACGTGAGCGTGATCCAGTCAGGATGAGGTGGGCAGCCGGGGATATTTATTACAGGAAATCCAGCACGAGACTTGAAGTCAGCACCAAGGACCCCTCCTTTCTCTTGCTTGTAATATTGGAGACCCTTGGCTCTCGTGGGATTGGGATAAGCGCCTGGAATCCCACCTGAAGTTGCACAAGTTCCCACAGCAACGACGTATTGCGCTTGCGATGCTAGCTGTTTGACCCATGTCTCCATTGTGACAGGTTTTCCGTCGATTTCACCCACAGTCCCGAAATTGCCTTCGGGAACGGCTCCTTCCAAGATGAAAACGTCCAGAGGTTTGCTGCCCTCCGCGGCGTCGCGCAATGCGCTTGTCGCAGCTTCTCCCTCTGGAAACATGATATTCGGATGAAAGTCAACCGAGAGCTTGAAGTCAGTGATCGCATCGATGAGGTCCGGACGTGCCCCCTGCAGCAACGATATAGAGCAGCCCGCGTCGGCCGCGCCTTGGAACCATATTGTGTGAATATCCCCTTCGGCTGCCGCCGAGAACACACTCGCGATGTCTCGGGCATAGAGCGTGTAGACAGTGGCGGCACCCAACGCAGCGGTTGTTTTCAAGAACTCGCGTCGTGTCGTTCTCATATGTTGGGGGTAGCGACGCGGATTTGTTATAACGCTTTCATATGAAAAGTACATTCGATAAGGCCTAACAAATTTTGCCTCATCCCAGATCGGGTTGAGGCGCGGCTTAAAGCTCCTTTACGTCGTTTATTTCCATAGACACCGACACACGGAGAACGTCCATGGATCTGGTACTGGTTCTATCGATCTACTGTTCGTCTCCGAGTTACTGATGAAGAAGGATTGAGTCAAGAACGCAACTGTCTTTAGCTTTTGGAACGCTAGAGCTATACTCGTTCGGAGACTGAGGTACGGTCCTTACGAACATGACAGCGACTCAGGGTGTAATCCAGTCGAAGCAGCTTGCGATAGTCGGAGTAGGTAATCTCCTCTTGTCCGATGAAGGGGTCGGGGTTCACGTCGTACGAGCGTTGAGAGGGACCCTTCTGCCCTCTGGGGTGGCGGTCTTCGAGTTCGGCACTCGCGGTCTCGAAATCTTGGAAGCAGTCGAGGGATTCAAGAAAGTCGTTATCGTAGACGCTGTCAGGTCGGGGGCTGTTCCTGGTTCCATTAGACGATGGCGACTTGGAGAACTACTTGATGCAGCTGCGCCGAGCATGGTTAGTTTGCACGAGATAGACTTGTTGACAACGCTCAAGATCGGTCGAGCAACGGCCAAGCTACCGGATGATGTCGTCATTGTCGGGATTGAGCCCAAGGCTCTTTCGCCCGGGCTAGAATTGTCGCCAGAATTGAAAGTTAAGGTTCAAGAGCTGTTGGATCTGGTGACAAAAGAATTCTACGTGAGGTAGATGACGCCGCGACCGCATTGGAGCTCTATGAGCGACTTGAGCCTAATGAGATTCCTCAGTCAGGATCTTTGCGATTGGTGTCAATCCAGAGTTTACGATCAACGAAAGCCTCAGCCCACCTGTTCAGAAGGCAGTCTCAGAGCTCGCTGACCTAGTCGCCCACGAAATCGAGCAAACATAACGTAAACCGTAGGGGCCTCTCTGCACCGAGGCATATGGATCATGCCCCATTTGCCGGCCGCTGCAACGGGTTCATTTAACTTCGGTTGAACTGGTTCAAGTTTTGTATACAAAATTCGCGGATTGTATACAGTGGCAAACTCCAAGTATTCCCAACGATTTCACCTAGTAGCTGGATTCCTAATGATCTAGGTTCTTGTGGAAGAATGCGATAGTTCGTTTCCAGGCCAGTTGAGCAGCTTTAGAGTTGTAGGCGTCGGGTCGGTCTTTCTCGAAGAACCAATGTTTTGTGCCGGGATAAACGTGAAACGCGACTTCTCTGCCTGCGGAGCGCATTTGAGTCTCCGCGTTTCGAACTGACTTGAGAGGCGCCCACTTATCATCTTCCGCGAAATGTCCTGAGTAAGATGCTTGAGCTTTCTTGTAGTCCCCTTTCCTGATTCCGTAAAAGGCGGCTACCGCCGCGACCTCAGTTGGCCTCTGGGTCGATAGCCACATGGCCCAATATGCGCCGAGCGAGAAACCTAGCACGCCGATCTTCTCTCCGCTAACCGCAAATAGCGTGCTCAGTAGGTCGACCGCTCCATCCAACTCCTTTGTTACAACCGCCCGTTTCAGGTGAGAACGGAGCCGCTTGGCCTCCTCGATTGTAGAGGCGGTCTTGCCGTTGTAAAGGTCAGGAGCTAACGCAACGAATCCTTCATCGGCGAGCATATCGCAGACGCTCTTGAAAAAATCGGATAGACCCCACCAGGCATGAATCACCAGAATGCCGGGGACGTCCCCACCTTCGGGGATTGCCAAGTAACCATAGAATCTACTGCGACTAATCTGGAATTCGATCTTATCATGCCATGGTCGTTCCTCGCGAATGTTTGTTGATCGTTCAGGCAAGGTCAATCACGTGCAAAGTGTGGCATTGCATGTGGAATTTCGAGTGACAGTTCGATGAAGCCACTATACTTTCCATTCTTGTACCACGGTGTTTGATGTATCAGCTTCTTTTTTCCATTTTTCTCAATAGTGTACACGTTCGCCTGGCGTGACTCCATGAGTTCCACGAGTTTTGAGCGAGCGGGTTCGGGATGACATTCGAGCAGATTTGTCCCGATCAGTTTCTCGCCACCCTGATCTAGATTCGCTTTCACCGCTTCATCGTTCATTTCGAGAATAATGCCAATGGTATCGCAGACAGTTATGGCTCCGACGTATTCCTGCACCCAAGCATGGTTTGCGACCATGTCTGAATCGTTTTTCTTCATGCGCATTCAGCTCTCGGGATTCTCTGAAGCGCACAGCGTTGATGTTAAGCTTCGCTCAGGTTTTCAGTGATTGTGCGTTATGCGCGGATGTCGTACCAGTGTAGTTGAACGGGGACTTGTGCGAGTAGTCGTGCTTCGTTGAATAGGTCAATGATCCGTTGAACTGGGGCGTTTTCGCTGTTTATGGTATAGACGCAGATGGGGCCGTAATTTTTCGTGTGTACAAGGTTCGCTGCGAGCAGCTTACCCAGATGTTTCCGTATGACCTTTCTATCCAACCCGCTGAATTTCGCAATTTTGTAGATCGTTAAATCCTCACCGCGATTTCGGGCGAGAACTAACAAGATTCTCAAGCGGGCTTCGCTGCCCAGAGTCTTCAAAAGCTGAGGTCTCAGCGGCAACGTTACTCACGCGGAATAAGAAACCCCGTGCAGAAATAAGCAAGAGAGTTAAGTGAAAGTACGCTGCCGATGCCTGAGTTCCCTAGCGACACTGCCATCTGGAACCGAAATCATCTCTTCATAACGAATTGAACCGCGGCTGATGTCCGCATGAACGCTGCGACTTCTTCGGTCTTGCTGAGTAAGTTCCAGAGGGGAATGGTGGAGACTGAGCTAAGGTCCCCAAATTATGCCATATAATTTGACGTGCGGCTGTCTTGTACACGATTTTGATACAGAACCTGAAAATACTTGAAGGCAGGCAATATTTTAGGGGGCACGTTTACGGCCGCAGATCCTGACTTAGGCGGGCTCTCGGAAGGCGAACTCCTAGACCTAGCTGTGCCCTCACAGTCTCTAAGCAGGCGGGTTCTCGTTTTGTGGCTGTACCTTAGTGAACGCTCCGAGATAGGACTAGAGCAATTCAATTCTCTATTGACTTCTCAGGCTGAAAAGGAATTACATAAACGTTCGATTTCCGAAAACGCCAAGCAATGAAGCCTGATAGTGCAGTCTATCTTGCTAGTCTACCGCGGAGGCCACCTTTCGCTTCTTTCTTGCGAAGCGTCTCCTTGTCCAGTATAAGTTCTGATTCGTTGAACTGCAGATCAGTCATCTTGCGAACCACGATAACCTTGCGCATCTTACCTGCGAAATCCCTGTCAAAGATCTCGAGATAGCCTTTGAAGAGATCTGGTAATCCTTTGGACTCTTCCGCTGCGTGCAGGACGGGGTTGAAGGTTCCTATCGCGGTAAATCCCCACTCATCCAAACGTGGTACAAGATCAGTCACCCACTTCCGTGTAGTGAGGGCCTTGTGCGTAAGTAGAATATCCGACAGCACATCGAGACAGACTCTCCCGCCGGACGTCCCAGCGCCTCTTACAGACTTCACTAGCTCGATGTTCAATGTCGTTAGATTTTGAATGCCGGTCGAGATTGGCACTATGTTCTTACCCGACATCGAGTCCGCTCTGGGATTGGCAACTAGGACGGTCAGCTTCTCGCCGAACTTCGCGTGAATGCTCTTCGCAAAGTCCAAGTCGCTCGTTAAGAGAAAACATGGAATCTTCGACTTGATTCCTTCGTGAAACAACTGTTCAACTAGTAAGTTTCGTTCTTCGCAGACTGGTGCGCCCACTAGGAGACTGTACTTGCCTTGTATTCCACCTGGAACAAGATCTTCAATCATCCTGAATACACCCAGACCTGGCCCAGCGAACACAGACTGCGCTAAACTGTAAGCAACTGCCGCGACTGCAACACCGATGAACCCGATACCCAGGTCAAGGGGAGACGCGGCAGCGAAAGCAAAAACGGACGCCGCCAACGCTGGCACAGCTCCTACGATTGATGGAGGAAGATGGAACATCTTCTTCCATTTCGTTACGAGAATCGCTGTTAGGTAGCCGCTGATAGCCCAGCCTGCTATTACAGCATAAAGGCGTACATCGCTAAGGTTCGTCGTCAAAGTGGTGAAGTAGGCCCCGATGGTAGGAGAGGTAAAAACTCCAAAATCAGGCAAAAATGCCCCGAAGGACCAATCAATCGGGATCGGTTTCGGAACATAATTGCTTGCCGGGAAAGGTACCAGTATCAATCCTGCCTTGGCGACCCCGCTCGCCCATCCCAGAAGGAAGACTGCAACCGCAGAGAAAGCCCCAATCTTGACGGCTCCCGTTCGATGGAGATGAAGCCCTGCAACAATTGTCGGGACGATGGCCAAAGGAGCAACTAACATGAGGCTTGGAGACAGAAAAATCAAGCTGCTCGCAATAAGAGCTAACTCAATCCAAGATTGTCCCACACTCGCAAAGATAATGAACACGACGAAGAATGTTAACCCTAGATATGGGTCTTGGTACATGGCCGCGAAAACGGAGAGTAGGACCGCGAGCAATAGAGCCAAGCCTGGGAATTCAAATGCTAAGGCTCCCAGGACGAGAGCCAAAATAACGCTGATGTACAAGGGATAAAACGGATACAGCGTCAGAAGCAAGAACGCAAGAATCGCCACGACAGCGAACGTGGCCAGTCTACTCATCAACCCACTTAAGTTCAAGTTTTTTACGAACCTAAATTTCCGCTTACATGCGTCATCATATTTATCTTCTCTGACTAGGGCATATGCTCCCCGTTGTTTGAAGTTACAGTCAGATACGAGTACGCTGTCGTTTCTCATTCGGAACGTTAACCGATATTCGCGAATTGCCGTCGAAGAAAATCGTTAACTGCTGGGCTACATGGTTCGATATCTGACTGAAGAAAGGAACTGTCCCCCACTTGAATTGCGTCTTCTGCGATATAATCAAAAGAAGTGCCCCATCCCACGTAATCTACGAGGACGAGCTTTTCATCGCGATCCTCGATAAGTATCCGATATCCATAGGCCACACGCTTGTTCTACCCAAGAAACACTTCGAACGAGTTCGGGATCTTTCCCAGAAGGAATTCTGCGCCATGTACGCGCGCGTTCACGCACTGAACGAGTTGATAACTTCCCGACTTGGCGCCACCGCGTCCCACATATCAATAAATGACGGAGCAGCGGCGAACCAACTGATTCCTCACGTGCATGTGCACATTATTCCAAGGAGCGAAAATGATAGCGCTGGGTTCACAGCTCGAAAACTTCTGGGAGCAGAAGAAATGGATCAGATCAAACAGAAACTGGAAGTCAGACAGCTCGATCTTATCTTCTGAACTGAACGTTGATCATTCTGCTTAGTTCAGGCGCGATCTCTTTAGGTTCTATGATGGGTGCCGTGCAGGCCTTCCCGATGCAGACATATGCAGTCGGAGTTTCCGTGATCTTGTAGCCAAGAGCATTGACTCTGTCCCGGTCTTCAACTGGATCGAGGATGTGGATTACCCTGCGTGGCTCATAGATCCTATGTGCCTCGGATAGCAAGCCTTTGGTTTGAGGCTTTTCGGGGGAACCAACGATGTGTATGGTTGAAGGTTCATGTAGGAAAGCATCCACAGACATCGCATAATCTGCAGCCATAAACCCGAATTGAGGATAGATCTCCACGAATCGCTTGAGCGTGTCCTCGGCTTGCTTTCGATACGCCTCTTTCCCGGTCAGATGATAGAGCCTTGTTAGTACGTGCGCGGCGATGCTGTTTTCGTCGAGGGGTTTTGCAGGCTTGCTAAGAAAGCCTAGGGCATTTGGATCTACGACAGTGTCGAAGAAACCTCCATGTTCCGAATCGAAAAGCTTGCGTGTAGCAACTTCCAACAGCTTTTCTGACACGGTTAGGAATTTCCTGCTACCTGTCGCTTCATATGCGTCGCACATTGCTCGAGCAGTGTAGACTTGGTCCACTAGCTGAGAGGGCAAGCGTGATTGGCCGTCGTAAAAGTGGTACATGCCGTCGGCCTGTGTGTGGTTTAGTTCTAGTAGGCGATCGAGACTCTTGAGAGCGAAATCTCGAAGCGACATATCTCCCAAGACAAATGATGCTTCGAGGTACGAAGAGCTCATTAGTGCATTCCAGTTCGTGTAGATGTTCCTATCAACATATGGCGGATTGAGTTTCTCGCGCTCAGACTTTCCCTGCGAGTAATATTCTTCGTTGGCGTCTTGGCTGCCGTAAAAGCACCCGTTCTCTTGGTCGCTGAGCCATGTGTTGATGTAGCCGATGATGCCCTTAGCAGTTTCAAGATAGGCGGGTTCAGCTGTTACTTGATAGACGTGGAGAAAAAGCTGTAGCCACTTGGCATTGTCTTCGGACATCTTCTCAAAATGCGGAATACTCCAATCTC
>Ga0209751_10007310_pt1 | contig 10147 bp, 8 predicted proteins | sample RifCSP13_1_FD_184019 | JGI IMG/M metagenome (GOLD analysis project Ga0209751, IMG submission 184019) | Soil microbial communities from Rifle, Colorado - Rifle CSP2_sed 13_1 (SPAdes) (version 2) | ecosystem: Environmental > Terrestrial > Deep subsurface > Rock core/Sediment | place: Rifle...
AGATGTACAGAACAGGCGTCAGGTACAGAGTGACTACTTGCGAGAAGATGAGCCCGCCCGCAACGGCGACGCCCAGGGGCCTGCGCGAGCTGCCGCCGGCGCCATGGCCGATGGCGATGGGCAGAATGCCCATCAGCGCCGCCGCGGTGGTCATCATGATGGGCCGGAAACGCACGACGCAACCTTCGTAGATGGCTTCGGCCGGATCCTTGCCGTCGTTGCGCTGGGCTTCGATGGCGAAGTCGATCATCATGATGGCGTTCTTCTTCACGATTCCGATCAGCATGATGACGCCGACGAAACCGTACAAGTTGAGTTCCATGTCCAGTTGGCGGGAGATGTAGCCGTTCTGCGCGGCGTAGTGGAATAGCCACAGCGCCAGCAGCGCGCCGAATCCGGCTGAAGGCAGTCCCGACAGAATGGTGATCGGGTGGATGAAACTCTCATACAGAATGCCCAGCACGATGTAGATGACCAGCACGGCCATCAACAGCAGCATGCCGAGTCCGGCGACCGAGGACTGGAACGCTCTTGCCGTTCCCTGGAAGCTATAGGCCACCGCATCCGGCAATACTTCTTCGGCCGCATGGGTGACGGCATCCACGGCCTCCCCGATGGAGCCACCGACCGGCACGTCGAAGGATAGGTTCACCGAGGGCAGCTGGCCCAAGTGCGTGACCGAAACCGGCCCCAAGGTCTTGGTGAGCGTGGCGATGGAGCCGAGCTGCACAAGCCCTCCGGTCCTCGATCGGATATACAGCGAGGAAATGGCTTCCGGATTGCGCTGATATTCCGGCGCGAGTTCCAAGATCACGGCGTACTGATTATTGGCCGCCATAATGGTGGACACCTGGCGCTGGCCGTACGAGGAACCCAGCACGTCTTCCACCTGGCTGGCGGAAATACCCAGGGCGGAAGCCTTATCCCGGTCTATTTGTACCCTGATTTGCGGGTTTGCCAACTGGACGTCGGCAGACGCGTTGGTGATTCCCGGCAGCGTCTGTAGCTTGGCTACGAGTTGGTTGGCGGAAGTATAGAGCTGTTCGGTAGTCGCGCTCTGCAGGGTAATCTGGTAGGCCGCGCGGCCCCGGAATCCGCCGATGCTGAGTGCCGGCCGATTCTGCAGGGATACATTGACCCCAGGCACCACCGAAAGCTTGCGGCGCATGGCCACAATAACGTCCGCGATCGGTGGTCGTTCCTCTTGCGGCTTCAGCTGGATGGCGATCATGCCCCGGTTACCTGTACCGGAGTTCGCAGCCACATAGGCCACATCGGGATCGTTCTGGGCGATGGTAGCCACCTGTTGCACCTTCTCGGCCAACACGGGATATCCGGTGCCTTCGATCACTTCGATGCCGCCGGTAATCAGCCCGTCGTCTTCGCTGGGAACAAACCCCTTGGGAACGGCATTGTACAACTCCACCGTGCCCCACAGCAGCAACGCCGAAGCCGCCATGGTCGCCAGTTTATGCCTCAACACAAAGCGCAGGCTGCCGGCGTACACGGTATGCGTCACCCAGTTCTGTATTCGCTCAAAGAAGTTGTAAACGCCGCCGTGCTTGGCCTGTTCGTGCGGACGCAAAAACAGCCGGCAAACCATGGGCGTCAGCGTCAGCGAGACGAAGCCCGAGACGAGAATGGCGGCGATGATGGTGACGGCAAACTCATGCAGCAACCGGCCCAGGATGCCGCCCAGGAACAGTACGGGGATGAATACCGCCGCCAGCGACAGGGTGATCGAAAGGATCGTGAAGCCAATTTCCTGCGATCCCTTCAGCGACGCTTCCATCACGCCCATGCCCTTCTCGATGTGACGGACGATGTTTTCCAGCATGACGATGGCATCGTCCACGACGAATCCGACGGCCAGAGTCAGCGCCATCAGCGTGAAATTATTAATGGAAAATCCCGCCAGATACATCACGGCGAAAGTGCCCACGATGGAAAGGGGCAACGCCAGGCTGGGGATGATGGTGGCCGACAAATTCCGCAAGAACAGGAAGATCACCATGATCACCAGGAACAGGGCCAGCAGCAGGGTAAACTTCACTTCGTTCACCGACGCCCGGATGGAAGCCGACCGGTCAAATCGAACGATCATGCTGATCCCCGGCGGCAGGTTTTCCTGAATTGCCGGCAGTACTTCCTTGACCCGGTCCACCACCTCGACGGTGTTCGAGCCGGGCTGGCGGACGATGCTCACCTGGATGTTGCGTTCGCCGTTGAACCAGCTCGAATTCCGCTCATTTTCGACGCTATCGATTATCTGCGCTACGTCCGATAAGCGTACCGGAGCGCCGTTTCGATAGGTAACGATGAGCGGCGCATAGTCAGCGGCGCTGAAGAGCTGTCCGGTGGTCTGCAGGGCCAGCGTCTGTTGGCGGCCCCAGATGGTGCCGGTCGGTTGATTCACGTTACCGGAGGACACCGTATCTTGCACTTCGTTCAGACCGATCTGGCGCGCCGCGAGCTGGTAGGGATCGACCCGCACGCGCACGGCATACTTCTGCGAGCCTGCCACGTCCACCTGCGCCACGCCGCTGATCATGGAGAGGCGTTGCGCGATATTGGCCTGGGCATACTCGTCCACGGTCGAAAGCGGCAGCGTCTTGGACGACAGCAATAAAGTCAGGATGGATTGATCGGCCGGGTTGGACTTGCGCCACGAGGGTGGCGAGGGCATGTCCCGCGGCATGCGGACCGAGGTAATGGCAGCCTGCACGTCCTGCGCGGCGCCGTCGATGTCGCGGCTCAAATCAAACTGCAGCGTGATGTTGGTGCGGCCCTGTCCGCTGTTGGAGGTCATCTGCTCGACGCCGGGGATGGTCGAGAGTTGCTTCTCGAGAGGCAGCGCTACGGCGGCGGCCATGGTATCCGGATTGGCGCCCGGCAAGAAGGCATTGACCGTGATCGTGGGGTAGTCCACGTTGGGCAGATCGTTCACCGGCAGCTGCAGATAGCCGGCCACGCCGAAGATGACGATGGCCAGCATCAACAGTGTGGTGGCGATCGGTCGCTTAATGAAAATCTCGGAAATATTCATTCGCTGGTCTCCTATTGCCCTTGGCCCTGGGCCGCGCCACGGCCTTGTCCCCTGCCCCCTCTACCCTGTCCTCCGCCTTGCTCCGCGCCTGCCCCGGCAGCCGCATTCGAGGCCGCCGCGCCCTCACCCGGAGGCGCAGGCGTATCGTCAGCGGCGCGATTAGTGATCTCGACCCGGGAACCGGGCACGAGACGCAACTGGCCGTCGATCACAACGGTTTCGCCGGGCTTCAGCCCTTCTTGAATCATGCTTTGTCCCTCGATCGCCGCACCGGCAATGATGGGACGTAATTCCACGGTGTTATCTTCCTTGACGACGTACACAAACTGCCCGCTCTGATTGGTGGAAATTGCCTGTGACGGTACCACCAGCGTATTCGGCCGGTCGGAAAGACGCAGGCTGGCGTTCACGAACAGACCCGGCCACAGCCGGGAGCGCCGGTTATCGAACTCCGCGCGCAGCCGGAGCGTTCCGGTCGACGGGTCAACCGCATTGTCCACGAAGGTGAGGTACCCCTGCTCCGGGGGGCCGGGATCGTTGGGCAGTGTCGCGGTGACCCGCAATCTGTTCCGCCCCATGTACCTCTTGATATCCGCCAGATGCTGCTGCGGTACCGCGAAATTTACGAAGATCGGATTGATCTGGTTAATCACCACCAGCGCCGCGTCGCTGGCGCGGACCAGATTGCCCGGCTCGACCATGATCTTGCCCGTGTAACCCTCCAGGGGCGCCTCGATGGTGCAATAGGCCAGGTTCAACTCCGCCTGGCGAATGGCTGCTTCGTCGGAAGCCACGGTCGCGTCGGCAGCCTCGGCGGCGCTCAAGAACGTGTCCACTTGCTGTGGAGGCGCAACGCCTTCGGCCAGCAGCTTCTTATAGCGCTCGGCCTGGCTGCGGTTATTCTCCGCCAGGGCCTTATCGCGCAGCAGAGTCGCCTTGGCGCGAGCCAGATCGGTTTCATAGGGTCGCGGGTCGATCTTAAAGAGCAACTGCCCCTTGCGGACGAAATCGCCTTCCTTAAAGTGCGCTTCCAGCAGCGGGCCGTTCACCTGAGGACGCACCGAAACGGACGTGTACGCCTCCACCGTGCCGATCGAAGTGACGTCGATGGGCATGTCCTTCAGCTCGGCCTTTGCCGCCACAACCGGCACGACCTGCCCGGCGCCCCGCCCCCGGCCGCCGCCGCGCGCGCCTGCGCCGCCGCCAGCCGCCTGCGCCGGCGGTGCCTGTTCCCCGCCCCCGCAGCCCAGCGACAAAACCGACGCCGCCAGCAATGCCATCCCTGCCAAACGTGCCCAGCAATTCATCTTCACGAATCCCCAATCCACACGGCTATTAATGCGCCTGTTGAATATTCCCCTGCGGAACCACGGATGCGCCCGCGAGGCCTCAACGGACTTCGCGAACCTGTGCCACAGCTTAAGACGTGCCTCGAAACCATTTGGTTTCGTTGTTGCGGCGTCGGCAGGCAACCCCACTTGCGGCCTTGGAACGGCCTCAAGTTTACTTGTCCTGCCCCACTTCCCACAACGCCCGATTTCCGGGCGGCCATCTGTGCTAGAAGTATCCCAGCCAGCGCCCTGAAGGAACTACGGATGAACGTCTGGAAGAAATGGTTGCGCCAGCCGCAAGGCTTCCTGCTGCGCCGCATCCTGTTTCAGGTGCACCTATGGGTCGGCGTCGCCCTGGGCCTCTACATTCTGGTGATCAGTCTATCCGGCAGCATGCTGGTTTACCGCCGGGAGATGATCGCCGCTGTCGGCCCCGTGTACGTCACCCCGCAGGAACGGCGCCTCACGCAGGACGAACTGGGCGCCATTGTCCAGCGCGCCTATCCCGGCTTCGCCTTGGACACCGTGGTCACGCCGCGCAATCGCGGCGAAGCAGTGCCTAACCGAGCCATCGAAGTCCATTTGCGGCGTGGCGACGACACCATCGAGCGCCTGCTCGACCCCTACACCGGCGCCGATTTGGGCGATACGCAGCGCCCTGCCCTCCTGTTCATCCTGTGGCTTGCGGATCTGCCACGATAATCTGCTCAGCGGGCGCACCGGGCGCATGCTGAACGGCATCGGCGCGATCCTCTGCACGCTGCTGGCCTGCACCGGAGCCATTCTCTGGTGGCCGGGAATCCGCGAATGGCGCCGCAGCCTGGCGATCGATTGGAAACGCAAGGGCTACGGCTTTAACTGGTCGCTGCACAATACCGTCGGTTTCTGGATGCTTTCCTTCATCCTGCTCTGGGGAATCTCTGGAATTTACTTTTCGTTTCCGGAGCCTTTCAACGCCACGGTGGATTTTTTCGAGCCGCTGAATGACTCCAGCACAGCCGCTCGCCTCGGCGACGACATCCTCTTCTGGCTGGCGCGACTGCACTTCGGGCGATTCTCCGGCCTGACCGTGAAGGCCATCTGGACCCTGCTGGGCCTCGCGCCCGCCGTGCTCGCGTTCACGGGCGGCCTGATGTGGTGGCAACGAGTGGCGCGCAAGAAACCGCGACCCATTGAACGGCTAGTTGAACAGCCAGTGGAGGCCGCCCCGGCCCCCGGTCGCGAATTGCCGGCCACGCGCTCCTTCGGCAATAGCACGAACGAGACGGCGTGACGCGCGTCACAGCAATTTGATCCCGGCTCTGCCAATACTGGAGCGTGAGCGAGCCTGTCTTCGTCCGGGAGTGGACCGCCGGTGAGTTTCACCGCCGCGTGCTCGAACTGGAAGCGCAAGGCTACACCGCCCGCCGGGAAACCTACCGCATCACTGCTGAAGTGAACCCCGAAACCGGCGCGATCTGCCACCTGCACGTGATCGAATTGCTCCCGCCTGAGCCGGACCAGAGTCTGTCGCGCCCGTAACCCCCTTGGGGCCGGACTTTCCGTGACGTCTACTGCTTGACGTATTTGGTTACGCCCCTGAGTTGTGCTTCCGCGGTGTACAAGTTGCCTGCGGCGTCGATGGCGATGCCTTCGCCCATGGCTCCGTCGGGAGAATCCGTCTGGTGGGGCGGGATGAAGATCGTTACCTTGCCGTCTTTCAGGCTTCCGATGCGGACGCCTCTGGACCAGCCCGGGTGAACCCGTTCGGTTGACTCCGAGTCGGCCGTATAGATCATGTCATTCTTGTCCAAGGCCAGCCCGCTGGAACGGCCGAAATCATCGTATTCGGCGAGAAACTGCCCCTGTTTGGTCAGGATCTGGATGCGGTGGTTGTGGCGATCGGCGACGATCAGCCGGCCCTGGGCATCGAACTCGAGTGCGTGCGGCGTCCGGAACTCACCCGGCCCGGTTCCCGTCTTACCGATCGTTCTGAGAAATTTGCCCTGCCTGTCGAACACCGATATGCGCGCGACCAGATTCGGATCCCGCACGTCCGTGTGGCTCTCCGCCACATAGACGTCGCCGTTCGCCGGATCGGTGACAACGTCGGTCGGCTCGGTCAGTGCTTCGGGAGGATTTCCCCGCACGCCGGGCTTGCCTAGCGTCATCAGGACCTGGCCCTCGGGGCTGAACTTGACGACCACGCTTCCCTTATTCTGCTCTCCCGGAAAATTCCGGAGATCGTCCGCGCTCGGAGTTCGCGCATCGGTCACCCACACGTTTCCCTCGCGATCGACGTGCATGCCATGCGGCCACACGAACATGCCTCCGCCAAAGCTTCTGACCTCCTTGCCGGACTCGTCGAATTTGTGGACCGGGTTCGATTTCGTGCCCAGGCAGCCGGGGCTCGTTCCCGGCGAGCATCGGTCCGTCGCCCAGACGGACTTACCGTCGGGGTCGATGGCTACGCCGTTGGACCCGCCCCACGGCCTTCCCTCGGACAACTGGGCCCAATTCCGGATCACACGATAGGGGTTGGCGCCGCTGTTGACGGGCTGCACGCTGCCGGTCTGAGCGGTGCCGCCGCGCTCCTGCGCCCGCAGGTCGATTCCGTGCAACACGGCGCCGGCGGCAATCAGCGCCATCAAGAAAAATCTTGCAAGACCGGAAGCAGGCATCTCTACTCTCCTTGTGGGGCCTGGTAAGACCGGCGCGCCCTGGGGGCGATTTTAGAACTTTTTGCGCCGGCAGTCCCGCAGATAAAACCTGATTCTTGCTTCGCTTCCGCTCTCCTGTAACATCACGCTCGTGAAGCCTTCGCAATTGCTGCGCCAGACAGTCGCTCCAGACGGCACCGTTATGAAGCTGCTCCGGCGCGGCGACGAATACATCATCCTCGCCAACGGCAAGACCCTCATGTCCAGCCGCATGCATGGCTCAGAGGAAGCGCTGGCCACGTTCGCCTGCGAGCGAGCGCGGACTCTGAAGCAGCCGAGCGTGCTCATTGGCGGTCTCGGAATGGGTTTCACGCTCAGGGCAACGCTCGACCTTCTGCCCAAGGACGCAATCGTTGTCGTCGCCGAGCGAGTACCCGCGGTGGTGGAGTGGAACCGTGGCCCGCTCGGTCCGCTGGCCGCGGACCCGCTGCAGGATAAGCGCGTCCGGGTCGAAATCGATGACGTCGCAATCACCCTCGGTTCACTTCGCGGGCAATTCGATGCCGTCTTGCTCGACGTGGACAACGGCCCGGCTGCGTTTGCCGGATCGAGCAACGACCAGCTCTATGACTACCCCGGAATTGCCGCCGCCCGCGCAGCTCTCAAGATGAACGGCGTGCTGGCCGTCTGGTCGGCGCGCGAAGATCGCCGATTCGAGCAGCGCCTTCGTCATGGCAGGTTCGCCGTTCGGGTGGAGCACGTACGCGGCCGCTTGAACAAGGGCGGTCCTCGCCACACTATTTTTCTGGGCTGCAAATCCCCCGGCTAGCCCCTGGCAAAGCCAGCAATGTGTTGGTCATCTTTAATGACAGGCTTGTGAGTCATGGTGGCGATTCGGAACCATCACTTCCCGTCTAAACAGCGATAAGGCTATCGCCGCAACCGATTGAATGTACAATTGCGAAAAACTGGCGCGCCTTAGGGGACGATTTCCGAACTCTTGTTCACAACTTAGAATTGTCTCTGGCGAAACCCTCCCCCTCCTACCAGCCCGCTAGCTGCTAAGAGCGATTGGCGGCAGCAACAAGGAGACTGCTGCGCCAGACGCGCGGACACCGCGTCGTCTGCGCGCGGTGGTTCGACTTTTCTCACGCCCTGTATGGAGAGTGCTCCGAAAGTTCCGCCCTTCTCTTTGGGTCGGGAAGGATGCGGAAGATCTCATCTCCCCTCGTCACCAAAGCGTCTAGATCGTCGCACTCGAAAACCTCGTTGAGTATGTGTCGGCAGGCTGTCGACGAAAGACAATCCATCACGGTGACCTCCCAACAGCGCTTGCATGGCCACGACTTCAGGACCTTGGACGTAGGTGCCGCAGTTCGATGTTGTACGAGCCTATCATTCAGATCAATGGCGAACCCGAGCTTGATCCGCTTCGGGTCAAGCTCAGGGACAAGCTGAATCACGTAGAACATCCCAGCCTCGGACTCAACCGCTTTGCCTTGCTCGGGGAAGCCTTGGTCCGTCCTGTGCTTTATAATCGCCTCTGCTTCCTCAGCTGTGATGGTAAGTGTTAGTTGGTTGCCGGAGTCAGGGGTTCTGCGCTTCTGGGGTCTGAAACCGAGATTCAGAACATAGCGCCGAGCATGGGATCGGTCCATGCCCAGTTTCTCGGCGAGATGCTTTATCGACATGTGGGCTGGTTGGTCCATTCCTTCATTCCGCCGAACTTGTGTTTGGGCTGACCCGCCTAAACCGTCACCCGCTTCAGTCGAAGAGCCAGCGCCCACCCGAAGCCCTGCCAACTCCACGGCCACGCGATGCCACGTTTGGAGTTCATGCACGCCTTCTGTAAGCATTATGGCCCCATTTGGGGGGACAATTCGTTCAATCCGCGTTAGCTCTATTGCAGCACAGCGCAGGTGGCGATCAGCGCCATCAACGACAACCTCAAACTGGAAGCAAGCATCTCACAGCTCCTGTGTGAGAAATGCGTACGCTCGGGTACCAGAGCACGAGTATATACTCACACCTGCTGAGGAGCACGCAGACCATGGACCTAACCAGACGCAAAGTGCTGAAGACGGGTGCCGCGGCGATGGCCACGGCAGCCGCGGAACGCTTGTTTGGTCAGCAGTCCGGACAAGAAGCGAGCGCCATGTCCTTCTACGAAAAAGGCCCGGTGCGCATCCGTTATCAGGAGACCGGCTCCGGCTTCCCGCTGTTACTTATTCCCGGCGGCGGATTGAACTCGACGATCGCCGCTTTGAACAACCCCTTTAACGCAATCGAAGAGTTCAAGGGAGAGTACCGTTGCATCGCGGCCGACCTGCGTAACGCCAATGCCGGACAATCCTCTGGTCCGCTCGAGATCGACCGGCCGTGGGATTCGCACACCGATGATCAGCTTGCCGTGATGGACCACCTGGGCATCGACAAGTTCATGGTGATGGGATTCTGCATCGGCGGCCCGTTCATCTGGAATCTGCTGGAACGAGCGCCAAATCGCGTTGTGGCGGCCGTGCTGGCCCAGCCGAGCGGCTTCCGTCCGGAAATGCCCACGCTCTTCTACGACAACAACATGAACGGTTGGGGGCCCGAACTGGTCAAGCGCCGGCCCGACATCACCATGGACATGGTCGAGAAGTTCCTGACGAAGATGTACCGCACCAACGCCGACTTTGTCTTCACCGTGACGCGCGATTTCGTGCGCAATTGCCGGACGCCCCTGCTCATCCTGCCGGACGACATCCCCGCGCATCCCTATGCCGTCGCCATGGAGGCCGCGATGCTCGCGCCCAACGCCGAAGCGAGCATGTTCCCGTGGAAGGAGCCCCCAGCGCGGATTCCTCTGGCCGTGCGGCAGATACGGTCGTTCCTCCGCGCACATCGCCCGGCGTCCGCCTAGCAAGAGCTTCGATCGCAGAGTTTCACTCGCCAATCCGCTGAACATTGGCTCTAGCAGGCTGCTGAAAAACTCGAAACGCTGTCATCCCGAACGAAGTGAGGGATCTGCTTTCCGCACAATGTTGGGAAAACAGCAGATTCCTCGTCGCTTCGCTCCTCGGAATGACACGCGGAGGGAGTTTTTCGGCAGCCTGCTAGTGTCCTGAGTCATAAATAAATACAACAAG
>Ga0209751_10007311_pt1 | contig 10146 bp, 9 predicted proteins | sample RifCSP13_1_FD_184019 | JGI IMG/M metagenome (GOLD analysis project Ga0209751, IMG submission 184019) | Soil microbial communities from Rifle, Colorado - Rifle CSP2_sed 13_1 (SPAdes) (version 2) | ecosystem: Environmental > Terrestrial > Deep subsurface > Rock core/Sediment | place: Rifle...
CCAGCAACTCCTTGCTTTTCTCCTGCCAGCCCGAACAAGACTGGGCTGGCAGGAGAACTAGCGTCAGCTCTGATTGGTCCTGATGTCGCTTATGGAGCGGCAAGAATCTCGTTGATGGACTCCTCTGCGGTCGCGATAGCTTCTTCAGGTGTTGCCTGGTCGAGCATGACCGACTCCATCATGATCACGAACGGCGAGGTTGGCTCTCGACCAAAGACCTCTGATGATTTCACCACCTGAGGGTAATAGTTGGAATATGGCAGTGATTTCGTAAATGCCTGCCAGTTCTCCAAAGCTTTGAATTCTTCCGATTCCTGGACTGCTTTCACAACTGGCTGATGTCCAGAATGCGATGTCCAGAACCAGTTGTTGTCCTGAACCATCCAGCGAACAAATTTCATCGCCGCTTCGGTTTTCGCTTCATCGCCACTATCGGGGAAGACCAGCATGTGTGGGTGATCCCATACGGCCATCTCGTCATAAACAACCGGGAACGGGACGGTTCGATATTCCAGGCCTTCAATCTTGTTATAATCTCCCATCGCCCACGGACCGGTGATGTTCATGGCAACGATCCCTTTCATGAAATCATCGTCTGGATCGGATTCTCCCGGGGGTGAGACTTTATGTGTGTACACCAGATCATATAGCCATTGAAGCGATTCGATACCAGCCGGTGTGTTGAAGGCGGCCTTGGTGTGATCCTCGTTCAGTACCTCCTGGCCTGCATGTTGCCAGAGCAGGGACATCCATACGCGGAAGGGGTTACCGCCGCTATAACCCAGGCCGGTGCCGTATTGTTCTGGAGTGCCATCGCCATCTGCGTCGACGGTCAACTTCTTGGCGTATTCGATAAACTCCTCTCCTGTTGTTGGTGGTTTATCAGGATCCAGTCCTGCTGCCTCGAATGCCTTGACATTGTAGTATAGTGCAAACGGATGCATATCCAAGGGAATCGCAACACGCTTTCCATCGATTACGGCCCCATCCCAGACTACTTCAGCAATATCCTCACCCTTGAAGCCATATTTCGCGGCAAGCTCATCGATAGGTTTGAGTATCCCAAGCGAAACATACTGCAAAAGACTGGGCATATGCATGGTCGATACATCCGGGGCGTTGCCAGCTTTGAAATCCAGGATCAGCTTCGTGTAGAGGGTCCCCCAATCCAGCACAATTTCTTCAACCTGAACACAATCGGTATTGGTCTCATTGTACATCTTGACCAATTCACCCATCGGGACATTATCTGGAGCTCCAAGACCATCCCAGTAGGTGATTCCTACAGGTTCTGTACATTCCTCTGCTGGTTGTGTCTCGGCAGGCTGAGCCGGCGCAGGCGGTTCGGTGGCGGCCGGAGCGGCTTCTTCAGTTGCGGCGGGCGCAGGTGGCTCAGTTGCTGCAGGCTTTGGGACCTCGGTGGCAGCCGGCGCGCACGCTCCAAGCAGCAAGGCCAGGACCACCAGGGCGGATAGTAAGTATGCAAGTTTGGAACTCTTGTGGTACATCAGAACCTCCTTATGGATATTGAAAATTTATCTTCGGTGGTTTCTTCGAATGGTAGGACCATTCCCTTCTCCTATCCTGCGTGTTGTATTGTCGTTCGACCTCCTTAGAATTTGGTTTCGGATGATTGCAACGGTCGTCGTTGTTGGCAAAGACCAATTATTCGGTATTGACCATCAACTTCATCGTGTCGGGCTTGCCAAACAAGTTAAAAACAGCCAGGTAATCCCGGAGGGGGATGCGATGCGAGATCAAATTATCGACTCGCACTTTGTTGCTGCCAAGCAACCGGACGGCGCGGGCGGTGGCAAAGGGGTTATTAAACGAACCGCTGATCTTTAACTCCGAGTCGTTGATATAGTATGGTTTGATTTCAATTTGGCCATCCACCGGGCTGCATCCAAACCATACGATTGTGCCGCCTTTGCGTGCATAATATACAGAAGCGGCTTGCAGCTTCAGGTTACCGGCGGCTTCGAATACGACATCTGCGCCAATGCGCCGGATCTGCCGGAGCTGAGCGCCCACATCCTGGTGCAATGGGTCGATGAGGTGAGTCGCTCCATTCTCCTCTACCAACTGGCGGCGCTTTTCGATCGGCTCGCTGACGATGATCTGCGCCGCCCCCGCCAATGCAGCCAGCTGGGTGAGCAGGTTACCCATCCCGCCGGCGCCCAGGATTAAAACCGTGTCTCCCGGGCGGATACGCCCAACTTCTGTGCCGCGGATGGCGCAAGCCAGCGGCTCGCAGAAAGCAGCCTCTTCGAAGCTCACATTGTCGGGGATAGGATAGACGTTCGAAGCGGCCATTACGCAATATTCTGCCTCGGCGCCGTCGATATGCACGCCCATCGAAGACAGGTTTTCGCACAGGTGCTCCATTCCCATGCGGCAGTATTCGCAGCGTTGGCAGACCCGGTTGGGATCCACCGTGACACGTTGACCGACTGCGAGTTGGTTAACTTTTTCACCTACGGCAACGACCTCTCCGGCGAATTCATGCCCGATGACGACCGGAAAATTGGCCGGAAAACCACCAACATAGAGCGAGTGATCGGTGCCGCACACCCCGCAGGCATGGATGCGGATCAAGACTTCACCTTCTTTAGGAGCCGGTATTTCTTTTTCGATGACTTTGATGTCGCCGGGTCGGTAGATCACCGCAGCTTTCATAACGTGAGCTCCTCGAAAATTTGTTTATTTCCCGCCCAGCTCCCAGTAAGACATAGCGGAGGAGAGACAGGCTTGCATCAGCAGCTCGAAATCGGCCTGGGCAGCGGGGCGCGGGCTGGATGCATCCATGCCCGGGCGTAGCATTAGCGCCATGACTTCTTTGTTTTCGGTGACACCTAATGCTGCCAGGCCAAGCGGCAGACCGACATCTTCGATCAGCGTGCGAACAGCGCCGGGAGCCAGCATCGCCGCTTCGCGTGTCGTCAGCCCAAAGGAATCTTCGCCCATCCAGCGGGCGATATTAGCCATTTGATCCATGGCGGCGAAGCAGTTATATTCCATGGTAGCCGGCAGGCTGACCGCCACACTCACACCGTGCCCTGTGTTGTAGACTGCGCCCACGGCTTCACCCACGACATGGGCCAGGCAGCTATCCGATTGCGTGATGGCCATGCCTGCCAGGGTGTTTGCCAGCATCATGTTATAGCGAGCGACGATGTCTTTGCCGTTGAACACCGCCCGGCGTAGGTTTTCACTCACCAGCTGGATTGCCCGGGCAGCCAGCGCCTCGACAACAGGGGTCGAAGCACGGCAGTAATAGGCCTCGATGGCATGGGAAAGCGCGTCCAGGCCGGTGGCAGCAGTCATGTAAGGCGGCAGGCTAAGGGTCAAGATGGGATCGACGATGGATACTGTGGGATAGAATTGTGGGCGGGCAAAACCTTCTTTGCGCTTCAACTCACGATGGCTGATGACGGAGAAAAAAGTGGCTTCTGTGCCGGTGCCGGCAGTTGTGGGTACAGCAACGAGAGGAAGAGATGGGCGGGTAAGCGGCTGGCCTTCATATACTTTCCAGATATCGGCAGCCTCTGAAGCGACCACTGCGATCGCCTTGGCGGCATCGATCGCGCTACCACCGCCCAGCCCTATGACCACATCACAGCCAGAGGCACGAGCCGCTTCGCCGCCGCTGTTCACCTGGATGTGGGTCGGGTTGGCTTCGATGTCGGTGAACAAAACGGTTTCAACGCCGTTGTGGCGTAATAACTCGACGGCCTGGTCGACTGCGCTCTTTAAGCTCTGGCTGGGGTAGGTCACCAGCAGCGCCTGCCTCCCAAGACGGGCAGTCTCCTCACCGAGGTTGGCCAGTTTGCCGTTGCCAAAAACAATCCGGGTGGGAAAGAAGAAATTGAAACTTTCCATTCCTGTTCTCCTTGACTTCAGATGCCAGAGCGCCGGGGAGCCGGGAGGCTGCAATCACTCACATGGGCCTGGTTCAGGTCTGACAACGGTGGTCTGGATAGCATGCTCCTCAAAGAAATTTAAATAACCAGTATCAATGCAGTGGTCGGTGATGACCTGATGGACTGCATCGAACGCGCACACCCGATAAGGGGCGTTGCGCCCAAACTTCGAGCCATCGGCAATCATGATCACCTGGGTGCTATTGGTAATCATGAGTTGCTTGATGGGCACTTCCTCGAGAACGATATTCGACACGCCGTGCTCAATCGAAACGGCATCGACACCCAGGAAGAATTTGTCAGCACGCAGGTTTTTCAATACCATCTCCGTGTAAGGTCCGTACAAAGAGTAGAAGGAGTGGCGCAAGATGCCGCCCAACACCAGGACATTGATATTCTGCTCAGCGCCTAGTTCCTTGGCGACCATGATGTCGCAGGTGATGACGGTCAGGTTGCGCAGGCGGGTGTTTCGCAGGCTCTGGGCAACACAGGCGTTGGTAGTGCCAGAGTCGAGTAAAATCGTATCGCCGTCACGGACCAGATTGGCAGCAGCCTGACCGATCAGGCGCTTGCTCTCGTGGTTGACATAGACCTTGGTCTCGTAGGCTGGCTCGGTGAGGCTTTCCAGAAGATTCACATCCGATGAGCCGCCGTGATCGAGGCGGACAAGGTTTTGTTGGGACAGCGTCTTCAGATCGCGACGGATCGTGGCCGAGGTCACGTTGAAGAGACGGGCTAGCTCATCGTTTTCGACATAGCCGCGCTCGCGGATCACTTGCAAAATTTTTGCCTGTCGTTCGATTTTTATCATAGGAAAACCTAAAGCGAAACAAAAAGACAAAAAATGGCGTGTTTTATATTCTTTTTGTATTATACAGTTTTCTAAATGAGTGTCAAGCATTTCCTAAAGCGACATAAAGTGATGCAAAAAAGAAATATTTCGATTAAAATTGTTGACTAGCTGTGCTAATTCCTGTAAAATTATCCATGGAGAATCACATGAAACTATCAGGCGTTGTGGTGGCCGCGCTGACGCCGTTGACCTCGGATGGCGTATCCCTGGCAGATGAACGGGTCTTCGCAGCATATTATGATTTCCTCTTTCAATACCCGATAGCCGGGCTATTTGTCTGTGGTACGACCGGCGAGGGGATGGTGCTCACCCTGCTGGAGCGCATGGAGGTTGCCAGGCAAGCCGTGCGGCTGGCCCATGGACGGGTGCCCGTGCTGGTGCACGCAGGCTGTACCTCCACGGCCGAGACAGCGCTCCTGGCGGCGCATGCTGCGGAGTGCGGCGCCGATGGTGTTGTCGTCATCGCGCCCTACTTCTATCCATACGACCGGCAATCACTGATTGAACATTTTTGCGTGGCCGCTCAATCGGTACAGGGAGGGCCAGTCTATCTTTATCATCTACCTTCCTATGCCGGCAATACAATCGATGCGGAGATCCTGGCCGCCGTGCGCCTGGCCTGTCCGAATGTATGTGGGATCAAATTTTCAGATTCTGACATGGTGCAGATGCAAGAAATCCAACGCGCTGCTGGCACCGACTTCAACTTACTGAGTGGCGATGACTCGCTTGTTTTACCAGGACTGGCATTAGGCACGGATGGCTGCGTTTCAGGTAAATCGTCGGTTTTCCCCGACATGCTACAAGCCATCCTATCGGCGTTTCGACAGGCCCGCCTGGAGGAGGCCCGCCGCGCCCAGGCTTTGTTGATTGAGCTGGGAAACCGCCTGGACCAATGGCCTGGGATGGAGCTGGCCTGTTACAAGTACGCATTGCTCAGGCGAGGCGTTGATATCGGTGGGATGCGCCGCCCGCATCGCCTATTAAGCGCTACAGAACGAGAGAAGCTTGACCAGGATTTTGCTGAGTTGCACGCGCAAGGCGTTCCATTTTAGTTCATTTGCACGAAAACCAAAGCGATGTCAACAGGACCTTTTACCTTCCCTCAAGACCTGGAACAAAAGCCGATTTGCGTAATCGGCAATTTCAACATCGATCTCATCATCCGAAATGTGCCTCATCTGCCGGTTTGGGGGCAAGAAGTCATGGGCACAGATCATGTCCAGGTGTCCTCCGGTCAAACGGGTTACCTTGCGTTTGCGCTTCGCTGCCTGGGCCTGCCGACCACCGTGATTGGAAACATTGGCCAGGACATCTATGCCGAACAGATTTTGCGCGATCTGGAGCGCTATCAACTGGATGTGTGCGGTGTCGAGATTACACCTGGGGCGCCAACCGGGATTACGGTGGCAATTGTGCGTCCAGATGGTGAACGAGCGTTCGTTTCCAACCTGGGCAGCCTGCTGGCTTTCGATGAGGAGATGGCGCTGCGCCACTGGGATCAGGCAAAAGATGCCGGGATTTTCTGCCTGGTGGGTTTGTTTATGATCCCGAACCTGAACTTTGCGGCAGCCACCCGCCTGTTGAGCAGAGCTCGTCGAGAAGGCAAGCTAACCATGCTGGATACCGGTTGGGATCCGAACAACTGGCCGGATACGACCCGGCGTGGCTTCAACGATATGCTGAGTGAGACGAGCATTTTCCTGCCCAATATTGACGAAGCGTGTGCCCTGACGGGCAAAGGAACGCCGGAAGAAGCAGCCGTTGCATTGCAAGCCCTTGGCCCACCGATGGTGGTTGTGAAATGCGGGTCGCAGGGCAGCCATCTGCGCGTCGGGGAGCTTTCTTTGACACTGCCTGCTCGTGAAGTGAGCGTTTTCGACGCAGTCGGTGCGGGGGATGTGTTCAACTCAGGCTTTTTATATGCCTTGCGGCGCCGGTTGCCTTGGGATGCATGCCTGGCGATGGGGAATAGCAGCGCTTCGCTTTACATTTCCAGGGCAGAGAACCGTTTCCCCAGCCTGGGCGAGGTGCTTAGCACTGCTCGCAGCTCCTATCCGGGTATCTCAATCCAGGGACCTGTCCACCAAAATTAAGCTCAGATAGGCTCAAGAAGGAGCAAAATGATCGATTTTCATACCCACCCAGTCATGATCAAAGAGTTATTGGAAAAAGATCCAACCCTGGAGAAGAATGTCCATCAGGTTTTTGGCTTCCATTTTCCTGCCCAGCCGTTGGAAATCTTCCGGCGCGAGATGGATGCGGCAGGTGTGGAACAAGCCGTGTTGCTGCCGGTGGATGCTACAACGGCTCACGGATGTCGTATCGCCAGCAACGAACAAATCGCCGAGCTGGTCGAGGTGGAACCACGCTTCATTGGTTTCGCTTCGGTCGATCCTTGCCAGCCAGACGCGCCACGTCGCCTGGAGGTTGCAGTTCGGGAGCTGGGACTGAAAGGATTGAAGCTGGATCCCAGCTTGCAGCAATTCTGGCTACATGACAAACAGGTTGCATTTCCAGTTTTCCAGGCTTGTGCGGATTTAGGCATCCCGGTGCTGCTGCATTGTGGGTTGAGCTGGGTGCCCAGCGGATTGGCCCAATACGCCCAGCCGCTGTTGTTGGAGCAGGCGCTTATGGCCTTCCCGAGGGTAAATTTTGTGCTGGCCCATTTTGGGTGGCCATGGGTAAACGAGGCTGTGATGCTGGCGGTCAAGTATCGGAACGTCTATTTAGATACCTCGATCTTATACAGCGGCACACCCCGTGATACCTATCGCCGGGTGCTTGCGGAACAGGTAGGGCTGGAAGTGATCGAGCGCAGCCTGGCCGACCGGGTCCTGTTTGGTACCAACTATCCAAGGATCGACATGCGGCGCAGCGTGAGAGGCTTGCGAGAGCTGGGCTTAAGCCCGGCCGCACTTGAAGCCATTGGTCGAGGCAATGCCCGTCGATTGCTCGGCCTGGAGACAAGGAAATGAAATCACTCATTTATCGCCAGACGCTTCATACACGTTTTGAAACGGAGTTGATCGACATCACCCCAGATGTACTCCAGATATTGGCGGAGAGTGGTGTACAGACTGGCACACTGTTCGTACTCAGCCTGCACACCACCACGGGTTTGACTGTGAATGAAGGCTTGCCGGATTTGGAAGCCGATATGGCGAACACGCTCGAAAAGCTCGTACCAGATCATGCGATCTATCGTCACGCCCGCTACCTGCCGTCCGATGGGCAGATGGCGGTCAATGCGCCATCCCACCTGCGCGGGATGTTGCTGGGATTCCAGACCTTTTTCCCGATCGAAGCTGGAGAAATGCTCACCGGATCGCGTCAGACGATCTACTTCGTGGAATTGGACGGCCCGCAATCCCGAAATTTTATAGTCCAAATACTCGGTGATTAACTCGTGAAGGAGAACAGGTAAGAAATAGCTTTATTTGCGGCGACCATCCTTACCTGACCCTCACATACCCTTTCCTGTTTAGAGGAGAAGGCTGGGGGATAGGTAAATAATGAATCCCAACACTAGGGCATGAAGACCGCTGGATGCCTTTGAGCACCTACGCGATCTTAACGCTCAGGTGTTTTTTCTCTGGACGAGTATGGGGACCCGACCAATTGCTTAATGCTGACCACTCGCGCACGGCGTTGCGTCTGCCAGCTAAAGCTCTACTCTGTTGGGAAAAAGCCACGATCCAGGCGGCGAGCTGTAGGGCGCCAGGCGATCTAATCCTGCAATGAGTTCGGCTTCCTCGTTCTGGGTTAACCTGCGTTGTGGAAGGCGCATCCCTCCAATATCCAAACCTCGATAACACAAAGCAGCCTTAAAGTATGCCAGACCAATCCCATCGCCAACATCCAGCAGTCCTCCAATCAGCCGGTTCAGGTTAGACTGAAGCATGCGAGCCGCGCTTATGTCGCCCTTGCGAAAAGCTTCGTAAATCGCCACCAGCATTTCAGGGAAAGTAGACGATTTACCCGTTACACAACCATCTGCACCCAGGGTCAACGCCGCCAGAGCCACCGAATCGTCCCCGCTAAGTAAAGTGAAGTGATCGTCAACCGCCTGACGGTACTCCTGCAGTCGGATCTGATCGGAATCTGAGTGTTTGAGCCCTGTAATATTCGGACAATCTGCACACAGCTCAGCCACCAGCGATGGAGGCAGATCATTATGGGTGTAGGAAGGCAGGTAGTACATGAAGATGGGGAGGTCGGGAACTGCATTCGCAATCGCCCTGTAATGGGCTGCGATTGCCGTGCGGTCATAGGTATAGAAATATGGTGTGACCACTGCTGCCCCCTGGGCATGAATGGACGCAGCATGGCGTACCAGCTCGATCGATTCAGCCGTCGAGTTGCATCCCACGTGAACCAGCAAAGGTACTTCATTCGATACGATCCTTACAGCTCGTTCCGCGACTTTCTTTCGCTCCGCAAGTGTGAGAACCATCCCCTCCCCGGTTGTTCCGCAGACAAAAAGCCCATTTATCTTGCGGTCAAGCAAAAAGCGGTAGTATTTCTCAAAGACGCCTGTATCCGCAAGTGCCTCGCCGTCCGAGCTCAATGGTGTCAGTGCTGCCGTGATAATTCCATTTAGTTTCATACCTTCCTCGATTCATCTTGAGTTATGGAACAGGGTTATGAGGAGATTCCCCTCGTAGCACTCGCAGGATTTCTTCGGCCGGACGAGTTCGATCTTCATAATCAGATTCTAAGGAATACCATGCGGCATGGGGTGTCAGGATGACGGTGGGCATAGAAGCCAGTTCAGGTGGCACATTCGGTTCCGTTTCCAATACATCTAACCCGGCTCCATCGATTATGCCATCTTTCAAACCCGCGATCAGCGCTGGTGTGTCGATTAGACCACCTCTGCTCACATTGATGAGGATCGGTTTACGGTTTAAGCGCCGAATGACATCCGCCGAGATTATATGCTTCGTTTCGGGTGTAAGGGGGCAATGCAGGCTGATGATGTCTGATTGATATCGAACTTCATCCAAAGAGGCGCGCTGGACTTCGGCCAGATCAAAAAGGTCATCTGGAACGAATGGATCATAAGCAAAAATTTGGGGAGTAATTTGCTTCATCTTGAACGCAAAGCGCCTTCCGATCAGTCCAAAGCCAATGATTCCGAGCTTCATGATGCTTAGGCGCCTCATCGGCCCTGCCAGGGTGTCCACCCATTGGCCTGCCTGGATATTTCGATGGTGTTGGAAAAGCCTGCGCTGGACCGCCATAAGGAGAGCCACCGTGTGGTCGGCGACCTCCTCGGTGCAATAGTCAGGCAGGTTGCAAACCTCAATTCCATTCTCTCGGCAGGCTTTGACATTGATCATGTCATATCCTACACCCGCGCGTGCG